>Ga0307411_10000023_pt1 | contig 62112 bp, 57 predicted proteins | sample DK1Ometagenome_2_FD_203712 | JGI IMG/M metagenome (GOLD analysis project Ga0307411, IMG submission 203712) | Maize rhizosphere microbial communities from greenhouse at UC Davis, California, United States - DK15-O-1 | ecosystem: Host-associated > Plants > Roots > Rhizosphere > Soil | place: USA...
CAGAAGAACTAAATATGGAAATAATTAAAGAAATAGTGGTGATCTGTGATGGAGATCCAAATAAATCACCACTATTTAATACATGTTAAGATCTTCCGAACACTTATGTTTTTAAAACCTGTCAGGTTTCTGGAGTACATAATTACGCTTTAAAAACCAGTCTTTCTTCTCGTTGTGCTTCTTTTGCTTTTCTTTTTCCTCTAAAGAAAAAATACAGGTTGAAGAACAACATTACTCCCAAGTAAATAGAAAAACCGCCAATTTTATAGCTTAATCTTTCGATCAATTCCTGATAACTGTTGTTGCTTAATTGCATTTCCAGAATCATTAAAGCGAAACCAATATTTAAAAGATAAAATCCGGTTTCAAAAAGTTTGTTAGTGGCTTCTGCAATATCTTCGCGGCCTTTAAATATGTCCAGCATAAATATTTTTCCGTTTTTAAAAAGAGTTTTAGAAACATAATAAGTAAGGAATAAAGCGATTGGTAAATAAAGTCCGTAACCGATTAAGATTTTTGTAGTTTCCATGATATTAAATTTAAAGTTTTATTTAATTAATTTGTGAATGTACTTGGTTAGAATAATGATATTGAGATAATGTAATATTGAAATAATAAAGATTATAATTGCTGTTTTTGTTCCGGTGGTTTCAATTAATTGCGTTGGGGATGAAATTTTTTGCCAGGAAATAAGTGTCATTGCACAATATCCAATATTCAAAAGATAATATCCTAAAAGCAAAACCTGATTAATTTTCTGGCAGATATCCGCATGATTTGGGATGAGTTCTGCGACATAAATATTTCCGTTTTTGTAACATATTTTTCCAACATTCAAAATGATGAAAATTGTAATGCCGAGGTAGATAAAATAGCCGATGATGTTGAGATTCATGACGATTATTTTTTATAAATGATAATTGAAAGATAAATCGCTAATAGTAATGGGATTGGAAATAGGTAATACGACATATCATTGTAACTCATATTTTCATTAAGCAGCCAAAGAATAAAAAACAAAGCCACACCCAGTATATATCCCAAAAGACTTTTGCTGCGCGGATTATCAAAAAGCATTTTTACACCAATACAAAATTGTATAAAACCTGTAGCCATTGTTGATAATAAGCCAAACAGGAGTGCTCTTTGCTCTAAAAAAGGGTATGCCAAAATAATTATTAGAAAAGGAAGTCCAATTGCAAAAGTGTTGATGTATTTAATAGTTTTCATAATTTTAAATGTTTTAAACTTTCAGAAAAAAATGAAAGATTTGATTAAATTTTTTTTGGTTAATTTTTATTTCATAATCTTTAAGACCAAACGCGCCAACCAGTTTTCCTTAAATTCGGTCATTTTATCTAAGATATTGTCTGCTTTTAAAACAAAATCGTACAATTTATTGGTTTGCTCTACAAAGTGCTTTTCTTCTGCAGAATCTTTTGGCGATATCGACGAAACTTCTTTTAAAATTTTAAGAGCTGGTTTAATTTCTCTTTTACTTCTTTCTCTTGCAATTTTTACGGCCAACTCGTCAAGATCTTTTTCGGCAGTAAAAAACTCTCTTCTTTCTCCGGCTTTGTATTCTTTATAGACAATTCCCCAATCCATTAAAGCTCTTAGGTTCATGCTGGCGTTTCCGCGCGAAATTTGCAATTCGTCCATAATGTCTTCCATCGAAACAGCTTCGTTCGAGACCATTAATAAAGCATGAATCTGTGCCATGGTTTTATTAATTCCCCATTGAGAACCTAATGCTCCCCAAGTTTGTACAAACTTATTTTTTGCTTCTTTGAATTCCATAGATCAAATGTAAACAAAAGTTTTTAAACTTTCAAAAATAAATGAAACTTATTTTAAAAATATATTATTTTTTTAAGAATAGTCTTATGTATTGTTTTTTGTGTTTTATGACAAAAAATCTTCTTTCTGTAACATTTTCTTGCTTAAATTCTATTGTTCTAAAATAGCTTTGGTATGAAATTATTAAAAATTATGTTTTTTAATATCTTCATTATCAATAAATAAAATCAAAACGTGGAGCAGAACCCACTTTAATAACGAACTGTTTCGCACAGTAAAAATGCGAAGGTGTCATCTGAAAAGCCTTATGAGTAAGACAAATAATTAAATCATTAAAATATGAATTCATTTATTGGAAAATGGGTAGATCAACAAAATGTGTTAATCACAATTACCGGATCTAAAACTAGCATTAGTGTAGCTTATGGCAACGGACGCGGTTCTTTTCAAGGCACTCTAAACACTTCTAATCCATCAGTAATTACCGTAAATTTTACGGACGATGGAGGCAATAAAACAGGTACGCTGTCAAGCAACAATTCTGATATAAATTGGGATAATGGGACAACTTGGAAACAATTGGTTTATTTAAGAAAAAATGCCTGGGATGCCAACAACGGCGGGCAATTTATAGATAAGGCTGGCAATTATACCGACCTTTATTGGTATGCAAAAGCTGTTAAGGTAATGCAATCCCGCCCAATAAGCGACCCTACCAGCTGGTGGTTCTATGCTGCAATCCATGGTCAATTACTATTGCCAGGATCTTTATATCGAAAGCCACACCAATATCTAAACTGGAAGAATGTTAACTACATAGCAGCAGCTGCAAATTTAAGTACGCCTCCATCCAATGCATTAATAACTGTTTTTTGGGATCAATGCCAGCATGGTACTTGGTTTTTCCCTCCTTGGCACAGGGGTTATTTGGTAGCACTCGAAAATATTCTTCGTACAATTATATCGCAATTAAATGGTCCTTCAGACTGGGCATTGCCCTATTGGAATTATCTAAGCCAATCTACTGCCTATATTGAATCTAATATCCCTCCGGCATTTACACTTACTGTTTTACCGGATAACACACCAAATCCTTTGTACGTACCTGAGCGTTATGGACCTAATGTAGAAGTAGGTAATGGAGAGTATTCAGCAAATGATCAATGCCAATGGGATACCATTTATAGTGAAGGTGCTGCTCCTGCAAAATTTGGAGTAGGTGATTTAAATGGCTATTTTTATGGTGGAGGAGAAACTGGATTTTCACATGGTGGTTCAGAAACAGGAGATCTTGAGCAGAATCCTCATAATTTCGTTCATGGTATGGTAGGCGGACAAAATGCCGCGAGACAAACAGGTTTGATGGGTGTGCCAGCAACAGCAGGGCTCGACCCTATATTTTTCTTGCATCATTCTAATATTGACCGTATGTGGGATGCCTGGAATGTAACAGGAAAAAACAGCAATCCTTCGGATGCAAATTGGCTGGCCGGACCAACTGCTAATGGCAATTCACAATTTGCTATGCCTTTGGATGCACAGGGTACTGCTTGGTATTACACACCTGCAGATGTTCAAACCACCAATAATTTGAAGTATAACGGATCTTATTATTCTTATACATATAGCGATCTCTCTTTAACTTCTTATGACACAATTCAACCAAGTTTTTTAAAAGAGAATTTATCTCTTAGATTAAATAAACTGAGTGCGACAAATTTAGAAACAGGAATTAAGATGGCCAATAAACAAAATAATGAATTAGTAGGAGCAAGTAGTGGTTCAATTACTTTAAAGGATAAAGAAACCAAAGCTACTGTTCAATTGGATAAATCAGCATGGAAATCAGTAAAGAACAGTCTTTTAAAAGCTTCGGTCTCTAATATCCCTGATGAGGTGTATCTTCAGTTAGAAGGTGTAAAAGGAGGCGATGACTCCAATTTTCTTTCAGTTTATATAAATCAAACATTTATCAAGTCTGTTTCCCTTTTTGGACTTCTGGGTGCATCTATGAAAAATACCGCTCATGGTGGCTCCGGACTTACTTTTAAATTCAATATCACAAGTGTTATTGACGAATTACATCTGGAGAGTGCTATTGATATTAATTCACTTGATGTTCAAATAAAGAGTAAAGAAGCCCCTCTCGATGGTAATGAAATCACAGTAGAGCGAATAGGAATTTACCGTTCAGGGCAATAAGTAAAAAAGATGAAACTTTCACAAAACAAGCGTATTGCAATTAATTTAGTAATTATCAGCATTTTTGTCTGGACATTACTTTTGGTAAACCCGGGGCATATTATGGCAATGAAATATTGCCATGTCTTTGCTTCATGCCCGTCTGCAACATCATTTCAGATGTTGCTTAAGATGAAGCTTTTTTCGGCGCAATTAATTGGTTGGGGTCTTATGGTGGTTGCAATGATGCTTCCTAAATTAATTCTCCCCATTCAGTTTATTTACCAGCAGAGCTTCAAACGCTATCGTTTCTTGTGTTCTTTATTATTTGTGTTTGGCTATATATTAGCATGGATGGTTGCTGGTGTTTTTATGATAGAAATAATAATGGGAGTTAACCTTTTACTGCCCATGTCCTATATTCCTGCATTTGTATTGTTTGTTATTGCACTAGTATGGGAGATTTCGCCAATAAAGCAGCGGTTTTTAAACCTCGGTCATGATCATCGAATTCTGTCAGCCTTTGGATGGAAGGCCTTTAGCGATTCATTACTTTTTGGGCTTACCCATGGTGTTTGGTGCATTGGTTCCGGATGGGCATTGATGCTATTTCCTATGCTTTTACCCAAGGGGCACAATTTAGCGATGCTGGTTGTAACTTTTATTATGATTAGTGAGCATCTGGAATATCCAAGATTTCCTAAGTGGCTCTTTATTCCTCGTATGAAATTATTAAGAATCATTGTTGTGCAGACAAAAATCAGATTGATGACCTTTTGATATTATAGTGCCTAAACCCAGAATCCGCATTATTACTTCAATTAGAATTTCCTTCAGGAACTAATACTCCTTTTTATATTAAAATTCAGGAGTATTAGTTCATGGAGATATTCTATTGGTATTCACTAAACCTTGTTTTTTGTGTTTTATTTTTTTTAATGCTGATAATGAGTGTTTTATGATAAAAGATGGCTCATGTTAATTTTTAAGCCTCTCATACATAATAATCCCTCTCTTATATCATTTTTTTATTCCAGGCTTTACTTCTGAAGTAATTTTACTACAGAAAATAAAAAATAACATCATTTGTTTTCAGGATTTGTTTCTAATGGATCTCTCATAAGACAACCTTAATCAGTTGATATGATTTATAAAAATTTGTTGATGAGAAGGTAAATTATAGAGAAACAGCAAAATTTAGAAAGTGGAGCAGAACCCACTTAAAAAACGGACTGTTTTGCACAGTAAAATGCGAAGGCGGATCTGAAAAGCCAAACGAGTAGGACAAAAATTAATTGTTATGCAACCAATACCTGTAAAAGTTAAAAATGTAAATGTATATCCTTATGTCGAATGGCATGGAGGAGGAGTTGGACCTGTAATTCTTCCGGTTATCGAAGGAGCCAGCGGAACTTATGCTGTTGGAACACTTATCATGTCTGTATTTTATAATCTTGATCTTAATGTTGCCGAAAAACCAAAGCTTGGCATTCACCAAAGATATGTAGCAATGGGAGAAACAGAAGACGGAACTCCTTTTACGACTCCGTGGATGTATTGCACAAACGCAAGCAATCAGCCGGAATTTGGAAGAACTATTACACTTAATCAGCCAAACTCTGAAGCAAATAGTGTAGGAAGTGTGCCTCCTTATATTACACTTGGTCCGCTTACGGATATTACAGTTAGTCAGTTATTTCCACCACCGGCAATTGGGCAAGTATTGCTTATTGAAAATGGTTCCGGAAATGTTATCGCGACAAGAACTGGTACACCTCATGAAATGGGAGTTGAAGTAAAAGGCGGTAAACGTTTTGGAAACTTATCGGCAGGAGCAAAAAACATCATTATTACCGGAAAAAACCAAGACGGAAAAACAGTTACGATGGGTGATTTAACTTGTTTATATCCAAATGAACCGGCAATTTTCTTACGTCAGTTTGGACCTTTTAATTAAACAATAAACGAAATATTAACCTTAAAAATAAAATTATGGGAGTAATGATGCCATATGGCGCCGCCATTAGAGAAGCTTTGGCTTCGAATGATTTAACAAAGATGGAAGCTATTGCCGAACAAGCAAAACAAACAATAAAACAACAAGGAGATCTTACTGCAGCGTACTTAGAATTGATTGAAGCAATTGCTGCACTAAAAACTAAAAAATAGTTGTGTTGTCTTGTAGAAATAAAGGTGTATCCGAAAAACCTAAAAGAGTAGGAGTAATTTAAAACACAAATATCATGGGATTTATACCAATGTACGGAGTGGCGATTCGGGATGCAATTGCTTCAAACGATTTATCTAAAATGGAAGCTATTGCTGAACAGGCCAAACAAACCGTAAAAGAACAAGGTGATTTAAGTGCCGCTTTGGTAGAATTGCTGGATGCGATTGATGCCTTAAAAAATAAAAGATAAAAAACAACGAGCTGTCTTGTTAAGTAAAACAAGGGTGGATCCGAAAAACCTTAAGAGTAGGAATAACTTAAAACAAATTATTATGGGAGTAACAATGCTTTACGCAGCAGGAATCAGAGAAGCGATTGCTTCAAATGATTTAGAAAAAATGAAAGCAGTAGCCGAACAGGCGAAACAAACTGTAAGAGAACAGGGAGACTTAAGCTCAGCATTAATTGAATTGTTAGAAGCAATTGAATCATTGAGAAAGTAATCTAAAAAGACGGTTTATTAAGATTCGCTTTTTAAACCGTTTTTAAATAATAACCAAACCCTAAATAAAATTAAGATGGATACGATTAAGACTTCAACACGATACAGAGTAAGAGACGATTATAAAACGGCCACGCCGGTTCATGTAGTATGGGAAATTACTTTAGCCTGTAATTTGAAATGCTCGCATTGCGGATCAAGAGCCGGAAAAGTAAGGCCTGGTGAATTAACGACAGAACAATGTTTCGGAGTTATTGATAGTCTTAAACGTCTTGGTACAAGAGAAATTACGATTATTGGCGGTGAGGCTTTTTTAAGAAAAGACTGGCTGGAAATTATTGAAAGAATAAGTCAAAGCGGCATTGAATGTTCGATGCAGTCCGGAGCATATAATTTAAATGAAGAAAGAATTATTGATGCAAAAAAAGCAGGAATCAGAAACATTGGTGTTTCTATTGATGGATTGCCGGATACACATAATAAAATCAGAGGAAGAAGAGATTCATTTGAACATGTAATTCATTGTCTTCAGCTTTTAAAGAAGCACAATATTCCGTCAAGCGTAAATACCGTAATTACAAAAACCAATAAAAATGAGTTGAATGAATTAGTGGATGTTCTGATTGAAAATGGTGTAAAAAACTGGCAAATACAATTGGCTGTTGCCATGGGAAATGCCGTTGATAATTCAGATGAATTGATTCTGCAACCTTATGAATTAAATGATTTTTATGAAAATCTTATTGTAATCTACAGAAAAGCATTAGCCAATAATGTTTTGATACAAGCAGGAAACAACATTGGATATTTTGGTCCATACGAACATATTTGGAGACAAGGTAACGAAAAATATTATACAGGCTGTTCAGCAGGGCATACCGGAATTGGTATCGAAGCCGATGGTAAAATAAAAGGCTGCCCGTCATTGCCAACAAAGGCATATACCGGAGGAAATGTAAAAGATATGGATCTCGAAGACATCTGGAAATACAGTGAAGAAATGGTTTTTTCCAGATATAGAAATAAAGAAGAATTATGGGGAGGCTGTAAAGGCTGTTACTACGAATCTTCTTGCCTGGCCGGCTGTACGTGGACAAGTCATGTATTATTTGGGAAAAGAGGAAACAATCCGTTTTGTCATTTCCGTGCTTTAGAATTAAAAAAGAAAGGTCTTAGAGAACGTATCAGAAAAACACAAGAAGCGCCCGGACTTTCTTTTGATCAGGGACTTTTTGAAATTATAGTAGAAAATGAAAAAGGAGAAATTGTAGAAATACAATTTCCAAACGATACTGCTGTACTTCCTATTTCGAATATTGCAGACAGAACTCCAAGAATTCCGAAAGCACTTAAGCTTTGCAATGGCTGTGATAATTATGTGTATGAAGAAGAAACTACCTGCAGCTTTTGTAATGCCGATGTTCAGAAAGTAAATGATGAATATGCCATTAAAATGGAAAGAGCAAAACGATCGCTGGAGAAACTCGAATTATTAATGATGAAATAATTATGGAATTACTTAAAAAAATCCAGTCAGAAATTGATCAGTATTCGAATACTATTGAAGACAATTTAAGTCTGCCGGATATTACCATAAAATACGGTCTTAATTCATATAGATACGGATCTTCCAGTTTTTTGGATGATCTTTTTGATCCCATTCAAATAACTCATGAAACGGTTTTTTATGATTTAGGTTCAGGTTACGGAAATATTATTTTATACGGAGCTGTAAAATATCCGGAAGCAAAATTTATTGGAATTGAAATTCTGGAAGAACGAAATCAGGTTTGTATGGATTTAATAGAAAAGGAAAAAATACCAAATGTTACCACAATTACAGGCGATATTTTAAAAACTGATATTTCTGATGGTACCGTTTTTTACCTCTATAATCCTCTTTTTAATTTTCAATATGCCGAATTGTTAGACAAACTATATCAAATTTCATTAACCAAACCGATTATCGTGGTTGCCGAGTCGCGCTGCACTTTTTTTGATCAGGCCAATTGGTTAGAACAATACCATCTTAAGGATATTGATATCATTAGAAAAATCAAATACTATCGCTCTAAATCCTGAGATCAGAAATAAATAACAAAGCGAAATAAAATAGTAACCAATTTAAAACCTAAAATAATTATGACCAATTTAAGTTCCATCATTCTTCCTGTTCTTCAGGGAATGGAAGAATCACATCTAAAAGAGCAATTATTAAAATTCTTGCCTAATCAGGAAGAATCATTTTCAAAAATTGAAAAAAGTTTTAATCAGCTTACTTCCAAAGTACAAGATAAGGAAAAGTTGCAACGCTTCTTTCATAGTTGGAGCCAGACCAATAACAGCGCCATGACCGTTGCAGGAATTAGCAACCGTATGACAATGCTGGTTCATAAAAACAAACCCATTGCAGACGAAAAAGCGTTATTGCATTCCATCACAAGTTTAAACAGAATTGTAGATGAGGATTTGGCAGTTGTAGGCAGAATTTTACATTCTCAAATGTTTTATACCATGGCAACCACTATTTGTACAGATGATGACTGGCTTTCGCGTAAATATTTAAACCAAAGCGCTTGTGATTTTAAAGCATGGAAAGATCAAAATTCGTTACGAAATAAAGATATTATGATCGCTTTACTGACCACTTTGATCCATGAAATTTATACACATGGCGAAGTAGAATTAATACTTCCAAAATTTCAATCCTGGTTGTTGAACGATTACGGTTTCTCAAAAGATGAATGTGATAAAACATTGGCGTGGATAAGTGTTCACTGTGGTACGACTGAAAAAAATCATTTCTTTTTTGCCGTTAGCTCAATCTTTCATTATGCCAAAGCAATGAATGTTAATCTTGAAGCGTATGATTTAGAAATAATTATTAAAGATTACTTAGCTAAAAAATCAGCTGTAATGGAAGATCTTTTAGAAGTTGAAGAATTGAGTTTTTAAGATCTTATTCAATAAAAATTAGTACCAGAAAGAAAATTCCAAGTCATTATGTCAAAAATTAAGTTGCAGCAAAATCAGGCCGAAAAACAAGAAAAATGGAATCAGTTATTTTCAGGATATTTTCAGAAAGAGACAGGATTAAATGGCGATTATTTTGCCAATTCTGCTGTAACGCTATCTTCAGAATATAGCAAGGAAATGAATCAATTATGTTCTATTTTGAATAAGGCTTGTACGGCAATTGTTCTGAATTATTTTGAAGACGAAGGAATTCGGAAATACTATCAGCTTGATGAAGACATGGAAACTTTATTGAAAAAAAGTAATAATGCAGCATACAATCAGGGTTTTTATCGCCCTGATTTTTTATATGACAAAAACGATCAGCCCAAAATTTGTGAGATAGGAGCTCGATATCCTTTAAACGGCTGGATGATTAGTTATTATTTGCAATTAATAAACAATCAGACAAATACAAATAAAGATAGAACTGAAAGTAATTTAGAAAATCTTATTGACGATTTATACAATCAATTTCTTCCTCATCAAAAAATAGCACTCCTTCATGATGAGGAAAAAGGAACCGAGATTTTTTATCTGCAAAAGGAATTGGCAAAACTCAAAATTGAATTAATCTCAGCACAACCTCAGGATTTAATTCTTTCAAATGATGCGATATATGTAAATGGAGAACCGGTTTCACAATTTATATTAGAAATGGATCGGGAAGAATTAAAAAAAATAAAACCAGAAGTGCTGGATAAGCTTATAAGCGAAAAGTCTTATTTCAATGATATTCGGACTCTAATTTTAATTCATGACAAAAGAGTTTTGGCTGTTATGTACGATGCTCAAATAATGGAAAAGTATTTAAACAAAGAAGATTATAGCTTTTTACAAAAGTATCTCATTCCGAGTTTTGTGATTACAGAATCTTCCGGCTGCGACATTTTTATAAATAGTGAAGAGAATTTGATTTTAAAATTAAACAGCGGAGGAAGAGGTATTGGTGCCTATGTTAAAAAGGATTGTACAACCCGGGAGTGGGAAAAAATTATTAGAGAAAACTGGAATAAATACCTGATCCAGCACTTTGTTGACCAGCAAGAATTTACCGATGTCGAAAATAATCGTCAGATTCATTTAGTAGGCATGTTATTGTGTAAAAATGATAAAAATTATGGAGCGGGTTTGTTTCGCGGTTCAGACGAAACGGTGGTAAATGTGCATCAGGGACGAGCTTTGATTTATCCAATTTTAGACTAATAAATCATGAAACATACAGTTATTATACCGCTTTATAACAAAGAGGATTATATATGGGACACTATTCGTTCGCTGGCTTTTCAGGAAAAAAAAGCATCGCAAATTATTATAATTGATGACTGCAGTACAGATCAAAGCTTTTTTTATCTGGAAGATGCAATATCATTTTTTGCACCTCAATTTTTACAGACAGATATTCAAATTATTGAATTAAAAGAAAATAAAGGTCCCGGTAATGCAAGAAATATTGGGATAGAACTAGCAACCGGAGAACTTATTAGTTTTCTGGACGCCGATGATTGTTATACTTTTTCGTGTTTAAGCGAGGTGGATTCCATTATACAAAACGAAAATATAGATGTTTTAATACTCGGTATTCTATTGTTTCCATCTGAATATTATCTGCCAAAAATTAAATCGTTCGAGACAGAATTGGTTGCTCTTTCAGATGAATTGTTTTTGATACCCAATGTATTGCATACCATTAGTTCGCCGGATTTTATTATGGGAGTTGGCAGCAATGTTGTTATTCGGAAAAAACGACTGAAAAACATTCGCTATGAAACTAATGTTTCTTTAAATGAAGGCATTGATTTTTGGTATCGTATTTTAAAAAGTAATAAAAACGCAACGGTTGGATTACTTAATAAAGCCTGTATTGAAGTAAGAGAAATGAAAGGAAGTTTGTCCCGCCAGAATTACACGAATTGGAAACAATTGGAAATTCCGGTTTCAGTAAAAAGATATCAAAAAAGTTCTAATCTATACGATCAGCAATTAATGGGAATGTTGTCTCAAAGATGGTTGGAGCACGCAATGGAACGATTGCCTTCGCTGCAACAAAAAGCTTTGTTTGTTTTACATCATTTCAGGCTCTTAATTAGAAATCGCTATTATTTCAAAAGAAGAAATAAATAAATCCATCAACTATGTATTCAGCTTGTATTTCTCCAGAAATAGATAATTCAGTATTGCAGGAATATTTTGAATTAGCCAGAAAGAATCCTTTATACACTGAATTTTACAAAGGAACTGATTTGGCAGCCGAAGCGCCAATGTTAAGCAAAAAAGAGTTAATGCCGATTTTGGATAACAATTTTAAACTTCAGGAAGAAAAAACTGGTGTCTATTTGGTTCGCTCGGGCGGAAGTACTCAAAAGCCGTTGGTTTTTCCGGTTGATATAAAAGAAAATCAAAAGCAACGTCTTGCATTGGCAGAAGAACTGACCAAAAATAATTTCTTTACCTCTAAAACAATTGCCTTAAATATTTTTGGTTATTCAGATATGTACCGCACAGCTGCCATAATGGATGATATTTTAGAAAAATGCCAGGCCACAACATTAGCGTTAAGCGCACATGCAAGTTATACAGATATGGAACAGGCAGCTCATTATTTTAAACCCGATTTTATAATGGGAACGCCATCAGAATTATTATGTTTTGCACAATTTTTAGAAGCGAATAATAAAAAACTAGCCATAGAAAACTTGTTTTATGCAGGCGAATTTTTAAGGCAAAATGTTCAAAAGCTATTACAAAAAGTATTCGGTTGTCAACAAATATATTCAATGTACGGTTCTGCCGAAACCGGAATTTGGGCCTGGTCAGATTTCACTAAAAACCCATCCTTATTTTCAGTTATTAAAGGCATTATTGTCGAAATTATCAACCCTGATCAGGACGGATATGGAACAATTGCTGTTACGAATACTTTTCGCAAAAGATTTCCGGTTTTTAGATATGCAATTGGCGATTTAGGACGATGGGTTGAGGTAAACGGAAAATCATTTTTAGAATTAAAATCCAGGGAAACAAAATCTTTTATCGTTTGCGAACAGCACTTTGATTTAGATGAATTGCTTTCTGTTACAAATGAAACAGCTGCTTTTCAAATTCAATTATCTACCAATGAAAGTTTTAAAGAAGTTGTTCGGCTGTTAATCGTGCAGCATATTTCGAGAGATAAAAGAGTGGATTATATTCAGGAAAAATCTTCAGAATTAAAAAAATTACTGCACTACGATAAAAGATTTATGGAAGTGGAAGTTCTGCTTGTTACCGCTTCAGAATTGTACACAGATCCCAATACAACCAAAACTCCAATGTTGTTGGATTTAAGATAAACAGTCTTTTTCTGAAAGTCTCATTTTTATAAGCTTTCCAAAAAGTTTCATTCCACATATTATTCACTTCATGGATAAAAAAACCTGTCTCATGACATTTTTTTATTTGTGATTTCATCTGCATTGTAATTTTAATCATGAAAATAAAAATGAAAGTAGAAATACATAACTGTGCAGGTAACTGTTGAACCAGAAAATCTGTTTGTTACAAAAATATACTTTGAAAAATAAAATGAAAGTGGAGCAGAAACCACTAAAATAAACGAGGCGGTTTCTGAAAAGCCTTACGAGTAAGAAAAAAACACCAAAAAACTATCACCATGGAAAATTTATTAGAAGGAGCTTATTTAGCAGAAGGCACAATCGGAAATGTTGGAATGCCAGGCGCTCCAATTGCAACATTTAGTTTAGTAGTAGTACCATCACAACATACAGTATCTGGTACAGTAGTTATTACACAGGCTGTAAACGGTCCTGATAGTCATATCGTTGTTTCTGTAAAAGGGAAAATATATGCAACAGGATTTGGACAATTTACTCAGGTAGTTAGTTTACACGGACAATATGTTCAGTCTTTTCCACCTCCGGCAATTGGTTCTTTCTTAGCTGATTTCGATGCTCATTTTGCTATCGATAACGCATGGAACGGAACTGGAGGATTTTCATATTTCAAACACCAAATTGAAAATGTACCTGTGGCTACAGCAAAAAATTTACAGGAACAATTGGCATAAGAACCAATTCTATTGAAAAATAATTATGATTAAAAGGCCCGTCTATTTTAGGCGGCCTTTTTTGTTAAGCATTTTCTTTTGGGAAGATCTAAAAAAAAATAGCTATTTCATCTACAATTATTCTGTCCTCAATAATTAATCACCAAAAACAAAATGAAAAGAAAACCTATTATAATTAGTTTATTAGTTGTTTTCATAATAGCAGCGGTTACCTTATTTTTTTTCAATAAGGAAAAAATTATGGAAAAGTTTGGAGTTTCTTCCAACTATACCGCTTCAGCAACTGATTCCTGTGATTGTGAAACCAGCTGGTTTCCGCACAAGCAAACACCGGCACCGTCAGAAGGCGATGGAAGTCCGTTTGATAATGCATCTACAACAAATTGTGATTTTCATCAATGGTCATGGCAAAAGTTTTTGTGGGTAACCAAACCATTGCCAAGCGGAAATCCGTTCTTTTTAGACTCTCTTGATTTAGTTAGCCCGCAAATGGAAGATGTTGTACCACAGTTGGGTTTAAAACTAACTTTAAGCTCTATAAACCAAGCAGGTTTTAAAGGTGTTTTACAATCTAATCCTAAATTTAATAATGCTGCAGATACTGTGTATTATTCAATTCACGTTAATGCTTTGCTAAAAGATAAAGCAGTTAGAATGGCGTACTTAATCAATAGCTTGAAATTGCCTGTTAATAATTCCGAGACATTCCCTGTTGGGGCTTTAGAATTAAAAGTTTCCTGGATTAATATAAATGCAATTGCAAAGACACAGCAACAAGATTATTTTACAACTAAGGCCGCTGTTCTCAATAGCAAAGGACAGTATGTTGAAAAAACTATGGCATTATTAGGGATGCACGTGGTAGGAGTTGTAAAGAATCATCCGGAATTTATCTGGGCTACTTTTGAACATAAAGATATGGCACCTGTTTACGATAAGAAAACTAATTCGGTAACGGCAGCGAATGAAATGCTGTTTTATGAAAAGGGAACAACTAGCGGTATAAATGGTATAACATGGGATACTGTCGCGAAAAAACCATTTCTTCAAAATAAAGCATTTATCCTTTATGAATATGGAGTGCCAAAAGTTTTAAATACGGATGCTTTTATGGCGACAAGCCAGACAGAGCCTGCTAATTTTAATAATATTGCAAATATCAATCAGTGTGTCGCATCTAATTTGAAAGATGTTTTTAGAAATTATTTTTACAATGGTTCAATCTGGTTAAATTTTGATGGAGTTTCTCCAGAGGGTCAAGTCAAAGCAATTGTAACAAGAGATATTTCAAGCGCGCTTCCGGATTCATTGGCCAGAGGTTCAGTTAATCTGGCAAATATTACTATGGAAACGTACACACAGACTTTTGAAAAAGATATAGATAGTATTCATAATACGGATTTAGTAAATTGCTTTTATTGTCATCAACCTTCAAATTTTGACAAAAAAAGACCTGGCAAATCACCTTTATTTTTAAGTCATTTATTTGGGGATTATTTATTGTTTACGAAGCCAAAAACTGCTATTGCTAAGAATGCAAATGATTTAAGTACGTCAAGAGCGAAACGTATTGAAGAAATAGAAATATTGAAAACAGAACAGCTTAAAGGATTTATTAAGTCTAAAAAATAAAAGGCTTATTAATTCAAAAAAAATCCGAAGTAATTTTCACTTCGGATTTTTTGTTTATCGTTTATCTTCTTTCGAATAATTTGAAGGCCCATTGATATTAATTGGATTTCCTGAAAAACGGGGCTCCCGATTTCTTAAAACATCAAAAAAGGATTTAAAAATAGAAAGGTATTCTCTAAAAGTAACATACTTGTATCCCAAATATTCGCCCTTATTGGCAGAATAACCAACCGATTTTATTCCGAGTTTTTGTCCGATATAAATGGCACGGTTTAAATGATATTCCTGAGAAATCAAGGTTGCTTTCTTAATTTTAAAAATATGTTTGGCCCGATACATTGTTGAATAAGTGTCGAAACCTGCATAATCGATGAATATTTTTGTTGTGTCGACACCGTGTGAAAAACAGTAATTCTTCATAACAGTTAGTTCATCATATTCCTGACGTCCATTATCTCCCGAAAGCAGAATTTTATTGATTCTTTTTGCTTTGTATAATAAGATTCCGGCGTCAAGACGATCTTTTAAATATTTGCTTGGCTGATTTCCGTTTATTCCTGCACCAAAAATAATTCCGACATCATTTTTCGGGAATCTTTTCAGTGAATAGGAAATCTGTTTTTTAGTCGAAGATTTCACGTATACATTTACAGCTATAATCGAAATTAATCCAAGAATAAAAAGATAAAGAATTGGTTTTAGATATTTTTTCAATGTATATTTTTTGTAAGATTAAGATTAAAAAAGTACGAATATAAGTAAAAAGTTCAAATCAAAAATAAATAAAAAAAACCGAAGTAAATCTTCGGCTTTAAATCTAAAATCAGAAATCTAAAATTTTTAAAGTAATCCAGCTCTCTTCAATAAAGCTTCAGGTTTTGGTTCCTGACCCCTGAAACGTTTGTATAAAGTCATGGGATGTTCTGTTCCTCCTTTTGAAAGTACATTTTCTTTGAATTTCGTAGCAACCTCAGCATTGAAAATTCCTTTTTCCTGAAAATATTCAAAAGCATCTGCATCCAGAACTTCAGCCCATTTGTAGCTGTAATATCCGGAAGAATATCCGCCTTGAAAAATATGTGAAAACGCCGTACTCATTGCATTTTCTTTTACGTCAGGATACAGTTGTGTATTGGCAAATTGTTCTGTTTCAAAAGCTTTTAAATCTGTAATATTTGTTGGATCCTGTCCGTGCCATGCCATATCCAATAATCCAAAACTCAACTGACGCAAAGTTGCCATTCCTTCCTGAAAACTAGCGGTTTCCTTGATTTTCTGAACATATTCAATCGGAATAATTTCTCCGGTTTCATAATGATTAGCAAACAATGCCAAAGCTTCCGGCTCGTAGCACCAGTTTTCCATAATCTGACTTGGCAGTTCTACAAAATCCCAATAAACAGAAGTTCCCGATAAACTCGGATAAGTTGTGTTTGCCAGCATTCCGTGTAATCCGTGTCCAAATTCGTGAAACAAAGTAGTTACTTCATTAAAAGTCAATAAAGATGGTTTTGTTTCTGTTGGTTTTGTAAAATTACAAACGTTCGAAATATGCGGCCTTTCATTTACGCCATCTTTTATAGATTGAGATTTGAAAGAAGTCATCCACGCACCGTTTCTTTTTCCTTTTCTTGGGAAGAAATCAGCGTAGAAAATCGAAACTAAATTGTTTTCAGCGTCTTTTACTTCATAAGTTGTAACTTCTTCGTGATATTTATCAATGTCAAAAACTTCCGTAAAAGTTAATCCGTATAATTTTTTGGCAACTGTAAAAGCGCCGTCTAAAACTTTTTCTAATTGAAAATAAGGTTTTAGCTTTTCATCATCTAAATTAAAAAGCTGTTGTTTTAATTTTTCAGAATAATATGCGCCATCCCATTTTTCCAATTGTTCAATTCCGTTCAGTTCTTTCGCGAAAGCTGTTAATTCAGCAAATTCTTTTTGAGCAGCAGGTTTTGCTTTTGCCAGTAAATCATTTAAGAAAGAGAAAACTTTTTCAGGGCTTTGCGCCATTCTTTCTTCTAAAACAAAATGAGCGTGCGTTTTGTATCCTAATAAATTGGCTCTTTCAAAACGTAATTTTGCAATTTTTAAAACATTTTGCTGATTGTCAAATTCGTTATTTTGAAATGCTTTTGCTCCAAAAGCAATCGCCATTTTTTTACGCAATTCGCGATTATCTGCATAAGTCAAAAACGGAACGTAACTTGGATGATCTAAGGTAAAAATCCAGCCTTCTTTTCCTTTTTCTTTGGCTAATAATCTTGCTGCTTCAATTGTTCCTTCCGGTAATCCGGCTAAATCATTTTCGTTTGTTAAATGCAATTCGAAAGCATTGGTTTCTGCCAAAACATTTTCGCCAAATTGTAAACTCAATTTAGATAATTCCTTATCGATTTCTCTTAATTTATCTTTTTTGTCTTCCGGTAAATTGGCTCCGTTTCTGGAAAAACTTTTATATTTTTTGTCAAGAAGTGTAGTTTGCTCCGGATTTAAATTCAGATTTTCTTTTTGGTCGTAAACGGTTTTTATTTTTGCAAATAAAGCAGCATTTAGCGTAATGTCATTTCCGAATTCAGACAATAAAGGCGAAACTTCCTGAGCGATTTTTTGCATTTCGTCATTCGTTTCCGCCGAATTCAGATTGAAGAAAACACTTGAAAGACGATCTAAAATATCGCCGGCAAAATCCATTGCGACAACAGTGTTTTCAAAAGTTGGCGCATCTGTATTGTTTACTATAGCATCGATTTCGGCTTTAGCCAAAACAATTCCTTCCTTAAAAGCCGGAACATAGTCATCGATTTTAATTTGAGAAAAGGGTGCTGTATTATGTTTAGTATTGAATTTTGAAAGTAAAACGTTCATTATGATGTAATTATTTTTATTAATTGAAGTCAATATTTTTGAATTCCAAAGATAGCAATTTATAAAAACCCAGCGACCTAAACAAGATCGATTGTGCGTATAAAGGCATAGGTTAATTATGTTATAGATATGTTATTTATTGCTAAAGGCAGTTTTAAAAAGCGTAAATTGAAAAAATAGATTAGAATTATAAAACACTAATCACAATTAAAATAAGAAATGATGAACTATCAAATTGCAATAAAGAATATAGATACAGTTAATGAAGTAGAAGGATATTGGTCTGATCAGGATTTTATTTATTTACTGGGAAAATTCAATTATCCTGATGGTGCAACAGCAGAGAAAAGCAGTTTGCCGGAATTATTAGAAATGGCTATTTCTGATTATGAGCCAAATGAAGCTGCGGCAATAGTGTTGGATTATAAATTGGGAGATCAACTAAGCGAAGGGCAGATTGAGCAAATATCAAACAATATGTTGATCGATAAAGTTTGTGAAGAATATCCGGAAATACACATGCAAGGAACTTTGTTTCATGTAAATCAATTGCTTTTTAAAGCTTACAACGGAAAATTTCCAAATGCAAAAGCGTCGGTTGTTCATTTCTCAATGACTCCAACAGATGGTGATCTAAGAAAATTGACGGCGGAAAATGTCCTGAAATTATTGAACAATGGTTTGTCTGACAGAAATCTAATAAAAAGATTGTTTGAAAATCAAATATCTCAAAATATTCCGTTTCCTGAAGCCGAGGCTATTATATGGGAATTGACAACAGAAGATAATGTAAATTATGATCTGGTTACTTCAGAAAACTGGATAAATAAAGAAGATATAACTGAATATGAATTTGAGTCTGTTCTGGAGGAAGTTGAAGACGTAGCTTAATTTCAGAATTTTCATAAAATTTGTTTCACAAAGCATCACAAAAAAAGCGCAGAGATTCACAAAGTAGATTTAAAAATCTTAGTGAATCTCTGCGCCTTTCTTTTGTGTATCTCTGCGGAATAATCTTATTTCTTTAAACCTTCAGCCGCTTTATTAACTGCTGCTTTCAATTCTTCTTTATAAGAGATAATAGTTTCAAGTACTTTTTTATCGTGACTTCCAATAATTTGTGCGGCTAAAATTCCGGCATTTTTTGCTCCGTTTAGAGCAACCGTTGCAACAGGAACGCCGCCCGGCATTTGCAGAATCGATAAAACCGAATCCCAGCCATCAATAGAATTGCTTGATTTTACCGGAACTCCAATTACAGGAAGGGGTGACATCGAAGCAACCATTCCCGGTAAATGTGCTGCACCTCCAGCTCCGGCAATAATTACAGAAATACCACGAGTGTGTGCATTTTTACTGAAATCAAATAATTTTTCCGGCGTTCTGTGTGCCGAAACAATATCTACTTCAACTTCAATATTAAATTGTTTTAATATGTCGATGGCATCCTGCATGACTGGCATGTCTGAGATACTTCCCATTATGATGGCTACTTTGCTCATGAGTTTTTTGTTTTTGTTTCAGGTTTCAGGTTTCAAGTTGAAAATTGTGACTGAAACTGCTTATTTGTTATTTTGTTTTAGTCTGAGGTTTTACTGTGATTTAAACTGCTATTGTAACTATATACTAATCACTTTAATAGTATTCTTAACCTGCTCCGCAATTTTTCTGGCTTCGTTCATATCTTCATTTACAATGGTAACATGACCCATTTTTCTGAAAGGTCTTGTTTGTTTTTTTCCGTAAATATGAGGTGTAACACCATTCCAGCCTAAAATAGTTTCTATGTTTTCATACACAACATCTCCGGAGAAACCTTCGGCGCCAACTAAATTTACCATAACTCCGGCCACTTTGCTGTCTGTATTTCCTAACGGAAGATCGAGAATCGCGCGTAAATGATTTTCGAATTGAGAGGTGTAACTGGCTTCAATAGAATAATGACCAGAATTGTGCGGGCGGGGAGCTACTTCATTTACCAGAATTTCATCTTCGTTTGTTTGAAACATTTCTACAGCCAAAAGACCAACATGATTGAATTTCTCCGAAACATTCAAAGCAATTGCTCTTGCTTTTTCGGCTACTTTTTCGTCAATTCGTGCCGGGCAAATTACATATTCTACCTGATTGGCTTCAGGGTGAAATTCCATTTCTACAACGGGATACGTTTTTATTTCTCCCGATGGATTTCGAACTACAATTACCGCCAATTCATTCTTAAACGGAACCATAGTTTCTGCAATACATTCTACATTTGGTAGATCATCCAAATCAGAAATCTGACGAATTACTTTTACGCCATTTCCATCGTAACCAAATTCAGTGCATTTCCATACAAACGGAATTGTGATTTCGTTATTTCCTATCGATTTTTGAAGATGTTCCGGAGAATCAAATCGCAAAAAAGCTGCAGTTGGTATATTACTTTCGGTATAAAAAGCTTTTTGGATGCCTTTATTCTGAATTCCTTTTAATGTTTTTGGAGACGGATATACTTTTACGCCTTCGTTTTCTAATTGTGTTAAAGCTTCAAGATTAACCAGCTCAATTTCAAAAGTAAGAACATCAACTTGTTTTCCAAAATTGTAAACTGTTTCATAATCCATCAAATCGCCTTTAAAGAATTTGTTGCAGGCAATTTTACTCGGCGCTTCGTCGCTCGGATCTAAAACATAAGTTTGTATGTCAAATTTTCTGGTGTCAGACAATAACATTTTACCCAATTGTCCGCCGCCTAATATTCCTAATTTAAAATCAGAAGAAAAATAATTCATTTTGTAGTGTGTTTGTGCAAAGATAATTGATAAAATAGAAATGCCAATTTATTGTGTATGGAATTGCTGTTTTTTAAAATTTCAAAAGCAAAAAAGAATTTGTTAAAATAATGCGCTTTTTTTTAAAGAAGTGGTTTAAATATTTTGTTTTATATGACTGAATTCCTTAGGTTTGACCTGATTTTTAACCATTATCGATTTCGTAATATAATGACCACAAATAATTGGGCGAACCATATTCAGAAATATCTTTTTTTATTAAAAGATGATTTTTTTGAATTGCCTTATCTGTCTAATTCGCCTCAGGTAATGTTAGACAGCCTTATCAAATTACCTATTGTTAAGCATACACCTGCCAAACAGTTAATTGTTACAGAGAATGCTTTTTGGAAAGGTGCAATGCGTTACCGCACCATCGAAGACGGTTTCTGGATTCTGGAAACGAATCTTACGATGAACGAAAATATTCTTGCCAAAGCAACTTATACGCAAGATCACATTAAAGATTATTATATTTTGTCTTTTTCGGTTTTTGAGTATCGATTTCCGGTTCCTGGTTCAGAGGATATAGTCCTGCTAAGTACCTGCTGGACTTTTTACAAACCCGATACTGAAGTGGCTACTTATTTTTATAAAGGTACAAAAGGCAAGTTTTTTAATATTGCCATGAATAAGGAATGGGTTGACAAGCATATAAAGTCAGGTAAGTTTTGTGAAAAAGGAATTCTTGAAAATTTCTTTAACGGACAAAAAGGATTCTACACATGGCTGGATATTGCTCCAAAAGCACATTCAATATCCAAAAAGCTTTCAAATATTTTACAAGACGAAGCTAATATTCATCAAAATACGCCTGAATTGCGCAAACATTGTACGAAGTTAATTACCGAGTTTTTTTGCAATGCTTTTGAAGACAGCAGGATTGAAGATAATATTTCGTTGTGCAATCTGGATTATTTTAATGTGGCTAAAGCCGAAAAAATGATTCTGCACAATCTGCAATCGGCTTTTTTGGGAATTGATAAAATTGCTTTTGAAGTCAATACATCGCCTACAAAATTAAAAGCCAATTTTAAAACCGTTTTCGGATTTTCGATGCTGCAATATCACAAAGAAAAAAATATGCTTTTGGCGAAGCAATTGCTTCAAAATTCAGAAATTGAAGTTCAGATAATCGCGATAATTACAGGTTTTGAAAGCGCAAGTAAATTTACAGCGGCATTCAAAAAACGTTTTAACGAATTGCCTTCTGTTTTTAGGGAAAATTAAAATTTGAGTTACAAATATGAACGTAGGAAAATGGGTTAAATTTATAAAAGACAACATTAACTTTTATAGAGATGGTTTTTTTGAGTTGCCTTATTTGTCTAATTCGCCTCAGGTAATTATAAAAAGTATTGTCAATTCTCCATCGGTAAAACATGTTGAGGAAGAGCAGGCCGTATACAGAAATAATCCTTTTTCTAAAGGCGTTATGCGATACCGTGAAATTGAAGAAGGTTTATGGGTTATTGTAACAAGTATTACTTTTAAGAAAAACGTAATGCTGAAAGCAATTTACGATGAAGATTTTCCTATTGATTATTATACACTAACTTTTTCGGTTTTTGAGAGTGAAGTAAAACTGCAAAACACATTTGCAGATAAAACACCTTTTTCGAGCAAATATTGGGGATTCAAAAAACCAGGAACGCCAGTTGGAGCCTATTTTTATAAAGGTTCTGAATGCGAGTTTAATTTGTTTGCTTTTAGTAAAGACTGGGCCGAACGCAATTTTTCTTTTGAAACACTTTCAGAAGATAATCACATTAAAAAATTTCTGAATTCAGATAGCGGGTTTATTACTTACCAAAACATTGTTCCGAATGCCGAGCAATTGTCTAAAGAAATTTGGGTTATTTTAGAAGACAATAAACAGGATATTTTAAGCAAGGCACTTTTAAAAACCCAGGCTTTTCAACTGATTTCTACTTTTTTTAAGAATGCTTCTTTAGATCAGAGAATTGGAAGTTATACGCTTCAGGAAACTCCTGACTACAGAAAAATAGCAAAAGCTGAAAAAATGCTTTTGGAGACCATAGCAAATCCGTTTTTGGGCGTAGAATATATAGCAGAAAAAGTGGGCATGTCGCCTACAAAACTCAAGTTGACTTTTAAATTGGTTCATGGTGTTTCGATGATGCAATACCATAAAGAGAAGAAATTATTGCTCGCCATGCAGATGATTCAAAATACCGATATGCAGATAAAAAATATTGCTTTGGCGACGGGTTATAAAAGTTCCAGCAAGTTTACGGCAAATTTCAAAAAGCGTTTTGGAAAAATGCCTTCAGAAATAAGGCTTTAAGCGCTGTAAAATTCTTTCTTTTTCATGTTTTTTCTTTTATAATAAATACTTTTTTATAATTTATCTTATTTTTGTCTAAATTTTATTTAGCTAATTTTCAGTGTTTTAATTTTTACAAAGAAATCTAATCCTTACAACATTTTTTTGTAAAATTGAGTTGGTCGTTTCGGGCTATTAATGTGTCCGAATGGGCTATTTGAGCGGTTTTATTTCAATATATTTTTGTTGGATAACTTAAACTTAAACAATATGATAATAAAACTACGCTTCAATGCGAATAAGTTTCGCAGCTTTCAAAAAACTTCTTATTTCGACTTTGCATATTAAATAGTGCAAACTGTTATTTTGGGCAGTTTTTAAATTTTCCTTCCGGTTAAAAAAAAATGTCGAAAGACAATTAAAAGTCCATTGTTACTGACAAATTGGACAGGATTTTTATTGCTGTTTATCAACAGTTAGGTATAAGGTAATACTAATTAATAACCAAACAATTAATGAAAAAAAAGACAAATTATTGGTCAAAGATTTCTAAAGAAAATTTGCCAATAAAAAAATATTTGATACTTACGATGTTAGCGCTGCTATTTCCGTTTATATCTTTTTCGCAAGCCGTTTATACATTTACGACTGCTGGGGCGTCCGGAATTGCAGGACCTACTCAATCACAAATAAATACGTCCTACGCTTCAACTAATTTAAACGGAAGTGTAACAGTGACCGGAGGAATTCAGTCCTGGATCGTACCAGTGACGGGTAATTACCGTATCAATGCTTCCGGCGCAAGTGGAGGGAATTCATCCACCAATACTTATGTCGGTGGATTGGGTGCCAACATGATCGGGGAGTTTACATTAACAGCAGGGGATGTAATTAAAGTACTGGTGGGACAAACTGGTATTAGTGGAGGCGGTGGAGGCGGTACTTATCTTGGCGGTGGTGGCGGTGGCGGCTCCTATATTACTTTAAATTCTGCACTTCTTATGGCAGCCGGCGGCGGCGGCGGCGCGGGTGTAGGCGAGAGTAATTTGAACGGATTTAATGGTAATCCAGCATTATCAGGAACAAGTGGTAACACGGCCAATGGGACTAATGGTAGGCCCAACGGTACTCCAGGGAGTGGCGGAAATGGCGGAACAGCCTCCGCTTATTATGGCGGTGGCGGTGGCGCAGGCTGGTTATCAAACGGTGGTAATATGACAATTGGAATGACTTGTTTAGGAGGATTGAGTTTTTCAAATAATGGTACTGGAGGAACAGGCGGGACCTTTGGCTCTAATGCCGGTGGAAACGGTGGCTTCGGCGGCGGCGGCGGCGCCGGCTTTGGCGGTGCTGGCGGTGGAGGCTATTCCGGAGGCGCAGCGGGAACACATGGCGCAGCATTCAATGCTACGGCCGGCGGTGGCGGCGGTTCATACAACTCTGGAACAAATCAAACCAATGTTGCTGGTGTTAATTCAGGAAATGGATCTGTTATAATAACAAATCTATACTCCGCATCTATATCTCAAACTGCAAATGTTGTATGCAGTGGTGATTTAACAGGGGCACTTTCTGTTGCTGTAAATGGAGGTAATGCGCCTTATTCATATGCGTGGTCACCAAATGTGAGCAGCACTTCAACAGCTTCAGGTCTTGCAAAAGGGCCTTATAGTGTAACTGTTACCGATGGTAATAGTTTAACAACGACAGCGTCTTTTACTATTGTTCCTTCAGATAATACTGCTCCAGTTATTACTACAAACGGAGATAAAAATGTAAATACAAGCCCAGGCCTTTGTGAAGCAACTATAATAGTTTCTGCGACTGCTACAGATAATTGTAGTGTTGGAACTCCAACGGGAGTACGAAGTGATGCAAAATTACTTTCAGATGCTTATCCTTTGGGAACCACAACAATTACTTGGAATGTAACAGATGTTAATGGAAATGCTGCAGTTGCGGTAAATCAAACAGTAACTGTAGTAGATAATATAAAACCAACTGCAATCTCTAAAAACATCACGGTTCAATTGAATGCAACTGGAAGTGTTACCGTAAATGCAGATCAATTGGATGATAATAGTACAGATAATTGCGGAATTAACAATTATAAAATTGTGCCTGGAATTTTAGGTACTGTTTGTAATGTTGTTGGCGAACAGAACTATTTAGTACTTACTGCACCGGCAGGGAGTACTTTTAAGAATATTGTATTTGCCAGCTTTGGAAATTCTACAGGAACTTGTGGAAATTTTGTTTTAGGTTCTTGTAATGCAGCTAATAGCTTAAGTGTTGTATCATCGGCTTTACTTGGGCAAAACAGTGCAACTATTTATTCAAGTAATTCTACATTTGGAGACCCTTGTAACGGAACACAAAAAAGATTAGCTGTTGAAGCTGCTTATGGACCTTCAAGTTCATCTGCAACATCTTCAATAACTTATTCTTGTACAGATCTTGGTTCGCATGATGTTGTTTTATACGTTACAGATAATAATGGAAATGTTTCTTCTGTAAATGCAACTATAACAGTTGAAGATACAGTTTTGCCAACTATTACATGTGCTGCTATTGCTTCTTCTTATAATAATGATGCAGGTGTTTGTAGTTATACAGCAGATGCTAGTTTAGATCCTGTTGCAGCAGACAATTGTTCGGTAACAGTTTTAAATGATTTTAATAATTCAGCTACATTAAACGGGGCAATCTTTCCTCTTGGAACAACAACTGTAATCTGGACAGCAACAGATGCTGCCGGAAATACTGCAACTTGTACGTATGATATTATTGTAGTTGATGCAGAAAAACCAACCATTACATGTGCTGTTCCTGCGGTTTCATATAATAATGACTTAGGTGTTTGTAGTTTTACAGTAATAGACAATAGTTTAGATCCTGTTGCAGCAGATAATTGTTCTACAGTATCGGTTTTAAATAATTTTAATAATGCAGCTACACTAAACGGAGCAATATTTCCGGTTGGTACAACAAATGTAATCTGGACAGCAACAGATGCTGCCGGAAATACAGAGACTTGTAATCATGATATTGTTGTAGTTGATGCTGAAGCACCAGTTGTTTCAACAAAAAACATCACAGTTCAGCTTGATGCAACAGGAAATGTTACAATTACTGCTGCAGATGTTGACAATGGTTCTGCAGATCTTTGCGGAGCAGTAACTTTAAGTATTACTCCAGATACATTTACTTGTGCTAATATTGGTGATAATACAGTTACTTTAACAGTAACAGATGCAAGCGGAAATCCTTCTACAGCAAATGCAATAGTAAATGTTGAAGATAAAGTGGCACCAATTGTTGCTGTAAAAAACATTACAGTTCAACTTGATGCTGCAGGAAATGCTAGTATTCAGGCTTCAGATATTAACGATTCTTCATCTGATAACTGCGGAATTGATACTCTAGAATTGGATATAACTTCATTTACTTGTGCCAATATTGGAACAAATACCGTTCAGTTAAAAGTAACAGATATTCATGGAAATTCTGATACTAAAGATGCTATTGTAACTGTTGAGGATAAAATTGCACCAATTGTTTCAACAAAAAACATAACAGTTCAACTTGATCCAACAGGAAATGCCACAATAACAGGAAATGATGTTGATAATGGTTCTGCAGATATTTGTGGAGGAACACTAACATATTCAGTTTTACCAAATACTTTTAATTGTACCAATGTTGGAGCCAATACAGTGACTTTAACTGTTACAGACGCCAGCGGAAATTTTGATACTGCAACTACAACAGTAACAATCGAAGATAAAACAGCGCCAATAGTTTTAACAAAAAACATCACAATTCCATTTGATGCTTTAGGAAATGCTTCAATTGTAGCGGCAGATGTTGATAATGGTTCAATAACAGTTTGTGGCGGATCGCTAACTTTAGCAGTTTCTCCTTCATCATTTACTTGTGCCAATGCCGGAGCGAATACAGTAACACTTACTGCAACGGGTACAAACGGAGAAATTTCTTCTGAAACAGCCATTGTAACTATACTTGAAAACGTTGCACCAATAGCTCAGACTCAGGATATAACGGTTGAACTTGATGAGGCAGGAAACGTTTCCATTATGGCTAATCAGGTTAACAACGGAAGTTCAGACAATTGTGGTATCGGTACCATGACTCTTAGTAAAACTTCTTTTGATTGTACCAATGTTGGAGCCAATACAGTTGTTTTAACGGTAGTAGATAAAAGTGGAAACACAGCAACTGCAACTGCGAAAGTGACTGTTGTAAACAAATCTGGAGATAATGACAATGATGGAATTTTAGACAATTGCGATCCTGATGATGACAATGACGGAGTTTTAGACGCAAAAGACAATTGCCCAATTACAGCAAATCCATATCAGGAAGATCGTAACAATAATGGTATTGGAGATGCCTGCGATAAAGACCAAATGAACATTTCTGAAGCCTTTACTCCAAACGGAGATGGTATAAACGATACGTGGGTTATTTCTAATATAGAAAATCATCCTGCTTCTGTAGTTCGTGTTTTCAATCGTTGGGGAGCAGAAGTATTTACTGCAAGAAATTACCAAAATAATTGGGACGGACATGCGAAAGGCCAGTCAAGTACTTTACCTGCAGCAAGTTCTTATTACTATCAAATCGATTTGGATGGTAATGGAACAATTGACAGACAAGGTTGGATATACATTAACAGGTAATTGTAAAAATTAAAATTTTAGAAATGAAAATAATTAAAAATATAGCGGCAGGAGCATTACTACTTTTTAGTAGTATGCTTTTTGCCCAACAAGAAACCATAATTACAACATACCGTTACCACATGAATTTGGTAAACCCGGCTTACGTAGGTGTAGACAACGAAGCTGCTTTGGCAACTACATTTCGTAAACAATGGACAGGAATTGAAAATGCTCCCGAAACACAAGCTGTATCTTTTGGTACACCGGTTGGAGGTAACATCGGATTAGGAGTTTCTATGGTTTACGATAAGACATTCGTTGAAAAACAAACCCAATTAGGAATCGACCTTTCATACAAAATGCAGGTTGGTGAACTTACTGATTTGTATTTCGGAATAAAAGCTGGTGGAAATTTTTACAATGTAAATGCTGCTGGTCTTGAAACCTATTCAAATCAGTCAGATCCTGCTTTGGCAAACATCAATCAGTTTAATCCAAATGTTGGTGTTGGAGCCTTATTAAAAAGTGACAAATATTTCGTATCCCTTTCTGTCCCAAGAATTTTGAATACTGAACGAGCAAAAAACAAAGATGGTTACACGGCTGTTGCTACAGACAGGCCACACGTTTATTTAAGCAGTGGTTATAATTTTGATCTTGAAACAACAACACTTTTAATTTTAAAACCATCTTTCATGATGCGTTATGTTAATGGTGCGCCACTTTCTGTAGATCTTAATTTAATGCTTCAAATTGAAGAATTTTTAGAAATTGGAGGAAGTTATAGAGTAAACAATGCTTACGCAGCAATGGCTGGTATAACAATTAGTAAGCATCTGACATTCGGTTATGCTTATGAAACAAATACAGGTAAAGTTATGGCAAGTGCCAAAAACTCAAATGAATTTTTCTTGAGGTTTAAATTTAATAACTCAAAAAAATCAAATCCAGAATATTAAAATAAGGGCAGCTATCAAAGCTGCCCTTTTTCTATTTTACAAATATCCAGATTACTTCACTGCTATTCTATTTTCTTCAAAACTTCTTTGGCAACGGCTTTGTATGCTGCCGAATGATTTGAAAAATCTTTATTCAGAATAATTTGCAGTTCCGGATGAATCCAGTCGTAGTGATTTCCCAAAAGATATAAAGTTCTTATAGAATAGGCTTTTGTCGCTACTTTTACATCATTTATTAGCCAGTCAAACGAAGCTTCAATACAATTTTGCAGATCATCTTCAGAAAGGAAAATACTGTTTTCATCTTTCTTATAATGAGATTTTACTAGAAGCTGAACCACTTTTGCAATTGGACGAATGGCGCTTTCATCTTTTAAATGCTTCAAATTAGAACAGAAAAACTCAAGATGAGGTTGCAGCCAAATCAGTTCTTCATAGGAAACAAACTCTAAAATCCAGCAGGCTTTATGATTGTTCTTATCAGATGGAGAAAAAGCAATCGAAACCAACTCATCAAATAAAATTGGATTTTCTAAAATTTCCTGGGCAACCCTTAGGCGATTTTCTCTATAAGCATTTACGTAGTCCAGTTTTTTGTGCAATTCAGAAAGCATTTTCTTCAGGTTAATTTTAATATAAAAGATCTAAAATAAGTAATTTAATGAAATAGTGCCGTAATAATTTACAGGCAAACCAGGATAGTAATATCTGGGCGCTGTATTGCCATTTGCAACCGCGTTTGGTAAAATTAACGAAGCATATTTTTCATTAGTTACATTATTTATTCCCGCAGAAATATGAGAAGTTAGATTTTGCAGAATTTCAAATCGATATCCTGTTTTAAGGTTGATAATAGTATATGAATCTGAAAAAGCTGAATTGGCATCGTTCATCGGAATTTTGTCTACAAATTGATAATCGGCATTAAAATAAATTCCCAAACGGGTATTAAAACTCAAACCTGCATTTATTTTATTGGCAGGAACTCCGGTTAATTTATTTCCCGAAAAATCATTTCCGTTATCAATAAATTCTTTAAACTCATAATTTCCAATAGACGCTCCCAAATAAGAATTCATCCAAAAAAAACGATTAATTTGCCAATTATGATTTAGCGTAACTTCAATTCCCTCATGAAAAGTTTTTCCGGCATTGGCGCCCACATATTGATCATCGCCAACTCTTTTTGCAACCAATAAATCTTTAATTTCCATTCGGTAAACAGCAATTTCAGTATAAAGTTTTTTACTGAAAAAGTAGAACTTTCCGCCAATTTCAAAATTATAACCATTTTCAGGTTTTATATCCGGATTAATTGTGCCTTCACTGGTAAGTGTTTCTTCGGTAGCCGGAAGAGAAAATCCCCGACTTGAAGAAAAATAAATAGTTTGTTCTTTATTTGGTTTGAAAAGGAAAGACAATTGTGGAGAGAAAATACCGTCATAACTATATTTCTGATTTAAGTTTTCGGTATAATTAGTAAGTTCAAATTGTGTTTTGTTATAATTGATTCCAGCCTGAATTTCAAAGTGTTCAGAAAGAGAAGCTTTAAGCTGCGAGAATATATTATAAAAGTGCCTTTTTTGATCAGTTTCAGTAAGCTGATTTCCCTGCAAACTTCCCTGACCGTTATTTTGCTGGTATAAATTTTCGAAAGTATTTCCGCTATAAGTATCCGTAAAATATTCAGCTCCGGCGATGAAATCAATTCCGGTACCTTTAATTTTAAAATTACCGGAAAATTGCGTTCTCGCTCCTGTCGCAAAAGTATATTGACGCAAAATATCAAAAGGTCTCGGCTCATTACTGTCTTTATAATTAATAAAAACAGAAGTTGAATTGTTTAGGTTGTCACTGATTTTGAAATCATACGCTAATCCGCCTAAAGTAGATTTGTATTCCTTAAATCCTTTTGAAGCCACCCAGGTTGGAGCGCCAGATTCGGGATTATTCTCAAAAGCATTTTTGTTAATCGAACTCGGAATAAAAGCTTTTAAATACGTATAATTGGTAAAATAAGTCAGTTTGCTATTTTGTTTTCGAAACAATTCACCCGCAAGCGTAATTCCTTCCCGGTTGTACGCACTGTTTTCGCGCCAGCCATCTGTTTTTAAATTGTGATAACTGATGTTTAAACTGCCTTCATTTTCGTTCAAGCTATAATTCAGACTATTTTTTAATAAACCGTAAGAACCAAAAACCGAACTCATGCCGGCGCTTTGCCCTTTTGGTTTAGAAAGCTGAGGTGAAATTAAAATCGCACCTCCTAAACCTGCGCCGTAAATACTCGAAAGCGGACCTTTTATAATTTCGATTTGGTTGAGGTTTTCGAGATCAATATCATCAATAACCGTTTCGCTGTTTCCTGAAGTTAAGGGAATACTTCCGTAAAAAGCCCTGATTTTGTTGGTTCCGTACGTAGTTCGCGCCCCAATTCCGCGAATCGAAATTCGGGTTGTGGTAAAATTCGACGATTGCATAAAAACGCCGGGAATTGTATTAATTACCGTTGTAATATCTGTGGTATTATTTTGCAACAGCTGAATTTTGGATAAAATCCCGATCGAAGCCGGAGCATCCAAAATATTGGTATTTATATAAAGCGGACTAATAACCACTTCCTCGAGTTTTTCTGTTTTAAGAGAATCAATAGTTTTGTCTTTTTCTTGTGCGAAAGTGTTTAGAGAAACAAAAATCGCAACAAGAAAAAGACAATATTTTTTTAAGATCATAAAGTTTTTTTAATTAAAAATTGAGAATTAAAAATTAAAAAATAATTCTGGATGCAATACCTCTCTTTAAAGATAGAATCTATGTGTTTAATATTCAACAGCAATTTGAATTTGGAATTTAAAAAATTTGGAATTTTACTTAGCCGTCACCTTCCAAACCGTATTTCCGCTATCGTCATTTACCAAAAGCGATCCGTCATTCATAACCGTAACTGCAACTGGACGCCCGTAAACTTCAGCCTTTTCATCATTTGAAATAAAACCGGTTAAAAAATCTTCAGCTTTTCCGGAAGGTTTTCCATTTGCAAAAGGAACAAAAACAACTTTGTAACCGGAAATTTTCTCGCGATTCCAGGAACCATGCTGACCCACAAATGCTCCGTTTTGATATTTTGCCGGAAAAACTTTTTTATCATAAAAAGCCAATCCCAAAGATGCTGTATGAGAACCAACCGGAACATCAGGCACAATCGCTTTTGCGGCAAGATCTTTACCTTGTCCTTTCATTCTCGGATCTAAAATATTACCGAAATAAGAATATGGCCATCCATAAAAACCATCTTTTTTTACACTTGTAATATAATCAGGAACAAGATCTTCGCCCAATTCATCACGTTCATTAACTGCCGTCCAAAGTTCCTTATTTGCCGGATTCCAATCCATACCAACCGGATTTCGAAGTCCGGATGCGTAGATTTTTTCACCCGTTCCGTCAGGATTAATTTCGAGAATACATGCACGGCGAATTTCTTTATCTATTCCGTTTTCTGCTACGTTACTTCCAGATCCAACAGAAACGTAAATTTTTGTTCCGTCAGCGTTGGCAAGTAAATTTCTTGTCCAGTGATTGTTATAACCTCCGGCAGGAAGTTCAAGGATTTTCACACCTTTGGTTTCTAATTTTAATGGATTATTTTTATAGGGATATTGGTATAATCCATCCGTATTTGCAATGTAGAAAAAGTCTTTTAAAACCAACATTCCAAAAGGCTTGTTTAAGCCATCTATAAAAACTTCGCGTGTTTCAAATTTGCCGTCTTTATCCTTATCCCGCAAAACTGTAATTTGATTTTTACTGCTTCTCGTTCCACTTTCTACAACAAAAATATCATTGTTTGGTGCAATATAGGTCCAACGAGGGTTTTCAAAACCATCAGCAAATTTTGTAACTGTAAAACCTTTTGGTGCCGTAGGTGTTTTGCCTTCCGGCCAGCCTAACACTTTACTAAATTTTGATTTAGATTCTGTAGCATAAGGCGGAGGCAAAGTAATTTCTCCTACTGCTGTTTTTACAACATTTCCGGGTTGTTTTGCCAGAGCTTCTTTTTCTTCTTTTTTTACCTGACCGTTGCAAGCTGTCATTAAAATTAATAATGATATCGAAAATAATTGTTTCGCTGTTTTCATTATGCTCTCTAGTTAAATATTTATACTATAACAATTTAATAAATTTAAAAATAATGTTAAATTGAATTTTGTAAACATTAACTGATATTTAACATTAACAAAAAAATAAATCAACCGCTTATTTTGATACTTAGATTTTGTTTCTAATTCTGTATCTTTGTCCATTGTTTTAAAACAGTAAAAATAATGATACAACTTCACGATAAACAATTTGTTCCGTTTATTTCGGCTAAAGAAATTGATTTTGCCTTAACCAAAATAGTAGCTCAGGTTGAAGATGATTTTGGAGATGATACGCCAATTTTTATCGGCGTTTTAAACGGTGCTTTTATGGTTGTTGCCGATTTCCTGAAAAAATACAAAAGTCCCTGCGAAGTTTCATTTATAAAAATGGCATCTTATGAAGGAACAGAAACTACCAATGAAGTAAAACAATTAATTGGTATCAATCAGGATTTATCTGGCAGATCAGTTGTTATTATTGAAGATATTATCGATACAGGAAATACTATCGAAGAATTAAAACATCTTTTTAAAGCGCAAAATGTAAAACATTTTAAAGTTGCTACTTTATTTTTTAAACCTGAAGCGTATAAAAAAGACATTAAGATTGATTACGTTGGAATCAGGATTCCAAATAAATTCATTGTAGGTTACGGTTTAGACTACGATGGTTTAGGACGTAATTTATCTGAAGTTTATAAATTAGCAGAATAAATTTAAACAAAACACAACTATATATTCATTTTAAACTTCTCGAATTACAGTCAGGAAGTCAAGAAACACTAACATTATGATTAACATCGTTTTATTTGGAAAGCCTGGAGCAGGAAAAGGAACTCAGGCAGAATTTTTAAAAGAAAAATATAAATTAACACATCTTTCAACTGGAGATATATTTCGTTTTAATTTAAAAAATGATACCGAATTAGGAAAAAAAGCCAGAGTTTTTATGGATAATGGTGAATTGGTTCCTTGCGAAGTTACCACAGCAATGTTAATCGATGAAGTAAAAAAACACCCTGATACTGAAGGGTTTTTATTTGATGGTTATCCAAGAACATTAGATCAGGCAGAAGCTTTAGATAAATTCCTGCCAACAATTGGTTCTAGTGTTACGGCAACAATCGCATTAGAAGCCGATGACGAAATTTTGGTAGCACGTTTACTGGAAAGAGGAAAAACAAGTGGCAGAGCCGATGATCAGGACGAAGAGAAAATTCGTGTGAGATATCAGGAATACAACGAAAAAACAGCACCATTAATTGGTTATTATAAAGAACAAGGTAAGTTTTATGCCGTAAATGGTATCGGAACTATCGAAGAAATTACAGAGCGATTAACGTCAGTTATAGATAATTTGTAGAAGCTTTTTCCAGCTGTACGTTTACATTCCGAAGCATCGGGACGCTAAAAAAACTATTTTTCTAACCACAAAATAAGCTTCTCCCGACGCTTCGGGAATCAGCTGTTTTCTGGAAAGGAAAATTAGTTTTTTTAGCTCCGGGCTTTTCTCTTTCATACAGGCTATAAAGTGCATTGAGGTACAAATTACATTAACGACTATTATATAACGAATAAACCACAAATTGGAAATACTAATAATATTTTTTCTAATACTATTAAATGGAGTTTTCTCAATGTCAGAAATTGCACTGATTTCGGCTAGAAAAAACAGATTGGAAACGGCTGCAAAAAAAGGAAATAAAAGTGCCAGAACAGCTTTGGATTTAGCCAACTCTCCAAATAAGTTTTTATCAACCGTTCAAATCGGAATTACCTTAATTGGTATTTTAACCGGTATTTATAGTGGAGATAAAATCACAGTAGATGTTGAGACTTTTGTAACCGGATTCGAAGCTTTAAAACCTTACGCACATTCAGTTGCAGTAGGAATTGTAGTTGTAGTTTTAACTTTTTTCTCTTTGGTTTTAGGAGAATTACTTCCAAAACGCATCGGATTAAATTATCCGGAATCGATTGCAAAAATGGTAGCAATGCCAATGAAAGTAATTTCGATTATTACAGCGCCATTTATTTGGTTATTAACATCGTCAACAGATTTTTTATTGAATGTTTTTCAGATAAAACCAACTGCTGACGGAAAAGTTACCGAAGAAGAAATTAAAGCTATCATTAAAGAAGGAACTGAAGTAGGTGAAGTTCAGGAAATTGAACAAGATATCGTAGAACGTGTTTTTCATATTGGCGATAGAAAAGTAAACTCATTAATGACACACCGTAAATCGGTTGATATGTTGCCATTAAATGCAGACAAAGCCAGAATTAAAGAACTGGTTTTAATGGATTTACATACTGTTTATCCGGTTTATAGCGATAACTATGATGATATTGTAGGTATTGTGACACTGAAAAATATATTTGCCAATATCGAGAGTGATCATTTTGATTTGTCGGCAATCATGACAGATCCTCCCTATTTAATGGAGCAGACAACGGCTTATAAAGCGTTGGAAAATTTTAAAAGAACGGGTGTTCATTATGCTTTGGTTTCAGATGAATATGGAGTTTTTCAGGGAATAATTACGCTGAATGATATTCTTGAAGCATTAGTAGGAGATGCATCTGAGTTTTATAAAGATGAGTTTCAGTTAATCGAAAGAGAAGATGGTTCCTGGCTGGTTGACGGGCATTATTCGCTGCATGATTTCTTGACGTATTTTGAGTTAGACGAATTAACAAACGATTACGAAGTAAATACGGTAAGCGGAATGATTATGACCGAGCTTTCGCATATTCCAAAAGAAGGCGAAAAATTAATCTGGCAAAAATTTGTACTTGAAGTATTGGATATGGACGGTGTCAAGATTGATAAAGTGCTGGTAAAAGCGCTTAAAGAGTAAAAAAGAAAATAGTTTTCAGTTACAGTTTTCAGTTACAGTTTGAGCTGAAGAAAGTAATTGTAAATGAAATAAAAAAACAATAGAAGTTAGAATACGATTTAGAGCAATCTAAAATCTAAAATCTAAAGTCTGAAATTCAAAACAATGACAGAAGGAAATTTTGTAGATTACGTTAAGATATATGTTTCTTCCGGAAAGGGAGGAAAAGGATCTACGCATTTACATAGAGAGAAATTTATTGAAAAAGGAGGACCCGATGGAGGTGATGGTGGTCGCGGTGGACACGTATATTTGGTTGGAAATAAAGGTTTGTGGACATTGTTTCACTTAAAATTTGCTCGTCATATCAAAGCCGGTCACGGTGGAGATGGAGGAGGAGACCGTAGTACTGGTGCTGATGGAGAAGATAAATATATCGAAGTACCTTTAGGAACTGTTGTAAAAGACAAGGAAACGGGAGAAACTTTATTCGAAATTACAGAAGACGGAGAAAAAAGAATTCTTTCAAAAGGAGGAAAAGGTGGATTAGGAAACTGGCATTTTAGAAGTTCAACAAATCAGACTCCAAGATATGCACAGCCTGGTTTGCCGGGTGTAGAAATGGATGTAATTCTGGAACTTAAAGTTCTGGCAGATGTTGGTTTAGTAGGTTTTCCAAATGCTGGAAAATCAACTTTATTATCTGTATTGACTTCAGCAAAACCAAAAATTGCCGATTATCCTTTTACAACCTTAAAACCAAATTTAGGAATTGTCGCTTACAGAGATTTTCAATCGTTTGTAATTGCTGATATTCCCGGCATTATTGAGGGCGCTGCCGAAGGAAAAGGTCTGGGACATTATTTCCTGCGTCATATTGAGCGTAATTCTACATTGTTGTTTTTAGTTCCTGTTGATACACCGGATATTAAAGGAGAATATGATATTTTGGTTAATGAGTTAACCAAATATAATCCTGAAATGCTAGATAAAGAACGTCTTTTGGTAATCTCAAAATGTGATATGCTGGATGACGAATTAAAAGCAGAATTAAAACAAGAATTGGATGTTGCCTTTAAAGATGTTCCGTATATGTTTATTTCATCTGTTGCCCAACAAGGTTTGACAGATTTAAAAGATAAACTTTGGAAAATGCTAAACGAGTAAAATCTTTATTTAATAAATAAAAAACCCGACAGTTAATAGCTTGTCGGGTTTTTGCTTTTAGCGAATAACAAAAGCATTTCGGGTTTTATCTTTTAATTCAAAGATTATAGCCCGAAATTTTTAGATACGCCAATGTTAAATGTTTTTCCAAAATCAAAACCTAAACGTTCTTGTCTTGGATCATTTTTACCATCAATATTGTCATAATTAATACCTCCGATAGAGAAGTTTAAACCAAATCCTCTTTTCATATTAATAAACAAAGCAGGAGTAAGATTTACATACATTCCTTTTGCATTATTTACAGATGCATTTTGGTAACCTGCACCTAAATCTGCATAAACTGAAAATAATTCAGAAAGTGGTGTAGCATAACGTACAAAACCTCCAATTTTATATTTCTCTGCACTGTCTGATCCTGTGTTTTTAAAAGTCGTAATAGAACCTTCAACTCCTGCAGTCCATTTTTCTGCAAATTGGTATCCAATTTTTGGAGAAAATTCAAAATTTTCTGATTTGTCGTTTCCTAGTTTTTCTGAAGAAAACCCAACATTCCCACCTAATAACATTGATCCTTTTTGTGCATTAGAAATAGTAACTACTAATAAGGCTAATGCAAGTAAAAATTTTTTCATTTTGTATTTGTTTTAAATTTAAAAGCAAATTTAGACAAACATAATTGTAAGAATTGATTTATATTATTTATTTTTAATTGAAAGTTAATTTTTACAAATTTTATTATTTCTTAGTGATTTCTTTTTGCTTTCTTTTAGATTTTAATAAGTTAATTGATTTTTTGATCGTCAAAATTGATTTAAAGTTTGTCTTTTATGAATTATGAATTTCGCAATACTGTGATAAAATACATTTGATATGTTTTGTATTTAGAGATTTATTTTATGTATTGTTGCGAAAATGCGCTATATTCGCATACTTAAACAAAATAACATGAAAAAAATAGTTTTATTCTTGACCATGTGCTTAATGGCTTTTCCTGTAAGAGCTGATGAAGGAATGTGGTTTTTGATGTTTATCGAAAGATTAAACCATAGAGATATGGAAAAAATGGGCTTACAATTAACGTCCGAAGAAATTTACAGTATCAATCATCATAGTTTAAAAGATGCTGTTGTTCAGTTTAACGGAGGTTGTACTGCCGAAATTGTATCTAAAGACGGATTGGTTTTAACAAATCACCACTGCGGATATAATGCAATTGCTGAATTATCAACTGCAGAACAAAATTATTTGAAAGATGGTTTTTGGGCAAAAGAGAGAAGTGCCGAGATGAAACCAAAATCATTATACGTTCGTTTCTTTGTTCGTATGGACGATGTTTCTAAAAGAATTTTATCGAAAGTAAACGATACAATGACGGAAACAGAAAGAAACAAAATTATTCAACAAGAAATTGCTTTAATTGAAAAGGAGAATAATGAAGGTGGAAAATATACTGTTTCTGTTCGTCCTTTCTTTCAGGGAAATGAATATTATTATTTCGTTTACCAGGATTATACAGACGTTCGTTTAGTAGGAACACCTCCCGAAAGTGTTGGTAAATTTGGTGGTGATACTGATAACTGGGAATGGCCGCGTCAAACAGGAGATTTCTCTATGTTTAGAGTTTATGCTGATAAAGATGGAAATCCGGCAACATATTCTAAAGAGAATGTGCCTTTGAAACCAAAACATTTTTTACCTGTAAGTATTAAAGGTGTAAAAGAAAATGATTTTGCCATGATTCTTGGATATCCGGGAAGAACAAACCGTTGGATGCCGGCTGGTGGAATTGAGCAAAATATTAAGTACGCTTATCCTGCATGGGTTGAAGGTGCAAAAACCGGAATGGACCAAATGAAAAAGTATATGGATAAAGATGCTACAGTGCGTTTGCAATATGCCTCTAAATATGCTTCAACAGCTAATTACTGGAAAAACCGTCAGGGTATGATCGATGCTTTGACAAAAGCAGGAACGGTAGATGCTAAAACGGCGCAGGAAGACAAATTTTATGAATGGGCAACTAAACCGGCAAATAGCGAAAAATACGAAAATGTAATTCCAACAATCAATGATTATTACAGAGAGACTAACTTAAAAGCACGTCACGATAATTATTTGATGCAACTTTTACGCACTTCTGCTTATGCAGCGGGACCAGCAAATTTAGGAAATGCATTGATTGCTTACTATGCTGAAAATGATGCTAAAAAAGCAGAAATGTTACCTAAGATTAATGCGATGATCGATAACTTGTATGGTGATTTTTATGCACCGCTTGAAAAAGATCTGTTAACAGCACAATTAAACTTGTATGCTTCTAAAGCTGCGGAATACGGTTTAGCTACACAAATAGCTAAAATGAAATCAGAGAATAATGGTGATTTTACTGCAGATGTAGCAAAAGCAACTGAAATAAGTTATTTTACAACTAAAGAGAAGGTATTGGCTTTTATGGCTAATCCAAAGCCATTAGCAATTGTACATGATCCTTTGTATATTATTTCTAATGACTTGTTGACAAAATACCGTTCTAAAACAGACGATCAGGCAAAAGCTGATGATGGTTTTGCAACTGCTTATCGCGAATTGGTTGAAGGTTTAAGAGCTTCAAAATTAAATGCGATTCAATATCCGGATGCAAACTCAACGTTGAGACTCACTTACGGAAAAGTTCGCGCATTGCCTGCCGATACTCGTAACGACGCTACAATAAACAATTATACAACCATGGAAAGTATGGTTAAAAAGTATAAAGCAGGAGATCAGGAATTTGATTTACCGGCGCGTTTGTTAGAATTGAATAAAGCAAAAGATTACGGTCAATATGCTGATAAAGCTGGATATATGCCAGTAAACTTTTTAACGGATAATGATATTACAGGAGGAAACTCTGGTTCTCCGGTTCTTAACGGAAAAGGGGAGTTAATAGGTATTGCTTTTGATGGTAACATCGAAGCTATGGCCGGTGATGTTATTTTTGATCCTAAATTACAACGAACAATCAATGTAGATATTCGTTATGTACTTTGGATTATTGACAAATATGCAGGTGCTAAAAATATTATTGATGAAATGACGATTGTAAAATAATCGAATTTAATAACATTTAAAAATCCGTCTTGTTTTACAGGACGGATTTTTTTTTGAATATTAATTTGCAATTAAAACTAAATGATGCATGTTATATTTCCTTATTTTTGAGACATGAAAAAATTACTATTTCTTTTTTTGTTTGTGCCACTTATACTTTGGTCACAAACTAATTTTGAAAAAGGAGAGAAATTATTTCACTCAAAAAAGTATGATGAGGCTCAGGTTTTTTTTGAAGAGATTTTAAAAACAAAGCCTTCGGATATAAAAACGCTTGAATATTTAGGAGAGATTGAAGCTCATAACAAAGCTTGGGAGAATGCTGCTGTCTATTTCCGGAAACTTAAAGAGCTAAAACCTACTGTAGCTGATTATTTTTATAAATATGGTGGTTGTTTAGCCATGCGAGCTATAGAAGTAAATAGGTTTAAGGCTTTGGGAATGGTAGGAGAGATGAAAGAATCTTTTGAAAAAGCAATTGCTTTAGACCCAAAGCACATTCCGGCCAGATGGGCATTAATCGAAATATATTTGCAATTGCCGGGAATTTTTGGAGGAAGCGAATCAAAAGCGATTTCATACTCCAATCAGTTAGCACAATTATCTCCGGTTGATGGTTATTTGTCGAAAGGAAGAATAGATGTTTATTTTAAAAGATATACAGCGGCCGAAAAAAACTTTATAAAAGCTCATGAAATTGGTAAATCAAAAACCACGTTTCAAAAATTATATAATTTATATTTGAATAAATTAAATGACCCTAAAAAAGCCAGGGAATTAAAACAGAAATCTGAACCATAATTTAGGAGACTTCAAAATTGAATTCCATGAAATTGGAATTTGGAATTTAAAAATTGGAATTTAAATGAGAACACATTTTATCGCTATAGGCGGAAGTGCCATGCATAATTTAGCATTAGCATTGCATAACAAAGGATATAGGGTTACAGGTAGCGATGATGCTATTTTTGAACCATCTAGATCAAGATTAGAAAAAAAAGGAATTTTACCTGTTGAAATGGGTTGGTTTTCTGAAAAAATAACATCAGATATTGATGCTGTAATTTTAGGAATGCATGCTAAAGCAGATAATCCTGAATTGTTAAAAGCTCAGGAATTAGGATTGAAAATTTATTCGTATCCTGAATTTTTGTATGAGCAATCTAAAAATAAAACACGTGTTGTAATTGGTGGTTCTCACGGAAAAACAACTATTACCTCGATGATTTTGCACGTAATGCATTATCATAATATCGAAGTGGATTATATGGTTGGTGCACAATTAGAAGGTTTTGACACAATGGTTCATCTTACCGAAGAAAATGATTTTATGGTTTTGGAAGGCGATGAGTATTTATCTTCCCCGATAGACAGACGTCCTAAATTTCATTTATATCAGCCAAATATTGCTTTAATTTCGGGTATTGCCTGGGATCATATTAATGTTTTTCCAACTTATGAAAATTATGTAGAACAGTTTGAGATTTTCATTGGTAAAATCACAAATGGAGGAATTTTAGTGTACAATGAAAATGATCCTGAAGTAAAACGAGTTTCAGAGGCTGCTACAAATCCAATTCGTAAACTGCCTTACAGTACACCCGAATATACAGTAAGTGATGGCGTAACTTTGCTTAAAACTCCGGAAGGCGATATGCCAATTGAAGTTTTTGGAGCACACAATTTAAATAATCTAGCCGGAGCGAAATGGATCTGCCAAAATATGGGTGTTGATGAAGCTGATTTTTATGAGGCAATTGCAAGTTTTAAAGGAGCCTCAAAGCGCCTTGAAAAAATTGCAGAAGGAAAAGGAAAAGTTGCTTATAAAGATTTTGCCCATTCGCCAAGTAAAGTGGCAGCAACAACAAAAGCTGTAAAAGAACAATATCCGAACAGGACTTTAGTAGCTTGTTTGGAGTTACATACCTATAGCAGTTTGAATGCTGAGTTTTTAAAAGAATACGAAGGAGCGCTTGAATATGCTGATGTAGCTGTAGTATTCTATTCTCCGGATGCAGTAAAAATTAAGCAATTGGAAGAAGTAACCTATGAGCAAATTGCGACTTCTTTTAATAGAAAAGATTTAATTATTTACACAAATCCTGTGGAGTTTAAAGAATATCTATTCAATTTAAATCTTGAAAGTTCTGCTTTATTATTGATGAGTTCAGGCAATTATGGTGGGTTGAACTTTGACGAAGTAAAAGCATTAATTGTATAAATTAAATAAACCTATATTAAAAGAGAAATCACTGCAAATGTAAAAGCTATGATTTCTCTTTTTTTTATTTCTTTAAACTTTGTTGAGTGATTTTTCTTATTTTTCATATATTAGCCAATTAAGATTTTATAAATGAATCCAACTATAAAAGTTGTAAAAACAACTAGCGAGAATCCTGATTTTTTATTTTTGATTGAAACATTCGATACATTTTTGTGGGAAAGATATCCGGAATTAAAGAAGGAATATTGGGGAAATAATATAATTGAATTTAACTCTAATGTTTTTATTATTTATTTAGATGATGAGCCTGTCGCTTGTGGCTGTTTTAAAAAATACAATAAAAATTCAGTCGAATTAAAAAGAATGTTTGTTTCGCCCAAAGCCAGAGGTTTGGGATTGGCGCAAATGATAATTAGAGAGTTAGAAGTTGAGGCAAGAAATCAAGGTTTTGAAATCATGATTTTAGAAACTTTATATAGACAAATTGAGGCTATTAATTTGTATCAAAAAGTAGGATTTAAGATCATAGATAACTACGAACCTTACGTAGGTTTAACGAATAGTGTTTGCATGAGCAAATCCATAATTTAGTCCTATGGAAGCAACTCATTTTCCAATTACAAATTGGTCAGAAGATGATCGTCCGCGTGAAAAATTAATGCTTAAAGGTAAAGAGGCTTTAAGCAATGCTGAATTAATTGCTATTTTGATTGGTTCAGGAAGCCGAAATGAATCTGCCGTTTCATTAAGCAAAAGAATTTTAGCAAGTGTAGACAATCTTAATATGTTGGGAAAAATGTCAATCTCTCAATTAATGAATTTTAAAGGAATAGGAGAGGCAAAAGCAATTACTATTGTTTCGGCTTTAGAATTAGGAAGGAGGCAAAGGAGTGAAAATGCGTTACAATTCAAAAATAAAATAACATCGAGTAAAGTCGTTTTTGAAATCATGCAGCCCATTATTGGTGAACTTCCTCATGAAGAATTCTGGGTACTTTTTCTGAATAATTCAAATAAGGTAATTTCAAAATCGCAATTAAGCAAAGGAGGAATTACAGGAACTATTGTAGATGTACGATTGGTGTTTAAGTTAGCACTTGAAAGTGGCGCAACAGGCCTGATTTTGTGCCATAATCATCCCTCTGGAAATCTTAATCCGAGTGATGCTGATAAAGAAATTACAATGAAATTAAAATTAGCAGGTGATAGTTTAGATGTTAAAGTTTTAGACCATTTGATTATTACTGAAACAAAATATTATAGTTTTGTAGATGAAGGAATCTTTTAAATTATGAATACGCATATAACCGACATTTTTTTCGATTTAGATCACACGCTTTGGGATTTTGATAAGAATTCTGAATTAGCTTTTGATCGAATTTTTAAGGAACGATTTTCAAATGTAAAAATTGCGGATTTTATCGAAAAGTATATGCCGATAAATCAGGCGTGCTGGAAATTGTATCAACATGATAAAATTACACATCAGGAATTACGTTATAATAGATTGAAATTTTCTTTTGATGCCTTAAATATTGAAGTGTCAGATGAAGATATAGATCAAATTGCAAATGATTATATCGAGACTCTTACAGATAACAATCACTTATTTGACGGAGCAATTGAGGTTTTGGAATATTTGAAACCTAAATACAAATTGCACATCATTACAAATGGTTTTGCAAATGTTCAGGATAAAAAGATCAATAATGCGTTATTATCAGGCTATTTCATGACAATTACAAATTCTGAATTAGCTGGTGTTAAAAAGCCAAATAGTATTATCTTTGATTATGCCGTTAATGTGGCACAGGCTTCAAAAGAAAATTGTATTATGATTGGTGACTGTCTGGATGCAGATGTTAACGGAGCGCTTAATGCAGGGCTTGATGCTATTTTTTTTAATGATAAAAAAATAGAAGCTCCCCAAAATATTAAACAAGTAAATCATTTATTAGAACTAAAAAAATATTTATAACTATGAAAATTAAATTTTTGCTGGTTACCCTTTTAATTTCTGTTGTTGGATTTTCGCAATCAGTTAACGATTATAAAGCTGTAATTGTGCCATTGAAATACGATTTCCTGAGAACAGAAAATCAATATAGATTGTCGACAATGACTAAGTCTAATTTGCTAAAAGCCGGTTTTCCTGCTTATTATACAAACGAGGATGTTCCTGCCGAATACGGTGATCGCTGTCAGCTTTTATATATTGATGTAAAAAAAGACAATGGTTTTTTAGTAACCAAACTTTACTTAGAGTTTAAGGATTGTTACGGAAAAGTAATTTATACTTCTGAAATTGGGAAGAGCAAGGAGAAAGAATATGAAGTAGCTTACAAAGAAAGTCTTGATCAGGCTTTTTTATCTGTAAATAAATTACATTATAAATACAGCGGTAAAACAAATACAAGTTCTTCTAAAATAACCCCTGCAGTAGCTTCGGTTCCAGTTGAAACTGTTGCTGTTGCATCAACGCCTGTGGCAGATACTTCTGATCCGAATTTGCTTTACGCACAACCAACTGAAAATGGTTATCAATTAATTGATAAAACACCAAAAGTGGTTATGAAGCTGCTAAAAACATCCCGACCAGATTCTTTTATTGCCATAAAAGATGGAATTCAGGGAACATTAAATGCAAAAGACAATCAATGGTATTTTGAATATTATCAAAATGACAAATTGGTTTCTGAAAAAGTTTCAGTTAAATTTTAAACATAAATTTGGTTTAATAACCATATTTATCTTTCCAACGGTTCTTTAAAAATTCGCGGTTGCTATTCTCTCTAGAATTGCTTCCTGGATTGTAAAGAACCGTTTCTTTTATAGCATCTGGCAAAAATTCCTGTTCGGCAAAATTATTAGCGTAATCATGTGAATATTTGTAATCTTCGCCATATCCTAATTCCTTCATTAATTTTGTTGGAGCATTGCGTAAGTGAATAGGGACAGGTAAATCTCCGGTTTGTTTTACTAATTGTTGCGCATTTCCAATTGCCATGTATGAAGCATTACTTTTTGGAGAAGTTGCAAGGTAGATTGCGCATTGGCTTAATATAATTCGGCTTTCTGGGTATCCAATAGTAGAGACAGCCTGAAAAGTATTATTTGCCATTATAAAAGCGGTCGGATTTGCGTTTCCAATATCTTCGCTCGATAAAATAAGCATTCTTCTGGCGATAAATTTAACATCTTCGCCACCTTCAATCATTCTTGCTAACCAATATACCGCTCCGTTTGGATCACTTCCGCGAATTGATTTTATAAATGCAGAAACAATGTCATAGTGCTGCTCTCCGGTTTTGTCATATAAAACAGTATTTTGCTGAACCAATTCAAAAACACGATCATTTGTTATAATAATTTCTTCACTTGCAGATGCATTAACAACCAGCTCGAAAATATTTAATAGTTTACGACCATCACCACCAGAAAGACGAAGCAGGGCTTCGGTTTCTTTTAAAACGATGTTTTTTGAGGCTAATTCTACATCCGTTTTCATAGCACGATGCAATAGTGCTTCTAAATCTTGTTTTGTAAAAGCATTTAGAATATAAACCTGACAACGTGATAATAATGCGGGAATTACTTCAAAACTTGGGTTTTCTGTAGTAGCACCAATAAGAGTTATCCAGCCTTTTTCGACTGCTGCCAAAAGTGAATCTTGTTGAGATTTGCTAAATCTGTGAATCTCATCGATAAATAAAATAGGATTCTTAGCAGTAAATAGGCCACCGCTTTGTTTTGCTTTTTCGATTACATCACGAATGTCTTTTACGCCGGAATTTATTGCACTCAAAATATAAAACGGACGTTTTGATTCCTGAGCAATAATTTGCGCCAGAGTCGTTTTTCCTGTTCCGGGTGGCCCCCAAAATATTAAAGAGGGAATAATTCCTTTTGAAATTTGCTGCGTCAATGATCCGTTTGGTCCAACCAAATGACTCTGACTAATATAATCTTCTAATTTCTGTGGGCGAATACGCTCTGCTAAAGGTGCTTCCATTTTGTAAAATTACTATTTTCAATTTAAATTTAATAGTTTTAAAGGGTTACAAATCATAACAAAGGCTAGCTGACAAATTATCAGTAAATTGTATTTGGATAGTTTTTTGATGTTACAACATAAACCAATTGTTTGATATATATGAAAGACAATCATTTTAACTTTTCTACTGCCGTTGTTGGATTGCCCGTTTTGTTTGTGCTTTTCTTATGGATTATTTATTGGATTCAGATTCGGTTTGATTTTGATTTTTATCAGTATGGAATTTACCCTCGTGATGTTTCGGGTTTAAAAGGCATTTTGTTTAGTCCCTTTATCCATGAAAACTTAGGCCATTTATATAATAACTCAATTCCGCTTTTTGTATTACTCGCGGCTTTGCAATTTTTTTATCCAAAACAATCTTTTCCGGTAATTGCTTATGGAATTTTGTTTTCAGGTTTAATTACCTGGATTATTGGTCGAACAAATTATCATATTGGTGCCAGCGGATTAATCTATGTTTTGGTTACTTTTATTTTTTTTAAAGGAATACAAACAAAGTATTACAGATTAGTTGCTCTTTCTTTTGCCGTAGTATTACTTTATGGCGGAATGATCTGGTATGTTTTCCCGGATGTTGATGCGTCTATTTCATGGGAAGGACACTTGGCTGGTTTTATTACAGGATTTGTGCTGACATTATTTTATAAAGCCCCAGAATATGCAAAGCCGATTGTTTATGATTGGCAAAAACCAGATTTTAACCCGGAAGGGGATCCTTTCATGAAGCATTTTGATGAAAATGGAAATTTTGTTAATACTGAAAAAATTGAAGAAGAATCTGAAAATATTTCTACCTATTTTAATTCAGATGTTTTAGTTAATTATGTTGTAACTAGAACAGAATCAGATGATAAAAATTAAATAGAAATGTCTGGTTTAAATTAAATGATTATTTTTGTTAAGATGATTTTTAATTTTATTTGCCAGATTATGAAAAAGATAAATTTTGCAATAGTTTTTTTAGTCGTTCTGATTAGTTCAAAAATGATAGCGCAGTGCGATGTTAAAAATAGGGTATTGGCTGATGGAACAATGGTATATTATTTTGAGCCAGCAGTATTCTATTTTACCAAGTCAAAATCATTAAAAATTAATATCGTAACTGATAAAGAGCATTATTTTATTGCATTGCAACCGACACCTTTTCCACCTAAAAAAGAAGGTAAAAAAATAAAAGAAGATCTCATTATTCATCTTGCAGATAATAAGCCTTATAAAGTTACACATTATGATACGCAATACAGGCAAAATGATTCAGTAATGCAGGTTTTGTATTTAATTGATGACAAAGATATAGAGGCTTTTTCTAAGCTGGAGGCTTTGATTGCAGAAATTAATATGGAAGGAACAGAATTTGTTAGAAGCTATAAATTTAAATTACATAAAGATGCTATAATAGAACAATTGAATTGCTTCCTGAAGAAAGAAGAGGAGAAGTAGTGCTACTCTTCATTTGAATTGGATTCGTTTTTATGTAATAATTTTTTATTTAGATTTTTAAAAAGATTATTAAAAGTAAGTGTTAGTGACGCCGCATTTACAATCTGATTTTCATTGTCTCTCGGGAGATATTCATTAGCGTAAGCTAATTCTACTTGTATGTCATCTGTAAATAAATATCCCGCACCTAAAATTAGTCTGTTGCGATCAAAAAAACTAAGACCAGTAACTTTGGTTTCAGATTTAAAGAATAGCTCGTCAGAAGCAACAGCATAAATAACACCTTCACGAAGGACTTTACTGTTGATTGGCTGAATATATTTTATTTGTTGGCGGTATCTTAGAACATTTTCAAAGTTGTCATCTCCATTTTTCATATGACGAAGTTCTATTCTCGTTCTTGTGCTTAAAGTATATCCTGTTTTATGGAAATAGTATATCCCTTGTAGAGCAAATCTCCATTCAGGAGATTTAAATTGCCCTATTTCCGGTACATCTTTGTTGTCGTAATAAGCCAAAAATGTTGAAAGTTTCCAACGTGGAGACAGGTAATAATGTCCCCATCCTCTAAAAGATCGTTGAATGTTATTTTGAAAGATATTGGATGATGTTTCTGTACTGCTATATGAGCTTCCTAAGTTTATTTCAGTAGACCATTTGGCATTTATAGTTCTGTTGAATTGAATTTCGTTCCAGGACTGGCCATAAGTTTTTGTTTGAGAGTAACCAATGCCCATGATCAAAAATGTTGCAATTGTGCAGCAAAGTTTTTTGATTGATATGTTCTGAGCAGATTTGGAAGACATCAAGTAATAGTTTAAATATTTATTTTGGCATCTTAAATTCTAAATCATTTTTAACTTCTTTGGCGTACAGTTTCGTATAAAAATGCTCCACAAGCAACTGATACATTTAATGATCCAATTGTGCCAAACATTGGCAGCTTTGCTTTTTCATCAACAATTTTTAATACAGAAGGATTTATACCTCTGTCTTCTGATCCCATAATAATTGCTAACGGTTCATTCAAAGATAAATCATAGATGTTTTCATCTGTTTTTTCAGTCGCTGCTATAGTTTTAATTCCGGAACCTTGTAAATAGAATATGGCATCTTTAATATGTTCAACTTTACAAATAGGAACATTGAAAACTGCACCTGCAGAGGTTTTAACTGTGTCTCCGTTTACAGGAGCAGAACCTGCTTTTTGAACAATGATTCCATTTACACCAGTACATTCAGCTGTTCTGATGATGGCACCGAAATTACGGGCATCAGAAATTTGATCTAATATTAAAAATAATGGTTTTGCACCAGATTCGATAGTCGATTCTACAAGATGTTCTAAATCAATAAAACCTATTGGTGAGATTGTTGCAACGGCCCCTTGATGGTTATTTGGAGTTAATCTGTTTAATTTTTCTACAGGAACATAGGAGAAATTAATGTTAGCGCGTTTCATCACTTTCATTAAATCTTTCATTAGCTCTCCAGAAATTTCTTTTTGGATGAATACTTTGTCTACTTCTTTTCCCGCCTGAATTGCTTCTATAATGGCTCTAATTCCAAATATTTGATGTTCTTTTTCCATGAAGCAAATATAGGTATAATGTTTATATAAAAAAAAACCACCGGCATGTGCCGATGGTTTTAGTTCTACTTAAAGAATATTTTTAATTACTGAGCAGTTTCAATAACAACAGGAGTTGTTTCTGGCTCTTGATATAATACACCCTCTTGGTAAGAGAATGATAATTTTTGGCTAGTAGCACCGGCAATATCATCTGTGATTTTTATTAATCCGTAGTATGTTACATCTTGCCAATTAGGTTTTTCTTTAGTTCCTAAATTTACATTTCTAGTGATTTTGTATAGAACAGTCTGATTAGTGTCTAAATTAGTTACTTGTGACACTTTAGCACCACTATTAAATGCAGCTTCAGCTTCAAATAAATTAGTAGTATCAAAATCTAGTTGAGTTTTAACAAATTCTACTCTAACATCGTCACTAGTTCTTTTGAATCCAAATGGTGCTACGAAAGTAATTTCAGCATTTGCTGTACCAGCACTATCGTAGTTTAATCCATCTGCAAAACTAAATTGACTTGTAGTGTCAGAATTAGAAAGAGTACCACCTTTAGCAGCGTCAAATACTTGATCAGCATATGTGATTTTTGTAGTAATAACGTCTGTTTGTGTTCCAGCAGTTACAGTGAATCTGAAAACTACTTCATCATCAGCTTCTACTCCTGCAGCAACATAATCTAAAGAAGCTAAGTCAATAGTTTGAGTAGTTTTTGAAGGTACTAATCCTGGAATTGTAGAAAAAGTAACACCATCATCAAATGACCATTCTGCTTCTACTTTATCAATTACAGTGCTACCATTTTTTACCGTTGCATAGTAAATGTTAACAGGTGTAGGGTCTAAATAATTTACACTACTAACTCCACTTGAAGCACTAGTTGTTTTTGGTAAACCATCAGCATCAAGTACTTTCCAAACAATTCCTTTTCCTACTGTAAGAGTGTATATTGCTCTTGTAGTTGATCCATCAGAATAAGTTGAAACAACAACTAATGGAAATGTTCCAGTTTTACCTGTTAGGGTTGTAGTACCATTAGAAGTTACAGGGAATACATCAAAACTACCTAGTGTAGAAGTGTTGAATGTAGCAATTCCATCTGTTCCTATAGTAGCATCAGCAACCTTAGCTCCCAATATTGTTGGGTCTGAAGTTGTTTCTGCGGCATTTTTATAAATCTCAATTTTAGTAGCCGTTACACCTTCTTTTGTGTAAATTGTAATAGGTAAATCGAAATTTCTGTCCAAACGCGTAATTGAAGCCTTTGGGACTGCATTACCTCCCACAGATGTGTAATCTATATCATCATCTGATGAACAAGATGCCATAGCTGCAATTAATGCGAACGTAGCAATTTGTTTTATATATTTTTTCATATTTGTATTATTAAGTATTAGAATTTATCCCAGAAAACTTTAGTAGTAATTTCATTGTCACCCAATTTAGTTACTGCAGCTTCTAAACTAGCAGCATTAAGTGTTTGTTCTCTGTTAGGATATGAATAACGTTTTGGAACAGAAGTGATATCACCATAAGTTATATCAGGTACTTGTAAAGCTGGATAATCTAATCTTCTATATACTGTCCAAGCTTCAAAACCTCTATTATATAAAGCAATCCATGATTGTTCTCCAATTTTTTGTTTCCAGGTAGCACTAGAATAAGGTACTGTTGTTAAATAAGCTGAAATATCAGCAGATGCAACACCCCAATCCTGCATAGATGCTGTAATACCAGCATTGTAGTATGTTGATGCACTTCCAGAAATCAGACCTCTTTCTACAGCTTCAGCTAATAGAAATTGAACTTCTGAATAAGTAAATAAAACTCCTGGATAAGTTGGATCTTGTATGGTAGGAGTTAGGTGAGAATAATTGTCATAAACATTTAATGCACCATAAACTCCACCTTTGTATGTTCCGTTAAATTCAGTAAAAAATTTAGGTCTTCTAGGGTCATTAAGTTCATTTAATCTGTCTACAAATGTATCAGCAGGTAAGAAGTCAAAACGTCCAGATGCAACTAAATCAACATATAATGGGTTAGCATTTGGTTGTGTAGCAGCGTAAGTCATATAAGTTCCTTGTGCACTTGAAGAAATCAAACCGTCAGCAACTGCAGCTGCAGCTTCTGTAGTAGCATATGCATGATCAACGTCGTCCATATTGATTGCCATTCTTAAACGTAATGAATTAGCAAATCTTGCCCATGATGCAGCATCTCCGTGGTAAATTAAATCAGCATCACCAAAGCTACCTGCGTCAGTATCTAATGCATTTGATGCAGCAGTTAATTTAGCAATAAGATCTTTGTAGATTGTTTGAGCATCATCATATTTAGGTTGAGGAAAAGCAACAATATCTAAAGCTTCAGTGTAAGGAACATCTCCAAAAGTATCAACTAAAATTCCATATGAATATGCAGTTAAGATATCAATGATAGCAATTTTATTGTTGATAACAGCTAAATCTTCTGGTGTAGCACCAGCTTGTTGATCAACTAAAATGCTTTTTGCTTCTTTGTAATCTCTTAAAACATCACGGTAATAAGTTGTCCAGTGAGCATCTGGAATAGTACGTCCTGTAAGGTCATACTGGCTTTCTTGAGGGTACTGAACTTCAGTCCATTGTTGAGCAAGTAATCTGAAAACATTAAAGTTAACAGAAGTACTTGTTACCTGGTCAACCATTGCATGTTCTGCATTAGTAAATAGGTAATTAGCTTCGGTGTAAGTTGGACGTTTTGTGTCCGTGTTTAATCCTGTAATGTCATCAGTACATGATGCAAACAAAGATAAAAGCGGTATTAATATAAGAAGTCTATTTTTCATAGCTTAGAATTTTATTGTTAAGTTGCAACCAATGTTTCTAGTGGTTGGTAAAGATCCGATAGATAAACCTGAAGATCCAATGTTAGATCCTAATCCACTTTCCGGGTCAGCTTCTGGAAGATCTTTGTCGATTATCCATAAGTTAGATCCAACAAGTGAGATTTTTGCATCAACTAATTTTATTTTTTGTACTAATGAAGATGGTAAAGTATAAGTAATTTGTACTTCTCTCAATTTAATAAAACCAGCATCATAAACGTATTGACTTCTTGGTCCACCAGAATAACTATTTACAATTGCTCCACCAGAAGAGTAAGCAGTTCTAGTAGTGTTTGGAGTTCCATCAGCGTAAACACCAGGAAGGATTACACCACCACCATTAGCCAAAGTATTTCTTTTAGGAAGACCTAAATCATTGTTACCTACAGTAGACTCAGATAAACCTGTTCCTACACCGTACCATTGGTCAGTAGAGAAAATATCTCCTCCTTTTTTCATATCAATTAAGAAACTGAAAGAAAGACTTTTGTATGTGAATTTATTACGAAGACCACCAATCCAATCTGGGTTGATATCTCCAATAATGTTGTTGGTAGATGTATTGATTACATATCTTCCAGTTGCAGGGTTGATGATTTTTTGACCATCAGCAGTGTAAGTGTAATCTGTTCCTTTTAAGATTCCGAAAGGTTGTCCAACTACAGCATTTAATGTAACACCTCCAGGGTAAGAACCACCAACTTGTAAGTTAGATACACCATCAGCTAATGCAGTTACAGTGTTATCATTTTTAGACCAGTTAACAGTAATGTCCCAAGCAAAGTTATTTGTTTTGATTGGAGTAGCATTAAATTGAACCTCGATACCTTTGTTTTCAATTGTAGCAGCATTTACGTAACGAGTTGAGTTACCTGTAGCTGTAGAATAAGGTACAGGGATAGCCTCACCATCATTCACGTTTTTGTATAAACTCACGTCAAATCCAACTCTTTTGTTTAAGAACTGCATCTCAAGACCAATCTCTTGTGTTTTAGTTTTAATTGGCTCTAAGTCTGGATTGTTTTTTGTAATGTTTACAGAGTATTGTTGTTGTCCATTGAAAGAGTTGATTTTTTCATATGTATCAACTAAAGCCAATGTTGGAGTTCCAAGTGGGCTTTCAGAGTAACCTCCTCTTAATTTACCAAATGTTAACCAGCTAGCGTTAATGTTTTTAGTGAAAACCCAGCTACCTGAAACAGAGTTACTGAATAATGAGTTGTTTCCTTCTGGTAATTGAGAGAAAGCATCTCTTCTTGATGTAGCATCAACGAAAAATTGATCCATAAATCCAACAGAAGCAGAAACGAAATAACTGTTTACTCCAGTTTTAGTTTCTCTTTCGTAAGGGTAAGGACTTGCTGAAACAGAGTTGTCTAAGCTATAAAGTCCTGGGATGATAAGTCCGCCTTCAGTTGAAGCCGTAATTTGATTGAAATAGTTTCTTCTTATAGTTCCACCGGCAACTCCAGTTAAGTTCCAGTTTTCACCGAAGTTCTTTTTGAAGTTCAATAACAAATCATAGTTTTGCTCAGAATAGTTACCGTTGTAACGTTGGTAACCTGAAGTTTCATTGAATGCGTTAATACCGAAAGTTTTACCAACTGAACCAACAGCTAATCTTTCTTCACGAATTTCAGAATATGAATCTGTAGAGATTTTTGCAGTTGCAGAAACCCATTCAGCAATTTTATAAGTAAAGTTAGCATAACCTACGAAACGGTTTCTGCTATCATTTTGATAGTTTTTGTAACGGTCAAAATATGGGTTGTTCCAGTATGCAGGGAAACCATTAGCAGCAGAAAGTCTGTTCCAAGTAATGTTTTGTCCACCTGAAGCATTGTACGCTTGCTCTAATTGTTTCAAGTCTACGTTTGTTTGCCACCATTGACGGAAACCAGATACTAAGTTGTCGCTATATCCAGTCATGTTTCTACCTGTAGTAGCCTGATTAGAGAAGTTAGCAAAAGTACTAAGAGATAATCTGTCAGTAAATTGGTGGTTTAATTTTAAACTGAAGTTGTTTTTCTTTAATTCACTATTTGGTAAAATACCAGTTTGATTAGTATTTGAATAGTTGAAAACTAAATTAGTTTTTTCGTTAGCATCTTCAAAAGAGATACTATTTACTAATGATAAGGAATTTTTAAAGAATGCGTTTGGATCGTTTTTAGCACCTGTCCATGGAGTTTGTTTTCCATAGTTATTGTTTCCAGGATAGTTTGAAAAAGCATCCCATTGGTAAACGTTCAATGTAGGATCAAAAGCATCTCCCACAGAAGCATCGTCTCCCATAGCAACTACTAAATCATCAATTCCGTCTCCGTCAATATCTTGTTCTCCGAAAGAACCTCCGTAACCACCACCGTATTGTTTTTGGTATTTAACGAAAGTATCTTTGTCTGGTGAACCAGAAACTACTTCAGAAGAAACAGTGATCCCAAGACCTTTTTTAGCTCTACCTTTTTTAGTAGTAATCATTAATACCCCGTTACCAGCTAAGTATCCGTATAATGCAGATGCAGCAGCACCTTTCAATACGTTCACACTTTCGATATCTTCCGGGTTAATATCCATACCATTATTTCCGTAGTCATAACCTTGAGCTCCTCTAGATTGAGATGTAGTACCGTCATTAGTATTGTTTGCATTGTTAATTGGCATACCATCAATAACGATAAGCATCTCATTACTTTGGTTGATAGCTTTAACACCACGAGAGATAGCACTTGTAGATCCACCAAAGTTGGTGTTTCTTCTAACGTTAACACCCGCAACTTTACCAGAAAGTTCATTTAAGAAGTTTCCACTTGAAGTTCCAGATTTTAAATCTCCTCCTTTTAATTCCTGAGTTGCATAACCAAGAGATTTTTTCTCTCTTTTAACACCTAAAGCTGTTGTTACTACAACACCTTCAAGTTCTTGTGCATCTCCTGCTAATTTTACATTAACGCTTGATGAACTTGCAGCTACTTCCTGGGTTTTCATCCCAATGTAGCTAAATACCAAAATTTGGCTTGTTGATGCTTTGATAGAGAATTTACCATCAAAATCAGTTTGCGTTCCGGATTTTGTTCCTTTCACTAATACACTTACACCTGGCAAAGGCATACCTGCATTATCAGTAACAATTCCTGAAACAGCTCTTTCTTGCGCAAAAGTTAGTTGCGCCACTAGTACTAATAAAAGCACTAAGAATCCATTGAACTTTAGTTTCATTTTTAAATATTTTGAATTAGTATCGCAAAACTCTTAATAATTTGTTAACTTTCCTAATAAATAAAAATCTTTTTTTGTTAAACATTAAAATTTAACATTATAACATATGTTTATGATAGTGTTATATAATTGTAGTTCGTTTGCATTTTCTGCTCCATTTGTAAGAGTAATTTTTAATAAACCGTTTGTCGTTTGTATTCCGGTTCCAATTCCAATTCCTATTAATTTTTTTACTTTATTTTGATTCGTATTACTTGTGAGGTCTTGATATAGACCATAATCAATAATAGAATTAACATATAGGCTTTTCGAGGGAATATATCTGTATTCTGTAAGAATTAAAGCGTTGAAATTTGCTTGCAGACTATTTTCTGAAAAACCCCGAATTGAATTCATTCCGCCAAAACGAAATAATTCGTTTGAAATGTAATTTTTACTGTTAAGATAAAAATTTTGTGAATTTATGTTAATGAAATTCTTTTCGTTTAGCTCAAAATTGTATGATAAGTTTATGTTTGTGTAAAATTGTTTGCTTGATTCGGCGGTTTCAGGATTGTTGTTTGTGTTTCTTTTTCCATATCCAAAAATGAGATTTAAAGTCGTTTTTTTTGGAAATAAATTATTAGTTATGTCGGTTTTTTTATAATCGAAAGAAGTAGTGATATATGAATTTTTATAATCGCTAATTGTTGCATTATTTATATTCTGAATATCGCTTGATTCTGTTGATTGATAACCAATGTATATTCTGGAATTGTAATTTACAAAGTATCCTAAATCAATAGCTGTTTTTGTATTTTGAAAAGTACTGTCTTGCTTGAAGATGTTTAATTGAGCTTTGATTCCAAGTGAAGAGTTAAAGATGTATGGAATTTCTAATTTAGTATTGAATGTTTTTTGTTGGTTGCCGTCACTTTTCCAATACAATGAAAACTCTTCTCCTGAGTGGAGTATGTTTTGTAAAGTAATATCGACATAGCCATTTAGATTTAACTTTTTATCTTCATCATTCGAAAAGCCAATATAGCCATCAAATGTGTTTGCTTTTCTTTTTTGAATATAGGCGTAGATTTTGGTTGAATCCTTAGTGAATAGAATTTCAGGGTACTTTGTCTGAGTTATAAATTCAAAATTATTTATTTCGTTATAAAGTTCTTTTACGGTTTCCTGATTGAAAGTTCTATTGAGGTATTTTTTATTAAGTTGTTTTAGATGACCTTTTGGAAAAATATCCTTTACTGTGTTATTTGTGTAATTTAGAATAATGGAATTTAGGTCGCGTTTTTTTTCGGATTTAAAATTTAAGTCAGCATAAATTATTAAATTCTTTCTTCGAATATTTTTAAGATTAATTTTTGTTAGGGCATAACCGGCTTTTTCTGCATCATTTATTTTTTGGTTGAGATAGTTTTCTACTTCTTCGTAAGGAAGAATTATGGTATCATTTCCCGATTTTTGAAGATTAGAAAATTGATTATTTATACCTATATATATATGTATCTTTTTTATTCTGTTATTTAGTTCAATAATTGAGGTGTAAGAGCTGTCGCTTATGTTTTTGGTTTCTAGTATTTTATTGTCAAGAAAGCCTTTTTTTGCGAGCTTTTCTGAGGTGTTTTTTATCTCGTGTAATAGAGATTTTAAATTAGGATGTTTTGGAGAGTAATTTAATGAATCTATAATTTTATTTTCAATTGCATTTGTGCCGGTTATTTTTAAATTAAAATTCTGTGCATAACCTGAGACGCCTATAAGGTAAAAGATAAATATTTGGAATAACTGTTTCAAGGGCAATTGTTTCATTTATTAAAAGTATTGCAAATATCTATTATTTGTTTGTAAAAGTTTAAGCTTAAATAATGTTATTGAAAATTAATGAATTAACGTTTGTATAGTGAAAAATATTTTATACATTTGCAACCCCGTAAAAAGCGGGAATTTAATATACATAATAAATTTTTAGTATTAATTATGCCAACAATTCAACAATTAGTAAGAACAGGAAGAACTCAGATAACTAAGAAGAGTAAATCGGTTGCTTTAGATTCTTGTCCTCAAAGAAGAGGGGTTTGTACGCGTGTTTACACTACTACACCAAAAAAACCAAACTCTGCAATGCGTAAAGTTGCGCGTGTACGTTTGACAAATGGTAATGAAGTGAATGCTTACATCCCTGGAGAAGGACACAATTTACAAGAGCACTCGATAGTATTAGTTAGAGGCGGAAGGGTAAAAGATTTACCAGGTGTTAGATATCATATCGTTCGTGGAGCGCTTGACACGTCAGGAGTTGCAGGAAGAACGCAAAGAAGATCTAAGTACGGTGCTAAACGTCCAAAAGAAGCAAAAAAGTAATTTAAAACTTTTAAGAAAAAGACATGAGAAAAAGAGCGGCAAAGAAAAGACCACTTTTACCAGATCCGAGGTTTAACGACCAATTGGTAACGCGTTTTGTGAACAACTTAATGTGGGACGGTAAGAAATCTACAGCTTTCAAAGTATTTTATGATGCAATTGATATCATCGAATCTAAAAAGCAAGATTCAGAAAAATCTTCATTAGAAATTTGGAAAGATGCTTTAACAAACGTTATGCCTCACGTAGAAGTACGTAGTCGTAGAGTAGGTGGAGCTACATTTCAAATTCCAATGCAAATTAGACCAGACAGAAAAATTTCTATGGCAATGAAGTGGTTGATACTTTATTCTAGAAGAAGAAATGAAAAATCTATGGCACAACGTTTAGCATCAGAATGTTTAGCTGCTGCTAAAGAAGAAGGTGCTGCGGTTAAGAAAAGAATGGATACTCACAAGATGGCAGAAGCTAATAAAGCTTTCTCTCACTTTAGATTTTAATTCGTAAGAAATGGCTAGAGATTTAAAATATACAAGAAATATCGGAATCGCGGCTCATATTGATGCTGGTAAAACAACAACAACTGAACGTATCCTTTTTTATACTGGAAAGTCACATAAAATTGGTGAAGTACATGATGGTGCTGCAACAATGGACTGGATGGCACAAGAGCAAGAAAGAGGTATTACAATTACTTCTGCTGCGACAACTTGTGAGTGGAATTTCCCAACTGAGCAAGGTAAACTTTTGCCAAACTCATTGCCTTATCACTTTAATATTATTGATACTCCTGGACACGTTGACTTTACTGTAGAGGTAAATCGTTCTTTACGTGTACTTGATGGATTGGTTTTCTTGTTTAGTGCTGTTGATGGTGTTGAGCCACAATCAGAAACTAACTGGAGACTTGCAGATCAATATAGGGTTCCACGTATGGGATTCGTGAATAAAATGGACCGTCAAGGATCTAACTTTTTGGCAGTTTGTCAACAAGTTCGTGATATGTTAAAATCAAATGCTGTTGCAATCACTTTGCCAATTGGTGAAGAAAATGATTTCAAAGGTGTTGTGGATTTAGTAAAAAACCAAGCTATCATCTGGCACGATGCAACTCAAGGGGCAACTTTTGATATTGTTGAAATTCCTGCTGATATGGTTGCTGAAGTTAAAGAATACAGAGATATCCTTATTGAAGCAGTTGCTGACTATGATGAAAACTTGCTTGATAAGTATATGGAGAATCCAGATTCTATCACAGAAGAAGAAATCAACAACGCTCTTAGAGCTGCAACTATGGACATGGCTATCATTCCTATGATTGCTGGTTCTTCTTTCAAAAACAAAGGGGTTCAATTCATGTTGGATGCAGTATGTAAGTACTTGCCTTCTCCAATGGATAAAGAAGGTATTGAAGGTATTCATCCTGATGATGCTGAATTGTTAGAAGAAGATCAAACTAAAATCTTGCGTAAGCCAGATGTAAAAGAGCCGTTTGCTGCCTTGGCATTTAAAATTGCTACTGACCCATTCGTAGGTCGTTTAGCTTTCTTCCGTGCTTACTCTGGTCGTTTAGATGCTGGTTCTTATGTTTTGAACACACGTTCAGGAAATAAAGAAAGAATTTCTCGTATTTACCAAATGCACGCTAACAAACAAAATCCAATCGAATATATTGAGGCTGGAGATATTGGAGCTGCTGTTGGATTTAAAGATATTAAAACTGGAGATACATTGTGTGATGAAAAACACCCAATCATTCTTGAGTCAATGAAATTCCCTGCACCGGTAATTGGTATTGCAATTGAGCCTAAAACTAAAGCTGACGTTGATAAAATGGGTATGGCTTTGGCTAAATTAGCTGAAGAAGATCCAACATTTACTGTTAGAACTGATGAGGCTTCAGGGCAAACTATTATCTCTGGTATGGGTGAGCTTCACTTGGATATCCTGGTAGATCGTATGAAACGTGAATTTAAAGTTGAAGTTAACCAAGGTGAGCCTCAAGTTGAATATAAAGAAGCGTTTACAAGAACTGCTACGCACAGAGAAACTTATAAGAAACAATCAGGGGGTCGTGGTAAATTCGGTGATATCGTATTTACACTTGAACCAGCTGATGAAGTTGATGGTAAAGTTCCTGTTGGATTACAGTTTATTAATGCAGTAAAAGGTGGTAACGTTCCTAAAGAATATATCCCTTCTGTAGAAAAAGGTTTCCGTGAAGCTATGAAAACTGGTCCATTGGCAGGTTATCAAGTAGATAGTTTAAAAGTAACTTTGACGGATGGATCTTTCCACCCTGTCGATTCTGATGCGCTTTCTTTTGAGTTAGCTGCTAGAATGGGTTATAGAGAAGTAGCTAAAGCTGCTGGTGCCATTATTTTGGAGCCAATCATGAAAATGGAGGTTATTACTCCTGAAGAAAACATGGGAGATATCGTAGGTGATATCAACCGTCGTAGAGGTCAGGTTAATGACATGGGTGACAGAAACGGTGCTAAAACTATTAAAGCTGATGTGCCTTTATCAGAGATGTTTGGATATGTAACAACATTAAGAACATTATCTTCTGGTAGAGCAACTTCAACAATGGAGTTTTCTCACTATGCAGAAACACCTTCTAATATTTCAGAAGCTGTAATTAAAAAAGCAAAAGGTAACGCTTAATTCTTAAGAAAATGAGTCAAAAAATCAGAATAAAACTAAAATCTTACGATCACATGTTGGTAGATAAATCTGCTGAAAAGATCGTAAAAACAGTAAAAACTACTGGAGCAGTTGTAACAGGTCCAATTCCGTTACCAACTCACAAAAAACTTTTCACTGTGTTACGTTCTCCGCACGTTAACAAAAAAGCGAGAGAGCAATTTGAAGTAATGTCATACAAGAGATTGATTGATATTTATTCATCTTCATCTAAAACTATTGATGCATTAATGAAACTTGAATTGCCAAGTGGAGTTGAAGTAGAAATAAAAGTATAATTTTTTTATTATATTTTACATATAAAAAGCGAGACAGAAATGTCTCGCTTTTTTTGTGGGAAAAAGTTTTTAGGGATAATTTTTTCTAGATGTTTATTTTGGTGAATTATTCGGTTTTTGTTGAAATGTCTTGAATTTAGGGTGTTGCCGATGTTTTTTCTTTAGCTGATTAAGTTATTGTTAAGCTAAATGTTGTCGTGGGTTAAAAAGATAGAATTTGTTTTTTTAATGCAATAGAATATAGGTTACGGTCATATTGATGCTTTGATTTTGATTATGAGCTATTTAATTTTTATAACCGTTTGGTATATTCAATTTTAATGTATACTTTTGCACTCCCTGTTTGGAAATTTCTGTTATTTTCAAATTGAAGGGAATTTTAGTAATTAATAATTAATATTTATGTCTGGGTTAATTGGTAAAAAAATCGGCATGACTAGTATTTTCGACGAAAACGGGAAAAACATTCCTTGTACAGTAATCGAGGCTGGGCCGTGTGTTGTTACCCAAGTCAGAACCAAAGGTGTTGACGGGTACGAAGCGTTGCAACTTGGTTTCGATGACAAAAACGAGAAACATTCCACTAAAGCCGCTTTAGGTCACTTTAAAAAAGCTGGAACTGTTGCTAAGAAAAAAGTCGTTGAATTTCAAGATTTTGCAACTGAACAAAAATTAGGAGATCTTATTGATGTTTCTATTTTTGCTGAAGGAGAATTTGTAGATGTACAAGGTGTATCTAAAGGTAAAGGTTTTCAAGGGGTTGTTAAACGTCACGGATTTGGTGGTGTTGGACAAGCAACTCACGGTCAACACAACCGTTTAAGAGCGCCAGGTTCTGTGGGAGCTTCTTCTTATCCATCTAGAGTATTCAAAGGAATGCGTATGGCTGGTAGAATGGGAGGAGACAATGTAAAAGTTCAAAACCTTAGAGTTTTAAAAGTAGTTGCTGAAAAGAACCTGCTTGTTATTAAAGGATGTGTTCCTGGACATAAAAACTCTTATGTAATCATTCAGAAGTAATGGAAGTAAAAGTATTAGATTTCAACGGAAAAGATACTGGAAGAAAAGTTCAACTTTCTGATTCAGTATTCGCAATTGAACCAAACAATCACGCTGTATACCTTGATGTTAAGCAATATCTTGCTAATCAAAGACAAGG
>Ga0307411_10000024_pt1 | contig 61258 bp, 99 predicted proteins | sample DK1Ometagenome_2_FD_203712 | JGI IMG/M metagenome (GOLD analysis project Ga0307411, IMG submission 203712) | Maize rhizosphere microbial communities from greenhouse at UC Davis, California, United States - DK15-O-1 | ecosystem: Host-associated > Plants > Roots > Rhizosphere > Soil | place: USA...
ATTAGATTATGGAGGAAAAGCTCAAATTAGTCTAATGGCTAGAATGGATTTAGAAGATTGAAACAAAAAAGAGTTTTAACTGAAGAATGGAAACGTAAAATAGCTTTAGCTAATACAGGAAAAAAACGTTCTGAAGAAACCAAACGTAAAATAGGTAAAGCTCAGGAAGGTAGTAAAGGTAATAATTGGAAAGGAGGTATAATAATGGATAAGGAAGGATATATTTTGGAGAGAAGAAAAGATCATCATTTTAAAAATAGTGCTGGATATGTAAGACAACATAGATTAGTCATTGAAGAAAAATTACAATGTTGTTTATTACAATGGACAATAGTTCATCATCTTGATGGAGATAAAACAAATAATGATTTTACTAATTTAATATTGACAAATCAATCTAAACATTGTGGAGGTCATAATAAGTTTAGGAAAAGAGTAGATCTTTAATAATCAATTGTTACATTTTTAATTAATGATACCTAATTTTATATTTGAAAACATAATTAAAAATGACTCATCTAATAAAAAGACATATATAAAGAATATTTTAGAAGGAGAAACCCATAGAAAGGACAGAGAAGTTTTTAAAGTTTTACGAAAGAAAGGATTAGTGAATACTATTTCTGCTACCCATATTCAACATCTATTTAATTATGATAATCAACAATCATGGGATTATCGAAAAGATAAACTTATAGAAGAATTTAAAGAAGATCATATGAATGAACCTAAAAAATATCCAAATCACACTCTAAGTAAATATGCAGATGGAATTTACGATATATTACATGATCATTACCATAGAGAGAGTTATGATAATAATAATGGAATAGTAACTTTATATCATAATTTTGGTAGAGATTATAACAATGCATTTTTCAGTGGATCAGAATTGGTTTTTGGTGAAGGAGATGGAGTATATTTTAAAACATTTATTTTACCTGATATTATAGGTCATGAATATGCACATTGGTTTCAAGCATATGAAACTGATTTTATATACTTCGATCAGGCTGGAGCATTAAATGAACATATTTCAGATGTTTTTGGTATGACCTTTGATCAAATTTATAAAAATCAAAATGTAGAAACTTCCAAATGGCTTATCGGAGAAGGAATATGGACAGATAGAGTAAATGGAATAGCATTAAGATCGATGAAAAACCCCGGAACAGCTTATAATGATCCTATAGTTGGTAGTGATCCTCAACCCGGTCACATGGATAATTACGTTGTAACAACTGATGATGATAATGGAGTTCACATAAATAGCGGTATTTTAAATAAAGCTTTCTATTTAGCTAATATAGCTAAGGGAGGAAAAATTCATGAGAATGGAATTGGTCAAGTATGGTATAATACAATTCTAAAACAAAACGGTTTAGCTTCTAATACTAACTTCCAAACATTCGCACAAGCAACAGTAAATAATGCAAACGATTCAGATAAAAAGATAATTGCTAATGCATGGAGAGATGTTGGAATTTTCGTTGATACACCAGTAGATCCAATACCACCAGTTGATCCTGTAGATCCAGTACCACCACCAACTGATCCTGTAGAACCAGAAGAACCTTGCCCTGTGATTAATGCGATTAAGCAGATAAGCTCTATTTTTAATCGCTAATCTAATCTTTTTCCTTCAACATCAATAAATTTTTTACAATTACAATTTTGCCCGTCAGTAAGTCCATAACATTTATTATCATAAACAGGATCTGTTTGTTTTTCATGAGAAAGTTTAACATGATCACAATTAATACAATAAACAAAATTCTTTGAATCAATTCTCGCTACATAATCTTTCCTTATTGCTGAATGTGGCATTGTTCTAATGGTTAAATCTGTTCTTTTTAGACCAATTTTTCCTAATTTATACAAAGTTACTTCTTCATCTGTAGCAGTAGTAAAAAATGTGAATTCTTTTAGCATATCATCTTGAAAAGCCATAAGGAAGATTAATTTTAGAAACTTATAAATATTGCTATTGATAACATAAATTATGTCTCTTCCAAATGTTAAAAGGTGTATAAAATGTGATAAATTATTCAATGTGTATGAGGATGCATATGAAGATTATAACAATGTCCAGTTAAGAACACATTGCAAGGAGTGTAGAAATTGAATTTTTTTACTAACTGGTTCAAACAACCACCTAAAGAAAAATCAATTCCAGAACAACCTTTCATCAGAGAACAAAAATTTAAATTTATTGATCCTGTAGATGCTCGAATTAATGAAGCATTAGATAAATTAATACCTAAAATTCGTGAAAAACATTTTTCCCCTGAAATTCAAGGTTCGCTAAAAAAAATGCAAGGTTTAATTGATAAAATATATTTTAAAGTAGACCTTGAAAATTATGTAGAACCTGAATATTATACTGTAAAAAATTTAATGATTGTTGATAGATATGGGTTAACAATAGATATAGATGATATAACAATTCCTCATTACTATTATAGTATATATAATTTTAATACACATTCACATGTAAGAGATTATTTAATTCAAGAAATTAGGTTCATGGGAGCAAAACCACCATATAAATTACTTGTTGAAGATTTATATGATTATTTTTTCAATGGTAAACTAGAAAAGGACATAGAGGAACAAACTAAATCAAATAGAGAATATGAAGCAAGAAAAGAGAAAGAAAAACTCGAAGCAGCAGATAGATTATGTAAACTTATTAACACTAAAAAAGTTTAAATATTTTAAACACATTCAATTTTTCATGTCTGAACAGAAATTTAAATATTTTTGTCAATGTGGATGTAAAGCCTACGCCATACCAAAAACTATACCTCAAGAATATATTTGTAATGAACTTAAAAAGGATGCAAGGGATGATAAAGATGAAAAACAATTCGAATCTTTTGATCCTAACGATGAATTTTATCATCATAAAGAGCCTTGGGAATTAAGAGTCTGTTCTGGAACACAACCAAGAGTAAATGATTTAGCTTTTCCAAAAGATCATTATGTCTTTGATGTGGATAAACCTTGTGATTTTAATGCAGTAATGATTTGTAATAGGTTTGATAGTGTAATCATTTACGCCTTTCTTTTACAGGGGGATTGTGAGTGTACAAACAAGGGATTACCAGTTAAACCAAAAAAGTTAAATACTAGCTAATCGAATATTATCTTGCGTGTATAATTCCCACGAAGCCATGACTACTCCTTAGGAGGAAGCTGAAATCAGTAAGCTGAGAGGTCGAGATGGTACGTCCGTAAAGGTGAGTAGTGGGTTTCACCGGACACCGCCGTTTAAAGGCTGGTGGGATGCGAATTCCCTAGGTGTCCACCACAAACCTTAAATATTGTTATTTAGTACATTTTTTATGAGTCAAGTTAGAAAACATGTAGTAAAAGCTTATCCAATAAAACAAATTGGAGCAACAGAATTTGATGCTAATATTGGAAATCCTGTAGGATTATATTCTGAAGATAATAAAGCTTATGTAATATTAGAACATACTGTAAGGTTTACTGAACAATTAACCTATAAAGTTTTATCAGTTGAAAACGGAAAAGAAGCAGAACTTCAAGGGTATGTATATATTGGAAGTTTTAAACCAAAAGGTGTAATGTTAAGACATGTGTATATAACCTCCAATGAAGGATTAATACAGGTTCCACGTTAAGTTTTACGTTAAATATCTGGATATTTCTCCTTTATTAATTCCTCTACCGTCTCACTTATAGCTTCACTGGCGTCATGCCGTAAAACGATTGAATTAATAGCTCCAAATGAGTTAAGTAATCTATTTACACGTTTGTTTAATTCTGCATCTGTTTCTAAGATTTTTTTATATTTATCACCTAAAACTAGGTTTGGTTTACTCATGATGATCGTGTATATACTTATTAGGATTTAAACATATCGCTTAATGATAATCTTTTTATATGGCGAAATCTGTATTTTTACATGCTTGGAAAACTCTTTCTAGCTAATAGTATAATGTATGCAGAACTAATGGAATTAGTTGAAGATAATTATAATAGATGGATGGATAGTTGTAGTCATTCCTCCCGTGATATAGAACCTTGTGGTTGTTGGGATTGCGATGATTGCGACAAGATGAAGAAATGTGTACCATGTTCAATGCAAGAAAACTAATTCCACACTTTTTTTCTTCACTTATACCAAGATTTTACTTGGTTAAGATAAGAATACCTGAAAATTCAAATATAGAGTATTATATCCCTGAGTTGAAAAAAGTTAAAGGAATCGAAAGATTTTACAAACTTGTAGACGATGATAACAAGATTCAAGGGGTAGTGGGATTTGCTTCATGGAATAAAAGAGTAATTGATAAACGAGTAAGAAGTATTTATCTTAGACTACCGGATTTTAGTATAGTAGAAATCACAGAACCAACAGAGGTTTAATTTAAACCTTTTTAAAAACAATTAAATTTGGTCAAGTACCATAGTAAGTGTGCTCCTCCTACTAGTGTTGGTTGTGGTAATATTCGTATTACCAGAGCCACACATCAAATTACCTGAAACACAAATATGTGAAATAGATATATTTCAATTTGTTTACTTGGGAAATTATCGCACTGAATATTATTGTTACAGTGCATAACTATCCAATATTTTTTTAGTCTTCATCAAAACCTTTATTAGTTACAAATTCCCTCCTTTTTTATGCAAACAATAATAAATATTGCATCAGTTAAAGACGGTCATCAACAGCTTGTAGTTGAGACAACAGATCCTCAACAGGTTCAAGAAGCCGTAGAGAAGATGGAGAAAAAATTAAAATCAGGTCACTTTGTATGCGGAAAAGACAAAAATGGAGAATCTATTTATATTCAAAAAGCACAATTCAAAGAATTCGTTGAAAGCGATCAATACAAAGAAAAAGCCGTACTAAACGCATTAGGCGGAGGTTAACTAATTGACCGATGATAGAATCGTCGGAGAATTTGGTGACGTCGAAAGATTTGGTGGATATGGATTAAGTTTATATGATGAACACGCTCCTGATTATGAAGAACGTACTCATCCTACTAATTGTAGTTGGATCATGATAGATGAATCAGATTTTAGTACGGATATTTGGGGTTGGACTAAAACTCCATCAAGTAGTTCAGCTAAAAGACAACAGAAAGCCAAAGAATTTCTAAAAAGTTGGTTAACTGATCAAGAATATGAAGATTTACAAGATAACAAGTTAATTATTCCTTCAAAGCTATATCCAGATAGAACTTATAAACTTCACCCTTCAGCAAGTCAAATGGTTGAAGTTTATACATCAGGAATATTAGATCATAAACTTTGTGCCGTTGCAAAAGATCCAAGATTTGAAAATGATGATACATTATTAGCAAAGATTCTTATGATTAAAACTAATGAAGAAGAATTTCTAAAGATTGCTGAAAGGCATGAGGTAAATCTTGATAGTGGATTTGGAAGAAATTTAACCTATTGGTCTTTTGTATCTAATACAGACAGTTTGACTATTAGATGGGATTTAACAGGAGAAGTTACATTAAGAGCAGGAAGTTCAATTCAATCCGGTCAGTTAGTTACAACCAATGAAAGAGGTGAAGTGGTTCCATATACATCTCGTCTAAATAATATTACAGTTGACGTAAATAGCTTAAGATTGCGTTCACGTCACAACGATTAAATTTTCCTAATTTTTTTCATTATACTTATATAGAAGATTATACTATAAATATTAAATGGAACATCCATGTAAATTGTGTGATGGGGTAAGTTGCTGCCACGGGAAGGATGATTATTGTATGATCTCAGAATGTTGCGATCCTTTCTTATGCTTATGTTATGGAATGCTTATAACAGAAAAAGAAATACTGATTGAATAAAGATTCTATTCTTTACTCATTTTTTTATACAAATCATCAATATGATCTAAACATGACCATCTGATATTAGTTTGTTTATCTAACATACCAGTTCGAGCTTCTGAATCGCATATTTCACATTTATTACCCTTCATTTCTTCAGCGTTTTTTATAGTGAATTTTTTCACTTTATCCATAGATAGAAAAACTCTTATACAAGATAAGATAACTATAAAACTTTATATATATAATCAACCTTTTAAGCTTTTATGGTAGAAAAAATATTCAAATGTATAATTTGTAGTAAAGAGATAATATCTCCAAGAGCACATATTCCATCTCATACATTAGATGATATAGTAGAAACATTCATTAAACTTACAATGAAGAACGAAGTAAAAAAACCTTTAAATGAAAAAAAATTAGTTGAATGGGATTTACATCCTTAAATTTATTAAAGAGCTTGACATAATTACCACAACCCATATTTTTACGCCCTTTTTCTGGTTGAGTAATTCTGAGAGATTTACTACTTTACCCCACTTGCAACATTTTCCATATTTCTTCCTATGAATATAGCACAGGATTCCTTCGATTATCTTTTGCTTACCTTGCCTCTTACAAATTGGGCATATTGATAACCGGTCGTTATAATGCCCCTCCATCATTACTAAGTCTACTAGAATGGCAAAATACTATATAAATGTTAGGTGATTTATACAGTTGGATTATTATATATTTCCCTTCCTAGTGCTAACTCGCCTTATATTTTGGGTTATATAAACATATTCATTTATATATGGGATTACTCCTAGTATATACTAATAGAATGCAAAAGTTGCAATACGAACATCAAGCAGGGTCGGGCCTAATAAGCGAACTTTCAAAGCGGGTCTATCATTCACCCATGGAAGCATTTAGAGAGGTAATCTCAAATTCCATAGATGAGGGTAGTAAAAAAATTCATGTGAGACTATCTGCCGATAAAATAATCTTTACAGATTTTGGAAGCGGAATCAAAGACATCAAAAAGTTCGTGATTTATGGGGAATCAGTGAAAATAGCAGACGGAAAAAAGGACGAAATAATCGGAGAAAAGGGATTAGGTAAGCTTTCATTACTCATGTTAAATGAGGACAGAGTAGTATTTACCACAAACAACGGAGAATTAGGAATGCATATAGTCATGGATGAAAGACAATTTAATGTCCATATAAGCGATGCAGATCATTACCTCAAACACCGTGGAACAAGAATTACAGTAGATAAGCCGTTATTTGTTCCAACACAACTAGAACTAGTAAAATATCTAAGCAAGATATTCGGACTATGGATAAAGAAGGGAATCGAAATATATGTAAATGACGAGAAAGTAGAACCATTTAAACATATTGACGTTGAAGAACGAAAATTGTTTAGAAACATAACAGGTAATATCAAAGAAGATCTTAAGGGGAATGGCCTTATTGACCTGTACATAAAGCATGTCTATGTAACAACCATAATGGTTGATCCAAACTACCTTTACAGCGGATGGATAAATTCCACAAAATTAACACCTACAACATCAAGAGACGATGTAGTAAAAGACGAAGAATATCGAAGAGTAATGGGCAATCTGAAGGATTACGTAAAACGTTTTTCAGAGAAACAACCAAAAGATTTTACCAATGAAGAAAAAATGTTAGCTATGCAAATAAGTAAAATGGCAGAACTATTCATGGAAGAAAATAAGCTTAAAGCAGCAGGAAATAGTGGAGGAAGAAAATCAAAGAAGGCTGAAATGATTGAAGTTTCTGTTGGAGATGACAAAATATTGGTCAAAAAACCAGAAGAGGATGAAGAGCAGAATGAAGGTGAAGATAAACCGGATACACAGAAAAGAGATGATGAACCAGAAGAAGCTCCACAAAAACTAAGAGATAAACCAATACAACATCTTAGCAAGAATAAATATGGTGTGATAACAATCATACAAGAATATGGAGATGATAAACCACCCATATTCTTTTATCACCCCAACGTAATCGTAATAAATAAGACAAACAGGCTATACAAATTCATGACAAAAGCTAAATCAAATTACGGGCCACAATACTTTAGAATCCTTCCATGGCTTTCTCGGGCGTTCGCAGATTTAGAAGGATACATTAAAGGAACATACAAAAACCTATCCAGTGAAGAAATGATTCAGAAGAGAGATGACGAAATAGACAAATACATAAAGTGGCACTTATCCGAATATAAGGTTATTTAAATAAGTGGCACAGAAATATTTTTTTAAAACTTAATAAGTAAGTAAATTATATATTTTTTTATGGAAATCGAACGTAAATTCGTAATAGATTTAGACATTTTTGATTTTGATAAATACTACAAACGAGATAATCCAGATGCAATTAAATCTAAATTATATATTAGTCAATATTATATTCCAGCATTAGACGGAACATTTAGATTAAGAAGAACATGTAAAGATGACCACAGTTTTTCATTTGTAATTGCCCTTAAAAAATTTGTAGAAAAAGGTAAAAATGAAGAGATTGAAGTTCACATTGATTCAAATACTGCATATGAAATGATTAATGGAATAAAGGAGCTTAAATATTTACGTAAGGTTCGCTATAAAGTTGAAATAAACTCTAAAATATGGGATATTGATTTCTTTGAAAACGGAATGTGTTTAGGGGAAATAGAATTAGATGACATAAATGAAGAGTTTGAAAAACCAAGATTTGTCAAAGAAGAGGTAACTGGAGATTATAGATTTAGTAATGAAGCAATTGCAAAAGATTTAGCTCCCCCAAAACTTGAACTTGCTGATATAAGTAAATCAATATGGAGTGAATATGGAAAAAAATCTAAAGTTTAATACTATTATTTTTTAATTTTCTCGGAGCTACTGATATTTCAAGCTCTTTATCATATTTAATTTGATAACCATTTTCATTAGGTTCAAGAATATCCATTAATTCAATACAAGCAGAAATTCTTATACAAACATCTGCATCCTTTTGTTTTAAAAATTCTTCATGCAGAAAAGACTTTATGGTTTTGAGATTGGCTATATTAATTATCAACTATAAATTCTACATCCTTTTCTTGACTTATAAGTCTTCCTATTAGTTCTTCGTCAAATCTCCCTTTTGGAATTCTAAGTATTGTTTTTGCATTTGGAATATGAGTTTTAACATCTACAAATAATGTATTCCTAGAATTATCATTTCCTGAGTTGTTCATACATCTTCTTTCCTTTCCAGTTTTAGTTTTTGTATCCCATTCCGTAAGCATAATTCCAGCTTCACTAAGACTCTTTCCTGATCCCTTATCTATGACATCTATAAATAGACTCAAAGGATCTTCCATGTCAAAGAACATAAAAGTCATCTAATTTTAAAACATAAGGGAAGTAAAAAATGATGATTAAAAATGATGATTAGATTCAAATCTTAGCAACCAACTAATAATAGTTCCTATTAACATAAAAACTTTTCCTTACTTTATGGTAGCTAAAGAAACACTTGAAGCCTATGAGAAGGCTGGAATAGAATACCGTTTAACGCCTCACGATGTTGCAGAAGTTTATTTTAATAACTGGATTAAGCAAAGTGGAAGAGAGCCAATAAAAATAGTTAATCGAATTACACGTTTAAAGACTAAACCTGATTCAAAGGGAAGGACAGAATTTATAACATGGTCTGAGAAAAAAATCGGATATGATCATGTAGGAAATGAAAAAAGCTTTACCGAAGATAGATGTGGTCAACATATTATACCAATATTCAGAAATGAATTTGATCAAACTACAAATACCATTAAAGCACTTCAAATTGAAAGACAAGAAACAGTTTATACAACTCCATATGACCCAGATAAAATTGATGAATTAAATGATTTAGCTGACCCTGTAAAAATTCAATACTATATCCAACGAGGAACAAATAGATATGCTATAGGTGATTATGACGATTTCCGTGATGGAAGATATGAAGATTTACTCCAATTAGGAAAAAGTACAAAATATTACTTACGAGAACTTTATCCTGAAAGAGAAATTATCAAAGAATCCAAAGTTTCAATTACTCAAGACGATGATAAAGTGAGTAAGAAAGTTGAATCAAAAGTCTCCACTTCTAAAACGTAGTGGAAGAAACATAAGTCTTCCCTTTTTTGTAAGTATGTATTTAACCCATAAATTTGAAGGTACAAATGGATTTTCAAATTATGTGTTGAATCTAATTTTAGATGACTTATGTAAAGATCAGGAATTCATAAACGAATTTCCATCGGAACTAAAATCCTTAGGAAGAGCTAATTAGTTCACAAAAGTAATCTATTTATTTAATTTTTATGGATATTTCTTTAGATGAAGTTTATGGTATAGTTGGTACTATAATTGCAGCGGTAATCGCTGGTTTAATTAGATATCGAGATAAAATATTTAACTTCCATGGTAAGGAAGATGAGGATGATACTAATACCATTATTAATGATAAATTTAATACTCAAAACAAAATTCTTGATAAAGGTCTAGAAAATATTATTGATAGTATGAGTAGATTAGAAGAAAAAGTTGATTACATGCATAAAAATGCCGAAGAAAAAATTGTGCTTCTTAGAACAGATATATCTAAAGTAGATGACAAAGCCGAAAAACTTCAAGATAAATTGGGTGATTTAGTTAATAAATTCTTTACTCACGTCGAGTCGCACAGAAAGACTCGATAGTTCTCTCAAATATTGGGGGCTAAAAAGTCTCATGATAAGCAATTCACTGTTTATTGCAATAGGATTAATAGCCGTAATTTCAGGTGTAATATTAACTTCTAATGCGTTTGCCCAAGAAGATAATCCATCTTCATTAGAGCTTTCTGCTAGTATAATTACAACTGTAGTGGGGCTTATAATAGTGTTAATTCCAGTAATTCGTAGAGAATTAGCTGCTAGAAATGTTCAAAATCCTGCTTTAGTTAAGATATTAGATCAAGTAGAATATCTTTCACATGCCTATAAGGATAATCAAGAAAAATTCTTACAAATGGCACAAATTATATATGAAGGATTACCAGACGAATTCGTAAACAACATAGACAATAAATATGCTGTTAAACTGAAAAAACTGAAAGAAGACTTTGAACAAGGAAGAATAAAAGCTGAAGAATTTATAGCAATATACACTAGCCTAAGACCAGCAGTAAAGAACGATAAAGTATCAACCAAGAAGATAGTTAGAACAGATTAAACTATCATTTTTTTTTAATTTAATTCAACTTCACAGTTCTCTTATTCAAAAGTATTAATTATTTTCTTATATGTCTAGTTTCCGCAGACCAACTAATACAAACGAAGGGGATACTGTTCTGTATGGGGGTCAAGATATGCATGTTATCACTGATATGCTCAATGGAACGATAAATGGAATTCCTCCTGTTAAATTTAAATCATCCAACGGTGTAGGTTTTTGGGATGGAGTATTAAGGATTAAAGATGCTGCTGACGATACACGGGAACTTGTAATCAAAAGTCCTAGTGGATTAACCGCTAGTAAAAATTTAACTTTTCCTGTACTTGCAGTTAATGATACTATAGCTGCACTTCTTGCAAGTCAAGAATTTTTCAATAAAACAATTAATTTATCTAATAATATTATTACTGATAATTCTGCTGCTAGCGGAGAAATTATGGTTCATAATGGAACAAAATTCGTTAGACTAGCTGCTGGTACAAGTGTTCAATTCCTCCGTGGTGACGGAATATGGGCTACTGCCCCCGGTCAGGGAGGAGGAGAAGCCAATACCATGATAAATATCGGAACGGCCGGCGTTGGAGTTTACAAACAAAAAACTGGTATGGAGTTTGAGATGAAAAAAATCAATGGTACTAGTGGAATTACAGTAACCGATAATACAACAGATAACCAAATTGATCTTACTGTAAATACGGCTGGAATACTTTTACAGGATTTAGGGGGAACTTTAACTGTTGCTAAAGGTGGAACAGGTGCTACAACCCTTACAGGAATTCTCAAAGGTAATGGAACTTCCGCTGTTACCGCTGTTACCGCTCCTTCAGGTGCAATTGTAGGTACAACAGACTCTCAAACAATTACTAATAAAATTTGGAATACTACTGATAATACACTTACAGCTACATCACAAGCAGTTGGTGATATTCTAAAGAATAATGGAACAAAATTCGTTAGACTTGCTAGGGGAACAGCAGGTCAGGTACTCAAAGTTAATGCTGGTGGAACTGATGTTGAATGGGGAACAGATGCCACTGGTGGTGCTGGTAGTGGAAATAGTACCACATTAAGTAAAAATACTGCTACTGTAAGTATTGCAAATACTAGTGCTGAAACAGATTTATTAAATTATTCTATAACAGGTAATACAATTGGAATTAATGGTGTATTACACTTAGTAATTCAAGGATATTATCTTAATAATTCTGGTTCTGATGATAATTTTGACATAAGATTAAAACTTGGAGGTACAACAATTTGGGCTGATGACTCTGGAACTGTATCATCTTCTTCTACCAGACGTCCAGTATTAGTTGAACTTTATATAAAAAATAATAATTCTGCTTCTGCACAAAGAATAACAGGAAGATATACTTTAGGTAATTCCAATGCTGGAGATACAGGATTTTCAGATATAAGTGAGGACGAGATTAGAGGAGATTCTCCTATTCAAGCAGAAAGTGCCATAGATACCACAACTGCAAAAACTATTCAAGTTACTATAGATCACACTGATGCTCATACTGATATTTCATTTACAGCAAACCTTATATTCTTGGAGTTGATAGCAAGCTAATGGTACTTAAAACTTATCATATTAAAGTAAATAGGAATATGGAAAATGAGATACAATATATAAAAGGTAAATTTGATGTTGTAACTTGTGGAGGACTAACAGCTAAAACAATAAGGGTTACTGCGGATTTTCCCAATGAAGATGCTTTTATTGAAGATATAGCTTCTAGAGGTGTTGAAGGATTCTATATTGGAGAAAACTTTGTAGATTTATCTGTATATAAAAAAGATGCTATAGATAATCGTGTTATATTTCAAATAACTCGTAATATTCCTTTAACCTTAGGAACGAATTATAGTAATGTTATTCCTAATTATGGAGGTATGCCAATCCCACTAGATACAAGAGGATATAAGAAGATGGGTATGGTATTGCTGTGGAATAAAAATGGTTCAGGTGCAGTACATACAATTAAGCTTTCAGCATGCAATGTTGATGGTTCACTAGTAACTCCTGAAAATATCTTAAGAGAATTCCCAATTACTACAATTGATGGATATTTACCTGATTTTGAATATACTATTCCTGCTGGATTTTTAGATTTTAAGGGGCTTGTAAAATTACAGGCTAAAAGTGGAATAGCTGGAGCAACGCCAATTTTTGATGGTTTATGGCTTTATATGATTAGAAGATAAAAGCTTAAATTCTACTATAATTTATACATTTATATGTCAGAGGAAAAAGTTAATCTAGCTGAAGAATATCGTGAACAACTTAATCAACGTAATAGTGAGATTCAAATTCTTAATCAAGCAATAGAGCAACTAAAGATCAACATTATGGAATTAGAAGGTAAAAATCAAAAATTGGAAGAAGAGAAACAACAATTTATAAAAAACGCTGATAATTGGGCTAAACAATATAACATTACAATGGACTTAATATATCAAGGAGCATTTAATTTGTTAAATATTTACACCAATCGAAGACTTAATCCTGTAGGAGTTGAAGAAGATGCTTCCCGTTTTGGTAGCATGTAGTACATTTAACGATAAAGACAATATAAAAAGACATTTACTTTCAATCCCTCAATATGTTCATCAATTAACGATTGATGGACGATATAAAGATTTTGATCATCCTTCAGATTTATCAGATGATGGAACACGAGAAGTTGTAAACATGTTCTTCAATACCTCACTTATTGATGCAGGTGGATTAACTGAAATTGAAAAGCGTCAGATATATTTTGATAAATTTAACCCTATAAATTACAAATTTCTACTAGTTGCAGATTCAGATGAATATTTTGCTGGAGATTGGCAAGAATTCATTTACGAACTTGACAATTTATATGAAAAATATTATACTATTGATAAACCCGTTTGTATTGGAATAAAGGTTCATAATCCTCCCACGGAACAATTTGATCCACGGCCGAGAATTTGGATTAATGCTCATAACGTTAAAATGGGGCCAAAGCATAATGAATTTAGAAACAAGTTAGATAATTCAGGATTATATTTTTCAGAAGAGGTAAAATCCATAAAATTGAAACACGATTATAAATTAAGATATCCATCATACAATAATCTTAGATTACTTTATCAGAGTAGGCTTATATCCCAAGAAGATAAAATTTATAGTCCTTTTTAATTTAATAAACAATTTGTTTGTAATGATTGAAAAGGAAGTAGTGTTTGAAGATAAAGACAAACGTAAAGCTACTATATTTTATATTAAGGGTGACACTCCAAAAGATTTTTTTGAACAGGCTAAACAACTTGAAGAAGAATTAAAAGAAAATACAAATATTGATCTAAAGATTAATTACGATATTATGGTATTCGATCTTAAAGATATCAATAAAGTACAACCTAGCAGAACTCATAATATGGCTGGAATGCAGTAAGAGAAAGTTACCTTTCTCCCACCTTGCTATACCCTCTTCCCACTATAGAATCAGATTTTGGACGCATTCTATCTATAGATGTATGCAGTATAACATACAGAAATTATGTAATATAAAGTATTTAAACCTTTTGGTCAATTAGTGTACTAAAGTACAATTTAGTTATTTCTTATTTCATTTTTTGGCGTTTAAGTACATTAAAAATCACAACCTTTAATAAGGCCCACATCTAATGATCTGTACACTTCGTCATAGGATTAAACCTGCCGAAGGTGGGTTTTATCCGTTTTACTGAGAAAACGGACTTCCTGCTACAGAAAGGTCGTAGGTGACTAGACTAAAAAACTAGTGTAATTCCCGGCCAAGACTATAGCGTCTGTAGCGGAACCGCAGCCCCAGCGGTATAGAAGGAGGGGCGTTAATTTTTAATTATGATCACAAGTTCCACATGCACAAAGTTTACTTAATTTATTACTTTTTTTTCTTTTATACTTATTTCTATTAAAAACTTTAGTATCAACTTTTTTAGCTCTAGTATGCTGTCTTGCAAAATATAATTCTATTTCCCAAATTTCTCTATTGCATGTTCGTTTATGAGAGAAAATTTTCTTATCCCCCCCGAAAGGTTTAGTAGGATCATACTCATCCGCATTATACTGATATAATATGTATCTATCATTCCATCTAATTGGTTTATTACAAATATAACAAATTTTTTTACTCAATTTCCTTGTTCAAAACCTTTTCCCATTTTTCCTCTAAAACCTCCAAAGTATCAAATTTTAAATCGTGTTTATTTGTATCGTAATGTCCATTTGCTATATCGCTAACCCATACTGATACAAGCATCATAGCCATATTAAATCCATGTTTAAAATCTTCACTTTCCGCCTTTATCGCCCCACGCACAAACGGTCTATGATTATTCGTGTGGACTTTTGTTGCGAGCCAAAGGTCAAAACGTCTAAGAACTTCCTGTTCTTCTTTAGTTACCATAATTAACATCTCCTAATTTTCTACCACAGAAAAAACATTCCATTCCATTAGCACGGGCTACATATGTATGAGATCCTTCTTTACAATATTTGTTATCTTTATCTTTCATACCAACCAAGACCTCACAGATTTTAATGCTTCTCTATATCCATCGGAATGACACCCATCAAAGTGTTTCATTTCATCTAGAACTTCATCAATTCTACTTTTAAATAATCTTAATATTTCATCAGTACATTCATGAGTTTGTATCCATGGAATCCCAACTCTCTCTCCTCTACCAATTCTTCTGTATATTATATCAGCAATATCTTTTTTCATAATTAAATTTCCCTTTCCGTTTGTATACTTTCACCGCAATAAGGACAAAAGGAAATTTCTCTGTCATGTTTATCTTTATCTATCCATAACGCAGTTGGAGGATCTAGTTCTTTCATCATTATATTATCAGCATATACATCTCTTGCCATCGGTCTACAGCAATACGTAATATCAAATACTGGATTATTACCCAAAGCCTTAGGAAATCTCTTTATCACTACACCACCAGTATCCGCATATTTTCGATAATATATTATCATTCTAATTCCCTTTTTAAATCATTCAAAACCATTATAGTAGGAGCTGATATTAAACGTTCCTCCCAACTGCATTGTTCATCACAACTATTAATCATTTCCAATTTTTTATCTATTGATTGTGTTACTAATTTCAAAATATGATAAGTCATTGTAGCAGATTGAAATACATAAGAGCATTTAAAATTTGAAGCATAATTTTTTATTGTTTCCTTTAGAGTAGGTTCAAGCCCCATACTTTCGATAAATTGATTAAGTGAGTTTTCCAATTCTTCTGAGATATAATTCTCAATTTGATTTTTCAAGTTCGATTCCATCATCATTTGTAACCTTCAAAAATAGTGGTGTATTAAAAGTAAATTTATAATCAGAATTAGACATTTTTGATAAATACTTTGTTATTTTATGTAATTCTCCAATTGACATAGATTCTGGTTCATGATCAATTTCAAATTCTACTGAAAATTTAAATTGATGTTTTTTCATCTTACTGATTGAAAGTTAAAAGGTTCTACATCATTCAACATTATTAAAGGAACTGGAACAATTAATTCATCAAATCCATTATCAATAGCTAAATCATTTTTCTTGTAAAATACTTGAAGTTGACGTGGCAAAATAAATTTCAGATTCCCATTTACTACAAATACTAAGGTAGTTGGTAGGTCTTCCATAGCCGCCCGTTCTACGAATCTTACAGGAACAAAGAATGCATCTGATTCTAGAGTTTTATCATAACCTGTTTTTGAACGCCAATATGGATCAAATTCTATATAATGCAATAAATAATAATTTACTCCATTTACACTCAATTTGTATCCACCAATATCATTTTTATAATATGGGCTATGATACGTGAGAGTTTGTTCAATATTTGCTTCCCGATGAAAACCCTTAAAGCTGCTTAATGTCTCATATACATTCAACATATAATTAGTATGATTAGTGTGTTATTTAAAGATTATGAATTTTTATTACTTTGAAATGAAGTATATAAATGTTATCTTACAGTATTATTGTTTACTACAATGACAACAGTTGATTGGTTTTGACGTAAATCAGCTATAAGATCATTAAGATTAGAATTCTTATTTTCATTAGATCCAAACAGGCCAAATACCATAGATATTAATACCCCTATTCCTATAAATGCAATAAGTAAAAAAATGAGGGCGAATGTAGACCTAATCCACATTGCCTATAACTTCTCCAATCTGTTTTATGTAAGAATCTACTACACTGTGAGTTTGGTTTGAGCCGTTATCCAATCCAATTTCGTCTGCTATTCTCTCAGTAAACATTTCTGGACTCATAGCTTCTACGGGGGAAATTGTTGCTAACACCATACTGGAAAAAACAAGTGTTGCAGCAATCATTATTTTGCTTCTAGATGAGTTGTTCATCACAATATAATAGAATGTTTTATATTTTTACATTGGCGAAAAATTTATGTATGAAATTTTCTATTCAATTTTCGAAAGCTTATAAATGCAAGCTTCACAACAATCCATCCTGCGGCCGTATCCCTTAGGAGGAGTTTCTACCTTTATAGTGAAAAGTAGTTTTGCATGTTCATAACAATTGTCACATCTCATTTTACATCACCTACCAATTTATTAGAACATGGGATACAACAATCCATTTTATGTCCATTAATAACTTCAGTATAGAATATTTTTGGTTTTTTACCACAATTTTCACATCTAATAGAATCTATTTTATATTTTCTTATTGTTTTTACTAATCTCACTCTAATTTTTTGAATATCATAATTTCTTACATCATACAAAATCTCATTTAACAAATCTGCATCATTTTCTGATAGAGTTAGTTTCATAATTGTCCTCTGCCCATTGCCTATGAAGCTCTTCGTCTTGCTCTTCTAATTGTTCCCATTGATCTTCAGTAAGATTATTACCCTGAATTGTTGCACACATAATAAATACTAAAAATATAAACATCAGTGCGTTCATAAAAAGCTATACTTTTTCATGATATTTAAGCTTTGTTATTAGTGATAATCTTTATTAAAGGGCTAATCAAACTAAAATGATGGTTAGATGCAATAAATGTAACAATGGAGTAGGTTATATGTTTCCGTGTACAAAGGTAAGTGTTGAAGATAATTCAACAAAGAAGAAGACCAGTAAAAGTTATTTATGTTTGGATTGCGTTCAAGGCAAAGAAATTATCTATGGATGGAGTAGTTCTGAATAACTACTCATACAAATTATAATAAATGAAAGATTCGTGTAGTTGTAAGGGTAAAGATGTAGTTTTACGACCATTTAAGGTTAGTAAAAGTCGTACACTTCTGGTTTGTACCCGTTGCGATGGTTTAGTAGCCGAATGGCTTGATAAAGTGTATCCACCTGATAAAAATTTCACAAATCTAGAAGACTTAACTTAGATTGCTTTAATTGTTCTAATTCTTTAATTCGACGCTCAATGTTTTTTATAATTCTTTCTACGGATTGAACAATTTCAGGGTCTGAAAAATTATGATTACATTTAGGACATTTCAATCTGCATCACAGTTCTCACAATACCAATCACAATCACCGCAATGGCACATCCAATCAGGCAATTCATCGCTGCACTTAACGCATTCCGTTATAAATCACCACTTAAGTGTTTAAATTGTTTTAAATTATTAATTCTATTATCTGAAATTATATGGCATTTCCTACATAAATATTTCCAGTTTTTTAAATCTCTATTATAAATTCCTGTAATATTTGCTAAATCTAATTTTGATACTTTATTACAATATTCACATAATTTTGGTTTTATATGATTTCTATTAATCCATACATGAACAGCAGCATAATTCGGTTGGTCTTGCCACATTGGATTATTATGAGTCATCTTTTTTAACTTCATTTTCATAATTGTTTCTGCATTATGTTTTTTTCCATACATAGGATTTTTTTCTTTTATATTATAATGGTTTTTACATTTCATTTGTCTTTTTTCTCACATGATTTCTTTAATTATTTCATCCAGTTTTGAATTAATGTTATCTAAATCAAATCCTTCTGACCACACATAAACATCTTTCAAATCTAATTCAAACCCCTTTAATGTGGTTTCTGTAACGGTATCAGGTATATCATTATTGTCTGCATCCCAATCTGCATCATTACAGGAGCATCCAGAATCAAATACATAACCAATTTTTCCGTCCTTCGTGATTCCAACAAAATTTGCATCCCATTCATAATTTTCCCATCTATAAGCATTTACTAAAGGAATCATATTCCTCCCACCAAAATCAATTTTATTTACATTAGCTAATACAATCTCTAGTTTGTTTTTTATTTCATCTGTTAAGGTTAGCATAAAAAAGAAAGATATTTGGATATTTATAAACGTTTACTTTTAAACTTTATGGAAAACATTTATATTAAATTTTACAGTATAATCTTCTATGGATAAAATAATAATAGTAAACTGTTTAATTATTCTTTTTATAGTTACGTTATTTGTATCAACTAGAAGATATAAAGATTATTCTATCCCCATCTGTATGATTGGTATATCATTAATTCTTGCCTTGTTACTTCTGAATATCCCTTTTTTCTAACGGTGCATGATAACATTTACTACAATAATGCTTTCTACTATACATATCCATATATATTTCAGGTGGCAATGGAGTTGTAGTAGAAGTTGAAATACCTTTAATTGGAGTTACTTCATAATAAACTATACCATCATTTCTGATTTCATCTAACCTTTTATTACATATATCACAAAATACTCTTCTTTCTTCCATAAAAAAATAAACAGTTACATCTATTTAAAGACTACGGTAGCCACATCAGTCTTCCTATTCAATCCCCGCTTACTAGCTAGACAGGATCGGTAGAGTTCGGCTTACAGTATATTAAATTTAATCACTATTTAAGTATTAAAAACGTGGCCACACCCCACGCCACGCATGAGAACACAACGAAACAGCGAACAACGAAAAACAAACGCTATGGGATGCAATATTAATATATGTGAGAATGTTATATAAATGTTTCCATAATTCATATAGAGTAAAAAAGGTTAGTAACTTATTTAATGAGTGATCCAGATTCCGAACCTATAGATATTGAAGATGTTGAAGTAGAGGACGTTGAAGGAGAATAACACCCCATACGCTAGAATCAGTCCACGTCATAGACGATTCATTCCGATTCATCGTATTTAGTCCTTAACCTTGTTATTTCAGGGGCACAAGATCCAACTAATTACTTCAACAAGTTATTATTTAAACTTTACTGAATTTTTGTATAGTAATACTGAATTTTTAATAAATGTAAAAAATGGTTCCCTCCCACCGCATAAAACAAAAAGTAATATACTCAGAGAAGTATTTAAACTTTTATGTTGAAATAAAAATTTTTACTTTTTTTTAGTTTTTGATTTTGATGTAGGCATGTCGCAACTAGTTATATTCTCAGGGGAGTATTTAAACCCTTTGTTTTATAGGTAAACTTTATAAATAAGGGAAATCAATAGTTTAATAAATGATAGATTTAATACTATTGATTCTGATTAACATCACAACCGCTTTAGCGTTCTATTGGATTATTAGAATAGTATATGATTCCTCTAATACTGCTATACGTATAACATTATTTATCCTTATTATTACTATGGTTATAGCTATTGTACTACTTAACTATATGATATTAGATCTACATTATAATTATTAGTATATTATATTATGACCGTTGTACGTTAGTACGTTATTTGCCGCTATACATTAGTACATCGGCCGGAAACGGCCGGGTAAATGGGAACTGCGAACGAAGTGAGCATATAGAGTTTTGTTTTGAACAACGGAATAGAACAACCCCTCCGGGGTTAACCTGCAAGACAGGATCTCTTGTTTCTGATATATAAGTATTTTAACCTTATTTCCCCCATTAAATTGTAGGTAATAATATTTATTTGAAAAAATAATGGAAAGTTTATTTATTATTTTTTATGTATCTTGAGTATTCACAGTTTGAACAGCGAGCTGTTGAAGTGCAATAAACTACACCTATTCTTGTTCCACATTCAGCACATTTATGAGGTTTGAGTATTCTTCTCCTAAATGATCTTTTACCGTTTTTTGGAAGTCCTTTAGGCATTACGTATTTAAATGATTAATTAGTATATATATGTATTGATACAATTAGATTGAAAACATTTATATTAAAATGGATATAACCTGTCTTATGAGTCAACAACTTGTATGTAGATCTTGTAAGCACTTATTGAAAGTTCACTATCTGAGGGTAGTTTGTAGATGTCCGTGTTTTCCATGTCAAGCAGAAGGATGTGAATGTAATAGGGTATGGGGTTAATTCATCTCATAACTATAGTTTCAATAATTGTAGGAATTTATCTTGCCCTTAGTTGGAGAATGGATGCTACAAGCAAAGAAGCTAATTTAATGACTATAACAGGTTTTGTATGTGGAGCTGTTTTTACTTGGGGAGTTGCTGGAGTGATTTATTTAATGATATGGGTCATTAGGCTTTGAGCGATAACCCTTTACAATATTTAATTTCATTACCTTTAACACTTATTTTAGTTTTGGTTGTTTTACATGGTGAAAAGATGATTTTTGATTATTTAGAGATAGGATCAATTTTCTTATTTGTGGGATTTATAAGTTTTGTATTAATCATTTATGGATGTTTTTTATTGGGAGATAGACTTATAAGTATGATTGAAGTAAGGATCAAAAGATGAGTTCACACTGTAGAGATCAATGTAGAAAAATTAAAGAAGCTGTAGATTATAAGAATAGAAAGAAATATAAGATGGGAACGACGGGATTGAAATGTTCAACCTGTGGAATACATTTACCAATTAATTATAAGGGGATAAGGTTTGCTAGGAATGGTTCAAAGATTTGTCCATGTTGTGGATGTAGATTATCAACAAGGATTAATTCTAAAAAACATTATGTAGAACAACTAGTAGCTTGTGGAAAGGTGGTAAGATATTAATGGATTTAAAATGGATAGTATTACCTGATAAAGTAAAAGGTTTACCCATATTTAATTTTCAAATTGTATTAACTCAAGTAAGAATGTATGTAAATTCAGGTGATAGATGGGAAACAACTTATGAATTTGAGGAGCAAAGTGTAAAATAATGAAGGTTTACATTATTGCTCGATCAGACTTTGAGTGTGGAGGTAGCTATGCCGGTAAAGTTTTTGATTCAGAAGAAAAGGCTAAAAAGTACGTAGACAAATTAAATAAAGAAATTTATGATGGATGGTTGGAGTGGGCTAAAACTGATACTGGAAAACTAATGAAAATGCGTCTTGAAGAATGTGGTTCACCTGAAGCTTATGCTAAAGATATGATGGAAAACGAAGATTATTTTTATTATATTGCTGAGGTAGAATGAGTGAAGAACTCTTTATTCGTTTCCTGATTGGTATTAGTTCTTTTCCTTTTTTAATATTAATATTTGCTATATGAATTACTGTTTTTTAGGAGATCACGAATGGGGCGAAGATGACGGGCAGAAAATTTACAGGGCTTGTATGAAGTGTGTAAAATCAAAAGGATCTGATATTAAGCAAGGAGCAAAATTGCTCAGGGATCTTGATTAAAAAGGTTTAAATATTATTATTTTTTAGTATTAGATATGTCTGAAGAACCAATAACTTTTAGGAGAATATATCAATCAAGTGATTATAGTCAATCATTTTTAACAGTAGCAAATATTTTAGAAAATCAAAGATTATATATTAGAAACTTGGAAGAGAGAATTAAAAAATTAGAAGAGATTAAAAAAGTTTAAATATTAATAAAACTTATTTATTATTATGAGTGACGAATTTCAATTCGATAAAAATCTTGTTAAACTTATTCAAGGATTAGGTCAACACAAAAACAGATTAATGGTTTTAGAAGGGATAATTAATATTGGTAAAGATGAAGTTACGATGAAAGAGCTTCAAGAAAATACTAATCATAATATTACTGAAATACATAAACAATTACAGGAATTAGTTTCAAGTGGAATAGTTACACGGGCTGGAATGGATGAAAAAGATCCTACACGTTATTCTATTTCTCCACTTGGTAAGAAATTACTTCAAGCATTAAATACTGTGATTTAGATGAAAAGCTATATTTTTCTTGTTGCTTTTATTTTTGGGCTTCAACCGGTGTTTGCTCAGGTTACTACGGATCAATGGGTTACTCAAGAACAGATAGATAACTGTGCAAAGTTTAATGGAGGTAGTCTGATAATAATTAAATTTATAATTAGTGAATGTGGATCTGTTATGGATAAAGCAATAGAGAAAGGCTATACGATTAAAACTGATGCTCTAGGAGCTACATATATAGGAGATGGATGTGGTGCGAATTGTGCGATTACTAAATATATACTTTTTGAGAGAAATGAAAGATAATATAATAAAAAAATATTTAGAAACTGTTTATCCCGCTGGCCCTTATGAAGAAAATGAAGGTACTTTCCGTAAACATAAATTAAAAAATAAAAAAATGGAAAAGCGTAAAGGTTATCATTTAAATCCCTATACTTATACACTTGAAGAAACACTTCAGACATGGGAGACAAAATATGACAAATTCAAGTGAAGTGAAAATTTCTCCGGTTTTGCTGGGTCAAGAGTTAGGTCATCCTGATTCAAAATATTTACAGAAACGTGTAGATGAATGTTTACAAACCTTAGAGGCTTTACTTAAAATTCATACAACTACTAAAAACTGTTGTCCTGATATAACAAGAAGATTAGGATTAACAATTGGATATGTAAAGGATGTAAGAGTTGGATAGTCTTTCTGAATTACATAAATTAGTTTATGAAATATTTACAGATCCATGTTGGAGAGGTAGCCGTTTACCCAATGATAACATAGAGATACAAGTTAGAAGCTTATTAGAAAAATTAGAAATTGAACAAAGAAGGTATAGAGAAATTATACAGCAACAAGAAATTTTAATTAATAAATTAGCTACTAGGAAAGTACGTATTAGATCGGGTAGAGTTTATAGAACCGAGTAAACCTTTATATTTAAGCATTCTGATTAAAGCTTTCATGGCTAATTGTCCAACCTGTTCAATAAATAGAGTAGTAGAATTACAAATTGATCCCCGTACAATAAATAGAGAATTTAAACGTGCAACTTGTCCAAAGTGTAGAAAAGCGTTTGAGGTGAAAGATTGGGATGAAAGTTTGGGTAGTTGAAGAAGGTTATTATTCCGATAGGGGAATAGGTGCAATTTTTTCTACAGAAGAAAAGGCAAATGATTATATTAAAACAATGAAACAATATAGCTATGGTTGGAGTGATGTTCATGATGAACCTACTGAATTTGATTTAGATCCACAGTTACCAAATATACGTGATTATTTTGAATATGATCATTTTTATTGGGTTGAAATGGATAAAGAGGGTTACTTTAATAGAATGCCCCAAAGAGGTGGAATTGATATAGAAAATCCTGATCCAAGAAAGATACATTTTTATTTTAAAAAATCAGATGAAGAAGTTTTACTTGAAGGATTTGTTAATGCTAATGATGAAACACATGCTTTACAGATTACAAATAGAAAAAGGCAACAAGTCCTTGATAAATGGCCTAAGCCTGAAGATTTTGATGTATGGGAGAATCATATAGATGTACATTGAAGGTTTTGAAATGCAGCTTGACGATAAAGATTCGTTAGGATTATCTAAAGGGATTAATGATCCTTCGCAGGTAGCGGCAATAAGGAAATTTGCTAAAGGAAAAGTAATTGATATTGGGGCAAATATTGGGTTTACCACGCTTTTAATGGGCGAGAAAGCTTCTGAAGTTTATGCGTTTGAACCAGAAAAGACTAATTTTCAACTTCTTAAATCAAACGTTGAAGCTAATATTGATAAGTTAGGAAGGATTTCGTTGTTCAATTTTGCCGTGGGAAATAAAAATGAAAAAATTGATCTATACTTATGTGATTTCAATCGTGGTATGCATAGAACATATCCTTCAAAATGGTGTAAAGAAAAGGTACAAGTTCAAATGATAAGACTTGATGATTTAATAGATGATAAGATTGATTTTATAAAAATGGATATAGAGGGAGCAGAATTTCCGGCATTAAAGGGTATGATACAAATCTTAGAAACTTCTCATCCAGTATTAATGATTGAATTTCATCCTCCATCTATAGCCGAATCTGGAATAAATCCTGAAAAGATTCATAGATTTTTAACTCATGTTGGGTATAATAAATTTAGTATGGTTGATGATTTAGCGAATCCTTTATCTTATTATCAAATAGAACAATATACACTATACGAGGCTGCGAAGAATCTCGTTTGTATGTAACAAACCTTTAAATATCATGTAGACGCTCTCTTTACTCTTGGTATTATTAACTAAAATTGGTATAATAGGTTCACGTAGTAGAGATTCTAATGATGATTTAAAGAAGACGATAAAAGCTTTTTCAGACTTGATACAAAAATATCATGCTGAGGAAGGCGAAATAATGATTATTTCTGGAGGGGCGAAAAAAGGTGGAGATAGATTTGCTGAAATTATTGCTGAGCAATTTGGTTGTCATAAAACAATTTATTATCCACAATATAGACTTTATGGTAAGATTGCACCACTCGTAAGAAATACACAAATAACCAAGTTTTCTGATGCTCTTATAGCTTGTTGGGATAATAAGAGTACAGGAACAGATAATGCTATTAAGGCATTCAAGTCTTTTCATCCGTTAGCCGATTTAATTATCGTTTGAAAAGATTTATATAGGGTTCAATACATATATAAATTGCAAGTCGTAGTTTCATCCATGGAAGAAGGGCTTTTTGGGTTTCTATTGTTTTCCCGTTTTCTCCCTTCTTCCATAATGTTTTTATATGATTATTATACATCTGAGTTATGAGATTTGAAGTTGATGAAGAAGAGTTAGTAGATTTTATTAGTATGAAATATGAGAGTGATTATGCTGAAAAAATATTTAGAAATTTTGAAACTTTTAGACAGATTTTTGAGGAAGAAGTAAAAATATTAGAAGATGAGTTTTTAGAGATATTAGAGTTTTGTGTTGAAGAATCAATAGAAAAAATGAATGAAAAGTTAAATGAATGATTTAGATTTACGTGAAGTTGACACTAAATTAGGCCCTGAGTTAAAGTGGAATAGAAAACAACTTCAAAGAATTCAAATTAAACATGATCAAAGACCTCAAGGGGGTCGTTACCCAATTGCTTCTGAATATCTGAAAAGAGTGAAAGAAAGGCAAGAGGGAATGAATAAACTTGCAGGTTTTATATACAGTGAAGATTTTGGTGAAGTAGTTCCTGAGGACTTTACTACAATTAGGTATTGTTAGATACCATATTACGTTTGAATTCTTCTTTATCATATAGTCTCATTAACAACATTCCTACTGGAATAACAAATATTTCCTGAGCTATCTTTGTAACGTTATCTTTCCAATTAGTTGAGTCGTCTATAATTTTATTATCATAACCATCTATAGTTGGAACACCTATGGTTTTTGAAGCAAAATACACACAAATTATTGAAACTGTTCCAATTAATATTGCATAGTGAAAAGCTTTTTTATTAGGTTTAATCAATAATCCTATCGTTGTTATAATATATCCAATTGTTACAACTGTGAAAAATACCCCTTCAGAAAATTGTTCTTTACCTTTATGATCGTACTCTACTGTTCCTATATGTTCAGAAGCTTCTTCGAATTCATGATTACCATGATATGCGTAAACGAAAATATTAGGAATCATACAAATTAGGAAAATTGTTATCAATATTTTTTCCTTTTTATCTACCATAAAACTTAATGGAGAAATATTAATATATAAAGATTATTATGATTATAATATGAGCAAGTGTAGTTTTTGTAAAAAAGATTCAATTATAGGTTATATTGATGGAGCTATCCAAAAAAATGTTTGTCAATTTCATTATAAAGTTAAACTTATTAAAGATATTGAACTTGAAGAACCAGTAAAGCCGATTTGTAATTTATGCGGTAAAGGTATTTGCCGTTATGATTCGCTAGGCGTTGTGGGGAATACAGCATTAGTAACCTTTATATGCACTAATTGTAAAGAGTATTCCACGGTGAAAAAGGATATTGACAGTTACTTTACAGTTTGATGATCAACGGGATAAATTAAAAGTATTAATTGACAAATTTGTTCGTAAAGGAGAATTTAAACTTAAATCAGGAATAATTAGTGATAAATATTTTGATATAAAATCTTTATTTTGTAATGGAAGTTTTGCGTTATATACGGCGAAATGTATTCAGGTTTCTAATGATATAAAATACGTTGGAGGGATGGAAACGGGAGCAACACCCTTTGTTACTGCTATAAGTGTATCGTTTAATTATTTACCTGCATTTAGAATTCGTAAGAAAGCTAAATCTTATGGATTGGATGGAAGAGTTGTGAGTTATAGAAAGCCTATGATTGGAAAGTGCATACTTGTAGATGATGTGATTACAACAGGATCTAGTGTAGATGAATCTGTGAAGGTTTTAAAGAAGGAAGGTCATCAATTAGAAGTTGATTCCGTAGTATGTATTGTTGATAGGACTAAAGGAAAATATACTAAATATCCAATTGTTTCGTTTTATGTTGAAGATGATTTTTAAAGTTTACTTATTAGCCACTTAGTTTCTTTTCCTTCTCTTTCCCACACTATTTGTCTTGGACGTATTCCAGCGTAGAAATTAGTCATCAGTGAACCTCTTCCTTCACGTAAATGAAGTATTTGTACTTGTTGATCACAAATAATTGGGATTCCTCTGATATTACAATTGTAGGAAAACGTCGAATCTAAACAACAACCAGCTCCGTAGGGTTGTCCATTCCATTTTGCATCATCATCAAATTCAATTCTTTCTACTATATCACGGCGAATTGTGGTTAAACTGAATCCTTGCCATTTGACTTGAAAGTAACGGGGCATTTTCGCTAAATCCTGTTTGGTAAGTAACTGATATTGGCGAGCGGCCCTTTCCATAGGTTCGGGATAGAGGCTTAACGTTACGTCGTTTATTTGGTCAGTGAGATTAATGTTTGAAAATCCTGTGATTACCGGAGGATTGAATTTTCCAATGTCATCTATAAGTGTTTGTATTTCTTTTTCGGTGAATAGCACGTCATCTGGACATAAAATTAAGTGACTAAATTGAAAGTGATGGAGGAAGAATAATCTCAATGAATAATAAGCATCAGCTTCTGGAGTAAAGTATTTAATAAAAACTTTATCGATATTTTTGATATTATTTATAGATTCTTGAAATGCAGGAAGTTCTCTGGGATTTAAAATTCCTAATAATGGTTTTATATTTGATGAGGACATTTTCCGAATAATCCTTTACTAAGATTACAATTAAAACATAAAATTTGAAATATATCTGGAAAATTATTTTTTATAATCCAACTTATCAATTTATTACCACTATTTATTTTAAATTCTTTTCTATGTATATTTCCATCATTATTAATATGATCTATAGTTAAGAATTTATATTCACTTTCATTGCAACATTTACAGTTAAATTCATTGTTAGAATAATAACCAATTACAGTTCTTCTTTGAGTTTGATATTTATCTTTATATTTTTTATTAATTTCTAATTTATGTATTTCTTTATATTTACGTTGTTGATTTAATATTCTATCTTTGTTGTTTTCTCTATAAATTTTTCTTTTTTTAGTGATTATTTCCCTATTTTTTTGTAAATATTCTTGCCTTTTATATTTGTTTTTTTTATAATGTTCTGCTTGTTTTTGTTTGATTATGGATTTGTTTTCTTGATAATAAATCCTATTTTTAAGCTTCAGGTTTTCTTTATTATTATTGTAATATTCCTTTTTTTGTTGTTTAAATTTTTCTTTGTTTCTTTGATAATATTTTTTTCTAGATTCCTTTATTTTTTCTTTATTGATAGTAGTATATGCACTTATGTCTTTTTTTATTTTATTTGAATTTTTTAGTCTCCATTGTTTTTGGTAGTCTAACTGTTGTCTCTTATCTTTATAAGGCATTGATCAAACTACTCTTGCAGGATTTCCATACGCTTTAGCATTAGCGGGTATAGATTTAGTAACCACTGAACCTGCCCCAATTATTGCACCATTTCCTAAAATTATTCCAGCGAGTAAAGTTGTATTTAATCCTATACGTACATTATCATATATTCTATATGGGTTAGGATTAAATGAGTTTTCTTCGCTTGTTCCCCATACCATTGGACGGTCATTAGCCCCTTGAAATCCATCTCCTATAAAAACGTTATCTCCTACTACTGCTCCCCAACAGAAAGTACATTTACTTCCAATTCTAACATGATTTCCAATTATTACGTCTCCTTCAAAAACTGTACATGAACCTACTTTACAATCAGATCCAATTTTAGTATTAGCTCTAATCTGAGAATAAGGCCCTATAATAGTATTTGGGCCAATTTCTGTGTTTTCTTCAATTATAGCGTAAGGCTCAATTCTTACACTATCATGAATCTTAGCGTTATAATTAATTGTAAATCTATCATCTTCTATCAAATCTTCCCAATTTTGTTTAAGCTCTGCATATTTTATTGCTGGCATAATGTTTAAATAATATTATTAACTTAAATAGTTTACTAATACATCAGTTGTTATTATTTTCTCATGGTAGGTTCTTATGCTTCTCTTCTTGATGTACGTCGTTTAGCAGGTGGAATTGGATCAATTCCCGATGACGATATGCAAGATTTTATGTTATCAGGTAATGTTTTAGCCGAAAGTTGTACAGGATTAAAAGATCTTTCTCCTTCTGATGGAAGATATCCATTGATGGAACAATTAGCAGAGTTTTACGCTTCTGCAATTGTGAGAGATCACTTTTCAGATAAACTTAAACAAGCTAATACCCACTGGGAACGTGGGGCGGAACTCTGTAAGGCAATTGTCGCTTTATCCTCTGGAGGAAGCACCTCAGCACGTAATGTATCTCAAGGCTACCGCACGGCACCACTCAACGAAGAAGGTGACTATTTCAGCGATCGCTACATCAGCTCTGGAGTAACAGAAAATATATTTGATTAAATCCTTATTTATGTGGGCAAAATTTATAATGGCCTAACGCAGAATTACAATTCATACATAGTATTTGGAGATCTAATTTGGGATAATTATTTTTCTTTAACCAACGATAAAATTTATTACCATTTCCTCCAGTTCTTTCTCTCTGTATCTTTCCTTTTCCATTAATATGATCTATACTTAAGAATTCTAATTCATTTTCACCACAACATTTACAGGATACAGTATTTGAATAATATTTCATGGTTTCATATTTAAGTTTACTATAATATTTTTGATTCTTTGTTAGTGGATTTAACGGTATTTTACGTTTATGAATACATTCCTTTTTGTTTCGCTTAGAGAAATTACAATTATAACATAGTATTTGTAATTCATCTTCAAATGGAAAATTATTTTTTAATAACCATTTATAAAGCATTACTCCAGCTCTTATATTATCAAATTTTTGAAAACATGAATTCCAATTATTTATATGATCTAAAATTAAAAATTCTTTTATTGGTTCTTTACAACAACTACATTCAGGTTTAATATCATAACTATAATAAAGTAATATTAGATATCTTAAGTTACTATGTTCGATTTTACGATTATATTTTATTCTTTCAGAATTTTCTAAGTACCATTCTTTTTTATATTGGTTAGCATTTACTTTATTTTTTTCGTAGTATTTTTTATTTCTGGAATTGATTCTTTGTTTATTTTTCTTATAATAAAGTTGATGATATTGCTTATTATATACCAATAATCTTATAAAGAAATTATTATATATAAATTTTAGGATTAACTGACGATAAGGAATTTTCTATAGAATAACTGTACATCAAAAACATAATGAAACATAGTTTTAGCATTATCCCCATCAAACATTTGTCTAAAATCTAATATTTGAACTAAACTAATTCCTTCACCTACTAAGGCTGATGGATTTTCTATTAATATCCTTTCTATTTCTTTTTGAATTTCACCCACTTCTTCAGGTTCATCTTCACTTAAAGATTTTACATGAATGTGAATTTCAAGAATTTTTGATTCATCAAAATTCGCCGTGGTAGAAGCAAATTCTATAGTAGTTTCAAATGGAACTATATTTATTTGATATTCTGCTCCATTATCAATATTATCATCGGAAAATCTAATTTCATCAAGCGGTGGAAGAGGCATAAAAAAAATAGCAAGATTTATATATAAAATAAGTATTAGATGAATTATGAGTATTATACAAGAGCAAATTCAAAAATACTTAACTATTGATGAACTAATGCCAACGTGGTCGCACTTTTTGGATCTATATCTTAGGGGATTGGTAGAAGAAGCATGTAGATTTAGGGATAAAAATGATATAAATATGATAAATCCTAGCAGATGTTTTGTTGGAGAAGCATGGAAATTTACCGATGATTATGGTAATACAGGAAAATTTGGATGTTTAACATGTAAAAGTTTTTCATATGGTACTAGGTCATTTGTAATTGCTTATGATGATATTATAAAGTCTTCGGGTTTAAACTGGAGAGAACATCCAATGATTCAAGAATTTGTACAACACTTTAACGAACAACACATAAACAAAACTTAACCTTGATTACTCCAATTTGTTTTAATATAATTTATAAGCAACGCAATCATTTCTTTATCTGATTTATCAGGAAATCCACCAGCTAATTTTATTATTCCCTCAAGATGGGTAAGTATTCCGACTAAGGTTTCATCTAATTCTATGGTAGGTTCATTAATGCCTCTTGATGTTACATAAATTCTTGATAAGACTTCAGCAACAGATACATTTACTAATATAGGACGTACTGAATCAAATGCTCTTTGTATTGAATCATTTATATTGATGAGATTTTCTTCTATTTCTCTTGGGTAGAATTTAGATCTTATTACTGTTTCTTCAATAGAGGTTGATTCTGATAATGTTCTGAAAGCAGTTAATAATCTATTTAGTGTTTCATTAATGGTTATTGCTGATTCGGAAATTGTACGAACAGTAACAACAAGCCCTGCAAGTGTATCATTAATGGTTACAGTTTGTGGTATGCTACGTGAAGTACTGAAACTTTTAACTAAGGTTTCATTAATAGTTACACTTTGTTCTAATGAACGAGATGCAGCATATAATCTATTTAGTGTTTGATTAATAGATACACTTTCTTCAATTGTTCGAACGATTGTTTCACGTGCACCTGTTAAGTTTTCACTAATATCAGTATCTTCTGAGAAGGTTCGTAAGGCCGCTAAAAGTCTTGCTAATGCTTCGGTACTTTCTATTGTATCTTCAGTAATTGTACGAACAGTAGAATAAACCTTGGTTAATGTTTCACTAACTGGTACAGTCTGAGAAACTGATCTTATTGAAGTTAATAATCTATCAATATTTTCACTAATTGGTACGGTTTCGGATGGAGAACGAATTGAACTTAAAATTCTACTAATGGTTTGATCAACGGTGATTGCAGTTTCAGTTATAGATCTTAATAATATTATTATTGCTGTAACTGAATCATTAATAGTTACACTACCTGTTGCGGTACGTATAGTTGAAAAGCTTTTTGCAACTTCTCCAGTTATAGACTCACTCTCTATAATAGTACGAATTGCGGCTAAAGTAGTAGCTACGGTTTGATTTACAGTGATTGAATTTTCGGATATAGATCTAATAGATCCTAAAATTCTTTGTACTGCATCATCTTCAGGAGTATTTTCAGATACTGTTCGTAAAGCTCCTAATATTCTAACAATTGTTTGATTAACTGTAATAGCATCTTCAGTTATGGAAAGTGGAGTAGTTCTTAATCTTGATAGAGTTTCATCAACAATTAATGCGTCTTCCGTTGGAGAACGTAATGCTCCCAACACCCTAATAAGTGTTTGGTTAATTGTAATCGCATCTTCAGTTATTGTTTTTGGTACATGCTTTAACCTTGAAACAGTATCATCAGTTGTTATTGCATCTTCTGTTATGGAACGTAAGAATCCTGCTCCTGCACCTTTAGCACCAAATAGACTATCTATTACTACTTCAGGAAATTCAACACAACTAACGGAATAATTAATTACTGTTGGGCCGCTGGGTGTATGTGTACCTGAAACCGAATCATCCTCATTTACCGCTGTTTCCGATATGGTTCTAATAGATCCTAAAATTCTTTCAATTGAATCGTCTTCTTCTACCGCTGTTTCCGATATTGTCCTTATAGCCCCTAAAATTGTTGCTATATCTTCACTTACGCTTATCGATGATTCAGTAATCGGCCCTGAGAAATTTTGTGGTATGGTTAAAGGAGCATCAATTTCATCATTAGTACCGGATAAATTAACTCCAACACTTATGTTCTGACCACCATGAGCAGCGTTTGATAATCTAAATTCTATTGCAAATCTATCAGTAGATTGTCTGCCTGCTGGATTTTGTGTACCATCATTCCACGCTATAGTAGAGGATTTAACTCCTGTTGTTCCTAATGATACAGAAACGGTAGAAGATTTTGATGCTCTTTCTGTAGAACCATCAGAGGCATAACGGATTAATCGAACTTGATTAAGTGTTAAATTAGTGTTAGCTGTTGTAACTCTATATCTCCATGTATAAGTTCCACTATCCCAATCAGTAATACCTAAAGAGTCAGTACCCCAAATTCTTAATGATGTTGATTGTGATGCAGTAGAATAAGTTATTGATGCACCAGTATCGGTAGTTTGATTTAAATCATTTTGTATTGATCCTGCTATTGTTGCAGTAGTATCACGCTTAATTAATGTAGATGCCATATTAGAACGGCCTCCATTTTTCAGCAGTTAGCCTCATATTTTCATATATTTCATCATCTAATAATTTTCCTACAAGGGTTTTGTTGGATCTTTGTAATGTCCGTTTGTCTGTTTTTATTTCTTCTCTTTCAACGCCTTTCAATTGAACAACTTGTTTTATATTATCATTCCATTGAGATATTTCTAAGAATCCTTCTTTAAGTTTAGGTTTATAGTAATTAATGTAAACAAAATCATTCCCATACATTACATGAGAATATGTTGGGTTTTCTTTGTATATAATTTTAACTGCTTCATAAGCTTTATTTTTAGGAATTGATTCAATGTCTTTTTTGTTCGCTATTTCTCCTTCAAACTTTGAACCATCTTCATAAATTATAAATATATAATATTCCATTATTAGCTACCTCCCTTATAAGTAAGTAAAGAGTAATACCATTTAACATATGCTTCTACTATGGTTACATATGAAGCTCGTAGGACTTGCAATGTTTGATCAATATCTGTATCTTCAGTTATAGTTTTTATGATGTTTTGAATTCTTGTTAATGTAGCATCAATTGTTATTGCATCTTCCGATATTGTACGTAAAGTTTCTCGAAGTCTTGTTACTGAATCATTGATACTTATTGATGGTTCACTTACAGTTCTTAATGCTCCGAGAATTCTAACTATAGCATCATCAATTGTAATAGTGTCTTCTGTTATTGTTTTAATTAAACCTTGAATTCTTGTAACACTATCATTTATTGTTATTGCATCTTCGGTTATAGACACTCCTCCTGTTTGTTTAGTTCCAGATACACTATCATCAGTTGTAATAGCAGTTTCAGCAATAGACCTTAATGCTCCGAGAATTCTAGTTAATGTTTCACCAACGCTAATTGATGATTCGGTTATTGAACGTGAAGCTCCTAGAATTCTTGTAAGTGTTTCACCAGAACTTATTGAGGGTTCTGATATTGGACGTAGTGCTCCTAATATACGGGTTAAAGTTTGATTAATTGTAATAGAGCTTTCGGTAATTGACCTTGTTGCTCCAAATAAACCTGTAAGTGTTTGATTTACACTTATTGATGGTTCGGAAACTGTTCGTAAAGCTCCTAGAATTCTTACAAGTGTCTCACCGGAGCTAATTGACGGTTCAGAAATTGTTCGTAAAGCACCAAGAATCCTAGCTAGGGTTTGATTTACACTTATTGATGGTTCGCTTATTGGTCTGGTTGCAGCTAATAATCGTGATATAGTTTGATCAATTGTAATTTCTGGTTCAGATATTGAACGTGGAACGGATCTAAGTCCTGTTAGAGTTTGGTTAACTGTAATTGCTGTTTCGGAAATTGGTCTTAACGCACCCAATATTCGAGTTAAAGTTTCACCACTAGATACAGATGGTTCAGAAATCGGTCTTAATGCACCTAAAATTCTAGCTAAAGTTTCACCTGAACTAATCGATGGTTCTGAAATTGAACGTAAAACTCCCCATACTCTAGTAACTGAATCACTGGTACTAATAGAAGGATCTGAAATAGAACGTAAAGCTCCGAGAATCCTAGCTAAAGTTTCACCTGAAGTAATAGATGATTCTGAAATAGGGCGTGTAGCACCTAAAATTCTTGCAAGTGTTTGATTTACTGTTATAGATGTTTCAGTTATATCTCCGTTAAAGTTTTGTGATGTTGGAGAATCTGCTACTACAACCCATCCAAAGTTTGAAGCTGTTCCTGTTGTAGTTGTATATGAAAGAGTAAATTGATCTGTTCCAAATGATGAAAAATCTGCTGCTATCTGTATAGCACCGTTGGTTGTCATCATTGATAGACATCTATTAGTATTTGAAGCGTTACCTCCCGTCTGATTGTAAGAATCAGTTGTGGCTTGTGCATCCTCATCAAGTGAAACAAGATATGCTTCAGTTGTTCCATCTGATGCACCGAAAGCTAATATTGTATGGTCATTACCTATTGTATTGGCAGTTTGATAACCCAACGTAGGGTTTGGCATATCCATTGTAAGCAATCCCCTTAATGTATTACTGCTTACAGATACAGTATGATTTTTTGTGGTATTTGTTGTGGCGATTGTATCAGAACCACAATCCCAGTTACCACCATTAATTACCATATAATAGAATGGTTGAGTAGCAGAAGAAGGAGCATTTAATGTCTCAATTCTGAATCCATCGCTTATCCATCCATCAAAATCAATTTCCCAATCTACAGAACCAGCGGATAAAAGTCCTGAAAGGAATGAATCACTCCTTGCATATACCCATGTAGTAGAGGGGTCACTTGCGTTAGTGATTGCTATTGCTTTACTATGTCTTTTTGTGGATGAAGTTGCCGCACCTACTCCCATTATAGCACCAGTAGATGATGTATTCTCAGTAGCGTTGTTCATTGAAATACCAAAAATTACTGCTTTGTCGGCTACTGGTGTAAATCCTAAACCTGTTACGTTTTCCGTTGTTATTGTAGTGCTTTGAATTACATGTGTACCTACTTTTACATTTAGAATATCAGATCCTCCAAATACAATTAATGTAATCCATTTTGCAGTAGCACTAGTAACCCCCCATGTAAACCTTACAGTATTTCCACTTGGAAAACTTATTGCTGCTCTATCTGTTACTGTTGCTGTAGATGTTTCATTTTTCAGACATACACATGAATCATTTCTTTGTTCCTTTGAACAATCTTCTGCTGCATCTGCATCATCTGAAACTGTTACTATACATCTATTATTTGTACCGTCAGAAAATCCATATGACATTTGATAGTGGTTTTGTGCTGAATCAGATGTAGCCGTTCCTGTGCTTATGACAATGCATGCCTTGGGGGCAAATGTAGCGTCAATATCTTGAGTAGTGCCTCCTGTAGTACTTGTAGTTTTTTGGAATCTTATTACTTTACAGGAGACAGCCAATTATATTAACCTACGAATAATTGGTCTTTGGAACCGAATTTAAAATTTCTTTAACTTTCTCTGAATGTGGTTTTATTGTAACAGTATAATTGTTTGATTCATCATAATCTACATCATAATAATTGGGATTTCCATGTTCAATAACTATTTGTTGAATATGATTTCTTGCTCTTATAAGAATGTTTCTTTCTCCGAAAGAAAAGTCTTTTCTTGTTTCTGTATCTGGAAACTTTGTTTCATGTTCTGTGATGATGTTATCTAATTGAGTTTTTGCTGCTGCATAATTAGCAGAATCAACATCTTGTTTAACATTTTTTCTATATTGACTATATCGATAATAATAATTATGTAATAAAATGTTAGTCAAGTGTGAACACCATATGTGCTGTTAGAGATCCTGTAGTTCCAGTTCCAGAAGTTTGTTGCAATGTAAGACCGTCAAGGCCACCGGGTCGTAATTGTATTGCAGAACCATTTCTTGAACCTGAGAACACTACATATATTCCTGCGGTGTTAACTGAAAAGGTAGCTCCTCCGAGTATATAAGGGGTTACTGGAGCAGGTGTTTGAAATATACTTGCTGTGGCTCCAGTTTTTACTAATACATCATTCGGGCTTGCTGTGTTATTTGGATAATCAGCAGAATATTTCAGTATTGAAAGATCCGTTCCTCCGGTTGGAGCAGCATTAATATATCCTAATTGTAATGTTACTATATGGTTAGCTAGAGTCCTTGGATAAACATAAACTTCTTGAATTCTAATTCTCTTTGTTGCTAATCTGTTGAAAATAGAAAGAATATTTTTATTTGCTGCGGGAGCAATATTATCAGCTACCGCTTGGTATGTAGGGATATCCGCTGTTAACGTTTCTTGAACATTAATCGATGTACCTGAGAAATCAGGATGTTGATTAGTTTCAAAAACTACTAATTTCTTACCGTCTGGTAAATCTATGATATTTTCGGGCATATAATGGAAAAACTATGGTAAACGAATTAAAGATAACTATGAAAAGTTGAGGATTATTAGAAAACTATCTCTTTCCAGTTAGGATCTATTTTGGTTTTAATCCACTCTTTTCGTTTTATACCTCTGCTGTACCAAACAATTATAACCTTGTCATAACCATTCATGTTTTCGTATGAACGCATTTTTATTTTTGCGTCGCTTTCTAGTATTTTCTTTTCAATTTCAATTGCTACAAGTTGATTATTTTCAGCATAAATAATATCTGGAACCGGTTTACGAGTTATAACGTAACTTTCTAGTCCTCTTTCATGTACGTCACTGATTACTATATCCCAATCACATTTTACCGGAATTCCTCTTTTCGATTGACTTATTTTGAGTCTTGTTTCTTCAGATCTTGGTATTCCTGTATGTGGTTTGGATTTTCCTGTAAGAGATTCACTTATTTTCATTTTTACGTCTTCTGGAGTTTTTTTACCTATTCTAGATTCATGGTAACATTCTTGGGAACAATACATACCATCTCCATATTCTTTGACACGTCTATTGTATATCCACCTTAATTGTTGAAATTTCTTTTTACATTTTTCATTTTTACAAATTAATACAACTATTGGTGGTTCATGTCCTTGTTCCTGATATATTTTTTTCCTTGTTTCACTTATTTTCTTTTTATGTTCTTCTGATAATGTTTTATTTTTTCTCCCACGTTGAGGACAAGATTTATCTATTTGTGAGTTACCTATTTTTTCTTTTCTCTCCTCAGTAAATTTTACTCCGGTTAAACTACATTTAATTGAACAAAAAATTTCTTTTCGTTTATTTCTATTGATTCTGTGGTTATATTCCCATTGTTTCATTTCAAGTGATTTATTACATCTTGAACATTGAACTGTAATAATTGGAGATAAATTACGTTTTCCTTCGTTGTATGCCTTTTTTAATGAAGTGGTTAATTTATTTCGTGTTTCTTGTGTTGGTTTTTTACCTAATTGACCGCATTTATTTGAACAGAAAATTCCTTTTCCATTATTTCGTTTTAAACGGTAATTATACCACCATTCATTGATTATTATATCTTTAGAACATGTTACACATTTTGTATTAATTTGCATAAAAATATATAAGGGGAAGCAGTATATAAATTTTACTGCTATTAGAATTATTATTAGGGACTAACCTAATGTGAACTTTTTTTGTGTCTATCCCAAGGTCAAAGTCCACGATACCTGAAGTGTATCATTCGTGGCAAGTGTTACAGGTGTAAACGTATTCTCATGCGTCATTGTTCCAGCACTTGATGCGTTGAACAATGCAGCTTTTTGAACAGCGGTATGAGTACCTGATGCGGTAAATGTGATTGCTAATGTTGTAGTGTTTGTACCTGCACTGTGAGTTCTTGTTGTAGCTTGTGCACGACCTAAACCGTTAGTTGTAATTTCAGAGGTCAGTGTTGTATCTCCTGCTGCTGGAGCACCAGTATCAGTTGTAACGGCTATATAATTTCCTCCAATTGTACCTGCGGATGTGTTAGTATAAACTTGGGCATGGAAAAAGTCTCTTCCACCGTTAGTCAATAAGTTTGGTTTATTTTTGACAATTGTTTCCCATTTGTCAGAATTTGCTCTTTTAACTAAAACGGTTAAATATCCGTGAATATTTGCGTCTGGATACATTTTAACTAATTTCCCCCTTGCATTCTTCACAAATCGGTGATTTTCCAAATGGCAAATTATCAAAGGTTACTTCCTTTTTGCACATGGCACATGGTTTTGCACCAACTTCAACTATTCCTGTTTCTTTGGCATGTTTTTCCCATTCTTCGGGATCTGTAGTTTCAAAGGAGTATTCTTCTCTATAATCGATGAATTTTCCTCCACCTTCTATAAACGACATATGAGTGTAGATAGAAGTTCTAATTAATGATAACTATGAGAAAATTATTATGTAACAAATTTTGTTAATATTACCTGTATTGTCATCATGGAGTGCCAAATAGTACTTGTATTATCCTCTTCATCAATTCTTCTAAAATTAATTGGAACAATAAGTGATATTCCAAAGGCCGGAAAACCTCCAACAGATGTAGCAATTATTCTTGACACTTCTTTGTTGAGATTTGTCATAGTTTCAGGGTATTGTTCGCTTAATTCCCTACAAAAAGTATGAATCTCTATAAATAATGAATGATCCCATACTTTATTACCCAAAGCGGCTGATCCTACAATATCTGCATTAAGTAGAACTGATATTACATAATCATGGGCATTATCATACCAATCAGTATTAAAGTGTACATTCTTAAATTCGTTGGGATCATCTATGGGAGGATTATTTATTGCCCACGCAGATTTAAGTTTATCAATAATTATTTTAAGTACTTGATTATTAGAAAGATTAGGTTTGTTTCCCCCTAGAACTATAGGCATAGAAAGACAAACTTATCGTTGTCTAATAGGAAGTATTTTCAAACTTTAGTAAAAAATTATTGTGGGCGTTCCTTATTATCCAATTTTCTTCTGTACAAAGATCCCGATTATGCATAACTTTTATTCCTGAAATTGTAATATAGAAAGAATCTGGAGCAAATATACCTATTTCGTTTTCTCGTGTTTTCTTGATTGGAATAGCATGTTTATTTTGGTAATATGTAAATTCCCACGGATTATAATAAACTAAAGGAAAATCTACATATGCTTCGGGAGAATCATCTCGTTGAAGTTTAAGCTTATAAAGATTTTTGTGTTGCGAATCATAACTTTTTATTCTTTCATATGAAAGGAGAAATTTTTCCCAATCTCCCTCAATATATTCATCTGAATCAATAATGATTAAATTGGATGTATTGCAAAGGTTTTTAACTAACTTGCGTTTATCTACTTCATAATCATTGGGTCTATCGATGATTCTTACTTTATCAAAGCTTTGTAAATATTCTCTACTTCCGTCAGTTGAAAGTTGATTAAATTCTACGCCCATTTTATGTTTTCCGTCAACTGCGATTACTTCATCTACATAGTCTATATATGTAGGTAGACTACGTTGTAAATTTCTCAAGCAATTAAAGAACAATAGTTCTACTGAGAAAGTGTTTTCCATTCTAAAAGGTATTTTTGTACATCTTCATATGTATTAAATTCTTTGAAATCTTCAAACCTTAGATAATTATTATCAAGAATTTTACTTACAGTTACACGATATTTAGTTAATGATTCATCAAACATCAATCCCCCTTCAACTGCAAACATACTAGCGAGTTCAACTGATAACTTTGATTCAACATTCATCACATACTTCTCATTATCGATTGAAAAGGTAATTTGATAAGTAGGATTAAAAATTTCCTTCAATTTTTATAATACTTCTCTTTTTTACGAACTTATAAAGTTTTCTGTATGGTAGAATATATTCCAACAGGCTCGTGGGAATACGTAAAACAACCTCAATTCGTAGAGGAAGTTACATATGGAACCTTGCCTTTAGCTAATACAACTTTTACATCTTGTGGACTTATCACAGAGGTTACTCGTGAGTTCACTATAGAAAACGAACAATATAGAATTCTTGGTTCAAGGGATATTCATACACAGATTAAATTGGGAGAACAACACACTTTTTCATTTAAATACAGACCACAAAACATGGTACTTGCAAAATATGGAACTGACCTACCAGTAGGAACAGGTACAAATGCTAAAAGTATCAGTATTCTTGTCTCAAAAAATGTTGATGGAGTAGAGAAATTCAAAGTCTTTACTGGTGTAAAAACCGCATCAATCACAATTGAAATTACAAGAGCTTCTGGTGTTAATGTTACTCAAAATTTCAAGTGTAAAAATATTACTGAATGGGGAACTGCCCCCGTATTTACAGGAACTACAACTTATGCAACTTTAGATCCTGCTGATCCATGGACAGGAATTTCATCTGGTACAGATCCATTAACCATTGATGCTGTTCCTTATGATACACCAAGATTCAGTGTTACCGTTGATCAGGGTTTACAAGAACTTAAACCAAACGGACAATTAACACTTAAATACTTGTTCGCAACCAACAGAACAATCACAGTTGACTTTGATACATGGGTTAAAGATACAGTATTGAATGCTGCACAAGCTGCATATACAGCTCAAGCCGCAGAGTACGTGTTGAATAACAGTACGCAAGATACTAAACTAGTCTTTACATCACTCAAGTTCGATTCAGCTAGTGAAGGTGATACTGCTGGTGGAGCTGAATTTACAATGGCGAAATTCAGTGGTACAGCAAAAACAATGACGATAACGGTCGTCTAAACTCTTTTTTTTCGAAACTTTTATATTACTGATTAACTATTAATTACTTAATGAATAAAAATATTTCATTAGCTTTATTGCTCCTAGCTCTTATGCTAACAGCAACGGCTTCACTTAATATAAATGTTTCTGCTGAAGAAGGCGGTGACGAAGGAGGCGGCGATAGCGGCGATAGCGGAGGGGATTCTGGAGGTGATAGCGGCGATTCAGGTGATGAAGGTGGCGATAGCGGAGATTCCGGCGACAGCGGCGATGACGGTGGATCGGATGGCGGAGATGATAGCGGATCAGATGATGGAGGAGATACGGATACAGGCGGAAATGACGATGGAACGGATGATGGAACTGGAGGAAATGACGATGGCGATGATGGCGGAAAAGACGATGATGATGGACGAGATAATGACGATGATAGAGATGATAAAGATAGGGATCACCGTGACCATGACAGAAAGAAAACTATAATCAAGAAATATTACCGAGATAACGATAATGACGATGACAACAAAAACTATTATTACTATCAACAACCAAACTACTTACAGGGCCAAAACAGCGAAATCTATAAATTCTGTGTATTACTCAAATCAAGTGGAGATTTAGATAGAGACTTTAACTGTCTGCAATTTCTCCCACCATAATTTTTTTTTACAATTTACAAGTTGTTATATTTATAGGTTGACCTTCTACTAATCCACATATTTTACATATTGTATGATAATTATTGTCTCTATAATCATAATATCCAATATCTGAATGTTTTCCATGTTTACACCAATTTCTATATTCACAATGCGAACCCATTCCAGTTATAGTCTCTTGCCATTCATGAGGGCAATTAGCATAAACTAATAATACAGCTTTATTTTTGATCTTACATATTTTTTCATGATATTCACTATTAGCTGATTCCAGATCAGATCTTTGTTGTATTAATTTACTTATTTCCCAATTATTTTTATCGATTTTATCTTCTAATTCTTTAATGAATTGTCTATCTTCATATGAAATAAATGCATTTAATTGCTCATCTTTCATTAGATTTATTACTTCTTTTCTGTTTATAACCTTTTCCCCCCTTTATATATGTCTGAAGAGCAAAAAACTCCGATAGAAGAAGTAGCAGTAGATTATACAAAACACTACCGAAAGTATTATGAAGAATTAGCTGGGGTAAGAATGAAAGAAGTTACCAAATTAGCTAAAGAAGATAAATTTGATATTGATATCTTTGATGAAGAATCAGGTGAATGGACAACTAAACCTTTTAAGTATAGAGAAATTCCAACAAAGAAATGGATGGAATTAGAAGAGTTACGTTCTCGTTATACTGATCTAGAAAAAATTGCTGCAACAAAATTATTGGCTGCAAAAGATCAAAATACATATGATTATGCTCAACAATTAAATAGATTATTAACTGAACTATATCAAAAAAGTGCTAAATACTTTTTGAATATGGAAGAACATGAATTCGACAATTCTAAATGGACTCAAATAAAAAGTATTATAGACGCTTGTAATCACAGAACAATCTTTACCCTCCCAAACTAAGTCAACAAATCCGTCAGTATTTCTTATCCGAAGGTGGGGTAAGAGCTACGGATTTGAGTCCTAAAGAAAGAATTTTTCTAAAGATTTGGGAAAGATTTAAAGTATGTAATATGTTACCTCAGGATTGGCTTACTGACGGTGAAGTTATTGAGGAATACGTAAATGGACTTGTTGAGATGCATAAATTACATAACAAGAAATTAGAGATGGAAGCTGATCTTGCACAAAAGAAATCTGCGTCAAGAGGTGGAACATCCGTGCAAAGAGGATTTTAGTTCACAAAAAGGACATTTACATTACATTTTTTATGCCGATGAAACTTGAAGGCTTCAAAGAGTGGGAAGCTAAATTAAAAGATGCTGAGAAAGCTTTAGGTTTCGTACCGGCCGCTACACTTAGCGAAGTAATGAAGATTGGTTTCAAAATCGCATACGACGAGGCACCTCAAGGAGAAACGGGATTCTTGAAATCATCTATCAATTACGAAATTTTTATGACCAGTTCAGGAGAGGTTGGAGAGTTAAGAGCTGATGCTCCATATGCAGGATATGTTAATGATGGAACGTCACGTAGGAAACGTGTGCCATTTTTTTCTAATGCCGTAATAGCAATGAATATCGCAGTTTTTCGTATTCTGGAAAGAAATACTAAAGCTGCATTGCAGGGTAACATAAACAAAGTATTTGAACGAACTGAAGGTAAAAGAGGTGGAAATCCTCAGCTCAGGTCACGTAAACACTTGTATCAAAGTTATTCACGATCTGGTAAAAAACGTTATATTTATGCTAAAGGTAACAGACCCGGAACAGTAAAGTTCAGAGGTAAAATATATCGTGGACGAAACTACTCAGGAAGATTCGAATCAGCGTAAAAATATTTTTTATCTTATATAAATCTTTCCTTACATAGTTATCTTATTCTAATCCATTAAATTTCTTTACATCTATGTCTAATCGTGGTGGCGGAGACGCTTCTTTAACTGCTCGTATTCAGATTCTTAACGAAGGTCTTGAAAATCTTCAGAAGACTATGCAACAATTACAGCAACTTAGAGTTGAATTTTTAAATTCTGAAAATCAGATGAAGTCGTTTGAAGCTGCCCGAAAAAGTGTTGGGAGTAGTGGTAGTGATGCAATTTCTGCATTTGTTGCAAGTGCGACAGGAGCAAAAAATTCACTTGGAGCGTTAAATAGTACAATATCTCAAGCGTCTTCTGCGGTTAGAATATTTGGAAGAGATACTACTCAAGGTGCTCAAGGAGCAACACAGTTAAAGAGTATGCTTGATCAAGCAAATACTTCTGCTAAAAACTTAGGTACAAGTGTGCAAACTTTAGGATCAGGTCTTACTTCTTCTATAGCGGCATATTCTGCTGCTGCTGTTTCCGTGTTCGGTCTATATAATGCTTTCGATAATCTTGAAAAAGTTCAACAAAGAGCTGATCGTTCAGCATTAGCTGCTCAAACTGCACAGACAAGATTAGCTTCTCTTCAAGAAAATTATAATGAACAATTAGCTAAAGGAAATCTTACAGCGGAAGAAGTATCAGTACAGCAACAAAAAATTGCAGATGCTCAAGAGAGAGTTACAGTATCAAATCAACAAGCACAAATTGCAGCAGGTGATTTAAATGAAACAATGGCTGGACTTGCTTTACAGACTTTGCCTTTTGTTGCTACTGCTGCGGTTAACGTTATTCAGATGATTACAACTATGCGTGCGGCGTTTGCATCCCAAACAGTAGTTACAGGAGCTCTTACTACTGCTAATCTTGGATTAGCTGCTTCATTCAGAGTAATGCTTATGGCTAATCTTCCACTATTTGCTGCAATAACTGCTGGTGCAGCGATTGTTGGTGCTTTTGCTGCTAATTTATTCGGACTTCGTGATGCTATAAATGGAATAGGTGTAGCAATTGGGAATGCACTTCCATTCCTTAAACCATTTTTGGATTTCTTAGGTGGTATAAATGCTATATTTGGAAATACAAGTGATTCAGTAGATAAAAGTGTTACTGATATATCAGGTTCTATTGGTGAAATGAAAACAAGTGCAATAGCAAGTTTTGGTGAAGTTGGAGTAGGAATCAAAAAAATGCAAACTACTATAAGTCAGGAATCTAAAGCTATTATAGATAATATAACTAATATGCAATCTGCTTTGAAAACACCTAATTTTGAAGTTGATTCTACTCGTGCTGCTGTAACACTTAAAGAAACAATTACAAGTAGACTTACTGAATTAATGGGGGAAGATCTTAATATACCAGTTGGATTTAGTTTAGACGAAGGAAGTACTGAAGAATTTCAAGCTTTTATAGATAGGGTTAAAGAATCTATGAATGATCCCGGTCAAAATCAATTAGCAGCTAATATTAGTGAAGCTGAAAAAAGATTAATAGCACTCACTAAAACTGGTTCAGGAGCAGGATTAACGCTTAGTGATCTTAAGGACAGAGCTGGAGAACTTGGTGATGTAGTAAATATTGCAGGTGGAAAAGCCCAACTTACCGATAAACAATTTGAAATTCTCGCAGAGAGGCTTGGTTTAGGTGCAGACAAAGTTGATGAATTAAAAGTTGCTTTAGCTCCTCTATTGGAAACATTTGGTAAATCTCAGGATATTGTTGTAATAGGTGATAGAATTATAGATTTAACTAAAAATGCCGATGAGTTAGATAAAGAAGTGGCCAAACTGGGAACAACATTTGATACATCACTTAATACAATCGTAAATGGATCAGCCGATTTGGGTACATATAAACAACATTTAGTAGATATACAAAATGAAATTGCTAAATTTGGTCAGGGTACAAAACAACAGGCAGATGCTACAAAGAATCTAAGTGAAAGTACTGGTAGACATATAACAGATTCACTTCTTCATATGGGAGAATTTAGGATTGGAGTTGATCAAGTGCTTGCTCAGGGTGAAGATGTTGCTGAATATGGAAATTACTGGAGAATAGGATTAGATAATGTTAAAAAGATATTAGGAGATACTGGCACGGAACTCGATGAACATGCTGATATAATACAGAAATTCTTTGATTCTAATAAAATAAGTGTAGAAGATCAAAATAAATTTTGGTTATCTGCTATGAGTGGGCAAGCTGTAGCGATGGAAGGAATGAGTGCTACTGCTGAAAAATCTGTTGGTAGAGTAAATGAAATTATGAAACAGTTAGGTTTATCAAGAGAGGATGCAGTATTATTAGAAGCAGCTATAGCTTTACTTTCAGAAAGATTTGCATCATTTGATGGAGAAAAAATGGGTGCTAGCCTTCAAACGATTATGGATCATGCGAATGAATTTGCAACTATTAATAAAGAAGTTAGTGCTGTAGTTGATTCTGAATGGTCAAAAGTAAGAGAGTCACTATATGCTATGACAGATCCTCAACCCATAATAGATTTTATTGCATATCTTGAAGAGATGAAGAATACTGAAGGAATAAGTCAAGCTGATATAGCTGTTATAGAAAATTATCAAAAGAAATTACAGGGTGTTGTGGGTACTATAAATAATACCAGAGATGCTCAATTAGAAGAAACTCAAGCATTAATAGCTCATGCAGAAGCGGTTGGTGTTAGTTCATCAACATTATCTGAATTAAGACAGATCAAAGAGGATAATATACAACTTAGTTATGACCAAATGGCAGCTTATCAAGAAGAGATAAACATGATAAATGAATTTAATGCTTTGGGCGTAACACAGGAAGAAATGTTGTACAGACAGCTTCAGGGAAGGGGTCAAGCTTTAGAATCAATTGGACAGATGATCCTTAGTGCTAATGAGGAATTAGGTGTTCAACAAGCATTAGAAGAGTCAGTATTGAAGGTAGCTGAGGCATATGGACTTACGTGGCCTGAGGGAATGGCAGGAACTATTGAAAATCTCCAAATGGTATATGGAGCATCAATTGGATTAAAGGATGCTCAGGATGAATTACACGAAGCTACAGTTGAACTAGCTGGTGGATTGACAGCTCAACAGCAAGCTGAAGTAGATTTAACTAATTCTATAATTGAAAATGCTCGTGCATCAGGTGTATCGGCTGATGTATTAACTAGATATAATACTCTTAGAGATAAAGCTGGTGCATTGGAAAGTCGTCACCAAGCATCACTTTTAAATGCTGCTCGTGCAGCACGAACGGCCACAGGTGATATTAATAGGTTGGGTTTAACTCAACTTCAAGCTTCCAATGCTACTCTTACTGGTCAGGTACGGTTTGATGCATTTGCTCGAACAGTTCAGGTAGAAGCTGCTGAATCAAGAGCTTATGCATATGCATTAGCTCAAGCTCTTATTCAATTGGGTATGTCCGCTGCTAAGGCTTATGCAATGGTAAGTCAATCAATTGCGGCCGGAGAACAAGCCTACAAATTCCTCAAAACAGGTATTGGTTCTATGCCGGATATGAGTAGCAAAAAGTTCGGTGGTGGCGGCGGAGGCGGCGGAGGTGGCTCCAAGCAGAAAATTACCAAAGAAGAAAAGGAGGATATGCGTGAACAAGCTATACAGGATGCAATTAAAGAAGAATCCGCAGTAAATAGTCTAGTAAAATCTCTCATTGATGAAACCAGTGCAATCCACAAGTTAGGTTTGGAAAGTGGTATTAGCAGAAAGGAAATGGAACAATTTCAAAAGGCTACAAATGAATTTGGAATAGCTACTGAGAAGGCAAGAATTGAAATGCTTCTACTTGTAGAAGCTCAATCAAAACAGCTTAAATTCCTTACTGATAGTACTGCAATTTATAAAGATTATATTAGGGCTAACATTGAAGGTATTCAAAAGGCTAATGATTTCACCAGAGAAGTCCGTAGTAACGTAAGATCTTTAGAATCTCAACGTGAACAACTTTTCCAGATTACAAGAGCTTTAGGTATTACTCTTCCTTCCGCTTTACGTCCAACTGTAAAGAATCTTCAAGACTTAATTGCTGCATCTTACGGGAGTGAAGAAGCTATGGAAGCTTTACGTAAGAGTGCGTTGAGTGCAACAGATTTCTATAGAAAGACCATTGCTGATGCAAAGAAAGCCATTACAGATGCAAAGTTTGAAGAATTCGTAAAGAAGGAATTATTGTTTGAAAATCTCGGAGATGAATTTTTCAGGAATGTAAGTAGGGAACTTCAAGCTGAAATGAAATTAGATTCAATTTCTGAACAGCTTCAAAAACAGCTTGGATTAATTCAATTGAATCCAAAGATGTTCGAAATGAATGTAAGTGAAGCGGAATTGCGTAACGGTGTTCAAAATACTATTACTATGATTGAAGATCAGATTAGAGGTTCCGAAAGATTAACTGCTGCATGGCAGCCAATTTTGGATCAACTTTATGCTACTTTGAATGCCCCTGATGCTCATGAGGCAATACAAGGATTTGCACAAATGTTCCCTGATCTTATTGAACCTGCTGTGTTAGGTGTAACGGAAGCAATGAAAGGTGTTGATACACAAATAGATACTACGTTTGATGATACTTCTAAAGAAAATGCTATTGAGTATGCACAGACCGTAGAAGATCTTAGAGATAAAACAGAAGAACTTTACGATGAATTATTGAAACTTGCAAAAGCTGCTAACGAAGCCTCCGGTGGAGGTGGAGGTGGAGGTGGCGGTGGAATAGGTGGCCTCGGTGATTCTCTAAATGAGATTGGCCCTGCTGCTGATCAAGCAGTAACTGGAATGGTAAAAGTTCCTCAATCTTTTCACAATATCAGAAATGCGGCACTTGTAGCTATTGGACAAATACCCCCAGAATTCCAGAAGATGGTAGCTTCAGGAAAGATGAGTATGCAAGAACTAGAAGCTAAAGCAGTATATACATCTATTCAAACGGGTTCTACATTTGATAAAATGCCTGCAAGATTTCAACAAGCTATAGCTAGAATGCCTCCTGATTGGAGAGCTGCTATGGGTATTATTGAGAATGAAGCAGGTAAGTCTACAGCAACTATCGCAGATGACTTTACAATAATTCCTCCAGCAGCAGGAGGTGCAGCAATGGGGGCGGTAGATCAGTATGGTAATAAAATAACAGGAATTGAACAGGCAACTGGTGGAGCAGTTCAAAATGCTGAATTAGCATTTGATCCTCTGGTAGAAAAGGGAGGTACAACTGGTACTGATACTTCTTCAGAATATGATAAAAATGTTCAAGCTGCGGTAACATATACAGATACTCTTATTCAAAAGATGGGTCAGTCATGGTATTATTTGGTTGAGTTTTTGGTAAACACGGTTAATCCTGCTTTACTTAGAGCTACGGAAGAAGGTTTTGCCCCTTTACCTCCAATAGTTGCAACTCATGTTACTACAATGCAAACAAATTACGATGTACTTCAAACAGGTTTACCTACTTCAACACAAACATCTGTCAATGCAGTAAACCTAGTTCTTGATCAACTTCCTATTCATATGACAGGAGTAGTCAATATTATGCAAGTTAATTATACTACCGGAATGCAGAAAATACAGATGCAAACACAAACTACTATCAATGATATAACAGTTCGTCTTGGTACTCTTGGCCCTGTAACTACAGGTATAGTAAATGAAATGGTTAAACAATTTACAACTGGAATGGCTAAATTTCCCCCTGCTGCACAACAAGCAGTTAATGCAGTAACCAATTCATTAGGAACATTAGTTCAAGTTACGGCTAATATCACCTCTAGAATGGCACAGTCATTTGCTCAACTTGCTTCTCAAGCAGGTCAACATATGGCTAGTTTACAGAAAGCCGCAGAAAAGAATTGGGATGCAATGGCAAAAGCTTCCGAAAAGGCAGCTCAACGAGCAACCAAAGCCGTTAAATCTATTCCTACATATCACTTAACCATACATGAAATCCGTACTGTTTATACAGGTGGTGGTGGTGGTGCTGCTGAAGGTACTACCCAAATTGTATCTAAGGAAACTCACTTTACCGCTGGTGAAGGTGGTAGACCTGAAATTGTTAGTGTAGTTCCACTCGTTTCTGATGCTTTCGGTGCTAACGGAAAAGCGGATGGAAGTCTTACAGGATTGAGTATGAGTGATATAGCAAATGGTCAAAAGTTTACTGAAAATATGACACCTAATGGTGGAATGATGGCAAACCCAAGTGCTGCTGTATCATTTAAATCTGCTGATATTGGTGGTGGAGGAGGAGGTTCAAGAACAATTAATCTTAATATTAATCAACCAATTATATTGAATGATAGAGAGGTTGGACGTAGTATAGTAAATCAAACTTTCACCGATATGGATGGACAGACCTAACCTTTTACTTCTCTTTTGTTGAGTATATGTTTTTTTCTTTGTGGTTATTCTCACTACTAGTGACGATCAATATATTGAACCTTTACGTGTAAAAGTTGTCTTTAATGATCGAAAAGATACAATCACATATTATACTTTTGATTCATTCGTTTATCCCAATACAATTAATATTATGTATGTTGATGTAAGTTTGGGAATTGGTCAAACTGGAACTTTTAAAATTGAGATTGAAGATTCAGCAAAGGCTATTGATTATCACGCTTTACTTGCTATGAAGATTTATATTTATGCTGGTAAAACTCAACAATCTTATACCCCTTTAATTGTTGGAGTTATTCGTTCTGTTGAACAAAGTAGAGATGATACAGGTCTTCAAACTTATATCCTAAGTGGCTATGGATTAGCAATTGTATTTAATGAGACAGTTGTAAACTGGAGAAAGAGTGCTTTTAGACAAAGCCTTGATTCACTTAATCCTTCATTACAGGATATTTCTCATGAAGCTAATAATCTTGTCCGTCATCTTGTTACCAGTAGGGATGTATTCCCGTTGCAGAACAGCGAATCAATTATTGAAAGATATAATCTGAGTGCTGATGGAATTGATATTAGAGTTAAAGACTTTCTTTCCACGGTTAATGAACAAAATGTTGAATCCTCTCATACAATGAATTTGTTGAGTAATGCCGTAGGTGGAATGTGGGGAGTAGATAGATTTGGTAGAGTGTTTTATAAATACGCTCAGTTTGAGTATTCTCCAATTGTAGTCAAAGATACTGTTGAATCAACTGACCTTGCAGATCGTACATCATATTTTGCTGGGCCATGGAAAAGACTTATAAGTATCAAGAAAGAGGATGGATTCTCTAATAGACTTTTCGCTAAAACTTCTTCACAGACAATTGAAACTTTTATTGAATTAAATTCTCAGGGTTCTACGCCTTTACTTGATAAGGCTGCTGCCCAAATGTGGGTTCCTAGTGCTAGCAAATTTACCAATATGGGATTTTTGCTCCGTAAAGTAGGAGATCCTAAATCAACTCCGAGAAACATCGTTCAGGGAAGAATTGTTCATGATAATGGAGGATATCCAACTGGAGCGGAGGTTATAAGTTTTACTATTCCAATTGAGGATATAAAGAGAACACCAACTCCAATTTATCAATTTGATATTAATTTTGCCGGTGTAGATGTTACTGTAGGGCAAAAATACTGGGTAATACTCTTCCGTAGAGGAAGCAATAACAAGAATTATGTTGAATGGTTACACAATAATGACTTTAGTACTAACACAGAAGCAATAAATAGGGTTAGTGCAATATCAGATCCTAACGGAGATTATTCTTCATGGCCGGGGCTTAGATGGAATTTACATACTTCTGGGCCTGTATACGCTTTTGCTACTTTTGATTCTCTTTCTCACTTGGTTTACGCAGAAGATCCTGTAAGTGTTGATAGGTATGGGCCGATTGAAAACTTTATCGATGTTAGAGGTCTGGATGATAATCGAACAATTGACAAATATTTACATACATATTTACAGTTTTCAGCACGCCCAATAATCTTTTACACTATTAATCGTGTTACTATTCCTGATAGTCTATTTATGCCGGGTCAACTTATCACCATCGTAGATAATTTAGGCGGTATGGAAAGATCAAAAAATATCAGTGCAGAAATTCAAGAAGTTAGGTATGAATTCAATGTTGCTGAAGATGGACTTGGTACGAGGTTCTGTGAAATCAGACCTTTAGGATATTATGATCACCTGTTTGATTTGGAGGGTGTTTGTAGTTGAAAGTTGAAGGAAAAAGTAATATTCATCATTTCGATATAGGCTATGAAGCTTTATGGGATAAATCAAGTATGTGGACTGTATCAAAACGTTTTTATGAAATTCATCAATTAAGTGAAGAAATAAAATATTTGAATAATAATAAAGTTATCTATCCTAATGAATCTTACATTAATTCTAGTATTGATGATGAGATTAGTCTTCTTAAAAATGAAAAAAATAAATTGATTAATACATTTGAAGACCAACTTGAACGTAAATTCAATGATCAGACAACTCATGATTTTAATCCACTTGAAGTAAATAGACAAGAAGATCGAGTGGTAGCTAGTGGCATGGGTAGAATAGCTGAATTTATCGTTGGAGAAAGTACTCAATTCTTTAATCATTATTCCGCAGGAACGGGAACAACACCTGTTTATGCTTCCGATACAGCTCTAATTGAAGAGCTTGTAAGGGTTTCTATCGAACAGCAAGGCTACGCAACAGCGTCAGGAGCGGTAATAAAGTATGGAGCGTATTTTCCGCCCGGTGTACAAACGGCCACAATTACGGAAGCTGGAGTTTTCGATCAAATGGTAGGAGGAGTTATGTTATTCAGGACAGTTTATCCTCTAGATAAGGTTATTAACCACTCTCAAGGAATTACGTTTTTTACCTTATCTCATGCCATATATCAAAGTTCCCTATAAAGTTTATATATAAGTATTTTGATATCTGGATATGAGATCCTTTCCTGAATTTTGCCCTTTATGTAAGAATAAGTTTTGGCAATATGGAATAGATAATAATGGTGAAGGATATTATACTTGTTCTAGATGTCCTTATACGGTTGAGTAAAAACCTTTATATTAACTTTTAATATATTATACAATATGAATACCTGTAAAGTAGAAGGGTGCGATAAAAAGAGTAGAGCTTTAGATTTATGTATGATGCATTATATAAGGCATAGAAGACATGGTACTTTTGATAGTGTTCGACCTTATGATTATCAGGGTTATAAGAAAGTAAAATGTGTTAATTCTGACTGTCAAATTATGTTAACTAATCGTTATAGAAAGCGTAAGACAGGATTATGTAAAAAACATTACTATGAACGTAATAAAGAAAAAATTTATATAGTTGAGTTATCTAAATAAATTATTGGTCACAGCAGAAGAACTAGTAAGATTCCATGAACAAGTATGCAATAAAGCAAGATCCCTCGTAACGCCAAAGGGTAAAGATTATTCCGCTAATGCCGAACAGGACACTTTAGCGAATTTACGCATTCCCGCTAAACTCGGTCATGCAAAAAACGACATTAATACAATGAAGATTATTCTTGATTTAAAATGGGGAAGATTGGATTCCTTAACGAACGATTTAAATAAGCCAGTTAACTACGAAACCGTTGATGAAACTGTTCATGATTTTATAAACTATTTGATTTACCTTTTATGGTTTTATCACGAGTTAAAAACTAAAAGAAATTCCGCTCCAAATATTCAAGCGATTGAAGCAGGAAGAATACAGTTTGGGGAATCGGGGATAGAACAGGATTTTTAATCTACAAACTCAAATTTTATTCCACTATCATAGAGTAATTCTACGATAGATTCATCTCCTTCAATTATCATTCCATCGAGTTTTATAGGCTTAGAATTTTTATTAGCATAAACTAGGAGGTGTTTAGCTTTGGCGAGATTTTCATAATCTAAGAATCTAATTTTCATTAGTTGATTTATTTAAACACTAATTTATAAACGTTGTTATGAGTTTTAAATCTTTTCCTGTGGTACGAAATCATGATCAAGATTGTAAATGTAGTTCAGATTTCGATGGTTGTGCTATAAGGAAATTTATTGAAAGATTAGAAAGATTTCAGGAGCAAATTAGATGAGCTTTCAGGACTTTAGGAAATTTAGTAGCTCTCGTCAAAATTCTAAAATTAAAGCCCTACTCCAGCGTTTAGAGAAATTTGAATCTGAAGCTAATCCTGTAGAAAATAATAACCTTTTTGCTTTAGGATTTACTAGTCGTAACTTTCTTACCTTTCATGATAATCTTGCCTTTTCCCGTTTACATACTCTTGCAGAAGATGATGATTATAAATTAACTGCTGAACCTGACGGGAATTTATTTAAATTATGGTTTACGTTTGACGGAATAACGGAATTAGAGGATCAAGCGTTATGGGGTCATATAGGCACTATTTACGGTGATAGCGGTTGTGACGCATTGGCCGAAGGTGTATATGAGGGAATAGGAGCTGGAGGAACAATTTGTATGAAATTTAATGGAACTAATAAGTATATTCAAGTACTTCCATCCGAACATTTAACAATAAATAACAGACCACAATTTTCAATTTTTATACGTTTTAAAGTTGATGATGTAACTCAAGACCAAACTTTATTTGAAAAATATGATGATTTAAATGGTTCATATGCTTACAAGGCAATTATAACAAATGGAAGAGTTGTATTTATGGTAAGCGTAAATGGAACAGGATATACTAAGGTTAATAATGCAAACTTGGTAAATAATACATGGTATGACGTTTGGATGAGACGTGACAATATTACATTAACAGTTTATGTAAATGGTTCTGATGCTACTGCGGGCTTAAATTCAGCAGGTTTCAGTGAGGAAGGTTTTAGCTCTGGTGGATTTACAACAAGATTTCCTCCGGTTGAATTTGATCCTATTCCTACGGGTACAGGAGTAGGTACTTCATTACTTATAGGGGTAGATGGAACTTTACAATCCTTCTTTAAGGGTTATATTCAAGATTTTCGTATTTGGGCAAAACTTGTAACTCCTACGGAGATTTCTAATCAATGGACAAATAAAGTAAGTGTTTCAAATATTGCTTTTGAACGATGTGCTGTTGTAGGATATGCCCCAATACGTGCTGCAAGGAGAAGAAGTTTTACAGAAACAATCACATTTGTTGATTCTATTACTGCAACTTATAGACCTACCAATCCAAAATTACGTTCTGTTTCTAATAGTATTACATTTAGTGATTCAATTACTCCTCTTGTAAATGTTATCAAACCTGCAAATGTTAATGATACATTTAATTTTGCTGATGCAATTTCATTATTCAAAGGTGCAACCCGTGTGAAAGTTGGTGCTATAGTAAAGTCTACTCAAACTTCTGGATTACCATTTACTGTAAATCATTCTACGGAAATTGGTTTCAGACCAAAGTTTATGATGTTTTGGGGGTGTAATGCTGCGGCATATAATACTTTTCAAGTAGACTCTCAATTTTTTATTGGTTTTTCTGATGGAACGAATAATTATGCAGTATGTGCAGCATCTGATGATGATACTAGTACAATGGATACTGCAAAAGGATTTTATGACGCAGCAGTTTTAACTGTAGATGATGATAATGATTTATTATGTCGTGCTACTTGTACATTTTCAGATACAGGATTTAGTCTTCGATATATTACTAATGCTACTAATCATGCTGAAATAATTAATTATATTGCATTAGGAGGTTCAACAATTACTAACGTAAAAGTGGGAACTTTTGCTCAACCTGCATCAACTACTGGAACATTTTCCGTTACTAGTGTAGGATTTCCATCTGACGCTACTTTTCTTTTACCTACACAGTTTACAACAGTTAATTCAAAAAGTGTTCACTCTGGACTATCTTTTGGGGCTTTTAATAAAGCTGATCAGGATATGTCAATTTCTATAACTGATGAGTATGATGTTTCTGTTTCTGTAGCTAGAAGGATTGCAAGAAATACAAGAGCAATTACAATTCTAGGTGCTGAACCTACTGGAATCCATACTGTTATGAAGTTAGCAGACGCTCTAGAAACAACTCCTACAGGATTCGATCTTAATTATATTGTTAATACTGCTAGTGGAGGAACAGCAGGATTATGTGCTTATGCAGCAATTGAAGGTGTAAAATGTTCAATAGGAACTTTTAATATAACTGCTGGAAGTACTGGAATTCAAACCATTACAGATTCAACCATAGACTTTAAACCTTTATTAATAATTTTTATGTCTCATGGGGGTCTTGTAACCGCAGGTATTACTCCGCTTACTGACGCTAAATTTACAATTGGAGCTGTAGTTGATTCCTTAAACAGAAGAGTCGCATCAATGCATAGTGTTAGTGGATCTGAAGAAGGAATTGCCATTGATTATGCTAGATCAAATACTTCGTTTGTGATTTTTGATGCAAATATTTCGTCTGCTAGTTCAACTCTTAGATTAGCTTTTGATATTACTTCAATTCAAAATGGAGGTTTTACAATAAATAAAACTACTAATAGTTTATCTTCTGCTGTAGATATTCATTATATTGCATTAGCATAGCCATAGTTATTAAATGTTTCTATATAATATCAGTTTCTGATGTCTAGTGAGATTCTTGTTTCCCTTTTAGGTGGAGCTTGGATCGGAGAGAATAATCTTTCTGCTCCACGTATGAATGCTAAAACCGTTTGGGTTGGAACGGGTGCAGCTTTATCTAATCTTTCTCCCACTTATCCCGGTCAGATAGCAGTATGTAGTTCAACCGAAAGTGGATTTATTAAAGATTCCGTTTATTTCCGTGATACAGATAATACAGGATGGTTATTCCTTTCAATGTCTAAGCACACTCATAATGTTGATGATCATTTATCAGGTGGTCTTTATACTGATATAATGTATGATAATCTTATGAATGCTTATCAATGGGGTCAATTGAGTGTGACAAAGGAAATGTTTCATAATATTGTAGCTGGTTCAGCAACTATTACTAATGATTTAAGTTCTGCTTCAGGTAAAGTAGTGCTTGATAGTGGTGCGATTGCTAACGATTATGCACAACTCGTAGTACCACCGGGGGCTAAATTATCTTTTGGACGTAAATCTAGATTACTAGCAAAAGTTGGAGTTACATTTGGAGGTTCAGGTGTAACAAATTACATTACTCGTATTGGTGTAGCTGGAGAAGATATTAATGGTGCAAATACTACAAGTAATAAATATGGTATTGAAGCTTGTTCTCAGGATTCTCAGGTAAATTGGATGATATTTTCTGCTAACGCAGGAACTAGAACTGGAGGAACAGTAACAAGTTCTCCTGTAGATGCTGGTTATGATTCAAGTGGTAAGGGTTATAGATTAGATCATACACCTAATCTCAATATCAAATTTTATGATAATGGTGTAAATTGTGGGGCTAATTGTACAAAAACAAGTAACAATCCAAATTCTGGAAATACAGGAACAGATTATGTATTAAGGTTAGGAATAAAATCTACTAATACTAATGCAAAGAAAATGGCGTTATTTGGTATTAGACTCATAGGAACAATTTCAGATGCCGCTTGGGCATAGAGAGTTAGTTCGACTCAAGATGACCCCTGAGGAGGTCAATAATTTTAATCCTCCACAAGGAATTGATATTACTTGGCATGATTATGATTATTATCAAGGAGAAGTTACGGCTTCAATTACAGGATTAGAATGGTCAGCTCCCGATGATACATGTTTAGTATATAAGGAAGAGATTAATCATATGTTAGCTGACTTGAAGGTTGTTCAAGATGGAATTAGAACTAGTAAATATCCAATACCGTTTATTCGTACTGTTGATACATGTAAAAGTTTTCTTGAAGATACTGAATATGATTATTTAATTAGTAAAGGAAAAACTAACACTGAGACTTTTTATGGTGAAAATAGAAAAGCATATAAGTTAGAAACTGTAGGATTTGTAGTATGATAGACTCAAAATCAACCACAATAGTATTTCATACAGTAAGTAAAAATGATGGTATGTTAATTCAGGTTAGTAAAAGGTTTATAGATGATTTATTAGAATGTTTTGATGACAGATTAGAAAAGCTTACAAGATTTAGTAATACCAGAGAAGAACAAGCGGATAGAATTACTAGCTATAGAGATCAACTAATGAAACAAGTAACAAGATTAACATAATGCTTAATGAATGTTTCCTTACAAATACGACTTGATAATTCATTACTAAAGAATATAGCAAAGAATGGAATATTTCCAGATTCCTTAGAGAATGTATTAGCATTACGAATACATGATTTATTGAGAAAATATACTATTCCCTACAAAGATATTTATAGAAAAGTAACACGTTCACAGGGAGTATTATTTAGTTTATATGAAATAACTGTAACAATTATTGAAATTGAATTCGATATAGGTCAGTTAAAACTTTTATTTACAGACTGTCTAAATCCATTTGCTCATCAGATTAGAAAGATAAATATGGTAGTTCATTAATCGTAACAAACTCATGGATTTTCATCCATGGTTGTTCTACCTAATGATATTAGATTCTTTTATTCAGGTGGTACTGATAATCAAAATCCACTTGCAAGTTTAGGTGGTCAAATTTCTACTACTCAAATTATTAATGAATCTCAAGAAAACGTATTCAATAATGTAACATTAATTGAAGCTGATAACGGATTAACAGATTATCGTTGTTTTTATGTAAAAAATGTAGGCTCAGAGTTATGGAGAAATGCTGTTATTTGGCGTGAACAAGGTACACAATCTGGATTTGATAGTATTGGTATTGGATTAGGAACTTCCTTAATTGATGGTACTGAACAAATAGTATTAGATAGATTTACAGCTCCTGTAAACGTTAATTTTTCCGGCCCTGATACTAAAGAAAGTGCTTTATTACTAGGTGATCTTGCTCCCGGTTCACGTAAAGCAATTTGGGTAAGAAGAATAGTAGAACCTTTAGCAAGAACATTTAAAAACAATACATTTAAATTAAGGGTTGAATTAGGAAATCCCGCTGGTAGCGGTGGTGGTGGAGGAACGGCACCCGGAAATCCACCCGGCCTACCCGGAACCGGTGGTGGTGGAACTGGAACAGGATGTCAAACAGGATATCATAAAGTAAATGGTGTATGTATTCCTGATACAGTTCCTCCTATTACTGGTGGTGGAGGAGAAAATATTCTATGGCAATCTACTACATGGTCTAACGGTCATGATAGAACCATAACCGGAAGTGGAGATAGAGATCCAGATGATCCTACATTATCTTTTGGTGCTGGTGAAAATAGAGAATTAATTATAAAAGGTGCGTCAGATCCCGGATTTGTTAATCATACAGGGCCAAGAACTCGTATATATGTAGATCAGTATGGAAATGTTGCTAATAATTACAATGCTTCACTAGAGATTCAAAAATTTTATCCTAACAGTTCATTAGATAACTTATCACTTAGACTACGTTCTAGACATAATGAAGGTGGAAGTGAGTCAAATAGATTTGGTGGATATGGAATGGCTTTACACCATGATTCTGTTGAAGCCGCTAGAGAAGATTTTCATAATGAACATACTGATATGAATCCATCTAATACTAATTTACCTCACGCTCTGGTTGATGGTACAGAATATGGAATTAGATTTTCTGTACGTGATATAACTGGAGGAAAAGTTGAAGCTAAACTGGAACTTAAAGGTGGTGCGTATGGATCTAGTTATGTTGTAGTTGCAACAGCAGTTGATGATAATCCAGAGAGTTATATGCTTGATAAACAACTTTATCTTAATAATCGTTCTTATTTCTGGATAAGGACTAACGGAGATTCTCCAGAAGATGTACGTTATGGTTTCGTTGTTCTTAGAGATTTAGATAAAAGTAGTGTTACAACATGTCCTACTGGGTATACACTTAAGAATGGAATTTGCGTTGCTGATACACTTCCTCCCCCCGGTACGGGTGGAGGAGGAACACAACCTCCTCCTTCAGGTGGTGGAGGAGCTACAATTGCTGATTATACAGCTACAACAGTTGGTGATACTACTTGTGGTAGCACAGCACAAACTATAACTAGTAGAATTATAGCAAGAAATCCTAATTTTCATATGCCTTTAGGTGATTATACATATACAAGTTCTAGTAGTTGTTGGATTTCCATGATGGCTCCACTCAAGTCTAAAATTTTTAACTGTACTATTGGAAATCATGATGATGAAGAGGATGAAAGTAATTCCTTAAGATCAGCATATTTAGCTAACTATAATCTATCTCAACCATATCATGCATTTACATTTAGAAATACATTTGTACTTACTCTTTATACCTATGCTCCGTTTGGGTTTGGTAGCGGTTCAGCTCAATTCCAATTTGCACAACAGCAATTAGCGGCTGCAAGGGCTAATCCTGCTATTGATTGGATTATTGTTTGTTTTCATAAGCCAATTTATACTGCCGCATCTAATCATTCTGGTTATACAGCGTTTCGTGATGTTTATCATCCATTATTTGATCAATATAAAGTTGATATATGTTTAAGTGGGCACGTTCACAACTACCAAAGAACTAAACCCCTAAAATATACTGGAACAGGAACAGGTAATAGTATTGCAAATAATGAAGTTACCAACTATATAAACCTTGTGAATCCAATTTTCCTTATTGTTGGATGTGGAGGAAGGGAAATTTCAGGAATAGATT
>Ga0307411_10000025_pt1 | contig 58776 bp, 79 predicted proteins | sample DK1Ometagenome_2_FD_203712 | JGI IMG/M metagenome (GOLD analysis project Ga0307411, IMG submission 203712) | Maize rhizosphere microbial communities from greenhouse at UC Davis, California, United States - DK15-O-1 | ecosystem: Host-associated > Plants > Roots > Rhizosphere > Soil | place: USA...
CGCCAAGCCCGCGCTGATGCGCTGGAAGAAGCGGCAAAGCATGTTGAACTGTACCCCGCAGCAAATACGCTGGGCGAGGCGTTCTGCAAGAATTTAGCCTCTGCTATTCGCGCACTGAACAAGAAAGGGTGAGGCGATGAAAGGCTTAAGCCCGCTGCACCCATCTTTGCTGGTGAAGCGCACTGCTTATTCTGACCGCCGGCGTCCGTGCGGTATGAGTCGCTTGAACATCACCTCGGAACAGCGTCAGGTGCTTGAAGGCATAGCGCTGGAAATCTTCACTGACATGACAAATGCCGGGTGTTCGCTGCAAGAAACACTGGCGGCCATCTACTTGTCAGGTTTGACGCACGCAACTGAATTGAAAGGATAATCATGGAAGCCAACAAAGATCAAATCGAAGTCGCCGCAAAAGCGATCTATAACCTGTGGGCCGAGTCCAATCAGTACCCTTGGCAGGAAGGCGGCAATAGTGACAAGCAATATCTGGCACGCAAGTATGCCGAAGCCGCTCTTGCATCCGCCCACGTGCCGGTGGGACAGGATATCCCGGAAGACGTTGCGGAAATACTGGCCGAGATTGCTCAGGCAAAGGCAGCATGGCCTCCATTCAACAGTGCACACGAAGGCTTCGCTGTCTTGAAAGAGGAAGTTGACGAGCTGTGGGACGAAGTGAAGGTGAACCAGAAGAAACGCGACCTGCTGAAGATGTACAAAGAGGCCAAACAAGTGGCCGCCATGGCATTGCGCTTCATGCGCGAATGCTGCGACGAAACCAGCGGGAGGAAATGATGTCTTACATGGATCAAACTATGACGTGCACGGTCTGCGGCCAAGAGCATAGCCAGTTTTCAACCGGCATTTGCTTTATCTGCGAGCGGAAAGCGCAAGAGGCCCAGCGTAAGGCTGAGTGGGACGCCAAGAGCTCGGTTGAACAGGCGCTCTTCCATCTGGAGTCGTGGGCCAACCCGCAGCACATGACTTTCAACAGGTACGATGCGAAATTCGTGCTTGCTACGTTCCGCGCAGCACTCGCCAGCCAGGCCGCGCCGCAGGAAAGCAGCAAGGTATTCGAGGACGCCATCACGTACGGCACTGGCTTTATGAAAGACGGTAAACACGTCCCGTACGATGAAGTTATGGTACCCGCGCCCGCAGTGGCGGTGGATGCTCTGGTACTGACTGACGACTGGATGGAATCCAATGTGCCGGATGTTTTAAGGATTGGGCACAGAGAGGCAGACGCAATTCGCCTACTTTGCGCACGTGCTGAACGCGATGTACGCAAAGCCCTTGCCGCCCAGCCTGCACCAGCGCCTGCTGGGGAGCCTGTGGCGTGGTTCGAGTCGGAAGAATCGGCACGAAACAGGCCAATCAAAGAAGTGATGCATGGAATGCTTCATACCGGCATCTGGCACTTCTCGCAGCCGCAGACCAGCAATCCAGTGTGGACGCTCCACGCCCCTGTGGCCAATGCAGGGCAGGCGCAGGCGTCTGCGTTTCCTGAACGCGATACATCCAAGACTGCCGAGCAACAAGGTATGTTCAGAAAATTCGATGTACGCCGCGTTGACGGCAGTGACGCGCCTGGCGGTAAGCATCATGGCTGTCGATATTTCGTGCTGGACCTGGATCACGATGTGCATGCGCAAGCAGCCATGACGGCCTATGGTATTTCGTGTGCAGAGACTCACCCGGAGTTGTCGGCTGATATTTTAGAGGGCGACTCAACGCAGGCCGTTCAGCCAGTGCAAAGCCACGATGAAGACGCCGCGGTCCGCTTGCGCGCCATCTGCGACCGGCTGGGAATCGGCAGTCACGTCCCGCAAGATAACTTAACGCTGTGGGGCGCGGCGTTCGCGGTGCTGGGGCAGGTTCGCGCTGCACTGGACGCGCGCGACAAGCAGGCCGCGCAACCGGCTGGGGATGAGCAGCCACGGCAACGTATGTTCCTGGATGAACTGGATGCCGCACAGGCAGGCGAACAGTGGATTCAGCAATTCGCAAAGTTCGCCAACCGCTGCGACTACACGAGCGACGTGGGCAGCAAAGCACCACCGGTGAAATGGTGCGCATACTTCGACGTGCACGACAAGTTGGTTGCCGCCTATATCCTCACTCGTGACTTGAAGAACTGGACGCAGTTGACGACCGTGGACGCCCGCGCCGCCATCGCAGCCCAGCAGCCAGCGCAGTCCGGCAAGTTCAAACTCGGCGACCACGTCCGCAAGACCAAAGGCAGCCAGTGGACCGGCCACGTGGTCGGCACGTACAGCACCGCGCTGACGCCCGAAGGCTACGCCGTGGAAAGCTCTACGGAGCGCGGATCAGTGCAGATTTACCCTGCTGCGGCGCTGGAACTGATGCAGGAAGGCGGTGCAGAATGAGCGCTCAATTCCTGAGTTGCCCTTTTTGCGGTAGCAGTGATGTCGCTTCTGGGCCATGCGAACACGCCATAGCTTGGGAGGTTGGTTGCCTGAATTGTGACGCGGCTGGACCATCACTTGCGGATAAGACCGAAGCAATTGCGGCTTGGAACCAAAGAGTACCAACAAAAACGACCTGTCTCACCTGCGACGGACAGAAGCCATACTGCAAAGACGCGGTATGCAAACACGGAGACAAAAATGATTGACTTAACCGATACCCAGGCCGTGCTGAATGCGGCCAAGCCCTTCGACCGCAGTTACATCGAGGGCCGTAGCACCGTCATGCTGGCTGGGCAGGAAATTGTGGGCTTCACGCGGCACATGGTGGCTGACCAAGCACAATGCGAGCGGTCCACTCCCGGCCGGCGTTCGACAGACCACGAAGTGGACGATCTGCGCCGCATCAACACTGAGCAGTTGTCGCGCATACAGTACCTGGAAAGCGCCCTGGCGCTGGCCGAAGCGCGCATCAACAAAGGCGTGCTGGACCGGCGCGCGGCGCAGGTGCCGTTTGAGGGTGAGGACCGGCGCGGCAAGATTTGAACGCGAAGCCCCGCCGCGATCTGCGGGGCATTTAGGAGAGGCATCATGGAACTGCAACCACACCAGCAACGCGTAGTAACCGAGAAAGCCGAGCTTGACGAAAAGCTCGATAAGTTGATTGCGTTTTTCGCCACGCCAACCTTCGGAAGCCTGCCTTCCGATGAGCAACAGCGCCTCGCCAGCCAGTGCGAGTACATGGGGAAGTACGCCGTAGTGCTGGGCGAGCGCATCGCAGCATTCTAATTTTCAAACCACAAAGGAAACACCATGCAACGAATCCACAACAGCGACGACAACATTGAATCGCAAATCCAGGCCAAAGGGCTGACGGCGCCACGCATCACGCCAGCCGATATTGAGGCAGCTATCAACGGTGAATTCACCTTCACTGTTGGTAATGCGGCCCGCGCGCTGAATTGCCCGGTCAGCCAATCGACTGATTTGCTGACCATCTGCGTGCTGACACTGCGCAATGGCTTTACCGTCACCGGAGAGAGCGCCTGCGCCAGCCCGGAGAATTTCGATGCTGATATCGGCCGCAAGATCGCACGCGAGAACGCAGTCAGCAAAATATGGATGCTGGAAGGCTACCTACTGAAAGAGCGGATGGCGAACCCAGCAACTAATACCTGCGCGGACAAGAAACCTGACGCCTAACCCGTCGGCGGCACGGCCCTGAAACAAAAAGCCCGCATCACGCGGGCCTCTTTCAGCGGGTCGGCTGTGTCATTTGCCAGCCCAGTTCACGCCGGATTTGCTCCGGCGTCGGCGGTGGTTCCGGCGAACGATGGCGTGCATACAGGTACTCGCGGAGTTGCTGTTTCGTGGGTTTGGTGGTAGTCATGGCGGCCTCCATGTGTGGGTAATTCAGTGTATGCCGCGTGGAAAAATTTACAACAGGAATAATATGGAAACTGAAAACAATATCGCAGTAAAGCAACAGGTGCTAATCTTTGTGGAGGCGAAGCGCGAAATTCTGCGCGATCTGAGCGATTCCATGGAGAGAGCGCAGCGCGCACAGAACAAGCGCCTCGGTCGGCTGCGCTGCATTTGCTGCGGCGGCCCGGCGCACGATACTGATATGCACTGACGAAAAAAATCCCGGTGGAGAACCGGGATAAAGTACTACGTGGAGAGAGTGCAACGAAACCAGTATAACTTACTTCGGCCACGCCGCCACAGTTTTGCGGTGGCGGATGGCGCACTCGGTGGCGCGCGGAAGAACGGTATTGACCACCCAGTCCATCCAGGTATCGTAATCCGGCGCGGCAGGCTGGCCGAACGGCTGGCAGTCAGCGGCCAGGCTCTGATCCAGTAATGGCAGAGTTGGCGGCGGCAGCGGCTTCGTTGAGGTAGCGCACGCGGACAGCATCAGGAGCGCAATCAGGTGGTAATGGCGTAGGCTTCGCATCTTTGTATCTCCGGTCGATGGCGGACAGTTTTTCAAGCACACGGGCCACATCGACGCGCGCATCGCCAGCGGCATCGTTGACTTTCTTCGCCGCCGCCGCCATGTCGGTAACGGCAGTCTCGGCGCGCTGGCGGGCTTCATCCGCAGTGGCGGCCTTGGCCTCTGCGATCTGGCCGTTTAGGCGCCATCCGTTTGTTTGCCAGCCAGCGCCAAAGCCCAGTGCCACTACCAGTAAAGCACTTCCAAGCGCAACCAAGGGATTGATGGTGAATGGATTCATACTGGGGTACGGCCTTCACAAAACGCTCGTGCGATGGCCCGGCGCTTGACCAGGCCATTCACGGGTTTACCATTTACGTTGACCCACAATGCCAGGGCTGCGCAGCCCTTTACCACGTCCCCGGCATTAGTGGCTTTCGCCATCGTGCTGCCGCAGAAAGCGGCAACGCCAATGTTAAAAGCGGTGTCAACGTAGGCAATCTTTTGCCCATCTGTCAGGCGATCCCATGACGGCTGCATGCAAGCTTGGATACCAGCCGCATGCCGTTCCAAATCTTTATTCAGTTGCGCAGCGCATTCCGCTTTCGTGTACGATTTACCCCACTGCGCATCTTCTGTGGCACCAGTGCAATACGTCAGGACGCCACCCAAGTCTTTGTACGTCTTGAGAACCGTTCCTTCGTTATTAGGCACCAGATACAACAGGGCAGCCGCAGCAGCAGCGCCAACGATTGCAGCCAATCCGCCACGCGTTTTATTTGTCAGTGCCATCTTTCGCCCCTGAGATTTCCTGCTGTTGCAGCAATCGCGCCACGCCAGCCGCCAATGTGGTGAGCCCGGCGATACCGGCAAACACGCCGCCCGGAACAGCGACCGGCTGAATCGCTTGCACCGCCACTTCTGCTGCCGTCAAGAACAAAGACATGATGGTGAATTTGATGGACCATGCTTTTTTCAGAACGTGGTCCCAGTTTTCGATTAATTTCATGGTTGCGCCCCGGGGTCTGGTTCATCATCACGCCAAGCTTTGTATGTCCTGACCAGCTTGATCAGTTGGATCGCCAGCACCACGCCGGCCGTAATCAGGCCGATGGTCATCGATGCCAGACTGAGAAAGCCATGGATCAATTCCAGTTGCGACGCCGCGCCGACTGATGCCGTGGCCGTCGCCACCACCGTGGCCACTTTAGGGTTGCTGGCCGCGTCCGCGATCATTTGCCCCGCGCTGCTTGGCTCGTTCATGAATGCGCCTTTCGAGGATGGAATTCAGGCCCGCTGCCAGCAAGGCCACGAAATAGAGCACGCCCGAAAGTATGAGCATCATGGCGGTCCATAAGTAGGAGTCGGAAATACTGCACATAGATTATCCCCAGGGTCAACGTGTCGTAGAACTCTGGCGGGATTTTGGCCATATACAGCGCCCATCCGAGCGAGTTTGCAAACATTGAGGCGAAGCACAGGGCCTCAATGTCATCGCATAATTGCCCAGCGATAAACCATGGCGAACAGCGTAAAAGAAGGTAGTCAACAGCGGCGGCGCTCCCGTGATAGACCAGCATCCATCCCGGGGTATTGGGGAATGGCTCTGTCACCATGTTGTGCGTGGTGTTGACCGCCAGAAACACTGCGGACAGCACCAGACGGGAGCGCCAACCGTTCATTTTTTGGCCGGTTTCTTTGTCGGTACTGCGGCGCGTTGCTCGTCGGGACGCTGCTTGCCCTTGCCGCCTACGGTCAGTTTCTTCATGCTGGAACTCCTGTGATTATGAATTGGGATTGGAGTGCGTATTTTAGCAGCAACTTGCCGCGAATAAATATTTGCACAGATCAATTACTGGTCACGGTAATTGTCAACGCGCTTGTTGAACTGCGCCATCGTTGCTGCAATCCGAGTTTCTATCATCTTGACCTGCTCCGACCGGCCAGCGTCCAGCGCCTCGCGTTTTGCACGCTTAAGTTTGCGCAGTTCGTATTCTGTTTTCCTGGCCAGCGGCACAAGCAATGCTTCGCGATTTTCGCTAATGTACTGGCGCGCCTCCGCTGCCTTATGATCCTCCCGAAGCCCGGTAATTTCCGCGTCATGCCCGTTGATGCGCTTGATGGCGCTGTAGAACTTCCCGCTTTCCGCAGCCTGCCCGGAGGCGTTGCCGACAAAGCGCCCGACCAGTGGAATCTTGTAGATCGGCAAATCTTCGCCCGTCATCATGGATGACCTGACTTGATCGAATTTTGAAATTTCCCTGCCAACACCACCAAATGCCTGTCCTATGAGGTAGTCCAGCTGGTCCGGAGTCGGGCTTATCAGTCCTTGCTTGTAGTCCGTCCCACCGCTGAGAATATTCAGGCCGTACGCGATCCCTTTACTCCACCACGTCGCCGTGTCGTTCGCGCGCGTATAGCCTGGCGTTGGCGACATTGAGTTCATGTCGCCACGAGCGATTTGCTTGCCGGTCCAGTCGCGGTTCTCCGCTAACGCGGCGAGCGGGTCAACCAATGATGGCGCGATGGTTTGCAGGCTAATGCCGGCGTTGCCGATTGGGTTGAACGTGTCAGCGAACACACCAACCAGATCAGCCACGCGCTTCGTTGGATTGCGGAACCCGTTGAGCATGAATTCCATTGGGATGCGGCCCAAGTTCGGTAGCGCGTGGAAGCCAAGCGGCATCGGCAACGTCAGATACTTCTTGTCGCCAATGGGCAGGATCAAGCTGCGCGAGCGCACGAACTCGGGCGGTTCATCTTCGCCCATGTCGGAAGCGGCCAACAGCATTGCCTGCATGGCGCCCAGCAGGATGCCGCCCGTGATGATCTTCTTTCCCATCGGGCCGGTAAGCGTTTCCGCCAAGCGTGCCGTACCTTGTGTTGACGCGTTGAAGAATGCGTAAAGGGCACCAACTTGCGTTGCCACCTGCCCCTTGCGGTTGAAATTTACCGTCAGGTTCTTGGCCAAACTCGCGGCCTGCTGGTTGCTCATGCCGGATTCTTTGGCGGCACGATAGGATGCCAGGCGTACCGCGTTTTCCATGCTTTCGTTGTAATCCGAAAGCCAGTCGAACATGGCGCCGCCAACCTTTAATGCCGGGTGACGATCGATAGATTTGATCTCCTTGGCAATGGCCTCGGCACGCTGATCGGCATTGGCATATTGGTCGCGGTAGCCGGTCTGCCCGCCTTCATTCTGGAACTCTTCAAACAGGGTTGCCCATGCTGATGTTGGTTGCTTGCCGGCGCGGTGCGCGCGCAGATCGGAGTAGATGCCAGCCAAAGCGCTGGCGGTGTAGCCTAGTACCTTTTTTTGATCGCCAGCGATTGGCGTGGTAGATAGGTTGAGCACCGCCCCCTGCGTGTCGCGCATCAGGTTGATGATGCCGAAAATAGGGTTGTACTGCGTGTTGATTGCAGCCAGATATCTTGTGCCTTTGGCTGTAGCTGATAGCACTCGGCCCAACTGATCAGCATCCAGATTTTTAATCGATCGCGCCATCCGAACCGCGCGCGGCTCTTTCTCATTAAAGGCGATGAAATGATCTTCGCCATTGATGCGTGCGAGAACCACATTATCCTGGCTCTTAAATCCGGGAGCAATGCGCTCAACCACTTTGTCTTGCCCACCGATTTCCTGCACCACGCGCTCAGTAGGCGCGTTATCTACATCCCAAAAATCGGCATTAGGATTTTCTTTAGCAAGTCCCAGCAAGGCCGCCGACACACGGTTCTTCTCAGCCCGCACAATGGTGCGTTCACGCTGCATGGCGATGTTGGCAATAATGTTCGCCACTGGCTTATTACTTCCTGTAGCGCGCTTGCTGGCACTGCCGCGAATGCTGAATCCTTGACCGGTACCGTTACCACCAGTTTCGACATCCTCGCGCTGCAGCGGGACGTAATGGTCATAAGCGCCATCCCACGCGTTTATGGTTTCCTGCTTTTCAAGTCCCGAACTGACAAGGATGCCGCGCGTCTTGGTGTTTATCGCGTCGATGCGCTTCGCCAGCGCGTCATATGCACTGCGCTTTTGTGGTGTCAGTGCGGCCAAGTATTTGCGAGCATCAGCCGTCTTGATCCCTGATCCGCCATCCGGCATCTGGTCGTTGATCTTTGCAATCTGATCGTTGCGCTCTTCCGCGTGCCGGTTCCACAGGAATTCCTCGAAGTCACTCATATCCACGCCACGCATCTGCATGTCCTGTGCCAGTGGGCGCAATTCCGCATCAAGGAAGTCCTTCACCCCCTTTGCACTGCGGCCGTAAAAGAGTTCCTCTTGAAGGTATGGGTTGAACGCGTCGGCAATAGCCTTGCCACTTGCACGGATCGAAGAAACGATGCGCTTCATGTCGATCTGTTTATCCTGCATTGCGTGGATCAGGTCATCGAATTTGGTCAGCCCCGGGATATCCCACGCACCGCTATCGGGCGCGCGGCTCTGCAAAATGCTGGCGTTGTTCGGGTCGAAATTTCCGTTGTTGCCGATGGCAGATTTGATCTGCTCGGGTTTGAAAGCGATATACGATTCACCATCACCTTCTTGCGTGTTGCGGTACACAACGCCGTCGTACCCAACTTTGGTAATAGCCTCTTGCAGTCGCCTTGTGCCATCGGCGCTTTCGCGGATGCCATCAGCGGCTAAGTAGTCAGCTGCCTTTGCCCCACTGGGGAGAATGCCTTTTTCAATAAGCTGCGGAACAACCTTTTCGGATCGGAAAGTTCCTTTATCTTCAAGATGTATAGGGTTTTCGATGGATAGATAGACCGGAATCAGACGGCTCCCAGGCTCGTCTGCAAGTGCGTTGGCTTGTTCTACCGTTCCGAAATGCGCTCCCAGTTCGCCGCCGGTACGAAACTCCGAAAAATCGCGGAATGTCGCGTGATACATTACCCTTGGCTTGCCATTCTCATCGACTACCTTGCTGTCACCGAACCAGCGCTTAAAGGCCGCCGTTTCAGTCTGGTCGATATTGGTCGATGCCATCACAGGGCCACCATCAAAACTGCGGCCCGCATCATCTTGCGACACCGCCTCACGCTGCGCACCGATCAGCGCGCGCACATCAGCATCCGAAACGCTGGACACTGGCTTACCAATCGCGGCGGCGAGGAATCGCTTGATGGCGTCAAGGACGCGCGCAATGGTGCCGCGCAGGCCGTTTCGCGCGCTGGTCGGCACTTCCACGCCGTAGCGGTTTTTGAGCGACTGGAAGCCGTCTGTCTCGATGGCGGCTGCAAGTTCGCTTACCGCTTCCTCTATTTCAGCCGATGCCGTGCTACGGTCCTGCTGAATGGCTGCGGCCAAGTCCTTGATGAACTTGTTGGCGCCAGCCAGATTCAAGGCTTCGTTGATCGTCTTGTCTTTCAGAGCGCGCAAGCCGCCATGCCCGATTATCTCGTGCGCTGCGGTCCATGCCGCCCTTGCCGGGTCGCTGATGTTGTCGGCCACCAGATAAACCTGCCCTGTCTTTGGATCATACAGCCCTTCGGTCTTGTCATCGGCTTGCGAGCGCTCGCGCACATCGGCAGGCAGATCGGCCACCGATTGCACGGTGCCGACCTTGTTCGAGCCGAGCCACTTGGCACGCAACATGGTCAGCGAGCGGGTTACGTCCTCGGCGCGCATGCCGCCACGGGCGGGTGATTCGGATTTGCGTGGGGTGCTTTCACCCTGTTTCGACTTAGTGAGAACGGTAGTTCCATCCGGCTTTACATCCATATCGTAGCCGGGATTTTTGCGCCTATTTGTCTGCGCCCGCATCACCGAATCTGGGATTTCCTCGTCTTTCCCGATGGTGACTGAATTGCGTGGATTCTCGGGGTCAAGCAATTCGGACAGTTCGCGCTCAATGCGCGTATCACTCCCCTCGCCCTGGTTGGCCTTGCGTGCGGCTGCGTTCTCGTTAGCTTTGGCAATCTCCGACTCGAGCCGCGACTGCTGGCGCTCCACGCTGGCGAAGTCGGCGCGCGCGCCGGTTCCTTGCTTGCGTTCGACAACGCGCTCGTTCTGGCTGCGAATACTCTCGGTGGTAGAGCTATTAGCAACAGTGGAACTCGGGAAGTCTTTGACCTGTTCCAGTAATTCACTGATAGGTGCGTTCAGCCGAATCACCTTGACCGGCTCGCCAGCATCCAGCTTGGCAAGCCACTGGTGATGACCGTCTAGCACGTGGTTGTCGGAAGAGATAAGAATGGAGCGGTCGCCGCCTTGATAATCCCGTGCCTTCTGGACCTTCTCTGGCGAGTATTCGCGTTGCGTCGGTTTCAGGTCGCCTGCTGGGACTTCGGTGGTTTCATGCGTGATGCCGCGTGCATTCAGGTAATTCACCATAGCGCCACGATACTCTGCGCGGACCTGTGGCATTTGGCTGCGCTCGATATCCAGCGTACCGGACTCCATGGCAAAGCGCGTCCACTCGCGGTCTATGCGTTCGCCGGATACCTTGCTCAGTGCGGCAGATCGCCCACCGGTGCTGTCTGCACCAGAAACACCAACTCCACCAGCCAGGCCAGTTGCCGTGGTATCGGAAGATTGTTGCGCAGCAGGTTGCGAAGTAGCTTGCAGTGCAGACGCGGCAGGCGGTTGTTCCTGCGAATCAGTTGCAACGCCTGCTGCTCCTTCATTAGAAACTTGTACTGAATTGGCAGCGGGTGCGGCGTCATTGCTTTTCCCCTTTGGCGGGTGTGCGTCGATCAGGTCATCCAGCGTGTTTTCGCCGGAACGGATAGCACGCAATGCAGCCATCCGTTCATTGCCGGTGACGCCGGCTGCGGTCAGGATGGATTTGGCGCGCTCAATTGCTTTGGTGGATGCAGCACCAGTGTTGGTGTCAGCGCTAGATTTGCCACCAACGGTGCCAGCATCCTGCACAGATATGCCTGCGCCTGCGCCTGATCCTCGTGTATCTCCGCCAACTGGCGCTGGCTGGGTTGTATTACTATCGACAATGCCGACTGCGGTTTCGCTGGCGGTGCCACCGTTTTTTGTATCAACTCCTGCATCAACTTGATTGTTTCCAAGATTTCCGACGGCAACTGCGTTGGTACCACTTCCAGTGTCCACCCCTGCGACAACTTCTGCGCTATCGTTTGCGCTGCGTCCATTTTGCTCTCCAATATTCTGTGGTTGAGCCTGAACTGTAGCACGCTGCTGTACTTCCGCAATGCGTTCTTGACGTGCTGCCTGCGCTTTCTGGAAAGCCAGTTGCAAGGCGGTCGGCTGCTGCTCGTCAAAGCCTTGCGCGGTTGTCAGCGCGTTGGCTTGATCCACGGCTTGATCCTGCAATTGCGCGGCCATGGCTGGCACATCGGCATCACGGCGCGCTTGTTCTGCAGCGGCATAGGATTGTTGCCACTCGTTGGCACGCTCACTGAGGTATTGCCCCCATGCCGCATCAATGTCCGCTTCTTTCTGCGCCTTGAATTCCGGCGTGCCTTCCTCAACCGATCGGTTGAAAACATCAATCGCTTCATCTACCGACTGCGAGCGCATCACGTCTTCCGGCGTCACCGGCTGGCTTTCATAGCCGAACAATCGTGCACGGGCGGCGTTGCGCTCACCTTCCGGCAGACTGGCGATGAACGCATCGGCGTCCGACTGGCGGCCCACCGAACCATCAGGGAACGACAGGAACGGGTCGGGCTTGTTGGTCAGCAGCAGAGGCTGCCCCTGCCCTTGATCCTCTTGTACATCGAATGGGCGCCCACGAAGACCCGCAATGCCGCCAAACAGGCCGCCAACCAGCAAGCCTTGCGCGGCGTTTTCCGGTACACCTTCCAGCAGTGGCTTATCCATCGCCGCGTTTTGCCAGATTTTCTCCTGGAACGACTGCGGCATTTCCTCAAACACACCCTCGGATATACCGCCTTCCAGCAGCCGACGCGCGACGCCTTTGCTACTGCCAACTGGCGAACCGGCTTGCACCAGCGCTGTATCAATGTCGGCAATGCCAAGTTTCTGCGCGATGCGGCCACCAACCAGGCCGAACGCGCCAGTGCCCACGCCGGATGCCAGTGCCGCCGCCGACTGCCCAAGAGACAGCGTGCCGTCCGGATTCTGTTGGCGGATTTGCTCGGCAGCCTGCCCGGCGCCAACGACACCTTCACCAATGGCGGCCGATCCGATCGCGCCAATACGCGGCGCCACAGCGACCACGCCACGGCCAATTAGGCCGCCCGCCAGCATGGATGGGATCGACTCCACGCCGGCCTGCATGATCGTACTGGGATTTGACAGCATTGTGCCAGCGGTATCGACAAACCCTTTCGCATCCGCAACGCGTTGATTTGCTGCCTTTTGCTCTGGCGAATAGAGTTCATTCAGAGCGTTTTTGGCATCCTTGGTTCGAACGCCGATCGCCTCCAATCCCTTCCCGGCAAGGCCCATCGTAGCGATGTCAGCGGCACCGATGGCAATCTCAGGGATAGAGATTGCGCCCTTGAGCGCAGAGATGCCCAAGTCCCCGGCGCGGCGCATGATGCTGGAAGGCGCGGCGGTCGGCGCCTGCGTTGGCATAGTCGGCAAGATCGATTGCAGGATGTCGGTGGCGGAATGGCCATCCTTGAGTGCGCGCGCGACATCGAAATCAAGTTTCCCACTGGACTGCAATCCTTGCAGGATATCCAGGTCGCTGTATCCGTCGCGGCGTGCTGCCGCGTAATCAATATCAAGTGCCATCGTGCCCTCGTGGTTACAGCTTGGCGCGCGCCGCCGATTGTTCTTTGAACAGATCGTTCAGCCGACGCACCTCGTCCGCGTCGCCACGCCTACCCGCATTGGCAATCGCCATCGCGGTTTTTTCAATGGCCTTATCCAAGGCCTGCTTTGCAAGATTGGATGGCGACGCACTTGAGTCATTTGCGCGCCCTGGCTCATAGGGCCGTGCGGCGATCGGCTCTGCTTTGCCGCCCTGCGCGGCGCGCTCGGTAGGCTTCGGTGTCGGTTTGCTGCTGTCAGCCATTGGATTGGTCACGCGCTGCCCGCCATCATTCTTTCCGCCAATACGGTAATCGTCCGGGTTGAATGCTTTGGGCGGTGGCACTGACCCATCAAGACCAGCCCCGGCCAATGCGGTACGGTAACGCTTGCCCTCGGCGCGCAATTCCGCAATCTGCGCATCAATGATCGTCTTGCGTTCGGGCGACATCATCTGGTCCGCGCCGTCCTTCTGCAATTCTTTGATCTGCACGTTGACACCATCGAGCGCTTTGCTGGTGGCGGCGCGCATTTCCCGCTCTGCCATCTGGTCTGCGCGGACATCTTCCTTGCTGGCGCGGGCTTTCTGGAACGCCAGCGTGGATTCCGCCATGCGGTCCATCCGTGCCTCGCGGCGCCTGTTGTACTCGTCCTGCTGTTCCTGCCGCGACTCCTGCAGGTCCAGGCGGCGATTGGTGGACTCGTCAATGTTCTGGTTGCGCTGGTTCGTCAGTTCGGTTTGCAGCAAGTTGCGCGTGTGCGTGGAATCGTAGCCAAGATTTTCCTCTGCCGTGGCGCGGTCCTCAAGAACGGTTTGGCGAGTTGCGGCCAGCAGGCCATATGCCTTGCGCGCTTCCGGTGGTGCGTTGCGCAAGGTCGCCGCATCATCCGCCGTCATGTTCGATCCGCCGATCACGTTGGCGTTTTCCGCGTTGATGCGATCGGCGTCGGACTGGTTGCGCTGGGCTTGCAGCAGGCCAGCTGCGGTATTGATTTCCTGGCCCTGTCGCACGCCGGCTGCACGTGTGGCAACGCGGCGCGCTTCCTCGATGCGCAGCATCTTTTCTTCCTCAAGACGGGATTGTTCGCGCATCAGTTCTTTCCGACGATCCGCTTCACGATCCGCCTCAATCGAACTACCAAGCGCTTTGCCTGCTCCTGACAGGCCCGCAAGCAAAATCCCAAGACCAGCCATATCACACCCCCGCCATTTGTTGTTGCTGCGCGCCGCCCTGCTGCTGGCCAGTTGCGATCACCTGGTCTACCTGATCCTGACTGATGCCGAATTTCTGCATCACCGCCGCCGTGGTGGCCTTGGTGCACTGCGCCGCCAGTTCCGGCGTGACGTCAATCCCGTTGGCTTTTTCGGCGTAATCCAGTGCCTGGCACATCAACGGCACGGCGGCCATCGCCAGCGCAGGTATTTGCTGCTCGGTCAACTTGCCCTCGTTGTAGATCATGACGATCAGCCCGGCGATGCCTTCGGACACGTTCTTGACGATATCGCCGCTGGCGTTCAACTGGTCCGTCATCAAGTTCGAAGTTTCCTTCGAAAACATGATAGTCATACCTGAAACCATGGCCGCTTGAAACGTGTCCTGCATTTCGGGCGGCACACTTTGTTCAATGCCCTGCTCGATCTGTTTCAAAATCGGGTCTTCGATATTGGCGGCGGTCGGCGCGGCGTCGCCCTGCTGTGGCGCGGCTTGATCGTTCGTGGTTTGCGTCAGAAGTCCAGCCATGTTATCCCCGCTTGGTTGCTGTCAACAGGCCGTAATTTGTCGGCATATTTGGTTTGAATCGCACCGTAGGTTGCGCATTGGCATTCGATGCTGACGTGTCGTAACGCTGTTTTTCAAGATTCGCTTTTTCACGCTCCAATGCAAGCTTTTGCTCCGCCGTCCAGCCTTCGAACATGCTACCTACTGCCTGCCCACCCATTTGCAAAACACGGTCTTTCATCGGTTGCGAAAGCTTGCTCCACCATTGCGAAATTCCGCCAGGTGGTGGTGGTGGCAAGGCCATGAGCGGACTTGATACCGCATTGATTGGTGCGGTATAGCCAGCATTGGCAGCGGATGCGAATTCAGCCGATGGCGTGACGGTAAGTGGTTGTGACAAAGTTTGCGTCAACAGGCCTTGTGGCGCTGCTGTGCCGGTTGCGGCACTCGCGACATCGGTCAGACCAGCGCTTTGCGCTATGCTATCGGATGCTCCTAATAGTCCACTTGTTTGAGTGGCGCTATTGGCCGCTTCGGCGATACCGCCAGCGGCATCACCAAGTCCAGCCGTAGCTTCGATTCCTGGCACTGATTCTGCCGCCGATCCGATACCAGCGGTTGCCGCTTCCGCCGTGCCAGCTACCGCACTGGTGCCGCCAAAGACACTTGACGCCACTGATGCGATCCCGGCGCCCAGCCCCATGCCTGCGCCAATCTGCATCAGCTCCTTGCTCTTTGTGATTTTACCGACAACAGTGGTGGCCATGCCGATCATGGCGATAGTGGATACCGCGACAACGCCGGTAGCGACAGCAGCGCCAGCAGCAACGGCGGCGATTGCGAGTAATGGCATGACGGCCCCTTATTGAATCTTCAATGTATCCAGACGAAACACGGACAGCGTGCCGTCCTCGCCCACTCTATAAAACCCCAGCCGCCGCAGAAACCGAATCGCTTTCGGATCGCTGGTGCTGCGCGTGGTCAGGTGGCCCAGTGCTTTCAGGTTACTGGCGATGTGCTGCCGGATCACGCGGCGCGCGTGCATCAGCGCCTTGTCCGCCGCAAGATGGATGTGCACCTCTGTGCCGCGCCGTATGAATACGCCGATCCGCTCGCCGTCGATCATCACCGGCTCAATCTCCCAGCCATACAGGCTATTGCCGTACGCGGTACGTGTAATCGGCACCTCGCGCCGGACCTGTTCGTACAGCGCATCAATGCATTCGTCGCGCGCGGCCATATCATCCGCCACTGTTATAGTCAAAGGCCGGAACGTTGACCTCGGGTGTTGGCGTGGTGGTTTGCGGAATCACCGGCGTGGCGGACTGGAAGTATTGCGACAGGTCCAGTCCGCTGATATGGCCAACCGCCCGCAACGCCGCGTTGAATGCGGCAAGCTGATTGTCCGCCGCCGCCTGCTTGGCGGCGGCGTCCATCTTGTCGCTGGTAGAAATATTGGCCAAATTGGTCACGTACTGCGCGTACATGTTCGCCGCGTTGATATTCGTTTGCAGTAATTGCCGGTTATCCGACTCGATCTTCGTCAACTTCTCTTTGGATGCCACATCCAGCCCAGCAACCGCCAGTTTCGTACCGGCATCGATGTTGGCCAGCGAAAGCTTTGATGCCGCGTCCATCGACTGCAGCAACTGCTTGGTGGCGTTGTCGTTGCCTGAAATCGCCAGGTTGACATTGTTGTTTCGCTCCGCAATCAACTGCTGCGATGCGTTCTGCTTTTCTGCCGCCGTCAACGTAGTGTCGGACTGGATTTTCGCCAGTTGCATCTTGAGAGCGTTATCGTCCTTCGCCAGCGCGGCATTGGCGGCAATCTGCTTGTCCGCCAGCGTCATCTGTGTATTGGACTGGATGTTGGCCAATTCCTTTTGCACGCCGCCCTGCGCCGAAATTTGCGCCAGCGCTTGATTGCCCTGAACGCCAAGTTTCGTCATATCGGTTTGCGACCCGGCGTTGAACTTTGACACATCACTGGCGATGGCTGCGTTCTGCGCCGCCGCCTTGTTAGATTCCGCCGAGTTGGAAAGGTTCACCTGCGTGCCAAGTTGGGCATTGGTCAGGCTGGCTGTGTTCTTAGCACCCGCTGTGAATTCGCGCGCGCGGTTCTCGTATGCGGTATCGTTCACGTCCTTAGTGCCGTAGGTCGATGCGTCCTGCTGCGCGATCGGCAGGGCGCTTTTCAGCATGGCATCCTCTGCCGCGCCGACCGCAATGCTGGAGTTAAGCAACCCGCGCCGCGCCGACGAACGGTTGCCGTACGCCTCGGCCTGCGACTGTAATGGTGAGCCCTTGGCTAAAATCCCCGAAATCTGATTTTGCACCAGTGAGTTCCCCGACACGTTCTGCTTGCTCGCGTCGTAGCCGGTCGAATCGGCCAGTGATGCGGTGGCGTCGCGGCTGCCGTAAAAACTCGGAGCGGCCAATGATGCTTGCGGCGCTTGCGTTGGCGCGGGTGTCGGCGCCTGAGTTGCGGTGAGAAGTCCTGCCATGTTTGCCTCGCGTTGAATGCTTGATTTTAACTTACCATGGGGAAATCAGGCGGGTTTCTCAATCTTTGCGCAGCGTCAGGCGCAACGCAGCGGCCTGCTGTTCCAACGCGGCGACGCGCACAGCATCCCCCTCGCGCAGCGGCCGGATGCTTTTGGCGTCCAGCGCCTCCAGCGCGGCCAGAATTGGCGCGTTGTGTTCGGCCATGCTGGGCACAGGCAAGGCCTTTGGCGTCACAACGCCGTTGATGATCCGGTCCCCGGCCCCGCCGCCGATGCTCGCGTCACGCATGCCGGGCGCCAGATGGTCAACCATCACCGTGTTCAAGATATAGCCGTCCGCGTCTACGATGTGCGCTCTCATCCCACTACCCCCTCAATGATCATTTGACCGGCCTGACTGGTGCCTCCCGCGCCGCTACTGCCTGTGCCATTGGTGCACGCACCACCGCCGCCACCAGGGCCACCAGGGAATGAACCGTTGCCACCCGCCCCACCGTTGACATCGGCCGTTGCCGTGGAACCGCCGCCCGCGCCGGGGTTGCCCATTTCGTTATCGGCAGTTGATGCATCACCGTTACCACCAGCAGTCGGCGAGGCGCCGCTTGTACCGCCAGACGCACCAGACACATTCCATCCACCTGTTTTCCCAGCTTGGCCGCCCGACGTCGTTCCCTCGCCGGTTGTCACTCCAGCGCCCCAACCACCAGCCGCAACACCAAAGATCGACTTGCCGCCACCTGGTGGCAAGTTGCCGATATTATTGGAAGCGGCGCTGGCACCCCCATGAATACTGTTCCCTGGCTGCACGTTTATGCCACTTGCGCCACCCTCCTCGTGTGTGGCGTGCGTGGGCAGCCCAGCCACGCCAACCGTGGCGTTATAGCTGCACGGATTACCACCAATGACGGCGGTATTGATTGCCACCCATGAGCTACTGCCCTTGCCCTGCGATCCACTACCGGAGGTCAGCCCAAAATTGGTGGATGTATCACCGCCAACCCCTCCAACCCCGCCGTATGCGGTGGCGTATGAGCCGAATGTGGTGTTGCCGCCATCAGTGCCGCTATTGCCATTGGTGCTGTCAGTCGCCTGCGCCGCGCCGCTGACGCCAGCGGCTCCAATGGACGCCGTGGTCGCCGCGCCCACCGTCAGCAAGACGCGCTTCCTGATGCGTGCCGGCGTGCCACCCGGCGATCCACCATTTCGAACAGAACCAACAGCCCCCTTGCGCCCACTGCCAGCACCGCCAGAACCGCCAACCATATCCAGGTCCGTGCCGATGTAACCCGGTGGCGCAATGTGCACGAATCCGGCAATGGCCTTGCGGTAGTACTTGTGCACCACGGTAGACACCAGCGCCGTGCTGGCGTTGATATAAAAGTCGCGCGTCTCGCGCGGGTACATGACGTAGCTGGGCAGCCCGTCGATACCATTAGCCCCGGTCGTGATCGTCCAGTCAGTGAAGGTTCCGGACCCGACACGGTGCATCGGCGTGATGGTGATGGACCCGGTGCCGGAATTGTACGCGCTCACCGTCCCGGTGATGCGTTGCGCGTACGAGTCCGCCGTGCGGCGCGCGATCATGTAATGGCCGACCGAGATCGCCAGCCCGGTGCCAACGGTCCATGTCACGCCCGCCGCGATGCTGTTCGAGGTGGTTGAGGTGGTCGTCACGGAAACCGGCGCCACCACTTCGATATCGGCGGTACCGAGATTTTGCAGGCGAATGAATACGCCGCTGGTCAACACGTTCAGGTTGAATGTCTGCGAAAAACTGGTCGAGCCCGTGAAGTTGAAAATCTTCATGGAGTCGGCTGACGTCAATGCCGTATTCGTGGTGCGGTCGAATGCGGGGAAGGACGACACGCCCTGCGGACCGAACGTGCCATCGCCACGCAGAAAGGTTGTTGTTCCACCGGGGAGTTTGGGAACCAGCCCCGGCGCGGTAAGTGACACGTTGTAGTCGGTGATGTCGGGGAATGCCGTCATCACGGCAAACGCCATGCCGGTCAAGTCGAAAGTGATCGGACGGCCTGCGCTGGCCAGTGCCAGTGTCGGGAGTTTCCCGAACGCCGTCTCGATCTTATCTAACTCGGCCCGCATCGAACTGGCCAGCCCAAGCGATCCATTGGCGGGGAATGCGCTGTGGTCGTAATACTGATCACCACTCATGGTGGACTCCTATCGTAACAGCCGACGTGGCGTGTAGTGCATGATGGCGCTGTACAGGGTGAACGGCAGGAAGTCCGCCGAATCCCCACTGAACAGCAATGAAATATTCTCGGCAGTACCAACGGTGTCGGCTTCGGATGGCGACAGTAATCGACCATCCCAGAAGAAGCGGTCCCAGTAAAAGCTGTCCCAGCGCACGATCTGCGCATCGTTGTTCAGCGATTGCGTTTCAGCCGGGGCGAACTCGCTGGATTCGTACGACAGCGACGTGGAGAAGCCGAATTCGAAATAGCCGTCGCCAGTCACTTCCAGCACCGTCTTACGGAAGGTTTTTAGTTGACGCGGACCACGGAAGTGATTGAACGCCAGTGATGCGTTCCAGGCGATGGGCTGGCCATCGAAGGACCGGCCCACCTCCATCTGACGCACGAAGCCATCATCGGAACCGAAGTAGATTTCCTCTCGCCCGCTGGCGCCCTCCATCGAACTGATGCACGTCACCTTGTGCGGAAACAGCATGGTGGTCATGCCTAAAATCTTGTCGCCCGCGTACGTCACATACACCGCGTCGCCGGTCGAGAAAAACAGCCGGTACTGGTTCTTGCGGCGCACGATGCAACTGGCCACGGTCTGCGTGATCTTGTCGTTCAGGTATGGCGTGATCTGGTCACTGATGACGGCACCCAGGAAATTGCCGTAGCGCTGCGTGCTGGCCAGCGTGGTGATGCCCTGCGTGTCCATGGCGATGCCGTTGCGCACGTACTGCGCGGTGTAATCGAAGCCTCCGGACTCGTAGCTGAAAAACACCAGATTCCAATCATCAACGTCATTGCCGTACAGGACGGCCAGCCGGTTGCGCGTGTAGATCGACATCGCGCCGCCACCCTCGACGCCGGGCAACTCCAACAGGTTGGTGATGGTGTCGCCCACCGTCAATTCCGCAGCACCGAATATCGGATTCCATGTGTACGGGTTGCCGGTGCCGGAATGCTGCACCGAACTGGCGAAGGCAAAGAACAGGTGGTTCTTGTGGATGCGCAGGAATTTCGGGTTGTCCTGCGTCATGCCAGTATGGATCGGAGCGAAGACGCTGCCATCGAATTCGAATCCCGGGTTCACGCCATCGCAGCCGTACATGCGGTTGGCGCCAGTCTGGCCGCCGAAGTTCCAGTTTTCGAACTCATAGCGCCCGTTTGGCAGCAGGGTGATCGCCGTTTCAATGCCCACCGTGTTGACGGTCGCGATACCGCCCACGGCCAATGCCTCTCCGCTCACGAACGCACCGACCACGCTGCCCAACACCAAACTGCCGGCCGCATCGGTGCCCCATGTGTTATCGCGCAGCAGCACCCGGCGCGCGGTCGCGGTCGCGCCGGATGTCAGGCCGGTGATGGTGTCGCCGTCGAAAATCTCGGTGGCGGTGAGATAAGCCGTGTGCACGCCGGACTGCGAGCCTGACGTGTTGATCGCCGCGCCGCCCAGTGTTGCCGCCAGTCTGAATGTGTCGGCTGTGGGTGAAATCACGTAGTACTGCACGCCGATCAGGAAGCCAGTCGGCAGCAATCCGGTCGTGGTGAAACTGACTGCGCGCCCCGCTTGCAGGCCATGCCCGACCCACGTTACCACGCCGGGACTTGCAATCGTCATGGTGACGGTGGCGCTGCGCTGGGCAAACCCGATCTCTGTCCCCAGTGGCACCAGCGTCCATCCGGCGCTTGACGCCTTGTACATGGCCGCCGCCGTACCAGCCGCCGTGTTGCGGAAGGCGTAGACCTCGCCGCCATACTGATGCACGCCCAGCACCGAGCCGCTACCAGGCACGGCGGAAATCAGCGCGCGGTACACATCCGCCGCATCCGACAGGTAGGAAGCATCAAGGCTTGGCGTGGCGGCGCCAGCCACCTGCTGACCACTCGTCGCCGTGCCCACGGAGACACCGGCGACGCGCAAGGTACCGCTCACGAACGCGCCGGTGATGTTGGTCAGTACAACCTGGTCCGGATCCTCTTCCAGTGCGATGACCGTGCCATAGACAGTTCCGGCGTCATTGGTCAACACGTCACCCACCGCCACCGCTCCGGTCAGCGCCACCGGCAGCACCGCGTATTGCGCATCCGATGGCCGCGCCATGCCGTTATAGCACTCATATCCGGCGCAGCGTCCGTAGCCGCCGCGTATGCCGATTTCCACATTGGTGCCGTAGCGCAGCGCGCCATTGCGCACCTGAATCGGTGGCGTGGTCTGGTCAAGGCCGCCGATGAAAGAAAAGAACTCGGTACTGACCGGGGGAATGCGTGGGCGCGTCATGTGTTACACCAGTGGCTGGCCAAGCGTCATGCGTGGCAATTGCGTGCGCGCCATTTCGTGCAGCATGCGCTTGTACTCGGCAACGGCGTCATCGTAAATCTCGGCTGCCGCCGTGAAGCGCGCGTACTTCTTCATCGCGCCATAAACCGCCAGCATGTGGTATTCAGCCGGGTAAGGAGGCGTGTCGTCGTCGGCAAACATGCGGCTTACCGATTTCTGGTATTCGCCCGTGATGGTGTATGCGGCATTCGGCACCGGCCACAGCAGCACCTGCATATCGTTGCCGACCGTGAAGCACGAAGGCTGCGATGTGCTGGTGGAGCCCACACTGAGATCCAGGTAATGCTGGTACTCGATGTATGGCAGTTCGGTATCGGAGTTGGCGATCGCATCCGCGCGGCGAATCTTGAACGTGGCCCAGCGCCAGTCGCGGAAGTGTGTCAATGGCACATCGGTTTCCGTCGGCAGGTAGGCGCCATCATCTGCCGTCGTGGTGATGGTGAAGTCGCCACGCATGAACTTCCACTCGTTATAGCGGCGCTGCACATCCTCGTCAGCCGTGCGCACCCAGTCAACGATGCGCTTGTATTCGCCGCTCTGCGACAGCACCGTGGATGGCCCGGAGCCATTCGCGCCGACCTCCTGCCGCACGCGCTGGCAAATCTCCAGGAACGTCATCGGCTCGGTGCCGGTGTAGGAAACTACGGTCGTGGTCATGATTTTCCTTACCGTGGGCGCCGGGCGCGAATGGTGCCGTAGGCGGATTCGCTGCCCACACTGAAAGCGGCCTGCGCCACGAGATAGACGGTCGTGGTGGCTGCCAAGTTGATACGCACAGGGGGGATCGGCTGCGTCAGCGTGCCGCTCAAGCCCGTGGTCGGCATCGGCAGAACGGCCAGCGCATCGGTTCCCAGCCCGCTCCCGCCCGCCTGACTGGGCAGCGTGGCTGATGTCAGGCTGATGCCGCTCTGGTGCGACGTGCTTGTAGCGCCGGTCAGTACGAAATCGTTCTGCGCGCTGACGTCCCAATCGCCAGCGGTCAGGCTGATGCTGGTCACGTTTGCGCCGGTCGCATTGGTGAGCGAGACGGCGGAGCCAACGGCGACGGTTGCGGTGATGAACTCACCCACCATCGTGGACGCCGCGCTGTCGTTGGTCGTGGTGCCCAACATAATGCAGCCGGTTGGCAGGATTTCCAGTGCAGTTACCAGCGAGCCGTTGAGCGCCACCTCGTACTTGATCTTCGCGTCGCGGTTGCCAGCGGCGGCCCACGTGTCGGTGGACAGGTAGCTAATTTTCCATGCATCCGCGCCGCTCGCGCCGCCGGTGCCAAATGTACCTTTTTCAACAATACCCTGCCCTGATGCCGCGATGCCGAAATTGCGCTGCGTCTTAACCAGTTGGGCGGAATTGTCGCTGTAAATCTGGATGATCCGCCCGTTGTTGTCGAATTCGTGATAACGAGCTGAATCGCTGACGCCGCCATGGCGCATAGCGGTGGCGTTGTGACGGATCAGGTCAACAACCCCCGCCGTGCGCTGAATCAACTCAAAAACTTCGCCCGTGCCGTCCGCATCGGTGCGCGTGCGGCGGGACATATCGCCAGCGACCAAAACGGTATCCCACATTTTTTCATTGGCGGGCGCATCAGTTTCGAACAGGACGTCGCGAACAGCAGTGCCGTCGCGTCGGTAAATGCCGGTGATGCAGTTGTCTTCGGTGAAACCGTTCGTGGCGGACGTGACGAAGCCGGATGCTTTGCAACCATTGATGAGACGATTGATATCGGCCTGCGCCGTGCCGGTTGACACGTCATTGTCGAAGCCGATAAGCATCGTGGGGGAACCTTGCGTGTCGATGGCTTGACAGTTGTCGTAAATTACGCCACGTGGATAGGTCGCGTCGATTGCCCCGACCGATTGAATACGGAAACCCGCCGCCGAAATGCCGGTCGCACTGCCACCATTTTTATCGGCGTCAATCGAAATGCAGCGCTTGTAAGTAATATCGCGAGGTAGTGGATTGGATACCTCAGTCGGCCCCGATGTAATGAAATTAATGGCAGCGCCGTCGCCTTTGCAATTTTCATACGTACCACGGCGCGTAGAATTAGCCGATTTGTAGCTGTAGCTGTAGCAGCCAGTGATAATGCCACCAATGATTGAGAAGTCGTGATTCCCAACTGTCCCGGTGATGTCGTGGCCCTGGTCCACATTAACGCAGCGCGGCGAGTGTTGTTCAAAGTTATAGCAGCCGCTAAACGCTATCCCACGCGATCTGCGCTTGCTTACCACGGCGCTAACTAAGCAGCCGCAATCATAAACGTAAGGATTATACGAAATGAAGTTGTAGCAGTTGTTATACCAAATTCCATTCACGACATCATCGGCTGGAACCGATACAGTCGTATAGCGCTCATCGTGTACAGTGACTGCCATGTCGTAAAAATCGAAACACGATTGGAACGTCACGCCATTTCCCGCCCCGCCACCAGTCGAGCCGATCTCGCCTACTGCGAATTTCGAGCATCCGGTAATCCAGATACCGGCGTCATCGCCAAGTACACCACCGCTCAAATTACCGTTGCGGTTCACGTAGACGCGATGCAGGTAAAACCCGGTACGTCCACTAATAAGCAGCGTACGGCGGTTGGAACCGGTAGGCGTCAATTGCTTCAGCGTCATGTTGATCATGCCGACGAAACTAGCGTGCGGCTCAAGATTCCCCGTCACTCCATAGGTCAGGCCGCAACCATCAACAACCTTGCCAGTCGCTGTCGCCGCCACAATCGCAGCCCGACAATCGAGTGATGCAGTGCCAGCCAACACATCGGCACGCTGGGCGTCCGTCATGAAGTCAAAAGAGCTAACCCGCTCTTGTAGTTTGGCCTTTACCGTCGTAAGCACTGCGCTTGCACCGCTGGCAATATGACCGACAAGGCTAGAGCCGGTTGGAGCCGCATACTGATCCGTCAAGTCATCCGGATCAAAGAACACGATATCGGTTTCGGTTTCCGTGGTGATGCCGGTCTTGCTGACCACCTGCGTGTAGTGGCCGTTCGCCGCTTTGCCGAAGCACTGGCCAGTGGAATCGGTCGTCATCGGGTTGGTGATCGGCGTGACTTCATCGTCCGCGTACAGCGTGGCTGTCACGCCGCCAGGGTAAGTCTTGATCAGAACCGATGCGCCACGGATCGCATTGCCGCCGACGTCTTGAATGGTGAATGCTTTGCGTTCCATGGCGCACCTTTGAGGCTATGAGGAATGCGCCCGTTACAGGCGCAATGTTACTATCAGGAAACTGTGTCGCTGAACGGCGTGGCCTCGCTCCCGGACTGCGTGATGAAGCCGCGCACCGCCCAGGCCGTGGCCGAAATGTCTTCGAACTCCACCCAGTCACCGATGTCCACGCCGCCCGTGGTCGTCCCGTTCAGCGTGAAGGTGTCATCCGTCGTGCCAGCGCGCCACGTGCGGGCCGCATCGGTCGCCGAATCGGTGGTGGATGCGCCAATCACGGTCCCCTGCATCACGTCAGCGCCAACCACCGACTTGATGATGTAGTTGGACGTGTTGACTTCGCCCACCACGAAACGGTAGCGCGCGCCACTGCCGGTCGCCGCTGGCAGGGTGTAGGTACTGGCGGCACCGGCCACCGTCATCAACAGCGTGCGCGACTCATGCGCGGCCTCGGTGATGGCGCCAGTGGCAATCAGCGTGACGATGCGCGACGACAGATCGGTGGCGCGGTTGATTTCTGCAGCGGTGGAAGTGATGGCACCCAGGTCAACCAACGCGGTGCTGGTGAACTCGGTCGCGGACGGCAGGAAGCGGCGGAAAATCGTGTCGAAGATTTTCGCGACGCGCTTGTCCGGGATGCGCTGGATGTATTTATAGATCGAATCGGCCATGATGGAACTCCTTTAAAAGAGGCTTTCGCCTAACTGACACTGCGTACGATTTCGGGCTCACGGCCCATGTTTAAATGCTTGCCTGGAGACGCTTGAACCATGCGCGACCCTTCTGCGAGTCCTGCAACAGATCGAATGGGTAATCCGGGGTTTTGGTTTCAATCATCTGGATGCTGTCAGGCTTCGACGGGTCCGGCGTGCGCTGGACGTAGCCGATGGAATGTGCGCGGGCAAGCGCCTCGATGTACTTGCGTTTGACCTTCGATTCCACGCCGCGCACGATGGGTTGATTGATGCCGTTGCAGCTCGGTGTGACGATTTCCAGTGAGCCGCGTTCACGCGACGGGTGCACATAGATCAGCACTTCCTCGTGCATGAAAGCCTCCAACTCCACGGCATCCATGCCCATGGCGTCGATCTGCTCCAGTGGCATCCCTGGCGTCGTCAGTTCATCCAGGCCGCGCGTCGTCGCGCCTTGCAAGTCGTTTTGTTCGATTGATTTACCGCGCATTTCCTGCTCCTGTGTATTTGAAAAACCGCCCCGTAGGGCGGCCTTGCTTCGGTGATTACGACGTCAGCGGCTTGGAGGGCACGCAGTGCAGATCGTAGTAAGTCGCCGTGACGTTGGATGCGTCCAGCGCGGTTGTGCCGGCAGTGAACGTGGCGGTGCTGGCCAGGGCGATTTTCACGGCGCCGATGGGGCACAGGTCAGCTGGCAGATCCGGCCACTTGAGGACAGCAGTGCCGGCCGTCAGGTCGGCCGCCAGCACAGCGGTGCCTTTGACCGACGAGATGGTGCCGGACGAGTTGATGCAGATCAGATACAGGCACTTGGTCAGTATTGGCTGGATGGCTGCGGCGGTCAGTGGCACGTTGGTTGCCGAGTCCGCCTTGTTGTAGATGATGCCGTCGATGCAGAAGTCCGAACCAGTGCCGACAGTCGAAGCCAGCGCAATACCGGTCTTCGCGCCATCGCCAATGGCTAATCCGACCTTCGACATGCAGAACGTGCCACCGCGATGGCCGTCATTCAGGTTAATCATGATAAGTTTCCTTTAACGTTATGGGTCGCGGTTAGGCCAAGTCGGTCACGCCTGCCTCAATACGGGTCATCCAGTTTTCGTTAAGACGCACGCACGAATACCAGAAGTCGGCGCCGACATAGCCGAACATGCCGGATGGATTGGCGTGGTTCTTGATCTTGGACGAAATCACGGTTGGATTGATGCCGGTGTAGCCGTTGCCTTTCAGGCTGACGTGACCGAACGCGCTTTCACCGATCACGACAAACGGGTACACGTCCACCGAACCACTGGTAGCCACCATGCCGTTGGTGGTGGCGGATCCTGCGGTCAGGTACGGAGCGAACAGCGGGGACGGGATGAAGCGGAATTCCTCGCAGGCGCCGACTTCGCGCGGGTGGACCGGCTTGATGGCCGAACCGTATTCCACGCGCTTGGTGAACCCTGGCAGCGCGCGGACATCGGACGTGCCATCGGTGTGGTAGAACACCAGATAACAGTCTTCCACTGGCGCAGTGCCGAAGTTCTGGCCGGCCGCGATCATGGACGTGACGTGCTTGGCGCGGTTGGTTTCCATGGTGCGGGCAGCCGCCTGCAGTTTGCGCAGGCTGATCGCAGTGTTCACGCCGGTACGGGTCGAACCGTTCGCATACAGCACGCTGGAGCCAGCCTTGACTTGGCCGTAGGCTACCAACTCGGCAACTTCCGCCAGGGTTTGCGAGGTCAGTTTCTGCATGTCCATCGGGATGTCGTCCTCGTACATCAGCTCAGCCTTGCTGGAGTACTTGAACAGCACGGCGAATTGCTCGACGGTGGTCGTCACATCGGTATAGCTGATGGTGTTGGACTGCGGCGTGGTGCCTTCCGACGTGATGAAATTGGCAGCGGTGATGCCTGGAACTTCACTGGAGTTGGCGTTGAACGGCTTCAGGCGGCGGAACACCACCGAGTCGGTCTTGTTCAGCGGCTGCTCTTTCTGGTCGCCGAACTTGCCCAGGACTTGAATGGTTTCCACCATTTTCAACATTTGCAACTCGGCACGAATGAGGTTGCGCGATGCAACGGTGCCGTAATTTTGGGTAGTCATGTCTGACTCCTTTTAATGGTTGGACCACACTTGCTTGGCAATGGCGGCCCTGAGTTCGGCTGGTGACATGTCGGCCTCGGATTTCACAGGCTTCATTTTGCGTCCCTCGGTTACTTGCGACTGCTCCAGGCGCTGCTGGCGTTCAGCCTCGATTTGCTTCGGCGTCTTTTGCGATGCCTTGTGCTGCTTGTAGTCATCCAGGATTGCGATGACCTCCAACGGGTTCATGCTGTCGCGCTGTCCGTTTTCCTTGTGCCATTTCTGGAAGTCTTCGGAGTCACGGACTTGAGCCCAGTCGGGATGTTTCATTGCCACGAACTGGCCGCCCATTTCAATGCGATGCGATTCCAGTTCTTCGCTGATTTGCCGACGCACAACCTGCTGGTCTGGAACAAGCTTTCGAAGCTCGCCCAGTTCAGCGGTCAGGCGCTTTTCCGTTGCGCTGGCCATTTCGGGGAAGTTCGTGCTGAACTCGTCCCATTCTCGCTTGGTCTGCTCTGCAATGGCGACTTGCTCCTGACTCGGTGCGACAGGCACTGCTTTCGCAGCTTCCTTGGCAGCGTGGAGTTCGCCTTGCACAGCACCTAAGCGCCGCTCGGCTTGCTTCAGACGCGTTTCCAGGCTTTCGGCCTGATCGACCTTGGAACGAAGCCCGTTGAACTCTTCGCGCAGGGCGGCTGGTACGCCGGCCCACGGATCGGGTTCAGGCTCCGCTGTGGCGGTGTCTTGCGTCTTTTGCGTTTGCTGATCCACTTGGGTTGATGCCTGCAATGCTGGATCAGCATTGACGATATCTTCACCAGCCCAAATTTCCCGTGCCAGCGCCTCACGGTCCACTACAACGTTTTCATCGGACATCTGACTTCTCCTTGCTGATCCGGCGCGGGGCGGCGGATATTTAATGCGGGGTGGCGAACCAGCCCGAGTTACTCAAAATGCTCTTGGTCTGCCGCGCTGCGACGCCGACGCTCTTTAGGGCGCGGCAACTCCAGCAACTCTTTCAGCAATTCAATCCGCCCACGAAGCGCGGCGGTCTGTACCGCATCGCGTTTGTGGGAATCGTTGCGCTCCCTGGCCTGCTCAAGTTCGGCAGTTGCCCAGTTCGTAACGAAAATCCATGTATCGGAAAACTCGTGAATCACGCCCTCGCGTCCAGCCACGGATGGCAAGTGGGAAATCCTTTCCTCTTCTTGCTTGACGTCCTTGGTTTTACGAAGGTTGAAAAAGAAGCTAACAATTTTTGTATACATAATTTGTTACCTAAATTTCCGCACAGATATTGTACACAAAAAATGTACAGAAAAAATTTTACGCAGGTAATTATTGCTCGTAAGAACGCCCCGATGTCGCACGGCCCGCTGGCTCGGTCGGAGGACTTGCCGCCCGCTGATGTGCGTTCATGAGGGACAGCTCTTTCTGGACGCTGAGTTTTTGTGATGTGGTGGCCAGCAGCACCTTGAGATCTTCAAACGACATTTGTCGCTTGCCGTCCATTTCCTGCTGGTCCAGGTGCGCTTGCATTTCCGCCATGGCCTGCTGGAATGCGCGGTCGCTATCTGCCTGCCCTGCCTTGAATTGCAAGTCGGCTTGCTGCTTTGCTTGTTCAGCGCTGAGTTTCTGTTCCTGCATCTTTTCGCGGGACGCCACATTGAGTTGCGCGGCCTGGACCTGTGGCGCAACTGGTGGCGGAGCCTGTTCGCGCTGCTTGCGCAGTGCGTCAATTTCCTCCGTGGGCTTCAATACATCCAGATGCAATGCCTGCAACAACTGGCGGATTGCCTCGCCCCAGTCAACCTGCAACTCAACCTCTGGATCGGCGCGCAGTTGCAACAATTGCAGCAGCAATCGTGCGTTCTCATCCTTGACCAACAACACAGACGTACCTCGTGCATCGACCTCAAAATCTCCCTTGATGTCGCGGCGCTTGTTGTATTGCATATTCCAATGGTAATAGCGGCCGATGTGTGGGCGCGTGATCTGGTCATCCCATTGTTTGACCTGGCGCCGCCGCCCGGTGTCAGCACCATTCATTAGCATCTGCATGCCACCCAGCGTCTCAGGGGACGAGCCCTTCTCGCCCTGGGCCAGCATCGGCGTGCCGGATTCCAGGTCAGTGAAGCGCAATGCCAACTCGATGATGTTCTGCAATTCAGGCTGGTTGTTGGCAATCTGGTACTGCGCGAACGCGGCACGCACATCCCCCTCGTCGCGCTCATCGACCCAAATCTTTTTGCCGGTCACTTCCCATATGCCGTCTTCTGGTTCCACATCCTTGTGCACGACGATCTGCGCGCCGGATGAGTCGCCTGCGTTATCCATCATCGCGCGCCAGGCGGCGGTCAGGATGCGCTGTTGCCAGATCAGTTTGCGCGGTTCACCAATGCCCCACGGGCTGTCGTTGTCCTGCTGAACCCACTGGAAGAAGTCGTACGGCAACTCCCCGGTATCCAGGGTATTAAGTTGAATCTTGATCGGATGATCGTTGATGAACACCACGCACGCAGAGAACGTGAAGCCAATGCCATCAGGGCAGCGGCAACCCATGGCTTCCAGGTCTTCGCGGTCAACATCGCCGTGGTATTCCCAGCGCTCGTATGGCGCGCCGCGCTCGGTCATGATCGACTGGGCGCGCAACCTTGTGCTGTCCTTTTCTGCCGCTACCGTGGTGCGCTTTGGCTGTTCTCGCAGCACTTTGATGATTTCCTCGGTGCGATAGCCTGGCATGCCGGCCAGCGCTTCCACCTCACGCGGCAAGACGTAATCGCGCTCCCAGATATAGGCTCCGCGCTTCGGATCACTGCCGCAGTTCGGATCAGGGAAAACGTTCCAGTTGTCCACCCACTTACTAGCCGGTGACAGTTTTTCCACTGCCTTCATCACGTAGACAGAATCTTCCCCGTCCGTGACTTCCTGCCAGGCGCGGCGGATCGTCTTGACGACGTTCGGCCCCTTGAGGATACCGGTGCCCATACGGACAGCGGATCGCGCCACCTTGCGGCACTCACTGTTGAATTGTGATTCGTTCAACTGATCGTCAATCACGTCCTGCATCGCGGTAGCGCGCTTCTTCGCAGCATCCATCTTCATGCGCTTGGCTTGCTCAGGCGTCGGCGCCTGCGCTGGCTGTACTGGCATGGGTGAGCCAGGGACTTGCGGCAGACCCTGCGGCGCCAGCATTTGCCCCATAGCGGCGGCCACTGGCGTTTTCTCTCCATCAAAAGCCTCGTCGGGCATCGGGGTAGGCTTAATGCCCCAGTTGCGGTCATCGGTTGGCAGCAGGATTTCCGTGAACCTACCCTCTGCCGTGTCGCACTTTCCACGGATGATATTAACCACCACGCGAGAGCGGCGCTGTTGCTGACCCGCCGTCTTGCGATCAACGAACGCATCACCAGTGGCGAAGTCGATCATGTCGGTGCGCTGCACGCCGTCCCGACCATCGAATGCGGCTTGGTCTTCGCGCCACTGACGCTCGATGCCTGATGCGGCGCGCCCCTCAACCGCCTCGTCGCGCTTTTTCAGCAGCGATTGCGCCAGCGCCTCAAGCCTTTGCTCAACCGGTGTTGGGCCGTCTTGCGATTCATCGGCCATCAGTCCATATGCCGGGTCAACCATTTTTTCCTGATACATCACAACTCCCAGTTAAATCCCGACCACTGAATCAAGCACCTCGCGGCGCGATCTGCCACGCTGCTTCGGCATGTCTTCCCTGCCCGCCTGCAATCCACCTGTTTCCATACAGCAATATTGTAATGCGTCATGAATGTGACTATAGCTATTCTTCATCGGCTCTTCGGTGTAGCGCTCCTCGCCCACCACCTGGATGCGCCTGTACTTGTAGCCACCGTTGAATCCCTTGCGCAACACAGCGCAGCACGGGTCGATCAGCATCATTGGCTGACCACCAGACAATTTCGAGAGGAACCATGCAACAGCGCTACGGCGCGGCAACCATGCGTTGGTTTTTCCTGGGCGGATTTTCAAGCCAGCGGCACGCACCTCTCCTAGACACGTCTTCTCGTTGCTCTGCTGGGATTTCTGATTGCCTGCCGGGTCGCCAATGCAAATGATCAGGTCATCCTTGCGCTTCCAGAAATCGGGGTAGACCGACATCAACTGTGGGATCAGCATGTCTGTCAGAAATGCGTCGATCGCCATATCTTCGCCGCACATTTCATCCAGCACCAGCAGGCGCCCACGCGAATCGGTCTGTGTGATGACAGCGGCCGGCGTCAGTCCGAAGTCCATGCCGATGCGTAGCTGCACGTTCGGAATCGGATTAACCTGCTTGACGTGCAGCGTGTCGTTATACTCTCCGTACACAGGCTTGCCATCGTGCACGCTGCCGTATTCACCCAGCACGAACACCTTAATCCACTGCGCATCCTTGCCGGGAATCTGCCGCAACCAATACTCATAGCCTAGCGTGTGGTTGCTGACGTTCTCGGCGTCCGGGTTCGGGATATAGCTTTCGCCGACCTTCAGCAACGCGCCAGGCTGCGCGAAAAACTCATATCCTTCCGGCTTATCGACCTCGGCCATTTTGTAATACCAATGGTCGTCATCCGGGGAATTGGTATCCATGATGATGCCGGACCAGTTCGAACCGCCTTGCGCCAGCGATGGATACCGCCCGACACGCCCCGTTCCCATATCAAGGATGGCTTTCGGCAGTTCAGAGCACTCATTGATCCAGATGCCTGTCAACTCCAGCGATTTCAACTTCTTCACGTCATCCGGGCGGTCCAGCGAGATAAACATCACTTCCAACTCAACCCGCGTACCATCCGGCAGGTTCTGCACCACCATGCTGGTGATTGGCGCATCCCAGCGCATCACCGCATCAGGCACCCAATCCTCCCATGTTTTAATGCTGGTCGATTTCAACTCCGGGTAGCTGTTGCGAATCACCGCCCAGCGTGAACTACGCACGCCGCAAAATGCCGTCTGCTCTACCGCGCGCCGGATGATTTCCATGCAGCATGTAACCGACTTGCCGGTGCCGATAGGGCCGCGCAAGCCGCGCACAAACGCCGTTGACCGATGGAATCGGCTGGCGGTCGGCGCGGCTTTGTAGTTGATCATTGCCATCAGAAGCTCATGTTGTAGGTGGTGGGCTCGCCGCCCTTGTCCTTGGATTTTTCATCAATGCCGAACGCCTCGCGCTCAAGCGAAATGAGTACTCGCATGGTTTCAGCCAACTTCTTCATACTGTCGATGCGACCAGCACTGGATATAACCTTTTGGTACAGATCGTTGCGCTTATCCTGGCCCTTGTCATCCGCGCTGCGCAGCAATTCACCCAACTCGTGGAATAGCTCAATGTTGCCAGTCTCGGCTTCAAGTTCTTCCATCAGGGACAGTGCGAGACGGCGTGAACGACCGATATCTTTGCGCTGGGATAACTGAACGTTGGCTATGATCGTCGCATTGGCGTCTATGATCTTTGCATCGGTTGCAGTGGTTTCGGTTGAAACTTTTCCTGAAACCTCCGCCGCTGAAACCATGGCATCAGCCTTGGCCTGAACCTTCGCCTTCAGATCGCGCGGAACCCCGAGCTTGCGGAAGTGCTTATTGATCGCGGTGTGCGATACCTTCTGACTAGTATCAGACTCGTAGTCGGCTGCGATTTGCAGGACACTCTTAAGCCCAGCACGCCAATCCGGCTCGATGCGCTCCCAATCAATTCTAGATGCCATCACGCGCCCTTTCGGCAATTATTTCTTTAACAGCCTGCTCCATTGCCATGTGCAATTTAATATGCCCCCATGGCAATGGGATGGTTTTTGATTCAATGCACGCCATTTCAATAAGTGCATCCTTATACAAATCACCTGTGGATGTCCAAAGCAAGCATTTCCTCACTCGCGTGAGGATGTCTCTGCGCATGCCAAATTGAACCGCATACAACGCTGCCTGCCCAATACCTGCCACCACATGGTTATACCCATTCGAACCATCCTTGACCTCAATCACACTGGCCGAACCGTCAATATGAAAAATGACTATATCGGCTCGCCCAGCCTTGACGGAGAATTCATAAGTAATAGTGTCTTCGGCGCAGAGCATTGGGATGCGGTCATCAAAATGACCAGTTATACATTGTTCTTTGAACATCCTTACGATGTCACTCTCAAGACCGGGTGGGTTGCGGCGTTCCGATAAAATCAGCTCCGTCCTTGCCTCAACCTCTCCGAAATTGATTGCTGTCATATTCAGCTCGGAATGATCGTGTGCCCGTTACCATCCACCAGCATCGGCGCGGGGATAGCTACGGTTGCACCTTCCTTGTTGAAGTCCAGTCCGATGTGCGGCGCTTCAATCGGATCAACCACTGTCATACCCATATCGTCCAGCATTTGCAGGATCTTGCGCAGGGCGCAGTGCGATGGGCTGGTTTTGTCGAATCCGCCATCGAACACCACGTTCATAGCGGTAGTGCCGTCGTCCAGGTCGGCAATAACGAGGCATGCTTGTTTGATTGTCATGGTTTTTTCCTTTGTGTGGTTTTACAGATAGCCGCCGCGCGGCTGCTTACGGTTGAGTTCACCAGGCGCTTGGTCGTCAACGATTTCATCGCCAAAGACCTTGCGGGCGATGGATTCGCGGTCCTGCCCTTGACTGGCGCCTGACTGGCCGCCTGACTGGTAGATTTGCATGGCCATGTCGAGCGCCTGCTTGATGTCCTGCACGTCGTGGCCGGTACCCTGTGCATCAAAGCCATCGGCTGGCTTTTGCTCCACGCCGACAGACATCACGCGGTTGCCCGGCCCTACGTAGATTTCGATGCAGTAGCCGCCTTCCTGATCTGACTCTGCGCTTTGATCAATCATCGCGTCCATGATTACTCCCAACGCGGACGCGTCAGCAGCGCCGTCACGGTCAGTGTGGTTGTGCCGTCGCCAGCAGTGACGCGCGGACGGGCCAGTAGCACCATTTCGGTGACGGCTTCAATTTTCGCGGTCGTAAAATCCAGTGCATTACCCTGCGGATCGGTTAGCGCGACATAATTGGTTTCGTCGTTACTCCCCTCCCAACGCACCGAGCCGCCGGCGCCGAAAGTACCAACTACCTGGACAGACCGATCTTTTTGATCCGTCAGCTTGACCGGCAGACCCGTATCGCCGTTGAGCATATCCGCCCACGTGACCTTGATCGTGCCACTATCGCCGTCCATGCGCGCGAATGTCGGGGTAATCGTTGCCATTTCTATCGTCCTCTGCGCCTGCGCGCCTTGATAATCCACTCAGAAACCACTGGTGCTGGCGGTGTTCCGCCGCCACTTGACCCGCCACCTATCCATAGCGCAAACAGGCCGCGATAAGCCACGGTGGCAGGGGTCGTCATATCCACGCTTGCGCCGCCCATCCATGGGGCCAGCATGCTTCTGATTGCGGTTGCCATGATTTAGCTCGGGTCACTTCCTGAAATCGGATCAGCCCCGGGCGCGGCAGTCAGCGTACTGGTCCATGCCGTGGTGCTGTCGTCCTCTTTTTTCACGGTCAACGTAGTCCCACTGATAGTCCAGAGATTCCTCAAGAACCTTAACGCGTTTCTGACGGTCCTACCACCGCTATCCGTGCCTGTCGCCATATCACGGTCAAGCAGTGCATCGGCAACGCTGGTGCGCTCATCAGCCGTCAACGTCATGGCGCTGCCGACCGCTGCCGGGCTGGCTGGCAAGTTGTCGGTTTTAGCCTTGATGGCGGCGATTTCTGTGTCGAGATAACCCGCTACCGTGGTCAGTAGTGCATCTGTGGCCAGCCCTGACTGCAATTCTGTCGTCAGGTCGGCGGCAGCAGCAGCAGCAGTCATGACGTTTGCAGCCATCGCACCCACGCTGGAATCCATGCGACCACCGACCAGGGCGGCGGGAATCCGCCCGTCCAGCGTGGTTCCGGTGTCAACCAGGATCGCGGCCACATCGGCGCGCTGCGCATCGGCGTCCAGGCCGCCCGCATCGCTGATGATCAACCCGCCAGCAGCATCAGCCGCAGCGTTTGGCAGCGCGGTCAGCCCCATGCGCACGCCGTCCAGCGGATTAAATCCGACGAGTGTGAATTCGATTGGAGACGCCGCCGCCGAACTGGATGTGATCATCACGTACACCACCGCCGTCCACGCACCACTGGCAAAAATCGCGTCTGCGATGTCTAGTCGGTATAGCCCCGGCGCCAGGGTGCTGGACACTTCTTTGATGCCCCAATCGCTATGTGCCGCCGTCAGCGATGCCAAGTCGTTTAGCGACGAGGTATAGTCCGTCACGGTCACGTCATTATCCGTCTCTACCCGCGTCCCACTTACAGTTAGGTTTGCGGCAACCAGGCCAGTCTTGCCACTACCGTCTGTGCTAGTAGGGTCCGGAATAAATACGGTCGTTGTGTAGTCGGTAAAGCCGACCGTGATGTCCTTAGCCATTGAGGCCCCCATTCATTCCAGGATGTCTAATCAAACCGCCACCCGCGCTTGCCCCATCATCAATTTTCGACACGATCGGGTACACGGCATAAACAGTTGTGTTGCCATCCGTGAAAGCGCCGGAACTATTATTCCGGGTCGTGCTGTAGAAATTATCGTCCAGATAGCATCCCAGTTCCGCCGCGCTTGCGTACGTGTGCTGAATCACGGTCAGATTCCCGGCTGCCGTGGCCTTTAGCACCAGCGCGTAGACAGTGTTTGCGGCCAGATCAACTGGTGTGGAAAAGCGCAGGAAGCGCACAGGGCCGGTGTCCTGCATATCGCCGTCAATCGTAAAACTGGCAATCTGGCTAGGCGTGCCGGTGTGCGTCGAGTAAAGGCTCAGCACGCCACTTTGAGCATCCGCTGGGACGGAACCAAGACTCATGTGTACCTCGGCGCCGTAGCACGTGACTGGGCCGGGAAAGCTGAATCTGTTGCCGCGCTCATCAGGATTGGTTGCGTCCGTCCAAGCGGTATAAGCGGCGGTGTACGCGCCTGCAAGTCCTGGGACGTTGATGCTAACGCCGCCGCTTGTCATCAAACCGAAAGCAAAACCGGCGTTCGTGGTGTACGCCTTGGTCCACGCCCCGGCGCTGTCTTTGGTCAAAGAATACGGAGAACCGATCCCGCCATTAATGCCCGTGGTGCGCAATACGTTGAAATTACCAGCAAAACCACCGGTTGCAGTCAGTACAACTGCGTATTGCGTGCCGGCCGTCAGCGATGCGGTACCAGCCAGGCCTGTGCATGTCTTTGTGCCGGTCGATGCAACAGAAACACTGCCGGTGCCGCTGTTCGTGACTGGCGTGCCGCTCGGGAATCCAGTCGTTGCGTCTACCGTCTCAAGGGTCGCGTCAATCGTGCCGGTACTTGTGTAAGCTTGACAGCGGAATTTTACCTGATCCGGTGGTGTGGTGCTGGGCGCTTGAAAAACGACTGCCATTTTGTCGCCAGCGCCGTTGAACGTGAACGTAACGTCGCTACCGAGTGATGTACTGATAGCGTAACCGCCAGGGATCAGCGGGCGCCATGCCATCGGCGCGACGATGGCGGCAAGTGTCATGACACCCTCACTAAAACATTATCGGATGTTGTGGCCACTGCCACCGTTTTACCAACCAGAGATTGCAGCGTTGCCAGCGTCATGGTGTTATCAGCCTTGTATGCGGTTGCCACGGCCAGTAACAGCAAATCCTCCGCACTCAGCCGAGATTCCATCGACTTCACAGCATCCACCAATTCCGCCTTTGATCGGAACGACAGATTTTGCTTAGACGGCGACGTCGGCATCGCGCCATCGGAGCATGTGATTCCTATCGATACAGATCCACCATTGATCGCAATGGAATCTATTCTCAATTTGCGCGCCATTATTCCCCCAGCATTTTGGCAATCTGCGCCTTGGCGGCAGTGATGCGCGATTGCAACGCATCCAGTTCGTTAGTTTTTGCACTGACACTGGCCTGGAGTTCCTTGGCCTGCGCGGCGCAAGCGTCACGATCCACGGCGGCACGACCGGCTGCCAACTTTGCATCGGCAGTGATGTTGTCGGCGTCCTGGCGCGCTTTGGTCATCAGGGTGGCGGCATCAACCTGGGCTTTGGCGTTGATCGTGGCGGCCGACGCCTGCGCCTCATCCACGATCGAATCGGCGTGGGCGCGGGCACCAGCGGCCTTGGCGCTGTTTTCCACGGCGATGCGGTCCGCTTCTGCGGTGTGTTCACCAATGGCCAGCTTGGCGGCATCGATTTTCGCGTCCAGATCCGTCAGGATGCGGCGCTTTTCACCGGCGGCCTGCTCCAGCGAGCCAATCGACGACAGCGCATCGGCCGCGCCTTCCATGTGCCGGAACAACTTGCCCAGGTTGCGAATGGCGTCCGCCGCCTGATTGTAATCGATGTCAGTCATGATCTTTTCCAGTGGGAAATTACACTGACGTGATTATACCTGCGGAAACGTGAATTTCCACAGGTTATGCACTGGAAAGGGAGAGGTGGAGCGGGTAGAGGGAATCGAATCCTCATCTTAAGCTTGGAAGGCTTCAGCTCTGGCCATTGAGCTACACCCGCATGAAACTGGCGCAAGGGGCTGGAATCGAACCAGCGACCACCGGATTTTCAGTCCAGCACTCTACCAACTGAGTTACCCAAGCTAGAATATTCCCGGTTGCTTCCGGGGCGCCCGCTTACGATGCGCAGCTTATTGCTTGGGAGAGGGTGACGCGATTTCAGGTCGCGGCCTTGCAATGTCACTCCCTTTTGTTGCCGTCCCTGCCACGGCTCGCCGGCTAGGATGAAACCGGGGACTCCTCACGATCCTTCTTTACTACTGCAATTGGTGGCTAATCGCTGCACTGGTAGATCAGACGATGATTCCTGTCACCCAGCATCCGCTTTCGCCTGCCGGTTATACCCTCCGGCGCTACACTTCATACTACAGGCTGGTAGCTACCTAGCCTGCCATCTATAGCGTGGCTGCTCTCTTGCTGTGGTGGCAGGCTTTCCGGAGTATAGACACTGCGAGTCCGCATTCACCTTGTTGCTTACGCTTACAAGCACCACAAGAAAAAGAGGATTACACCCTACGCGGCACGCCCTCTCGGTCGTTTGGTACTACGCGTGCCAGGGAAGTCCTTTTTTCAATGCCCCCTCTTTCTTGTGGCCACTGGTTACGCCAGTGAGGCGGCTCCCGCGCTATCTGCGCAGTGAGCTTGTGAATCATTATTGTACACCATCAACCATCAGAAATGCACCATGTGCAGTCGCATAATCAACGCCGCCTGCTCGTCGGTGAAATCCGCGATACAGGCGCGCTCCGGTGCGCACGTAAGGTCGATGCTGATTCGCTGCAACTTGGCTATGTTCTTGCGGTCGATGCCACTGCGCTCGGTTAGTGTCAGCAGCATAGCCAGCCGCTCGCCCATGGTGTGCACCCACTGGACGGTGCCCATCATGCCGCCTGAAAATGTTGATGGTAAAGCGAACTGATGCGCTCGCGGCTCACGTTTTGCAGCTTCGACGTGTCGAAATGATCGTCGCCAGCAATACTGACGAACGTGATGATGTCGCTCTCGTCATCGTAGTACAGAGTGCCGCGCGGAAGCCGGTACAGTGCTTTCAGTTGGTTATCCGTGTTCATGATGGACCTCAGAAGTATAGACATGGCCTGCTTTGATGCGTTCCTGCACGGTGGCCATTGCCGCCAGGATTTCTTTTCTATGCGCCAGTTTAAGTTGCCCCTCGTGAACTTCAAGCGCGAATTTCACATCGTTCAGTGCTGTACCGTCCAGCCTAAAATTACCCGTGGTGCGGAACCGGATATTAGCCCGGAAAGCGCCGTCCAGCGCTTTGACGATGTCGTCCTCGTGCTGGTGCTGGAATACCGATTCGGCCAGTGTCAGCGCGATATTGAGCGCGCAGACCACGCATTCCCAACTTTCGCGGCTGGCCGTGCCGTGCGTCAGATTCAGCAGCGCCAGCCGGTATCCCGCGCCAAGATCGACCTGCTGATCGTCGCGCAGGGCGGCGTTATCCTCGCCCCGGTGGTTGATGCGGTTCAGCACCAGTCCGGCGCCGATGATGCCGGGGCGGTACTTCGGGCCGCGATAGGGTTTGCGCTTGCTCATGGTTTTTGCTGGGATGCGATGGCGGCGCGGGCTTGCCAACCCATCCAATTATTGCGTGTGCGGATGTTTGAGTAGTGGCCGCCGTGCCCATCCATAGGGTAGCCCATAGTTTTGGCATACGCCTCAAACGCCGCCCGCTCCTGCTTTTCGTGCTGGCCTTGCATCCAGTCGACAAGTGCTTCCTTATATTCCTCGCCCGTTGCGAACTTGCTCAAATCCGGCTTTGCCCGCTCATCCCCAGCCGGTTGCCCTGCATTGGCCACAGGGGCGGCCCCGGCGTCCGCAATCGCCTCATCCAGAAACGCCTTGATGTCTATGCCGCGCACTTCCTCTGCCCACGTCGGCGCGACATCCTGCGGGCGCAAGCCGACTTCGCCAGGGTAGGTGTCTTTGCCGTGGTCTTCGATGTAGGTGGCGGCACATCCGCGCAACGTGGTCATGGCGGTCAGGGCGATGCTGTATAGGTCCGGCGTTGCCACAGGCTCCCCAGCAGGCGCTACCTTATCCGCCTGGAACTTCGCAAAAGCCGCTTTCATTGCATCGCTCGGTTCAGGTGGGTTCTCCATCAGGTTCGAGAGCATTTCGGCATCGGCTGCCGTGATGTTCAGCGGGCGATCAGCAGGCGCTTGTGCGGGCTGAGTGGCCAGCGTCGCATCAATAGACGCAGTGATGGCATCGAACGCATTTTCAGCCTCGCTGACTGACTCGTAATGCAAGGTGATCGTTCCACCCAAACCTTCCGCATCACTGGTCATCGTGCCACCTTCGTAGCCGGTAGCGATCTTCTTTACCAGCGCATCCACCGCCACCACTGCGGGCACTGGTGCTGGTTGCGAATCAGCGTACAGCTTGCGAACCTCATACAGCCAGTTATGGTTGTGTGGCGTGCGCTTGTAGTCCTGATAAGAACCTTCGCTGCACTTCTTCCATTCACCCCATGCACTTTCATCCAGCCAATCCCCGCGCATCCTGTACTGGTATTCGACGGGCTCCTGCGGCGCGGCCTGGCTGGCGAGTGCCGCGCGTCCGGCTTCGGCCAACTTGGCGACGTTTTCGTATACCTTTTCCGTGCCTCGCACTTTGGCGTTCGCGTAGAAGTCTTCGGCGTAACGCGTGAGCGCTTCAAGTGCTTGCCGCATTTCCTGCCCCACCGGCACGCGGGCGGATGCAAGAGCGCCATGGGTGAATTGACGCAATTTCGCCAGAGTCTTGGGCGAGTCCTGCTTGTGTGCAATGGCGTGGCACGCAGCACCCAGCAGCCCGCGAGGCACGATTACCGGGTCTTCGATTGCTTCCGTGGTTTTGGTGGTGTCCATGATTTCCTTTCATTTCACCTGCCTGTCCGGCAGGCGGTGTGTTAGTTAATTTCAACTTCCAGAATCAGCCACTGGCCGACGTAGCCGTGCAGTTCGGCGATGATGTCGTGGCCGCCGATATTCACTTCCTCGTCCGTCCATAGGTAGCCGGTGATTTCGGAATAGTGTGAACCGAAGTCAATGTCGGTCGCGCCCATCAGTTGGCGAATAAATCCTTCCTGTGCTTCGACCTTATCCACTTGGCGGTCGGTGATCCAGTAACGCGCCGTGACGGTCTTGCGCGCGATGTCGTCCTTCAGGATTTCCGCCAGCGGACTTTCGTGCGGCAACAGGAACAGGATGTCGTCCGCTTCGTCGTAGGTGCCCAGCGAAAGCTGGCCGGTATAGGTTTTCGTTTCCATATTTCCTTTCTTGTGGCCTGTCGATCCGTCAGCAGGACTGTTTAATCTCGGTCATGATCTGCTTACGTGTCTTGAGTTTTGCCATGTAGACGGCCATCGCCCCACCCCTTCCTGTCGTCCTGGCTCAACACCCGCACCCGCACCGGCCCGAACGCCTCCAGCACTTGCGCCATCACCTTGACCCGCTGCGCATGCGTGGACGCGTCCACAATCAGCCGGTCGTACATCGCCAGCGCGCCGGCAGCGTTACGCGTCGATTCGCCGTCGCGCCATGCCTTGTAGGCAATCGACCGGGTCAGTGCGGCCGGCGTGATGCCCGACACCATCGCTGCCTTGTACGCGCTCATACCCTGGCGCACTAGTCGCATCGCCGCGTCCTGCTGCGGGCTCGGCATCGCTCCAACGCGGTGCGCGGTCACTTCCAGCGGACGCGGATCGGTTGAACTGGTCGAGCCAAACGTTACGCCACTGCCTACCACATTGCCGTCGGCATCCTTCACAATCACAGGTCTTGTCATCTTCGCCCCTTTGCGCATGTTAGTGGTACGTATCATATGCAATCAATTGTGGGGTGTCAATGATTAATCACATCCTTGTTTTTCGCGCCTTCTTTGCAGCCACTCAGCAAGACGCATATAGTTGTTTTCTTTGGTTTGCCTATATCCATGTCGGTGCGCATCCGCAAGCTCGGACCAATATTTCACCAACTCAGGGCTTTCGCGTGTCTCCTTTTTTACCTCTTCGATATCGCTATTCGTCCATCCGTAAAAATTGGCGATATAAGCAAAATCTAGAAGAAACTTTCTACTTACGAGCATCACACCAATCCTCGTCTATCTTCTCCGGCATCGTCACATCGACACTAAAACCGTCACGGGTAAGGCGCTTCGCCAACGCATATGCAGCAGCCTGCCCTGTCCAGCTTGAATCGCTGTCACCGAAAATTCTCACGCCTATAATCCCGGCTGGCGGCATGAATTGTTCCAGCAATACGGCGTTGGTGGCCGCCCAAACCGGAAGGCCAAAGCGTACAGAGGCCGCCAGCGCGTTTTCCACCCCCTCCGCTATCCCGATATGATCCTGGATGCGCGAAAGCCGCACAGCGGCCCCGTTTAGCCGCCTGCCAGCCATGAATTTCTTTACCGGATCAACGCTAGCCTTCTCGCCAGCCGCCGTCAGATACGTGCGGTGCAACGTCACGCCATGACCGTCATAGTCGCGCAAGATCGATATCATCCCCGGGTGCTGGCCGCCCTGGCTGTGAAATAACCCGGGGTGATACTTGATGTCAGGCGGGATTAACTCGATACCGGTCCGTCTGGTCAGGTAAAGCCAAACCGGATCATTCTTTGTGACCGGCACGCATTCACGCAAAATCCGCTTGATGGCGACCACCTTATCGGCCTCGGTGCGCTCGTCCATCCTTCTTGATTCCTTGATGGTGCCGATTACCCTGTCAACGTTTGCCGCAGCTTCTTTAAACGTCCAGCCGTACATCCGCATCAAAAAATCAAAACCGTACCCCGCACCACATTGCGAACAGAAGAAAGACCCTGATCCGTTTTTGTCATCGAACCGGAAGCGATCTGTCCCGTCATTGCAAAATGGGCAGGGCCCATGTTTTTTGCTGGTGAACCTCTCATCGATGCCGAGTGCCACCAAAATCCCAGACCACTTACCAACTGCCAGTTCACTGGTTTTCTGTTTTATGCCGCTCATTTGTTGCCCTTACTGAACCTGATCATCGCAGCTTTAACCATGTTTTGTACAACCAAGCTTGGCGGGCGCCCAACATCATTCATACCGCGCGGCCATACACCGAATATAGCCCGGTACTGGTTTGCAATCCAGCCCGACCGATAACCACGTTCTTCCGCGATCCGGAACAACTCGGAGTAGACGTTCTGCTTATCAAGACCATCAAGCTTTGCCTGTTTGGCCTTTTCCTTTTTCGTCAGCGGAGCCAGTTCACCCGCCGCGTGTTCAATGGTGTTCGGTTTTAACGGCAGGAATCCGCATACCGGACACTTCCCGCCAGTCTTTTTCAGGTAAGTGCACTGCGGGCATTTCGACGGCTTTTTCTCTTCAACCTTTTTGTCTGATCCAGTGGTTTGCTTTGGCTTGCCGTCGTCCAACTCCATAGGGAAATCGTCAGTCGGGAATCCAATGCTCTGGACGGTTCCGCTATGATCAAGAATTAATGCGCGCTCCTTCCCGTCAGATGGGCGCAGCACGCGGCCAGCCATCTGCAAATATCTGATCAGGCTTTTTGTCGGGCGGGCCAATATCATTGTCCGGCAGGCCGGGAAATCCCATCCTTCGGTAAGAATTCCAACATTACTGATTACCAACGTCTTGCCGGATGCGACACGGGCCAATATACTCGCGCGCTCATCTTCATCCGTATAGCAATCAATATGCTCTGCCGCAACGCCAGCCGCAGTGAACTGCTCAACGATATGCCGCGAGTGCGCGATATTGGTGGCAAAGCAGACAGTTGGCGTACCGTCTGCGTACTTCCGCCAGTTCGTCACGATGTCACCAATAAGCAATGGCTTATCGACCGCTTCACCGAGTTCCTTTTCGTTGTAATCGCCTGCGGTGATTTTTACCCCGCTCAAATCTGGCTGGGACGGTGCGTACACGTCACAATCAACAAGAAATCCTTGGTCGATCAGTTCCTGGATGGTGGCAGCGATTACCATTTGTTCGAAGAGCGGGCCGCCTAGGTCAGGGTAGACCTTTCCAAGCCCTTTTGAAAATGGCGTTGCTGAAAGCCCGATTACAGGCCCCTTATGCTCCGCAATAACCTTCCTGTAATCCTTCGACCCAGCTACGCCGTGCGCCTCATCGATCACCAATAAATCAACCTCAGGCATCCCACGGCGCGCAACCGTCTGTATGGAAGCGACAATGACGTTCTCATATGTCCGCGAGGTATTGGCGCCCTGTATCACGCCGTGCTGAATACCTGCGCGGAAAAATCTAGCGGACGTCTGCCCTACCAGGTTGATGCGGTTACAAAGGAACGCCACCCGTTTCCCCTTCGCTACCGCCCCCCTGACTAGAATCATTCCTATCTCAGTCTTCCCGCTACCAGTAGGGCTACTTAACATCTGGCGCTTGAACCCGCCAGCAAGGCCGGATCGCAGGTTTTGCACTGCTTCCGTTTGATATGCCCGCGCTTCGAATGACATAGTTACCCCTTAATTAATTCATGGATCAGGATGCTTTTAAGTCAAAACCGTTTTGTTTTCGCTTACGTCCAAACCTCACCCGTATTAGGTGACTACGATTAGCTGACGTTTATCTCACCCGAAAATCTCACCCTATGTTCTCAAGGGTCTTTTGATGTTTCGCGGGGCTCTCTTTCGATTCCCCTAACTACTTAGGCGCCTATAACTACTTTCGAGGCGTTATCCTTTGCAGCGGCTCGTTTATCGCGGTCGGGCTAAATCCGAGTACATGCACCACCATTTTGTGGCCTTCCGCTAGGGCTGGGCTAATGGCCCCGTCTTTTGGCAGTGTGTAGTCATAAGACTAGGCTTACCTGAATATCAATATTTGGCAGTACAGACGAAAAAAAGCCCAGGATGCTTAGGAGTGCCGGGCCGGCAAGCCTCGGATGCGAACGAACAGTGAACGTCCGCATCCGATTTTGTCGGCACTCCTAAAAAACCTGGGCTACTACACTGTTAATATTTTCTCATCCGCACTTGCCGGTGCTGATGGGAGAATTCTACCGCAATTTCCCGCAATAAAGCTATCTTGCTGGAAAATTTATGCGCCCGATTCGACGCACGCCTTGCAGCACCAGACGCGGCCCAGGTACTTCCTGCCGACGATTTGCTTATGCCCGCCGCAGCGCCCGCACTTGAACGTCATCCCCGGACCGCGCGAGGCGTTGATCTGCTGCGCGCGGACGGCCAAGGCATGCGATTCCGGGTCGGGCTTCACGACAGACACCACAGTGCCAGCAACAGCAGGAGAGCATCGTAATAGCGTTCACGGTTGCCGAGCTCGCCAGCGTGCCACCAGATGCCCATCAGTGTGCGCGCTAGCAGCACCAGTAGAATGAATAGTCCGAAGCTTTGCATCACGCACCCCACCAAAAAAGCGCCAGCACAGCCCATGGCGACAAGCCCATGGCCCACACAGCGATGATGTCCCAGTTCCAGGTTTTCATTTTTATCCCCAGTTATGCAGCGCTTCCCGGCGCGCCGCTGGCCGTTAAAACGGGATGCCGTCCCACAACACGGCGTGCATGCAGCAAGCACACTTCGGGTCGTCTTGTACTTGCTTGCCGTGCTGGCAGTTCGGATGCTGCGTGGCGAACTGGATGCGCTTGTACACCGCCACCCGCACGACAGCGCCGCGTTCCTCGTACTCGCGCCAGCCGTCCTGCACCGTGTAGTCGCTGGGCGTGCGCGGCTTGTTGTGGCAGCCATACAGCGCACTCATGGCCGCCCCGGCGTGGTCAGGGCACGGACGAATTCCAGCGCATCATCCTGGTCCCGGAAAAAGTACGCCATGCGCTGGCGCTGCGCCCACTGATAGACCGGCTCTTTCATGTCGTGCCAATCGATCCGGTATTCGCGCATCGTCCAGGCGTACAGCATCGCGTCGGAACCGCCCCGCGATTTGACCTTGGCGCACATCACATGCGGGAAACTCGGGTTGCCGTAGACGGTCCACAGCACGACGTTTTGCGGCAGCGGCGCTTCCATTGACAGGGCGCCGGCCGGGGATTTGAAGCGGGTCATGTCATGCTCCGGCCGATTTCGGCGGCGGCACGGACTATGATGCGACGGGTGGCGGATCGCTTGTCATCTTCGTAAATCCATGTTTCGCGCTTAATCGGCAGCATAGAGTTCGCGACGCACGTGGCGGATACGCCAGGGAAATCGCCCGCCAGATGGAATCGGATTTCGATGTTCAGCTTTACAGCCAGCCACAAGGCATCGCCATCGTCGGCCAGTGGGTTCCATAAAACACTCGTGTGACGCCCTGCCTGACGATGCGGCTTTACCTTCAAACCAATGATATCGTCATCGGGATTTGTCACGGGGTACTTGATGTACAGTCCCGCCGCTTTCGCCGCCAGTTCCAACAATTCATAATCAGTCATACATCCTCCACTAAATCCAGTTGCCTCGGGTCTTGTGCCCGAAGTATGTAAATTACACCGGTGTCGCAGTCCTCGTAACCAGCGCGAATAGCAGCGGCCACGGCGCGGTAGCAGACATCAGCATCCTGCCGTGCGAACACGCATCCCGAACAGTCGCCCATGCCCCTCGCTGGCGCCGGCCTGAACTGCATACGCTCCGGTTCCAGCGAATCAGCCTGGCGGGCACCATGCACCGTCACCAGCTTGGCCGGTGCGCCTCCGCGCTCCTTCCAGATAGCGAGTTCTTTAGGGCTCATGCGCCTTCCTTAACTCCAGCACCTTGCGCTGGTAGTGCGCTTTCAGTTCGCGCAGTTCGTCGTGGGCCCATTTGCGTGGCGTGCTGTCGGACTCCAGCGCCTCAACGCGCGCCAGTCCGATGCGGGCGATCAGGCCGACCCTGTAATCCACAGCGCGACCAGCCCCGTACAGGTTGCAGGCGGCGTTTTGCAAGTGCACGTTGTCTTCGTTAAATCGAAGATGCGGCGCGCTTCCGGTGGATCGGTAGTGGCCCGCATGGACGTTGCCGCCAGTCAGGCTTTTATCGTCAAACCGTTTCCCGCAGCAGATACAAGGCAACTCCGCATCCCTGGCACGGATGAATGCGTTGAACACGCGCTGCACCTCGCGGATCAACTGCGGGTACGTTTTCATACCTTCGCGCTTCACCTTGTCCGCCGCGCGCTCCTGGCGCTGCTTCTTCGCCTTCATTTTTGCGATCTTCTCGACCGCCAGCACCACGGCACAATCGGCGCTACACCACAATTCATGCGGCCTGAGCGGATCGAACATGTATGGCACGCGGCAAGCCTTGTTGCTGCATTTTCGCTTGCGTGGTCCTGGCGCTGGTTTTGGCTCGGATGGCAGGGAGCGCTTGAACGGCGTGCGCTTAAGTTCTGTTGTTCTTTTCATGTTGTGCACTCACATGGCAGCAGGCTTGGCATGCTGGCGATTTTTACCACCTTGCGAGCGCGTGCCCAAAATCTTTGATGCGGGATATGCTCAGTCTGCGGAACGCCTGCACATTTCATAATTGCGAACTTTTCCTCCATATCTTCCAGGTAGACCGGCCCTATTTCGTCGTGGTGAATCGCATACCCGATTTCTTCCTCTGCCCATTCCCCTTAAGCCAAATATCGGGCCGCGTACAGTACACGATGTACCAGTGCTGCCATCCAGCCTTTAAGCAGCCGACGCAGTTTGCATGTTTGAATTGCGAGTATCCAAGCGGCGGCTTTATTCCTATTTCGTCCGTAGAAAATATCGTGCGCGGACCACTAAAAAGCGGGTACGCGGTCCTATATCCCATACCGCCAAGGATTGAGGAGCGCCGCTGGATGCGCGCCAATTCTTTAGCGTCAAACCCGTAATAAATAACAACGTCAGATGCCTCAAAATTCGAACGCAACCATGCCATGAATGGCTCAGTCTTCAATCGTGCAGTACAAAGCTCTGGACCGCTATCAACCTTGAAAGCCTTTGCCGCAACAGTCACATCGAACTGATCCATGCTGGCGTTTTTGTAGTTAACGTATGTGATTGGCAGTGCGAGATATTCCGCGACTTCCCGCTTAAAGCGCTTCACGTCAGCATCCTCTACTGAAAAATGCATGTCATGGTTTACCAGTATCACGTGTTCCAAAGGCACGCTGCGGGCAACCTCGATAGCCACCAAAGCAGAGCTATGCCCACCTGAGTAGCAAACAACGTGCTTCATCGGGGTCTTGCGGGCGATTTCTGTGCGCTTCATGGCATGCACTCCATCACGGTTTCGATCCAAGTTTGCGCCGCCTTGGCGTTGACCGCATTACCGTAGGCGCGTAATCGTCCCACGCGGGAGCGGGCGTTTTGTTCAAGGGGAAAGGCAACCACTTTTGCCCATCGTGAAGCATCAAAACCCAGCCGGATGCGGTCTTTTTCTTCTTTGCTAAGGGATGACCAAACCTCTTGAATCGGCTGATGTGAGTGAAGCACCACCCCCGCTTGATAGATGGCGCGCTGCAAAACTCGCAGGGCTTCCGCCGTTCGCCCGTCTCCGTGTAGTTCGGCGAGTGACAGCGACGGTGACAAGAGGCACACAACGTCCTCAAGTTCGATGGCGCGTTGTTCTGCGGGTTCTCGTCCCGGTGATGCACCTGTAGGTTCGTCGCCGCTCCGCATGACTGGCACACCAAGGCCGCTACTTTTGCCGACTGGCGCCGACTGTTCTTGTCGCTCATCACCTTGATGCCTTCCATCCCATTCGCCATGCACGCACGGTTGCAATACACCCGGCGATTGAATGCTGACAAATCCTCCAGCCGACCGTTGAACCTCTTTCGCTCCAGCGGCTTTGTGCAGTGCTTGCAATTCATCTACTTCTCCTTTTTCTTCTTCGGAATCTTGTCCGGCGCACACTCGCACCAAGCCGGTGGCAGGCCCATCAACCACCTTGACATGGCTGGCGATAACTGGCCGCCAGCGTCCATCCGTGCAGTAGAGCCAGTCAGCATCACGCCAGAAACCGTTAGTCGGGCCGGGCCGCAAATCGCCGCAAAGTCCTGCAAGCGCTGCTGATTCTTCGTCCCATCCTCCCGGTACATCACCACCAGACACTCTTCCCGGTCGTTGTTGCAACTCGGCGCCAGCCATCTCGCCAATACTGCCAGGTCGTTCAAATTCGCCATGCCGTGCCCCTGCGCTTTCTTCTCGGCTATGTACTCCGCTGAATGCGCCGGGAAGTGGTCCCGAGCTTGAGGCGTTGGCCAGCCCGCCAGCGATTGCGCCTGCATCGGCAGTCCGTTGCGCGGGTCCGGTGCCAAATCGCCGCGCTTCTCCGAATCGTTCGCCCTGGGTGTTGCCCACGATGCCAGCCAAGCCACGCGCCCCAGCAGACTGTTGAGTGGAATGTTTTCTTGAAAGCTTCCGTCCTTCCAGTCGCGTGTTGTTGGTGTCGCCCTGGGCGACACCAACCCAGTAGTTACGGTCTCGGATATGCGGCGCACCGACGCCCGCAGACGGGAACGGGGCACTCCCGAAGGCGTAACCCATGGCTTCCAGGTCAGCGTGTACAAGGTCGATCCAATCATCGACAGCCGCGCTCGCAACTTGCTCTCCAAGGACGACTGCAGGCTTGCACTCGCGGATGAGGTGCCCAAAAGCTGGCCAGAGGTGCCGCTCGTCAGCAAACGCAAGTCCTTTGCCTGCCGCGCTGAAAGGTTGGCAAGGACAGGAACCAGTCCAAACAGGTCGGTCATCTGGCCAACCGGCCGCACGCAAGGCGTGGGACCAGACTCCGATGCCGGCGAAGAAGTGGCATTGCTTGTATCCTCGCAAATCGTCTGGGTAAACATCCTCAATACTCCTTTCGTCCACATCGCCAAGCGCAATATGGCCAGCCGCAATCAAGTTTCGCAGCCATTGCGCCGCGTATTTGTCAAATTCGTTGTAATAGACCGTCACGCGACCACCCCAGCCGCGCCAAACAGTGCAGCAACCAGTGAATCACGTAACATGCCGCACTGTTGCGCTTTGGTCTTGACGATCACCCGGCTACCGAACTCCCCAATATCGACGCTGGCCGTGCGCCGCCGTGGATGACCGATTTCATCCTCTACCGCCTCGCAGTTGGCGATGAACGAGAGGAACCGTTCAACCGCCGCATCGTCGCCCAGCCTGGCATATGCGCGGCAGTTCATGCGCGGGCCGAAGCGCCCGGCGACGCGCTGCGTGACGCCAGCGCGCAGCATAGCCTTGTGGTAGCGGCTGGCGGTCGATAGCTCGATGCCGATCAGCGCGGCCATTTGCTCAATCGTCAGCGACTTGGACTGCATTGCCGCGATCAGCTTGCGGTAATTCGCGATGCGGACCTGACGCGCAATGATGGCGCTGGCGGTGCTGTTGTTGTGGCGCTTCTTATCCATGGCTCGGCTCCGCGTGCAACTTGACGGCCACCGCCAGCATGGCCAATGCCGTCTTTTTGCCGCGCTCGTCCAGTTGCATGAACAGCGCCATGGCTTGCGCGCCGCGCGGGTCCAGTGCGTCCTTGGTGGCCTTGTATTCGGCCTGGAATTGCTCATTCATTGGCATGATCGTTACTCCCTCTCGTTTGGATTCGCGTGGAACTGCACACCGAGCCCGGCGCCGAAGGCATAGACAGCCTCCAAAAACTGCGCGAAGCCCTTCTTTGTCAACTTCGTGGTACTGCCGACCAGCACCGGATTGCCGCCTGGGTCTGTCGCCCATTTTTCATAGCCTTCCGTGCAAAGCTGGTCATTGAATTGCTCGGGCAGGAATTCGCGCTTGAAGAATTCATGCCAAACCTCTGGCGCATAGCGCCGCCCATCGGTCCACGCCTGATCCGCAATATCCTTCAGCGGCCCGGCATGATATAGGGCGTTTTGATCCAACCGCCGCCCTTTGATTTCCTCTCGTACGATGATTTCCAGCGGGCGCGCAGTGTCGATCGGCAAATTCCGCACTAGCGCCAGCACGTTGTCGCGTACCGCCTCGCCGCGCAGCAGGAATCGCCGCTGTTCGAATCTCTGGCGCATCAGTCGCTCTCGCGGTTATGCGGCGGCTCAAGCTTGTCCAACTTCGCCAGCGGCCAGCCAGTCTTGCGCATGATCGCCAAGCGCGCATCCGCACTAATCGGCAGACCGGCGCGATACCGGCAAACGGTGCTGGGCAGGATGTTGAAAAAGCGCGCAATATCCGCGTCGCTCTTCAAGTGATATTCCTCGCGGATTGTATCCAGTAGCGCATGTTTGCGCTCGCTACGTTTATTGCTCATATGTGAATACCTTTAAAGTCGTTGAATGGCTCTGTTGCTTTACACAGCATATCATTGTCAGTGCGCATATGCAACGCTGTTGTTGCGACGATGTGAATAAATAGTTGTTGCGCTTGGCATAATGATGGCGTACTATTGTTCATCGGCAGCGAACGCGGCCAATAACCGGAGAAGATCATGGCAATCACTGTTTACATCGAGGGCGAAGCCCATCCTGATGGCTTCCTTTCGGAGCGCAGTTATCTTGACGTTGAAGAAATCAAGGACGTGAAAGAAAACGGCGATTTCAACTGGCAGCAACATGCCGAAGCCCAGACCGCCGCCAAGAAAATGATGAAATCCGGCTGCATCAATGTCACCATCACCCAGCACGATAGCCAGGCTGGTTATGGAAACCCTTATAGCGCAATCGAGATTCGCGCCTGATAAATACCCGGAGCCCATCATGTTTTCCACTACTGAGAAACTGGTAATTTTCGCGCTGGCGATTCTCGGCCTAGTTTTTCTGATCAGTCTAACTATCGGATCGGAGAGTGAACTCAGTAAGTGCGAGGCTCATAACGGGCGAATGGTCTTCGCACGATTCAATTTGATTCTGATCGGATCACCACCTGTCGTGCATTGGATACCAATTTACGAATGCAGAAAGTCATCGAAGTAACCCATGCCCGCCACTGAGCGGGCTTTGCCACTGAAAGCACCAGCATTCCGCTGGCGCGTAACGGGAGAGAGTAATGAAAATTGAAATTCGCAACCGCTGGACCAATGAAGTGATTTTCTCGCATGACGCAGAGGAAAACAGCATTGCCATTACTGTTGCTAAAGCAGTGCAAAGCCGCAGCAACCTGAGCGGCAGCGACCTGAGCGGCAGCAACCTGAGCGGCAGCGACCTGAGCCGCAGCAACCTGAGCGGCAGCGACCTGAGCCGCAGCAACCTGAGCGGCAGCGACCTGAGCGGCAGCGACCTGAGCCGCAGCGACCTGAGCGGCAGCAACCTGAGCGGCAGCAACCTGAGCGGCAGCAACCTGAGCGGCAGCGACCTGAGCCGCAGCGACCTGAGCGACAGCAACCTGAGCGGCAGCAACCTGAGCGGCAGCAACCTGCAACCCATTCGCGATGACATTTGGGCGGTTCTTTCCTCCGCTCCGCGTGAAGTCCCGGCGTTGATCGAAGCGCTGAAAGCTGGCCGCGTGGATGGCTCTACGTATTCCGGCGAATGCTCGTGCTTGGTTGGGACTCTAGGCACTGCCCGTGGCGTCGGGTATGCGGATATCGACGGGCTGGAACCCAATTCCAACCGCCCAGCAGAACGCTTTTTTATGGGCATCCGCCGTGGCGATACGCCGGAAACGAATCAGGTATCAGCGCTTGCGCTGCAATGGGCTGAGCAATGGCTGGAAACGATGCGCGCCGCATTTGAGCCAACACCCACATCGGGCAAATAAACCGCCCGCGCCGGCTCGCCCGGCGCACATCGGAGAACATCATGCTTGTACGAAAATCAGAAATCAAGCGCCAGCGCGAGGACAACGAGTGGCCGCGCGAAGGGGAAACCTGGTCTGAATTCCTACAGCGACGACTCAACGAATCTGAGCGTGACCGCCGCTTTGCTCGTCACGTTTTCATCATCCTGACTGGCGTGATCCTGTTCGGCTACGTGGTCAATGAGGCGTTGATGGCGGTGTCGAAATGAAGACGCTGCTTCGCGCGCCACAGATATGCGCCAATGTCTACGCCAATGGCTCTGCGGATCGTTTTGACGGCCTTGCTGGCGACGAATCCACCCAGGTTGAGGTCGAGTACTACGTTGGCGAATTCGAGCCACCAGAGCGCGCGTTTTACGTCATCGAAAAGGTTCTTGCCGACCGCATCATGCGGCTGTCAGGTTCGGATGGCGTGACGCTGACGATCCCGGCAGGATTCGACATCACGGACCTATTCACCCGGGGGCAGATTCAGGAAATGGAAGAAGACCTAACCCGCATGTTGCTGAAAGGATACGAATTTTGAGCGCCCTGAAAGCCTTCTGGTCGAACTACCTGCGCTGGTACTGGTACTTCCTCAGCCGCGACTTTCGACCATCCCGGCCAGAGGCCGCACGCAAGGCGATGTGGTGGGCCTGGAAGCAACGCACGTTTTTTCGCGGAAAGTGATTGACTAGCGGAAAGAATGCGGGCATGATTTGCGGCAATGGTGTGGTGCCAGGTAACAAATAACGGTTAAGGCCCCTGCGGTCGAATTTTAGTTTCGTGTACGGCTAACCGTCCGTGCGCGATCACCACACTAAGATTCGACCACAGGGGCTTTTTTTATGGATTTTTCAATTCTTGAATCTTTGAACCTTAAAAAGGTTTCAACAGAAGTGTTGCAATTGATGTATAGGCAAATTTACCAAGAGCTTAATTGTCGTCGTGCCTGCATAGCTGTTTCTGAAAGAAATGCAAAAGCACACCAGGACTCTCAATTCTTGAGAATGCCAAACGAAAAATACGAATACAACCGATATCATTTAAAATTTTTAGACGACCTTATCCGTCAAGATTGGAGCCATCTTTTTTCTGGGTCAAGTGATAAAAGATATTATGTGTACGCACACATATCTCCAAGTGGGAAATCAATTAGGCATAGCGGAGAGGTGGAATTGATGCTTAATGGCAGACCGTTCTACATAGGCAAGGGAACAGGTGATCGCGCCTATGATCTGAAAAGAAATCAAGGCCACGGGGTTGAGTTATCTCAATTGCTAAATTCTGGACATAGGCCAAATGAAATAGTTCAAATAATAAAAGATGAAATGACAGAGCCAGAGGCTTTGGAGTTGGAATCAAAATTGATTTATTTTTTTGGCACAAAGTTTGAGCGCCATAGACGCGGATTGCTGGTAAATATTGAAATTCCAAAAACGCCATTTAATTTGTAAAAATACCAGTCTCAACGTATGTAGCACCTATAGGAGAAAGATATGAAAATCGGAAACATGGAAGTAAAGCGCGTCGATGATGGCGTAATTGTCGTTTCAGAGGAACTGGAAAACGAAACCGGCTGCTACGTTTCGAAGTCGTCGGATGATTCCATCGAAGGCCGCTACCTGCATAAGCTGGCGGCGGCTGTGGTTGATATGCCTCGGCTGACCGCGAATCAGTTGGCGCGCGTGGAGCACTGCATTCAGGGCAGTATCTCCATGGGCTGGCTGGCAGAGGAATCGGCCAGCAAGATTCTTGAAATTCTGCGAGGTCAGGAATGAAGACCACCACGGAACTCGCAGAAGCGTTGTTCATGGACATGGTGAACGGCGACCATGCGCTGTCGGTGTCCGAAGTCGAAGAAATGGCGCTGAGCGCATTCGCCTTCGCTTCGACGTTCAACCGGAAGGCGCAGCAGTATGTGGAGGAAATCACGCCGACCACGTACCGCCTGAAGGGTTGCCGGGCCTGCCATGGCTCCGGTGGCAAGCATAGCGATCCATGCAAGGTATGCGGCGGCACTGGAAAAATACAGGACAAATGAGGCCGATATGAGCGACGACAAAAAAACTGGACTGCAACGACTCCGCGCCCCGTTCGAACCGAACCAAATCAGCCAGCTTCCAAAGCCGAAAAGCAAGGACGCGCAAAAAGGCTGGTGTGACGAGTGCCAGAGCTATCACGGCCTGCCAGCTATGCACCTGGACTATGTCGGCCATGCCGCGACGACCGACCGACTGCTGGATGCGGACCCAAACTGGTGGTGGGAGCCTATGTCTTTCGGCCCGGATGGACTTCCGGCGATGGACAAACAGGGTGGCCTATGGATTTGGCTGACGGTCTGCGGCGTGCGTCGCCCCGGCTACGGTTCGGCGGAAGGCAAGACGGGCGGCAACGCGATCAAGGAATTGATTGGGGATGCGATCCGCAACGCTGCCATGCGGTTCGGTGTGGCGCTGGACCTGTGGCACAAAGGGATTCTCCACAAAGTTGACCTTGACCAGCATGACGACGCGAATCAGGAATACCAAGAGCCGGTGCCAGTTGCGGAACAGCCCAAGGCCCCGCCGGTGCGCCAAGCGATCCCCGGTGGCCGTTTCGATGCTGCCATGGCTTCGATACGGACCGGCGAATACACCGCTGAGAAGTTGCGCAAGAATTTCGCTCTGACCGATGACCAGGAAACCGTGCTGGTTGATGTCCTGCGGGAGCTTGGGAAATGATCCTCTTCCACCCATCGTCGCTGGGCCTGCTGATGACTGATGCGCAATCGGTGGACCGCGCGCTGGTGCCGGCCGAATTGCTGGAGGTTTGCGACAAGGCACGCAAGACCGATGCTGACCGCGCCGCCCTGCTGCCGTACAAGGAGGCTTCTCTTTCTGCTGGCGCAAAGACGTACCTGAACACGCTGGCAAAGCAGGAAGTCTACGGCTACCGCAAGGTGCTGGACGTGAAATACCTGGACAAGGGTAATGCACTGGAAGCTGCGGCGATACAAATGCTCAACGATCTGGAATTCAAGAACTACGAAAAGAACACTCTTCGCCTGAAAAATGAATTCCTGACCGGCGAGCCGGATATATGGGTTCGTGGCGTGCGCACCATCGATACGAAAGTTTCGTGGAGCCTGGATACATTCCCGTCTGTCAGCGAGGATGCGCACGATCCCATCTACGAATGGCAGGGGCGCGGCTACATGCAACTGTGCGACGTGCCGGAGCACCGCGTCAGCTTCCTGATGCTCGACACGCCGCCGGAAATGTGCCGCTGGGAGCAACCGGAGCTGCACCGCGTAAGCCACATCCCGCCAGAGCTTCGCCATACCAGCATCACCTACGCCCGCTGCCCGGCGCTGGAAGCGAAGATGATAGCCAAATGCGCCACGGCGCGCGCCTACCTGCTGCGCCGGATCGAGTTGATCCATTGGGAGCGCATCCCAAAGAAAACCATCACCATAGGAGCCACCATGCCAACCGAAGCCCCACAACCCGCCGCCGCACCAGCCATCGAGGAAACCATTGTCGGCTTGCCAGAAGACACGCGGCCAGTCATCACGGTTAAACTGGAAGAGGCCGAGCCATTCCCTGTCATCGTGGAGCAAGCGGCGCCAACCCTGCGCCTAGGCCAGATCGGGGAGCGCTTCGGTTTTGTCGTGACAGCCGATTTCCTGACGTCGCTGGGTTTCGCGCCGGCCGCCACCGAGAAGAACGCGAAGCTGTACCACGAACACGATTTCAAGAACATCTGCGCGGCGCTGTTGCGTCACATCGTTGACGTCCAAGCGCGGTTCTAAATCGTCTAAAGCCGTCCAAAAAAGGCTGTCGATCGATGGCCTTTTTCTCTTGCATCATTCTGCAATTGGATGCACAATGATTATGCACGATAAATAACCCACGAAAGGATGCAAAATGGCTGGCAAACAGAGTAAGGAAATGAGCGAGGCGCAACGGCTGATACTGGAAAAGGGTATGACGCCCGGCGAAGCGGCGAAGAGAGCCGGTGTGCGGCAGGCTAGCATCTACTTGCGCCCATGGTGGAAGGCGTTGCAGGCGAAGCGCGCAGAAGAGGCCGCGAAATGAGCCAGCACATCAAACGGTGGCAAGACCGCGCCAAGGAAATTGAACCTGATCCGACGAAATGGCACTTCCGCATGACCAAGGTTCTGCGCGACGCTGAAATTACAGAATTGCGTGCCGCCCTTGCCGCCCAGCAGCAGCAAGCAGCACCGGCCATCCCAGAAGGCTACCGACTTGTTCCTGATATTTCCACTGGCAAAATGGATGATGCCGGTCTGGCCAGCTTGGGCCGCAGCCATTTCAGCGACAGCGGTGGCATTGAATTTGACACTGGCGACATTGAGTCGATTTACGTGTCGATGCCCGCCGCCGCTCCACTGCCACCAGTACCGAAAGGAGGTAAGTGATGGCTGCCGCAGACTACCGGCTTTGCGACGTATGCAACCGCAAAGCCTTTTACGACGCCAATCTGAATTACGACTATGACAAGCGTGACGCGAACGGCGAGCCATCGCTTGATTATCTCGGCGCTTGGGCTGTGATCTGCACCGACTGCGCAAAAACGCACGAAGTGAAAATCGTTGAGCGAGCACCAGCACCGGAAGGTGAATAGCCATGGAAATCAATCACACGCAGCGCGGCTTTACCTTGATCAAATTCAAGGACCACTACGACCACCAGTGCAGTATCCAACAAAGTAGCCTTGCCACGGATGACGCAATCTGGTTCGGCGTGGATGATGCTGACCCGAAGATCATGGCATCCCAAGCAAGATCGTTTGGCCTCGCCACCGAGGAAACGGTAGGATGGGTCAAATATCCGATTCCGGAATGCGTAATCATGACCACGCGCATGCACTTGACACGCGACCAGGTTGTGGAACTGCTGCCGGTGTTGCAGTACTTCGTGGCGAACGGCACCGTGCCGCTTGAATTGCCGCCACCCAGCCAGCCAGCACCGCAGCACGCCGACATGCTGCAATCGCAAATCGCATCATGGAAAACGGAAATTGCGCGCCTGCAAGACCTCGTGGCGACTGCGGAGGGTAAGTCAGCACCACAGCCAAGCGACCTGCACGACGCGATCATGCGGACCCAATGTGATGTTGAGAAATGCAGTTCGAAGGATTGGGTGACAGCTTATAAAGAAGGCCACCGCGACGCCCGCCACGCTGCCGCAGAACTGGTGGCGGCATCTGTGCAGCAGGACAGGCAGGATGCGGAGCGCCTGGATTGGCTTGCTGCCGAATATGCGGTTGTCGAGGAAATCGGTGGCAATCGCTATCGCATCTACTGGCCGGACGGCGGATGGTGGCAGCAAGAAATGCACCCAAGCCCGCGCGCTGCCATTGATGCGGCCATCGAGGCCGCACGGAAGGAGCCGAAGTGAAGCTCACGAAATCTCAGCGCGATCAACTGCGAGGAAAGTTCGGCGGGCGCTGCGCATACTGTGGGCAAGAGCTTGGCGCACGCTGGCACGCTGACCACATGTTGCCGGTCCTGCGCGGCTATGCAGAAACGACCGACATAAACCCGCACGGCATCATGCACATGGCCCGTGACACGATAGAAAACCTCGTCCCCGCCTGCGCGTCCTGCAATCTGGACAAGGCGTCTTATTCGCTGGAGCAATGGCGCACAAAGCTAGCCGGCTCTGTTGCATCGCTGGCCCGCTATAGCTCCACATGGCGGCATGCGCATCGCTTCGGGCTTGTGGCCGACACTGCCGCCACTGTGGTTTTCCATTTTGAGCGGAAGGAGCCGAAGCCATGAGCGACA
>Ga0307411_10000026_pt1 | contig 56211 bp, 89 predicted proteins | sample DK1Ometagenome_2_FD_203712 | JGI IMG/M metagenome (GOLD analysis project Ga0307411, IMG submission 203712) | Maize rhizosphere microbial communities from greenhouse at UC Davis, California, United States - DK15-O-1 | ecosystem: Host-associated > Plants > Roots > Rhizosphere > Soil | place: USA...
TCGAGGTCGTGCAGGTTGGCCGGATGAACGTGGAGGTGATCGTGAATGTCTGACTCGGTCATCGAGATCGTACCCCAGGGCGAGGAAGAGCACCACAGTCGAGGCAAGTGGTGTCCGTGCGGTCCGATCGTGGAACCCGGAGAGACACCCACGGTCACGCACCGGTCCGTCACACCGGGAGACAACACGAAGCCGGTGCGCCGTGGGTGACGGGTACGAAGATGGGCCAGGGTGGGAACACCTCGACACAGTATCGCAGGACGACCTGCCCGCGATGCCCGCTGGTGTGGCCATGGCGCTGCGCGACTGGTGCCACAAGGAACACGGGCTGATTTACGGGCGTCATTACGTCGGTCATTTCCTCGATCTGCTGGCTGCCGAGGGGTATACGGTCGAGCCAATCGTTGTCGCGAGCGCGCGATCATACACCACCCTGGAAACTTTGCAAATTGACCGGGGTGATCCGGATGACGACGTGCTGACGGAAGGGTTGATCAAGGCGGAGGATCCCACCTGGAAACGGCCGCACGACCCCGACGCACCCGCGAGATCGCTCGGCTGACGGGCATTCTGAACGGACCCGTAGCCAGAATGGAGTTGACAGAGTCACGAAGTGTTTGACATTATGCTGATCATTGGCCTCGGCTATACTCGGATGACGGGTTCCCCGCAAGGACACGTCAACCCCCCGGGTGTGGCTGGGGCCATGTCAGTTTATCCGCGTACGGATCGGGGCAGGGAATTCGCCATGGTCAGTGCGGCAGGTGGAAAGAAAGGGTTCGTGTACTCGTCGCGGCACGGTGCGTACCGCGCGTTGCGGGCCAAGGGATTCAGCAAGACGGCAGCGGCCAAGATCGCCAACGCGGGGAACACCCACGGTAAGCGCGTGCGGATGGCCAAGAAAGCAGCCAGAACGCGGAAGAGCCGGGGGAGGTAACGCATGCAGGGCCGGAACCGTGATGACAGCCAGTTGAGCAGAGATCCCCGGTCGATCCGGGCACGGATCCGGCGCAAGACGTCCAAACTCGACACTGACATTGACATGCTGCTGGAAACGCAGGGTTACAAACCGGTGGCTGAATGGTCTCTGGACGAACTGGCTCGGGGCAAGCCCAAGGATCCGGTTACCGGTCGATACAAGACCGGCATGCCGGCCTGGATCACCCCGCGCATCCAGCAAGAAGTCAAGAAGCGTTTCCGCGAAGAGACGTTGAAGGGGTTGGCGAAGTACACCACGGCCGCGTTGAAGGTGTTGGGTGAATTGCTGGTGTCGGAAGAAACCGACCACACCGGCAAGCCCATCGTGTCGGCCAAGGACCGCATCGATATCGCCAAGTTCATTGTCGAACACACCATCGGCAAGCCCCCGGCGAAGATCGAGATCGGCGAAGACGAATCCAAGTGGCGCGCGGTGTTGGCGGACTCGGTGGCGCTGCCCGGGGGTGACGATTACCATCCGGTGATCGAGGGCCAGTTCGAGGAGGGCAACGATGACGACCCCGAATGACGCCACCTGCACCATGTGTCAGCGCGTGCATGGTGTGGACGGATGGAATCCCCAGCACGCGCCCGTTCTTGGCGGTGGTGGTGAATCGCTGCCGAAGAAAAAAGACAAGGAACGGCCACCGGTTCAGGGTGCGGTGGCTGTGTCTGCGTGGCCGTTCGATCCCGTGCTTCGCCAGGCGTTGATCGACAAGGGGGTTCTGACCCCACAAGACCTGCGTGACGCGGAACAGAAGATCCGCGCGGTGACATCGGCCACGATGGGGGCGCCCGGTGTCACTGACTGAACGACAGCGGAATGCGCAGAAGCAGTTGGCCGACGCCATCGAGGAGCAACGCAAGGCGTTTTTGGAGGGTACGGATACCGAAACCCCGGAGGTCGTCGCGGACTGGCTGCTGATCGCGGCCTGCGTGTCGTACGACAAAGACGGAGATCAGTACGTGTCGTACCACATGGCGTTTCCTGACGACACGATGATGGATCATCGCGCGGTGGGTCTGGCCCAGCAGGCGATTTACCTGCTGCACCACGGTCAACGCGTGTACGGAGAGGACGGTCGGGCACAATGAGCGAACCGGTCGGCCCGCAGTACGGGCTGGAACCCACACGAGACCCCAAGCAGGTCAACCGGTTGCCGTTGGACAGCCGGGACCTGGTGTCTCCGTACGATTACCGCACGGGATCTGAGTTCGGCGGTGTGCCCGGGATCATCCAGCCGACCCCGCACGTACCCACGGCCGCTGAACGGCTGCACATGGTGTACGCCATCGACCCGACCGACCCCGGTACCGAGGTGGATTCGGTCGTGCCCCCCGAGTTGGAGGGTGATTTCACGTAGGAGGTGATCCGGTGGCGGCGCTCGACAAACTGCGGTACTTCGCCAACACCGGATACGAACCACACGCAGGCCAGTACGCGATCCACACCACCCCCGCACGGTTCAAGGTGTTGCGGTGTGGTCGGCGGTGGGGCAAGACGGTGGCTGGATCCAAGGAAGCGGAGATCCGCGCCTGGGTCATGTCACCGCTGACGGGTGACCCCCAGAGGGGTTGGATCGTCGGACCCAATTACACCGACGCGGAGAAAGAATTCGCGATGGCGTACGACTCGCTTCGTGCGCTTGGTGTGGACAAGGACAGCGTGCGGTTCGTCAACAACAAAGACTCCGGTTCGATGCACATCAAAACGAACTGGGGCTTTGAATTGATCGGCAAATCGGCAGCACACCCCGAAACGCTGGTTGGTGACGGTCTCGATTTCGTTCTGATGGTCGAAGCCGGCAGGCACAGGCGCCGCACGTGGGGTGAGTACATCCGCCCGGCGTTGTCCGACAAGCGGGGGTCGGCGCTGTTCAGCGGTGTGCCGGAGGGGCGATCTCCAAACTCGCTTCTCTATGCGCTGTATGAACGCGGCCAGTCATCGCGGTTCCCGCAGTGGAGGTCATGGAAGCGTCCATCGTGGACGAACGATATCGTGTTCCCCGGAGGTCGCAACGACCCTGAAATTTTGGAAGCGGAATCGGATCTCACCGAGGACGAGTTCGCACGGCAGTACGGTGCGGAGTTCCGGGACAAGGTTGGCGTCGTCATGAAGGAATATGACGACGACATTCACCTGGGTGATTTCCGGTATGTCTCGTCGTGGGAAACCTACATGGCGATTGACTACGGCTTCACAAACCCGTTCGTCGTGCTGTTCATCCAGGTGGGGCCATCCGGACAGATCCGCATCATCCGGGAGGTCCGATACACGCAGGTCGACACGCCCGAGGTGTGCGACGATCTGCTGGCCAACCACGGACCACTGGTGCGCGCGTGCCGGATGATGTACCCCGATCCGGCCGAACCTGACCGGACGCGCACGATGATGTCTCGGTTGCGCATCCCAGCGGCCGGTAACACGGGCGGGGAACTGTCCACACGGTTGACGTTGATCCGTCGTGCGTTGAAGGTGAAAGACGTCGACCCCATCACGATGCGGCCGCTCGGGTTGCCCACCATCATGATCGACCGGAACCAATGCAAGGAATTGGCCTGGGAAATGCGCGAGGGTTACCGTTGGCCGGAGCACCGGTCGGAGACCCGCAACCCGGGCGAGAACCCGTTGGACAAAGACAATCACGGCGTGGAAGCGCTGGGACGGTTCATGCGTGGTCGGTACGTGCCCGAAGGTACGGTGTCGGAAACCACGGTGGCTACCGCGAGAATGGGGTGAGATGGCAACGCTGTTTACGCCGTACTCGACGGTGGCTTCTCTGTTCGGGGACAAGCCGTCGTGGATTCCGGACGAACTGGAACAGGCACGTATCCAGGCGTATGACGCCTACGAACGGATCTACTGGACGGCTCCCGATACCTTCGCCGTCAACATGCGCGGGTCGAACGACCTGCCCATCTACATCCCGAACGGCCGGGTGATCGTAGACACGATCAACCGATACACCGCAACCTCGTTCGGTGTGGCCGTGAAGAACCGCGCTGGCCCCGAGGATTCGGAGGACGTGCTGGCCGCACGGCTGGCGTTGTCCGATCTGATGAAGCGGGAACGGTTCCGCGCCAAGTTCAACGGGTCGAAGCGGTACGGGTTGATGAAGGGCGATTCGATCTGGCACATCACGGCCGACACCAACAAGCCGCAGGGATCCCGGATCACCATCACGGCGCTGGATCCGGGAATGTACTTCCCGATCTTCGACCCGAACAACGTCGACAAGGTGATTGGGTGTCGGCTGGTTGAAGCCGTTACCACACCGGACGGTCAGCGGATCAAGCGGCAGACGTACCGCAAGACCGAGACCGGTGCCATCACGGTCGAGGCCGGGGTGTACGAGGTCGAAGGGTGGATGAACGACGACGCGCAGCCGATCGAGCCGATCATTCCACTCACGACGCTGCCGCCGACCATCACCGCGCTGCCGGTGTACCACGTCAAGAATTTCGAGGAACCCGGGCACCCGTTCGGTTCCTCGGAAATGCGCGGTCTCGAAATCCTGATGACCGCCGTGAACCAGACGATCAGCGATGAAGACCTGGCGCTGGTGCTCGCCGGTGTGGGTGTGTACGTCACCACCGAGCAGCCCGTGGATCCGGAGACGAAGCAGCCGGTACCATGGCGCATCGGCCCCGGGCGCGTCATCAAGTTGGGCAACCCCGAAGCCCGGTTCGATCGGGTCGACGGAGTCAAGTCGGTGGTTCCGTTCGGTGACCATTACGACCGGCTGATTACGTCGTTGAAGGCAGCGGCCGCAACGCCGGATATCGCCATCGGGTCCGTGGATGTCCAGGTGGCGTCGTCCGGTATCGCACTGTCGCTTCAACTCGGCCCGTTGCTGGCCAAGGCCGCCGAGCACAACGATCTGATCGTTGGCACGATGGACCAGTTCTGGTACGACCTGGTTAACGGGTGGTTCCCCGCGTACGAGGAAACCACGTTCACAGATGTGGATGTGGCCTCGGTCATCGGGGACGCGGTACCGGTCGATCGTGAGAAGCGGTTCGAGGAATTGAACGACATGCTTGACCGGGGTGTCATTGACACCGAGTATTACCGCTCCGAAGCGGCCAAACTCGGGTACGTGTTCCCCGAGGGAATCGCAGAACGGGCGTCGGCGGAATACGCCGAGCGCAATCAAGACCAGTTCGCCAACCGGGCGAATGCGGAGTTGGGGGAAGACGGGAATGACGACGGTACGGAAACGTAGACGGTGGCCTTGGGTCGTGGCCGTTGTCGCTGCGGTTGTGCTGGTGCTGTGTGGCGCTGGTGTGGTCGCGGTGGCCACGAGCATGGAACCCGGACCGGAGCCGTTCGTGGTCGGGTCGGGCAGCAATCCGATGACCGGACCGCCTGATCTGGTCATCGTGTTGGAGGTCGTAACCACCGGCAAGGGCAACGTGTCCTGGAACGTCAATGGCCAGGGTGGGTCGGACAACGGGGTCACGTTCCCGTACCGGCGCACGCTCGGCCCGTTCGATGCCAGCGCGGTGTTCGTCAGCATGGTTGCCCAGGACACCACCGGCAAGGACGGACCGTTGCAGGGCAAGATCACGTACGGCGAGAAGGTGTACCCGTGCGACGGGTCCGGGGCGTACGCGGTGGTGACCTGCACCGGAACGGGGTGAACCATGGCTGCTCCTGATCCGCTCCGCCGTTACCTGCGGGTGCAAACCGCAGCGGATCGGGAACTGGCCACCCGGTTGGAACGTGCCGCGAAAGATGCCCGTGCTCAGATCCGGCGATTGCCCAAGGGATCCATCCGGAGAGCCCAGTTGGAACGGGTGCTCAAACGGATCCAACGGGCGCAGGCGAACATGTGGGCCACCGACGTTGCGGGTGTGGTGCGCAACGGTCGTGAGGAGGCCGTTAAGGCCGCCCAGGAGTCCGCAGACGCGTTAACGCGCGAATTGTGGTCGCGGTTACCCGAACGGCAAGCGGAATCGCTTGACCGGGCGTTCAGGGTGTCCGCAGGCGAAGGTGTTGGTACCACACGTCAACGTCGGGAACTGTCGGCTCGCGTCGTTGGTGCGGGTCGGATGTCGCAACGTCGGCTGGACGCGATCATTCAATCCGCGCTCACTCGGCAATTGAACGCCGAGGAATTGGCGCGAGAGGTGTACGACCACATTAGCCCGTCAGTGCCGGGTGGTGCGTCGTACGCCGCAATGAGGATCGCGCGCACCGAGATCAACAACGCGTTTCATCAGCAGCAGATCGCACAGGGCCAGCGGCCGGGTGTGGAAGCGGTTGAATGGAACCTGTCGGGATCACACAAGGTGCCGGACGAATGTAACGTGTATGCAGCCAAGCGGGAATACCCCCCGGACGCGGTACCCGACAAGCCACACCCGCAATGCCTGTGTTATCTGACGTACAAGATGGCCACGGTCGACGATTTCCTGGCCGCTTTGGAGGCCGGCGATTTCGATGAGGTGTTGGGTGCAGCAGCAGACCCAGAACCGGAACCTGAACCGCCACCGGCCAAGACCTCGCCCAAACGGGCTGTTCCGCGCAACGATCGGATTGAGAGGTCGGTTGCGTCGGGTGTGGAGTCATCGGAGAAATTGACCGGTGGCGTAAGCGCCCAAACGTCCAAGGTGAAGTTCAAAGATGGTACCGTTGGCGTCCGTAAGGTGATTGACAACGCGTCCGCCAAGCACCAGCAGGACGCGGAAGAACTGGTCTCGATGCTGGCCCGCATGATGGGGTTGCCAGCGCCCGAGGTTGCACGGCTGAACGAAAACACCACTGTGCAGCAGTTTTTGCGCGGTGAGATTGCTGCGTCGGCCCTTCCTTGGGTCGTCAACGCCGGAACACCCCAGGCCAAAAAACTGTCTGCGTCCGCTCGGGTCAAATCGTATGTAGAGAGCGACACCGGTTGGTTGATGGCCGTGATGGATCAGGTCGTGGGCAACCAGGACAGGAACGATGGCAACTGGTTGACCGGTGAAGATGGTGAGATCACCGGCGTCATCGACCACGGCCTGGCGTACATGATCCGTGACTGGCGTACCAAGCAGCACAATCGGATGGACCTTTCCGAGGCGTACATATTCCGCACCAAAAGCGAGTTCACCAAACGGTTTGCGAAGGCAAACGGAGAACAAACGAACATCGATCTTCACCCCGAAGATCTTGACGCTATCGAAGAAATGATGACGGCGTTGAGGTCCGAGTACGAAGCCCGGGGTCGTTTGGAGTGGTGGGAATTCTCGATGAAGCAGATCGAGGCGTTGCGGCCGTACGCCAAGGGTAAGAAGCGGAGGATCACGTGATCCTGGTGTGTACGTCCAACGGAAAGGAAATAGACCGGGTCACGGTCAAGGGGCGGACGGTCACGTACGACACCCTGGCCGCACAGAGCACGGTAGAATCCAAGATCGACCAACTTGGCTTCAATCCGGCAATGAAACTGCTCCGGTCGGGGTGGAGCAACGGATACATATCCGTTGAAGAATCGACGTCAGAGGCGTCGTAACGAGAGGATCCATGATGGGTCGAAGGTTCACGCGCAACGGCATGATGTCCATGATGGACACACCCGAACTGCGCGGTCTCGCGGCGTTCATGCGCCGTGGGCACTGGCTCCGCGACGACGAAGGACACCCGGGCGGTGGTGGTGGGGATCCGGCAGAGGATCACCCGGACGACCCCGACGCCTCGGATGACTCGGACGGAGACGAGGACGGAGACGACGACGCCGGGAATGGTGACGACGACAAGGACGACGACACCGACCCCGACGACAAGCCCAAGTACAGCCAGCGCGAATACGACAAGATGAAGCGTCGTATGCAGGCCGCCGACAAGGCCAAGAACGCGGCCATCCAGAAATTGTCCGATCTGCAAAAGAACGGATCGACGGAACTGGACAAGCAGGTCAAGGAAGAGATCGCGGCGTTGCGTCCGAAGGCCGAGCGGTTGGAGAAGGACAACGCCGCTCTCCGGCTGCAACTGGCCTTCGCCACCACCAACGTCAAGGGCGTGGTGTGGCACGACCCCGACGCGGCGCTCCGGCTGATCGATCTGTCGGACGTCGATGTGGATCCGGAGACCGGTGCCATCGACAAGCGTGATCTCGCGGCTGCTGCGCGCAAACTGGCGAAGGAAAAGCCGTACCTCGTGAAGAAGGCCGACACCAGCGGTGCCCCGGCTGACGACACGACCGGCAACAGTGGTGGTGGTTCGTCAGGCGCGCCGATGAACAGCCAGCGCAAGGGCAAGGCCAAGGCGTCGTCTCGTTCGGATCTCGCCAAGCGGTTCCCGGTTCTGAACCAACTGGGCGGTTAATACCCGCCCACCCTCCCGAAGGTCAGCGGCCTCGGGAATCACCGAAGTCAAATCAAGATACCCCAAGGGAGGGTAGACAGTGGCACGCATTGACAAGATCCCACCGGGATCGTCGTTCCGCGCCAAGTTGGCCGTCGCGTGGCCTTCGTCCGACAAGGGCAAGGTGTACGCGGTCGGTCTCAACGCGTCCGGCAAGGTCGTGAAGGGTGCCGGTGCATCCGGCATTCTGGGCATCTACTGCCCGAACGGCGCGCTGGCGGCAGACGAGGTCATCGACGTGATGAAGGAAGGGTCCGAACTCGCGGACTTCAACTTCCTCAACGACGGTACCACGGCCACCATCGCGGCGACCAAGTACTACGGCGTCCCGGCAGACGGGTCCATCACGGCCACGGCGAGCGGTAACACGCTCATCGGCATCACGGTCGAGAAGGACGGGTTCAACCGTCTCATCAACGCCGCACGAGTGGCGTGAGGGGAGGGATGACCATGCACGTCAAGACCAGCACGTTGTGGAGCCCCGGTCAGGGGTACGACACCGTTCTTCCGGCCTGGGCCACCTCGGGTGTCCCGAAGCGCGGGATGGAACTCGTCAACCTGCACGAACTCGGCATCCTGCCGGGTATCGCCGGTGGCGCGCAGTCGCACGGTTTCCACGCCGCTGACGACATCATCACGCAGACGGCGGACGGTCGGGACCTGAACCAGGTCTGGACGGACTTCATGGCGCTTCTGAACGCCGTGAACGGTCAGCGCCAGGCGTTGATCGGCTTCCTGTCCACGCCGGTGGCCAACCCGCTGGAAACGGTCGCCCAGCCGGGTGACGGTGTGGAGATGGAAGAGGCGTCGGAGTTCGGAGAGCCCACGGGTTCTCGGGTGGAACCGACGTACTTCAACATCGGGTACCCGTTCAAGTGGTACGACCTGGGCGCGCGCTACTCGTGGCGCTACCTGGCCGACGCCACCACGGCCATGGTCGAGTCCGTGGCCAACGCAGCCGTGGAGGCGTACCTCCGGCGTCAGTTGAAGGAATTGTTCCGCGCAATCTTCAACAACGTCAACACCACGGCGACGATCCGGCAGCAGGCGTACACCGTCTACCGGTTCTACAACAACGATGGTGTGGTTCCGCCGACGTACAAGAGCAACACGTTCCTCGGCTCGCACAACCACTACCGGACGTCCGGCGCAGCCACGATCGTGGCCGGTGACCTCGACGAAATGCTCGACGACTTCGTGTCGCACGGGTACGGGTTCGAGAACGGCTACCGGACCGTGGTCATGGTTCACCGCCAGGAGGGCGACGCGATCCGGGGCTTCCGGTCCGTGGCCAACGGCGGTACCGGGAAGTACGATTTCATCCCGGCGCAGGGCCAGCCCGGTCAGATCATGGCCGTGAACCAGCAGATCATCGGCCAGACCCAGCCGAGCAACACGCTCGCGGGCCTGAACGTGATCGGTTCCTACGGCAACGCGCTGATCGTCCAGGACGACTGGATGCCGGCCGGGTACATCGTCGGCTTCGTCACCGGTGGTACCGACAACCTGTCGAACCCGGTGGGTCTCCGGCAGCACAGCAACGCGTCGCTGCGTGGTCTGCGGCTGGTCAAGGGTCGGCAGGCGAATTACCCGCTGATCGACTCGTTCTGGACCGCCGGTTACGGCTTCGGCGTCCGGCACCGTGGCGCGGGCATGGTCATGCAGATCACGGCTTCGGGGTCGTACACCATCCCGGCTGCGTACGCGTAACCAGACCGGAGGGTGGCCGGGGCTACGTCACTTCCCCCGATCCGGGCTTCGGCCACCCTCCCTGACCGCACACGACAGGAGAAACAATGCGCGATCTCGACCCCGACCCGAAGAACTGGTCCGATGACGATCGGGAGTGGGCAAGGCAGCGGCCGGAGCAGTACCCGGACGTCGCTCCCGAGACCGGTCCCGACCCGTCCGTGGTCACCCTCGACGCTGCGGCCGCTGGTGCGACCGTGGCCGAGGACGATTACGACACGTGGAACCTCGACGAGTTGAAGAAGGAAGCCAAGGACCGTGACGGGCTCGTGGCCCCGACCGGCAACCAGGCCAAGAGCAAGTACGCGTGGATCGACGCGCTGCGCGAGTGGGACCGCCAGCACCCCGTCGTCTGACCGTACCTGACCACACCTACCGTCGGCCCGTTCAGCGGCACGCACAGACGTTGAACGGGCCACGGGGTACCGATGACACCGGAATGGGGGAATGATGGCCTCTGCGGACGAACTGGCGGCGCTACGCCGGGCAACGGACACCACCACCGCCGACGCGGTATACACCGATGGGCTGGTAACGCCGCTCATTGACTCGCTGGGGGTCAACGGTGCGGCTGCCGTGATCTGGCGCGAGAAGGCCGCCAAGTACGCGGCCATGGTCAACACCACCGAGGCCGGATCATCGCGGTCCATGTCGGACCTGTACGCACACGCTATCGAGATGGCGGAGATGTACGCGCGGTTGTCCGACAACGAAGAGGTGCCGGTGGATCCCAACGCCGGGTACACGTTCACCACCGAGATCGAGCGGGTATAACCACATGGCTGACGGATGGAGCGGCCCCGTTCCCGTTCAGCAGGATGACGGGGGCACCAACTACGAACTCGGCGACGATTACACAGTCAACGAGGACATCACAATCAGCAGCGTCCGGGTGTGGCACGGGGCCAGCAGCAACAACGTGGCCGGTCGCAAAGGCCGGGTGTGGACGGCTGCGGGATCGCTGCTCGCCGAAGCCCCCATGGACGCGGTGCTGCCGAACGGCTGGACGTCGTACGATCTGGTGGAACCGTTGGAACGACTGGCCGGATCGCTGATCGTCGTGTCGTACACCACCCAGCGGTTCTACGGGGCCACACCCGGGAGTTATCCGCGATCGTCGGCTGATCTCGCGGTAACGGCCACCGGTGGGCGGTTCATCGAATCGCTGCTGGGGCTGTTCCCGAACACGCTGACCGGAACGTTCTACGGGATTGACATCCAGTACACGCCCGGCATCGGCGGTAACGTGCCTCCGGTGGTCTCTGCGGTTGTTCACCAGGTGTCCGCGCTGACCGTCAACCTGGTGCTGACGACGGTTGACGAGGGGTCGGTCTCGTACGTCATCGAATGGGGTGACGGTTCCCAGACGTCCAGCGCGATGACGTCACACCTTCACACGTACGCGGTGCCTGGAACGTACGTCGTGCTGGTCACGGCCACCGATCTACCCGGGCTCTCCGACAGCACGGCGGTCATCGCGGTTGTCCAGGGCAACGTGTCCGAGGAAACGATCGCTAATCGTCGGATCACACAGGCGTTCATCGACGCGCGCCCGACCGTCGTCACGCTGATCCCTCGGGAACGGTACACCCTTGGAACCGGTGCTTGGAAATGGCGCAACCTGGAACCGCGCCCAGACCAGATCATGCGCATCATCGAACAGGGTCCGCCCGAGGTGTTCACCGTTCAGGACGGTACGCAGCGCCGGGTGGATTACGTCATGCTGGCGGCCTGGGATGCGGCCATTGCCAAGGGAGACGTGTTCACCTACGCCGGTGACACGGTGGAGGTCATCGAGATCTACCACAACAACGGGTACGAGATCAGGGCGGCGCTGGAACGCCGTCTTGATCCCCCATCGGGGGTGTGATGTGGGGTTCCACCTCGATCGCGACACCCTCACGGCATCGCTGGCCACGATGGATGACCGGGTACAGCGTGCGGTTAACCTGGTGTTCGATTACATGGAGACCGCCGCAGAATCCAAGATGCGTGCAGAAGCCCCGTGGACCGACCGGACCGGTAACGCCCGTGCTGGTCTTCGTGCGCGACACGTCGAAAGCGGGGGTGACCACACCCTGGTCCTGTTCCACACGATGGATTACGGGGTCTATTTGGAGGTGTCGCACGACGGGCAGTACGCGATCATCGGCCCGACGCAGATCTGGGCCGGGGTGCAACTGCAACGGTTGTTGGAAGCAGCAGTTGGCCGAGCAATGAGGGGGGCAGCATGAGGGCGTTGATTCGTCAGACGTTGGTGGACGACGCGGCGCTGGCCTCCCACGGGCTGATGGCGTCGGCCATCGTGTCGGGTGTGGCAGATTCCATGCAACACCGGCCGTTCATCAACCTGCGGTTCGGGGATGACAACCCGGGACTCGGACCGATCACCCGTCGCAACCTGGTGGTGTGGGTGCATGACGAGCCCGACGATTACACCAGGATCGATGCCATTCTGTTGCGTGTCCGCGCGGTGCTGGAATCGCTGAACGGGGCCACGGTCGAGGGTGGCAACGTCATGCAGATCCATTGGCAGACCAGTTCGTCCGACCTGGCCGATACGGACCGAGGCACCATCCTCCGGACGGCCACATACCAGATCGTGGGGAGGTGAAACATGGAGCGAAAGGGTTACGTCCGGTACGACGCACCCACCCAGTTCAACACCCGCACGATCACCAAGCAGAATTGGCTCGACACGGGTGTCGAGGACATGGACGCGGTTCACTGGGGACCGGAGAACAATTGGAAGGTCCCCGCGCACAAGTTCTCGGTTGACGCCTGGCCGATCATCGAGGCGGATTCGTCGCTGGTGCACGAAGGAGGCGACGATGACCGAGTTGAGGTGTCCGAACCGGAAGCACGGGATGCTGCTGCAACCGGCAAGGACAGAAGGAGTCGTTGAGTTCGTGTGCCGATCCCGGCTATGTGGTCATGTGGCCGGGGTCGTCGTCGTGCTCCACACCTTCTCTGTAATGACGGGTGACCTGCTGGAAACCCGTAGGTTCCAACAACCGGGAGGGGCGCATGCCGCTCGACACCATCCCGATCCCGTACGGTCTGCGTGACGTCAAACTCATTCCGTACACGGATCTGACCGCAACCGTGCTCGCTGCACAGAAGATCGATCTGCCATACGCGCAGTCGTTTTCGTTCAGCGACACCGAGGAATACACGGACCTGCGGGGTGATGACAAACTCATCACGTCGCACGGTCAGGGTTCACAGGTCGAATGGGACCTGTCCCACGGCGCGATCTCGTTGGAGGCGTACGCCGCGATGGCGGGAGGTTCGGTCAACACGACCGGCACCACCCCGAACCAGGTCAAGCGGTACAAGAAGAACGTGCAGAACCAGCGTCCGTGGTTCCTGGTCGAGGGCCAGGCGATTTCGGACTCCGGTGGTGACCTGCACGGAGTCGTGTACCTGTGCCGCGTGACCGGCGAGATCCAGGGCGAGTTCAGCGACGGCGAGTTCTGGGTGACCGAGGCGTCCGGAAAGGGGTTCCCCGCACGCGCTGCCAACCTGGGCGCGTACGCGAACGTCATCGACGATCTCTACGACTTCATCCAGAACGAAACGATCACGCCGATCTGAGACGGAGGACAACATGGCTGATCTCACGGCGCAGATCCGGAAGCCGGGCATCCCGGCAACCGCACCCAACTACGTGGCGGTCGGTGCTACCGACTTCTTCACCGCCAAGGCGGGTGCGCGGTACCGGCTGCATTACAAGAACGGGGCTACGCCGGGTACCGGAACGTTGAAGGTGGGCGACCCGTCCACCCCGATCCCGCCCGGATCCGGTCTGGCTGCGGGCTTCGCAGACGTCACGGTGGCCACCAACATGGCTGCCACAACGGAGGCCGTCGCCATCGTGTCCGGCAGCCGTCACGTGGACGGGAACGGACGCATCAACCTCACGCACGGCGGAACGATCACCACGATCACCGTCGGCATCGAGGAAATTCTGTAACAACCACCACAAGGCCAGGAGCGCGGAGATGCCATCGGCTGACATCAACGACGTCTGGGCGCAGCAAGCGCCCGTCGGAACCATCGAAAACCTCACCCTCCCTTCCGGACAGACCGTCAACGCCAAGCGGGTGGCTGTCCAAGACCTCATCCTGGCCGGTGTGGTCGGGGAATCGGACGCGCTCACCCAGTTCGTCCAGAAGCACCATCTGACGTCCGGGAAGGCCAAGCCGAACGAGGCCATGAAGGCCGCCATGGACGACCCCAAGCAGTTCGGCAACCTCGTGCTGCTGGTGGATCGGATCATGCCCCACGTGCTCGTGAATCCCTCGGTCATGCTGCACTTGGTGGACCTCGTTGACCCACCACCGGGCGCACCCAAGACGCGCATGATCCCGGTATCCGACCGGGAGCCCGGGGTCATCTACACCGACCAGATCCCGTTGACGGACAAGGTGTTCCTACTCCACTGGGCCCTGGGGGACGTCAGCCAAGCGGTGGGGTTTCGTGAAGAACCCGCGCCTGCTGTGGCAGGTGTGGCGGATGTCGCAAGCGTACAGGACCCCGCCCAGCGTCCTGCTCGGAATCGCAAGGGACGCAAACGGTAGCCATCTGGCATTCGCCATCGACCGGGCGGTGTGGGTGTTCGGCACCACGGTTGAGGACGCGATGGAACGAGCACAAACTGCGCTCGGCAAGAACCCCAAGCCACCCCAAGTTCAAGCGGCGCGATTGGCCGTGCTCAACAGCGTTCTGACCACACCGGACGACGAGCCACGTCCTGGGCAGTTCCGGGATCCCGCTGGTCGAGCACGCCCAAGGAGGTGACATGGCCGGGGGCAGCATCGGATCCGTACACGGAACCATCACGATCGAATACGACGCTAACGGCGTTGCTCGTGCACGGAACGAACTCGGTCAATTCGTGTCGATGTCGGAACTCATGGGTGACCGAATCGACCAGAATACCAAGCGGGGAGCCCGGGGGTTCAATCTCTTCGGGAAAGAAATCCTCAAAATCTTCGGGTACATCGTGCTGGCGTCGTCTGCGATGGTCACCCTGGCCAACGGCATCAACGTCATTATCCTCGCCGCTGCCGCGCTGGGTCAAGCCGTTGCGTCGGGCTTGGGCATTCTGCCCGGTCTGATCCTCACCGTCGTGGCGGCATTCGCCATCTTCAAAGCGTCGATCGCTGGCGTTTCGGATGCGTTGAAGGCCGCCGCGTCGGGTGATGCCGACAAGTTGAACGAAGCGTTGAAGAAGTTGGCGCCATCGGCACAGCAGACCGTGCTGGCGTTCCGTGACCTGGTGACGGCCGCGAAGCCCATTCAGCAAGCCATGCAGCAGGCGTTTTTCACGGGGATCGCGCCACAAGTGGCCGGGATCAGTCGTGCGATCCAGTTGCTCGGGCCGATGGCCGCACAGGTGGCCGGATCGATGGGCGCGCTGGTTCGTGAAGCGTTGGGTATCGCACAGGTGCCCGGCGTGATTGGCCAGGTCAATTCCGTGCTGTCGGGGTTGAAGGGGTTCCTGGACGGGGTCAAGCAGGGTATCCAGCCGTTGCTGACCGGATTCTTCCAACTGGCCGCACAAGTCGGCACGTTCGGTGCTACGCTGGGTGATTCGTTCGGTAAGGCGTTGGCCAAACTGGGCGAATTCATGCAGGGGATCAACCTGGCCGAGCAATTGGACAAACTGGGCGCGATCATGACGCCCATTATCCAGTTGTTCAAAGACCTGGGGTCCATTGCCAACTCGGTGTTCAGCGCGTTGACGTCGGGTGGCGGCAGCGCCCTGGGTGTCATCGGGTCGCTGGTGTCGAAGATCGCGGAATTCCTCGACAGCGCCGCCGGTGTTGCGGCACTGAACGCCCTCGGGTTGGCCATGCAGATGATTGCGGGTGCAGCCGGTCAGGCGTTGTTGTCGTTGCTGTCCGCGATTGCTCCGGCCATCACCGCGCTTGCGCCTGCGGTGGGTGTGTTGGCGCAGGCGTTGGGTACCATCCTCGGTGCAGCGTTCCAAGCGTTGGGTCCGCCCGTTACCGCACTGGTGCAGGCGTTGGCCGGGGCGCTCATGCCGGTTCTTCCACAGATCGCGCAGGCGTTCGCCACGCTGGCGCCCACGATCGGCAAGATTGCCGGTGTGGTGGGTCAGGTGTTGGGTCCGTTGTTGGCCGGGTTGCTGCCGGTCATTGGTGCGCTGGTGGTCGCACTCGGCGAAGGATTGAACGCGGCGCTCACTGCGGTGCTTCCGGCGTTGGAGAAGTACGGCGAAACGTTCTCGAAACTGGCCGCTGAAATGCTGCCGGAACTGATCCCGCTCATGACCCAACTCGGCCGGGTGTTCGTGGAACTGGCCCCGTTGATCGGTGCGGTTGCCAACGTGCTGGTTGGCGTGTTGGTGCCGTTGATGGAGGCGTTCAGTCCGGCAATCCTGTTGGCGGTCGGTGCGTTGACGGGCCTCGTGTCTGTGTTCGCCACGGTGATCGGCTGGATTAGCAACCTGGTCGCGAAATTCCTCACGCTGAACAACATCCTGACCATCGTTCAGGCGTTGGTTACGGGCGTCGCTGCGTTGTGGCAATGGCTGTACAACGTGCTGATCGGTAACTCGATCATCCCCGACATGGTGAACGGCATCCTGTCGTGGTTCCGGATCGCGGTGTCGGGCGCCCAGGCGATTTGGTCTGGGCTGATGGGCATCCTGGCCGGGATCTGGAATGCCATCAGCAGCGTTGCCAGCGCGGTGTGGAACGGTATCGTGAACGTGATCCGCAACGCGGTGAACATGGCGCGTGCTGCGGTTCAAGGTTTGTCGGCGCTGCCCGGTATGGTCGGTGGGTTCTTCCGCGCCATGGCGTCGGCGGCATCGTCGGCTATCGGGTCGCTGATCGCGGTTGCCCGGTCGATCCCCGGTCAGGTCATCGGCGCGCTGGGCAATCTCGGCTCGTTGCTGTACAACTCCGGTCGGTCCATCATCCAAGGTCTGGTCAACGGCATCCGGTCCATGATCGGTGCGGTGTCGGATGCGGTGTCGGCAGCCATGAGCGCAGCGCGTAACCTGCTGCCGTTCTCCCCGGCGAAGGAAGGTCCGTTCTCCGGACGCGGCTGGACGCTGTACTCCGGTCGGTCCATGATGACGGATCTGGCGAAGGGGTTGTTGCAGGGCCGTGGTGCGGTCCAAGCCGCGTTGTCCGGCACGTTGGCGGGATTGAACACGGGGATTGGTGTTGGCGTCTCTGGGGCCATCTCAACCGGCTCTACGAATGGTTCCACACCGCCCGGCACGACGTTGACCGTGCATCAAACCGTGAACGCGCTGCCGGGTATGGATGCTCGACAGGTCGGCGCTATGTCCATCGAAAAACTGGCGTTCGGTTTGAGCACCGGTACGACGTCCGTCGTGGGAGGGTGACGTGCCTACGATCTTCAACGACAAGATCACCGTCGGAGACCTGGTGTTCAACGACCTGGCCCAGTATCCGGTGGGGATTGTCGGACGGGGCTGGGGTGTCGATGTGCTGGACGGATGGCGCAAGACCCCTGCCTTGGACGCGCCATACACCGAGATCGGTCTGGTTGACGGCGAGATCCCGGGAGAATTTTTCGCGGCTCGGGGTAAATTCCTCAACGTGGGTGGCTGGGTGCACGCGATCGACCCAGCCACAGCGGATACCCTCTGGGATCTGATCGTACTCGGGTTCCGACGCAATGAAGAACTGGTGTTGACTCGGTACGAATCGATACCCAAGTTCATGCGGGTACGACGGGTCACCGAGGTTGACCGGATCGATACGTCACCTGAATCGTTCCGGTGGGCCACCACGGTCAAAGCGGGAGACCCGTTCAAATACGCGCTGACGCCCGTCACGGGGTCGGCAGGTGTGGCGGGTCAATCGTCCGGTGGTCGTTCGTATCCTCGGACGTACCCGCTCACGTACACGACGATTACCAGCGGAGAATCCAACTCGGTCGTGCTGATCAACGCGGGCCAAGCCGATTCGTCGCGGTTGATCGTCGCGCTGAATGGTCCGCTCAACAAGGGTGGTTGGCGTCTGGTCAACGAAACCACCAACGAAACGATCAAGTTCGACATCGGCTTGCTTTCCACCGACGTGTTGGAGATCGATTTCCATAACGAGGTGGCGTTGCTGAACGGCGCACCAGTCACGGTCACCATCATCGGTGACTTCTTCCGGTTGGTGCCCGGCGTCAACGTTTTGAAGGTGTATGCCGACTTCGACCCCAGCGCGGGGTTCGACGCTACCGGATACTCCGCCTGGGAATGAGGGATCATGGGATTGAAGGTTGAGCCCGCATACGTCGGGCAAACGGGGTACCTCCACCCGGTTGAACTGGACCGGAACCTGTTGGAGGGGTTGTTTCAGCGGTCCGGTGGTGTGCGGTACGGCGACCTTGCCATATCGCAGGGTGTGGGTACGCGAGCAATCGCGATCGCGCCCGGACGGTATTTCATCCTCGGCCAGGAGAACGCCCAGCAGGGCGGATATTTCGTCTGGTCGGACGCGATAGAAACGTTCCTGCTGGCCGCTGCGGTCGGCAACCCGCGCATTGACACGCTGCTGGTGCGGGTCATCGACGACCAGTACGGATCCATCTCCGGTGCGCCACGCGCCGAGTTCGCCGTGGTGCAGGGTGTGGCCAGCGGTTCACCAACCGCGCGCCCGGACTCAGATTTCAACGTCGGCGGGTCGTTCTACATCCCCGGTGGGTGGGCGCGTCTCGGTGACGTTCGGGTGAACACGGCTGACACGGGGTCCATTCCAGTGGGCCAGATCACCACCAAAAACCGGTACGTACGTCCGCCGAACGGGTATGTGCTGTGTTCTTCGACTGACCGGCCTTCGGATCCTGTGTTGGGTGATCGGATCCATGAAACTGATACTGGATTTCGCAGGATGTGGACGGGATCTGCATGGCAGCAATGTGAGCCATGGAGAACGGCCGTTTTCCTGAGTTCAACCACGGCCAGTGTGACGGTCTCCAGCATTCCCACCAGCCTCAAAACGGTCAAGTTGACGTGTACAGTTAGACAAGACAACGCCAGCGTGTACCAAGATTTGATGTTGCGAATTGGTGGCGACACCGGGGCCAACTACCGGTACGGTGGCAATTACATGCAAGACACCGCCTTGGGCGGGTTCAATGCAATTGCTCAAACGTCCGGACGGGTTGGTTTTGTTTGTGGGACTTCGGTGACGGCCACTCAATTCACCACGGCCGAAGTTCTTTTCGAGGGGTGGAATACCACCAGTATGCTTACTGCCTTGGTGCGTTCTGGTTTTACCGGAACCATTGGTGGACACATGCTGACGTGGAACGGGGTGCTGACCTACCACGGGTCAAATTCCCGTACATCGATTACGATTTTTCCGCTGGCCGGATCTTTCATAGCAAATTCTCAGTTCGTAGTTGAAGGCTGGGAATAAGAAAGAAAGGGGGAACAATGAAGGTCAACGGAGGCCCGTGGGACGGACAAGACGAAGACCTGGGCCAGCACCACGTCGGCCTGGTCCTGGTCGATCGTCCCGAGGATCGGGTCTGGATCTACGACCGGGTTGACACCCCGGACGGGGATCAACTCGACGTCCGCGAAGCCGATGGTCGGTTGCTGGACGACGAGAAGCGCATGGTGGCGGGATTCGACACGACGTGGCAGGTCCGCGTTGTCGACACCGTCGAGGTGGAAGAGGAGGTCGGTCTGTGACGTCGGCACCCTCGTCCGCGTTGGTGTGGGAGGTGGCAACGTTCGACGCGTTGCCGGACTATCCGTCATCCACACCGGCCGGGGTAAACGGAGATCAATCGCACTTCGGTGCGAACACCTACCACATCGGCATCTCGGAACTCCCGTCACCGGGCGGTTACACGAACCGCACCTGGGAAGACAAGATGCCCGCTGCGGGGTCGTCATGGCATTCGTCGGCCACCGACGAGTCCATGTCCACGGCCGACATGGTCAAGAACTGGAACCGCCACCTGGCGGTGTTCAACGACCCCAGCGATCCGCGACGCGTGTACCTGGCCGAGTACATCGGTTGGAACGGCGTTGGTTCGGCGGAACGGCTCGATTTCCAGGCCAACACCCGGACCGTGGCCAGTTCCGACCACAAGTGGCACAGGCACCGCGCGAAGCGGCGTCGGTTTTACAACAGCATGGAGGCAGCCGTTGGCTGCATCTCCATCGACAAGGGTCAGACGAAGGAACAATACCTGGCGTCGATCGGTCAAGGACCGGCCGCGCCAATAGGGGGAAACGGAGAAGACGATATGAGCATGGTTCACAAGACCGAGGGTGGGGCCACCACCTGGGCGGTCGTGACCCCGGGCGGTTGGTCGGAGATCTCTCCGCCGACGCAGGAAATGGCCAACGCTCTATCCATTGTGACAGGCGCCAGCGTTGGGTACAGCACACCGCAGGCGTACGCCCTGGCCAAGAATTGGTGGATGACCAACGTCGTTCCGGCGAACAACCCATCGGCATCGATCAGTGATGCGCAGGCCGACGCCATGGCAAACAAGATCGCCACAGCCGTCATCAGTTCGGACACCAACGAACTCACGGAATCCGATCTTACCAGCGTGACCGAGGCCGTCAAGCAGGCGTTCCGCGAGGGAACGGCGTAACGACGATGGCCACAAGGTACCGTTACGTATCGTGCCATCCGGTCCTCCGGCATCAACTTGACCCGTCGCTGCGGTTCATCGATCCCGAGTGGTCATGGGTGGTCGGCGGTAACGGTACCTTGTCGGCCAAGGTGACCGTACCGGAGTCCAGCACGCAGGTCGAACAGTTGAAGGTAGCCACGCAACCCAAGCAGGCCGCGATCTACGTGCGCGACATGGACGGGAACTACCCGTGGGGTGGCGTGGTCATCAAGCGCAAGTGGTCGCGTGCATCGAATCAGATCACGATCACCTGCATGGAATGGCGCGCATGGTTCTACAACATCATCATGGGTCCGGGGGACACCACAGACACGTTGTACACCTACACGAACACCGATCAACTGATCATCGCGCGCAACCTGGTGGCTGCCGCGACGGTTGGGGGTACGGCCGTGGGTGTGCCACCCATCCTCACCAACGCGTCGCTCATGTCCGGCAAGAACCGTGACCTGTCGTTCGCCGGTACCCAGATGAAAAACCTTGGGCAGCAGATCGATACGATCGCGAACCGAGACGGTGGGTTCGAGTGGAGCATTGAATCCAAGCCGGGGTCCCTGGACGGGTTGCCCCAACTGTGGTTCGTGCCGTACTTCCCCGAACGGGGTACCCAGGCCGCTGGTGTGTCGTTCCGCGCCACCGAGGGCGGACACGGGAACTTCATTCCGGGTGACGTCGAAGAAGACATGTCGTCGCGGTTCGAGCGGTTCTGGACAACGGGTGCTGGTCAGGCGCCAGACGCCACCTGGGCCATGGACCAAGACCCAGAACTGGCCAACGGCACGTATCTGCGGTCTGACGGATCGGCATCGTACAGCACGGTGTCGGAGCGGTCCACGTTGTCCAGTCACGCCCGACGCAACCGGAAATTCTACGCTCCGGGCGTCAACCTGGTTCAGGGCACGGTGCCGTTCGCCAAGATCAACCCGGACGCGTACGGTATCGGAGACCGTGTGCGGTACCGCGTCAAGGACCGGTGGACCGACATGGATCTCGCGTCTGTCCGGATCGTGGAGAAGAAGATTAGTATGGCGGATGCCGGATCGGCCACGGTGACGCTCGACACGACCGATATCACGTTGCCCGAGGTGGATACGGGGGGTGGCGTGTGACGTCGTTACAGAAATCGAACGATCCTTACAACTTGCTGCTCCGGCAATTCGAGGAATTGAAGCAGCAGGCCACGGATGCGCTGGTGCGGCCGTACACCGTCCCCGTGGTGTCAGAAGATCCCCCGGAAACGGACCCCACCAACCTGTGGATGTTTCCCGATGGACGGCTCCGGGGACGTCACAAGAACACCGCAGGCACCGCGTACGTGTATCGGGAATGGGTGACCACGTCTCCCGGATCCGACACGTCGGCCACAGCGCCGGCAACGCCACCGACCACACCGGTGACGCAGCAGCAGATGTTTCTGGCGCAGTGGTCGCATTCGTACCGGTCTACGGGCGGTGGCGCACAGCGTACGGACCAAGGCGCGGTCATGCTGTATTACGGGTCGTCTGGTGACTCGTTCAATGGCACGAACCGATCGCTGATCGGCTTCGACCATGCGGCCATCGCGGCGGCACTGGCGGGGTCTACGGTCAACTCGGTGCATCTTCGGCTGGTGAACGTGCACGCGTGGTACAACTCCGGGGTCAACATCTACTTCGGAATCCACAATTTCTCATCCAAGCCGGGATCGTGGACTGGCGGTGGCATCCCCGCGCAGCGGATCGTCAACCACAAGTTCGGCAAGCCGCAAGAACGCACGGTGCCGATGCCGCTGGCGTTCGCAACCATGATCCGAGACGGTACCGGCAAGGGAATTGCCATCGAGGCCCCCGACAGTTCCCGCGAATTCTACGGGTACGCTGCTGGTGTGGGCAGCGGGTACAACGTTCCGGCCCTCATCATCAATTACACGAAGTGAAGGGGAGGGCACGTGCGTGACAACAGAGGCAAAAATCAAGCGCTGGATACGCGACATCACCGCACTGGCACTGGGGTCGGGGGGGTTCATCAACGAAGTGTTCATCAAGGACAAGGGCGAATTGTTGCTGATTCTCTTGTTCTTCGGCATGGTGGTCGCCCCGGGAGCGTTGGCAGCGTTCGCCCTCCGGTCACAAGGAGCCGAGGTTACGACTGGACCATCCTCGTCATCTCCTGCGCAGCCACCGCAGCCGCAATCGTCGTCCTCGTCATCAAGTGGGTGACGTCATGACCACACCATCCGACAAGGTCCCGTTGTCCAAGCCACCCCGGGGGCCAATCGTCATCCAGATCAGGGGTTGGTACCCCATCGCGATGATGGGCCTCGTGATGATCCTGATCACAGCAGGCAACATCATCTACACGAACCATGTCGATTCCGAGCGCGTCAAGGCAGAGCGCGAGGCGTTGGCAGCGGTCCAGCAGGCCGAACGGGAAGCCGACCGTCGTTGGTGCACCCTGATGACGTTGCTGGACAACGCATACAACAACCCGGCCACACCTCCCGTGTCGGAACTCGGCCGGGCGGTGGCCAAAGCAGTTCATGACATCCGGGTTGATCTCGGGTGCTGATTGGAGACATCATGAAGATTTTCGGTAGGGAACCCGCAGCGATCGTCTCGGTTCTGACTGCGATCGTCGCGCTGCTGGTCGCGTTCAACTTCCCGGGGCTGTCGGCCGAGGCCGGCGCTGCCGTGGTCACGTTCCTCGGTGGCGTCATCATCGCAGCCACCACGCGGCCGTGGGCGCCCGGTCTGTTCGCGGGTCTCGCGTCGTCCGGTGCCGCGCTGGCCGCTGGTTGGGGGTTCCACTTCACGGATGCCCAGGTGGCATCGGTGTCCGCGCTGACCATGGTCCTGTTCGCCGTGTTCGGCTCTCGTCCGCAGGTCACCCCGGCCAGCGATCCGCGCGTCGTGGATGGCGTCGTGGTGACGTCGGGTCCGGTCAAGCAGTAGACGTTCCTCGCCCGGGTGGTGCCCCGGATCGGCGGTTGATGGGTGGTCAGCCGTCGGTCCGGGGCCAGACGAGTAGTTACCGAAGATCGTACCCCTCGGGGTTGCGGAACACGCGCGGGGTGGTGTCGCGCGGCAGCAGGTTCACGCCGAACGTGTCGAGGAGGATCCGGTGCAGCCGGTCACGGAAACCGCGCTCACGTTTGTTGCACCCACCGTGCACAATGTGTCCGAACTTCGGATGCCGCCCGTACCCGTACCGCTTGTTGACGGTGTGGGGACAGCGCCACCCCGGGCATTCTACGTCCTTGGACGAAGGGAAACGATACAGGCCAACCGTTTGCCCGACCGATCCCGGGGGTCGAGGTCGGTACGCGTGTTCTTCCACGATGGCATCGGCCGTTGCGCGGTCCGGTGCGTACACGATTACTACGTATGGCATCCCAGCGTCCCCCAGAGACGATAACGCGCGTGCGCGGTTGGTTGGTGTGGCCACAATACCCCGACGCGGCTCCGTGCCTCATGGCCGGCTTTGACAACGGGAGCCCGAGGGGTATACGTTAGTGAGCGTTGAACCACCCACCGAATGAAGGAGCACAATATGCCCCCGCGTCGCCGTAGGGCCGAGGTCGTGGAAGAGCCGGTCGAGGTCGTCGAGGAAATCGAAGAGGTCGAGGACGAGGACGACGAGTTCGAGGAGTTGGAGGACGACGCCGAGGACGCCGAGGAGTTGGAGGAGGTCGAGGACGTCGAGGAGGACGACGACCTGGCCGAGATCGAGGAGGTCGAGGAGGAGCCCGAGGAGGCGCCGAAGGTCACCCGTGGCCGGAAGGCGACGGCCGCGAAGAAGACCACCACGGCCAAGGCCGCGCCCAAGACCGAGGGTTCGGGCAACGACTCCGCGTGGCTCGCGGCGCACGTGACCACGACGGTCGGCAAGCCGGTGGACAGCCGGGCGCTCCGGGTACTGCTCCGGAAGATGGCCAAGGAAGGCGTGATCGAGCGCGAGATCGGTACCGATCGCGTGCGGTACGACTTCCCCGGTGGTGCCAAGGACCCCGTGGTCGTCGAGGTCGTCAAGCGCGTGAAGAACGGCGCGCTCGAACGGGCGAAGAACGACGGGTTGGAAGCCGCGCGTGCCGCGAAGGCCGCGAAGAAGGCCGGTACCACGGCCGCGAAGGCCGCCCCGGCACCCGCCAAGAAGACCGTCGCGAAGTCCGCCCCGGCCAAGGCGACCACCACGCGCAAGGCCGCCCCGGCGAAGGCCGCGCCCGCCAAGGCCGCACCCGCGAAGCGGACGCGCGCCAAGGCGTAACGTCCCTCCGGCACGTAACCCCCGATCCGCCTCCTCGTGGTCGGGGGTTTCGTGTAGCCCAAGATCTTTTGGCTTACGGGTTGACAACGGTTGCTCGGCTCACGTAGCGTGTGTTCATCGGGACAACGAGGAGGACATCATGACGAAGACGCGGACCCCATCACCGGCCGAACTGATGGCCGACATGGACGCGCACCTGCGGGCCAACGGCATCGACCCCACCAAGTACAACGGCCGGAACGGCGAGAACATCACGGAACGTGCGATGCCGCGTAACCCGAACCCGGGCATGATCACCCCCGGCCGTCCGGGCACCACGAACGTGACCACCCTGGATGACCGCCGGATGCTCGACCAGCGGCCCCGTGCCGGACGGCTGGCCCGGAAATTGATCGGTGACCTGGCCGTCCTCGACATGGATGCCGCCAAGGCCGCGCTGGTGTGGCACGAGCGCAATGAGCCGACGATGACCGTTGGGCAATGCTCGGCATGGATCAACCGGCTGCGCGCGAAGATCGCCACGTACAACGGTCAGCCGATGGTCACGACCACGGCACCCACGGGTGTGGTGACCACCGCCCCGGCACGTCCGGCCACCGGCGCATCGGCCGAACTCGTGTCGCTGCTGGCCGGGCTTCACGAACCGGTGGACGCGCACCCCGACCGGGGCATGATCCTTCGCCGGTACGCCCTCGACGGGTTCGAGACCGGCAACGAGGTGCGGTTTTACAAGTTGCGCGAGTCGAAGCGCGGACGTCGGTACCTGGTGGCCCAGGTGTCCGACGAGGAGCGCATGGTGCCGTGGGCCGAGGCGTTGATCGTGGCGCGTCGGATCACGGCCGACCCGATGGCCGCAATGCTCCGGTACGGCACGGAACTGGGTTCGTGCGGGCACTGCGGACGCACCCTCACCAACGACGAATCGAGGGCCCTGGGCATCGGCCCCAAGTGCCGGCAGGGGTTCGGTTTCTAATTTGACCCCGGTACGGGGGTCATGGGTTGACACGCTCGTGACCCCCGTGTTACATGATCGATATGCCTGGTCGGGACACCGGGCGCAAACCGAGGAGCACATCATGGACACCACCGCCGTAGCCGCACACCTGGGTACCACACCCCGGAAGTTGCGCGCGTTCCTGCGTTCCGACGCGTCCACCTTCGTGGCCGTGGGATCGGGCGCTCGGTACGATTTCACCGATGACGACCTGCCGACGTTGAGCCGTCGTTTCGCGGATTGGAGCGGGTCACCCGCACCGACACCCGCACCGGCACCCGTTCGGCCGTCTGTGGCCATCTCAGGGCGTCGTAGCCAGCACGACATCGACGCGGAAGTGTGGGCGGAAGAGGGACCGGTGGACCTGCCGGACATCCGGAACCCTGCGGTACGTGCGGCCGTGCGCCGGATCGCGGAGGTCCAGGAATCCCGGTTGGACCAGATGTTGCTGGCTGCCGGCCTGCACATCACCCAGATGAACGTGCGGCGGCCTGCGGCATGATCCGGACGTGCCCGGGGTGCGAAGAGACGTACGACACCCGGCTTGATGGCGAGATCGTGATCGCGGATTTCCGGCCGTTCGGCGTGGATCGGCAGGAACCGATCATGCTCGAGCGGTACACCGCGCCGGACGGACGCCGGTTCTGCTGCGTGGATTGCTTCGAACAGAACGGATAAACGGCTTGTGGGGCCCTTCGGGGCCCTGACCGTCTCCAGCTTATCCTAGGATAACGCGCGGTCTTCCCGAGCCGTACGGAGCCGTACAGCGGGAGACCAAAAGATCTTGCGGAAATCTCCCGGATCGGCTTGACACGGGTCTCGCGGGTGGGGTACGTTAGACACATCAAACAAACGCACCACACCACACCGGAGGACATCATGAACGCGGACGCCATCACCAACAACCCGGCCATCACCACCGGCACCCCGATCACCGTGACCACGAAGGACGGGTCCTCGATCACCGGCACGTTCATCTCGGTCAACACCAAGGGCATCAACGTCAAGGTGGACGGGAAGACCGTTTCCCGGGGCCTGGCGCGGCTGTCGGCCGTGGAACTGGTCAACGTGCCCGACTCGGCCGATGACCTGTTCGCCGGGTACAACGACGACGACACCCTGACCACCACCGCGCTGGCCGCGATCTTCGGCACGTCGGCCAAGGCGTTGCGGGTGGGCCTGCGCGCTGCCGGCCTGGGTGTGGGCAAGGGTCGCGTGTACGGTCTCACCCCGGCCGACGTGCGGCCGCTGGCCGACGCCATCCGTACCAACATCCCCGCCTGATCGGGTGACGATCCGGCCCCCTTCGGGGGGCCTTCGTCGTTTCCGGCTGTTGACACGCGTCTCACGCCGGGGTACGTTAGATGCATGACGAATTACACCACACGGGCGCTGCTCCGGGCCTGGGCCGATCGGCTGGGGCATGACATGTACCTCTGGACGATGGGCACCGAGCACCGGGTAATCTCGATCACCGCGCGGATCTCTGACGTCGTGATCGTGACGGACAAGGACACGTTCGAGATCCCGACGTCGGACATCGACCTGATGATGTGGACCCTGGCCGACTGACCCGCACGCACGGACGACCCCCGGTGAAGATGCCGGGGGTTTTCTGTTGCGCGGACGGCTCACGGTGCGTTAGAATAATGGCATGACGAACAACGACACCACCGCCCTCGACCGGATCTTCGACCTGGCTGACGCCCGGAACATCGACGCGGCGCACATGGTCATCACGTTCGACTCCGCCGACACCGAACTGGCCGACGCGATCCGCGCCTTCGGCGTTGACCACATCACGGACTCCGTGATTGACGACATCCTGGCCGAACTCGATGGCGACGACGACGACGCTCACGAATACTGCAACCACGCCGAGGGCGGTTGCGAGAACGGCGATTTCGACAACGAGGACGTGTGACATGCACGACATCGAGGTTTCGTTCACCGTGCGGCTGAACACCGCCATGATCCAATCGTACGGCCTGCCCCGGTGGGTGGACTATTTCGCCCTGAACCACGACGCGGACGTCTCCACGTGGCCCGAGGTGTACCACCACGTTGCCATGGAATACCTGGCCGGTGGCGAACTGGCTGATTACGTGATCGACCAGGGTGGTACCCATCGGGAGATCACCACCCCGCGCCCGGGGGATCCCGACCTCGGCACGGACGTCCGGGCGCCCGACGTGCTCGAACACCGCGACGGCGAACGGCCGGGCAACGTGGCCCAGGTGTGGGCAACGGATACCGGCAGGTGGCCCGACGAAACCCCCTGAACGCGTCACGGAGCCCCGTGTCGGTGTGGACCCACCCAACCACACCCGGCGCGGGGTTTCGTCGTCTCTGCGTGTCTCTGACGGCGTGCTACCGTCCGGCCCGTTGTACGCGCCCGTGCGGGGTTGGCCGGAGACGCGTTATCCTAGGATAAGCCGTGTGTCCGACGCCCGTACGGAGCCCGTGAGATCTCGTCCGAAAGGATGACCCCAAAACCTTGCGCCGGACCTCGCGATGAGATAGGGTTGTGTCAACAACGACGAAGGGGACGGGACAATGGCTCGGAAATGCGAAATCTGCGGAACGCGGAACGTCGGCACCGGTAAGAACGCGGGTTACGAGGACACCGATTTCTCCCGTCGCCAGGGGTTCTGCAACCCGTGTGGCAACGAGGCCCAGCACGAAATCGCGCACGACAACGGCCACGAATCGATCACCGAGGACGAATGCTGGCTGTGCCACCCGGAAATGAACGACGCCAAGAAGACCCACACCCCGCGCACCGGGCACACCAACACCGTGGCCAAGACCCACACCTCGCACGCGGGCCACAAGCACACCGCGACCCCGTACTACCGGGCGCTGTGCCGCAAATCGATGGCTGCCGGTCACGGACCCTACGACATGACCGCACCCAAGGTGTGACGAACATCCGGGAACGTGGCCCCTCCGGGGGCCATGTCCGAGTCCGGAGAAGATTGTTGCCCGGAACTGTTGACGGCGCGTCTCACGGCGGGGTACATTAGATGCATGACAACGACGCGGATCAACCACACCGGCCACGACCACCCGAACACCACCGCTGCCCGGACCGCCTGCCGGACCGCCCTCCGGAAGATGGCCGAAACCCCGGCCCCCGTCGTCCGCAACGTGATCTCCGTCAAGGGTGGTGCCGTGCACGCGCCCAACGGGTTCGTTGACGGTCCGTTCCCGTTGTGCCGCAACGGTTCGATGTCGAACCTGGGCACCCGGTACCGCCTGACCGACGCCCCGGTGTCGTGCCGCAACTGCCGGTGAAGATGTCCGGTCCGGGGGTTGCGGGGGCCTCCGGACCTCATGTAGAATCATCTCATGACAACGACAACCGCCCCGGTCAAGGACATCACGACGATGGCGATCTCGGCCATGATCCGAGAACTCACCGCGATCGCGCGGCCGTGGGTGGCCAACGCGGCTGACGCGGACATGGCGTACTGGTACATCCGGGTGGACGCTGGCAACGGCGATTACATGACGGTGGCGTGCCCGGTCGGTGCGGCCGTCGAGATCGAGAACGCCGGTTACATGATCCGGAGCAACGCCGATTTCCGGTGAACCACCCGCACAACGGGGGCCCTACGGGGCCCTTTTTCGTGCCCATCTCCGGGGACATAGCAAGGTACACAGCCAGCGGTCCGTAGGCGCACAAGCGATCTGACGGGGTTGTGTGGCGTAGGTCACAAAGATCTTGCGGGGAAACCTTGCGTCACACCTTCATCTCCGGTAACGTAGTCCACATCGGGACAACGAGGAGGACCAAATGACCACCACCACAAACCGCCGGATGACCGCCACGGAGAAGGCGGAACGTGCCGCGCGGTCGCTGCGGCGCCTGGCTGCCGGAACGTTCGCCCTGGGCGCGCTGGCGTCGGTCGGGGCCAACATCGTGGCTGCGGAACCCACGGTGATCGGGCGCGTCGTGTCATCGTGGCCCGCTGTGGCCCTGCTGCTCACCGTGCACCTGTTCCAGCACGCACCCCGCGTCTGGTGGGTCAAGGTCATGGTCGGTGTGGTCGCGGGTGTGGCTGCGTGGATCTCGTACTGGCACATGGTTGACGTTGCCACGCTGGCCGGGGAGGGCATCGTGTCGGCTCACCTGTTGCCGTTCACCGTGGACGCGATGATGGCCGTTGCGTCGGTGGTCATGACGTACAAGCCGAAGCCGGTTCGTCGTCCGGTGCGCAAGGTTGCGAAGCGGTAACGCGTCGGGTGCGGGGTGGTGGCTCCGGTTGCCACCCCGCCTGACGTGGGCATATGATCGGATCACGACCGAACGTAACGGAGGTATCACCCATGGATCCCATGATCACGGCCGACCGGGCACTGCTCAACCTGTTCACCGACCTCAACCGCGCCAACCTCGTTGACGTGGCAAACCACCTGGCCGAGTTGTGCGACCGGATCCTGGACACCACCGCGACCACGACCGGCCAACACCTGGCTATCGTGCAGATGTTGCGCGAAGCGTTCCCCCAGCACGCGGACGTGATCATGAACCTCACCATCGGGCAGGTGGCGTGATGGACACGCTGGCGTTGTACGAACGGCTTGACGCGCTCGCTGCGGCGTTGGAACGCGACGGCCACACCCACGGCACCGACGAACTGGTTTCGGTCCTCACGGACGTTCTGGAGCTGCGGCAGGACCCCGTGACGCCCCGGCACGCCAAGGCACCCGTGCTGGTGTGGGCATTGGACCCCGACCACCGCGCGCAGGCACGGGGGACGGTGCTCCGGTGGTTGCGTGACGGAGGTCACATTCCTCCGCCCGAGGATGTGCGTTGACGTGAACCTCACGGCGGGGTACGTTAGACACATGACGAACACGACGCCCTTCACGATGACGGTCCTGTCTCACGATTGCAAAGGCCCAAATCCCGCGTGCCGGAAGGCCGGACGGGCGGGTCGGCTGGTCCACATGATCCCCGAATCCCACCCCAAGCGCCCGCGCCTGGTTCTGCCGACGTACCATTTCTCCACCATCGCGGAGGGTGCCGTTGCTATCGCGGACGCGAACGCTGTTGCGCCGACCGTGGCCACCGATGCGGACCTGTACCGGTACCGCGCGGAGGGTGTGGCGCATTTCCTCCCGGTCGGATGGATCGACCCTTCACGCCGGTAATGGTACGGTGTGGACCGTGCGACATGACCACCGAGGAACGGGGGTGATCATCATGCGGGACATCGACTGGACCTGACCCGATGCACATTGGCCCCTGGCTCCGGCCGGGGGTCTTTGTGCGTCCCGAGAAGATGGCACGTCTGGACCTATTGACATCGTCTCACGCCATGGTACGTTAGATGCATGACGAACCACGCGGAACACAACCACCCCGCCACCCCGGCCGGTCGGCGCGAATGCCGCAACCGGACGAACAAGGCGATCAAGGTTGCGCAAACCGCGTACCTGGGTCTGTGGGCCGGTACGGACGCCCCGTCTCGGGAAACGTACGACACCTATTACGCCCTGGTGGACGACGTTCGTCATGTGATCGGGTGCACGCTGGCCGAGGCGTACGACATCGTCGAGAACGGTCCGTGCCGCTGACACCGGCTTTGACCGGCTGACAACGACGTGATACGTTAGACGAAACCAACCGAGGAGGACACCATGGGGTTCGATTACGGCGACAAGGTCCGGGCGTTGTTGGCCAAGGCTGAATCCGCGCTGGCGCTGGGGAATGACGGCGAAGCCGCATCGTACCAGGCCAAGGCCGAGGAATTGATGGTCAAGTACCGGATCGCGGAGGAGGAGGCGTTGGCCACCGACCCCGGATCGTCCGCCCCGGTGTGGAAGACCATCACCGTGATGACCGGGTGGGACATCGAGATGGGTCCGTGGTACATCACGGCCATCAACTGCATCGCTCGCCACACCGGCTGCCGGACGCGTGCGTACGTCGGGGAGAATGACGACACCGTGGCCGACCTCGTGGGGTACGAGGGTGACGTGCGGTTCGCCGAATTCCTCTGGACCGCCGTGCTGCTGACGTTCAGCACGCGGATCAACCCCACCTGGGACCGGAACCTGCCGGAATCGGAGAACGTGTACCGGCTACGCAACGCGGGTCTTGAACGGCGCGTGATCGCGAACGCGGCCTGGGGGTACGGTGCCGGACACGTGGCCTCCAACCGGTCCAAGGTCCAACGGATCTACCTCCGGGAATGCGCGCGGCGTGGCGAGGAACCCCGCGCAACCGGCCTGGCGCACGACACCAAGACGTACCGCGAGGCATACGCGCGGACGTTCGTGGGTCACCTGAACTCCCGTCTGATGGCCGCTCGGGACGCGGTTGATTCGGTCAACGGTGGCCTGGTGCTGCACGGGCGCGCGGACCGCGTGGACGAGGCGTTTTACGTCCGGTACCCACACCTGCGTCCGTCCACCCCGACCGGACCGGTTGCACCCCCGGAGCCGTGCGCACGATGCACCCCGGACAAGGAGTGCCGGAAGCACCGCGTGACGGCGAAGCAGATGGCTGATTACCGTCGCCGGTACACGTCGGCATCGGCCCGTGCTGGCCAGGCCAACGGCCGCGCGGCTGCCGATGATGTGCGGATCGACCGGGGTCACACCCCGGCTGACCGGATGTCCGGTAACACGGTCGAGGCAATCGGCAACTGATAACAAGATGGCACGGTGGGACCTATTGACACGGTCTCACCGTGCCGATACGTTAGATGCATGACGAACCGCGTTGACGCCGGACACACCCGCTGCCTGCACCCGATGGACGAGAACACCAAGGCCGAATGCGCCGCGCAAACCGTGGCGTTCGATGCGATGCTGGCGCACCTGGGCATGGCGCCCACCAAGACCCGTCGTCGCCGGACCTGACACCGGCTGACGCGCCGTGGTAAGGTTGGGTTGAACGGGACGACGGAGGAGGACACAATGGCAATCGATCACTCGGCCCACGACCACCCGGCCACCCCCGCTGCGCGTGCCGCGTGCCGCAAGATGATGGCCGCGATGGAAACGGCCGCGTCTGGTGGAACGATCGTCACCACGGGGACCAAGGCCCGTCCGGCTGTCGGTGCGGTTCGCCTGGTTGGTGTGGAACCCCGCCGTGCGCGCCGCGTGACCACGGTCAACGGGGGTGCTCCGGTCACCGAACGTCGGCGGTTCATCCGCACGGAGGGCGACATGGCCGACGTGCCGCACGTGTTCTCCTCGGCCATCCGGCACGCCTGGGTGCAGGACGGTTGGACGGTCCGGTACGGCAACCCGTACAACAACACGGAGAAGCGCATCGTGATCGACAACGGTCACGGCGACGAACTGGAATTGATTTACAAGGCGGGCCAGCACCACGTCAACGCCGTGGATTACCGCCCGGCCAAGCAGGACGGCGAACGGCGACGCGGGATCCGCGTTGGCCAGGCCCCGCACGTGGCCACCGGTATCCAGATGTTGAAGGACCGGGTGACAATCACCGGCCCGATGACGACCCCCATGAACTGATTGACACGGGTTGACACAATTTGACGCGGAGGGAGGTGATCGCATGTTCTGGTGGTGGTGCATCTCGTGCCACGGCTGACGTCCCGACAACGATGCCCCGGTGCCCGTGATGGGTGGCCGGGGCATTGTCGTAGAGACGGTTCAGATGGCCGTAGAGACGTCAATGGGGTCATTCGCCGGGATCGGTCCACCCGACGGATTGCAACGCCTTCACGGCGTCCTCAACCGACCGGGGGACGAACACCACGCCGTATGCCGAACGGATCTGCTGGTGGACGTGCTGCTGCACCGGTGTGGGATCACCCCCGGTCGGGGTCTTCGTCTCGAATCCCACGAACAGGCCGTACATTTCCGGTTCGGCTGCTTCATACGCCGCTTGTGTCCAGATGGGTACCGGCACGCAGGCCACGATGTCCGGTGCTCCCGCCATCATGGTCGGACCGCCGTGGATCTTCATGCACCACACCCCACGGGCGCGCAGCGCGGCCATGATCTGACGGCTCAACTTGGATTCGGCCTGCGCCATCACAACACCTCGGTCAACGGTCCGCGTGTGAGCAGTTCGTTCCACCGTTGGGGGTTCATGTTCGGCGCGTGCCACATGTCCAGCCAGGTGGGATCACCAGCCGGTCGCTGCCACACCACCCCGGCCATGTCGCGTAGCCGGATGCCGTGGGCGGGTTGCGATGGCAGGTGCCACACCCGGGGGATCACCATCCGACCGAGCACGCCATCGTCCCCGATCAGATCCACGGTTTCCTGCGGGTCTCCGTCGTCAGTCACAATCGTCTCCCTGCCCTGCGGTGTGGATGATGAAACAACGTGAACAGGCGTCACGTTTGGTCTTGCCAGTCGGCATGACGCGCTGCTCGGATGGCCGATTGCGCGGGTTCGTGATCAACTCGGGTTGCTGGGGGTCGTCACCGCAGCATTCACGGCGTACGATCTGGCGGTCGCTGGCGTACGCCATCTCATCGCCTTCTTCGATGTCCTCACCGCAATGACGGCAGTGGCCGCCTTTGAATGATGCGGTGAACCACCGGAGGGGTTCAGCGTCGGGGTCGAACATGGCGGGTGTTGCTGGCATCACGTTTCCCATCTACCGAAAGGGGCCGATGTCCGGGGGCAACCGAGGAGAGCCCATCGCGGACACCGGCCCCATCGAGGTTGTCGAACCCCGGGCCGATCGGGACAACGGCAATCACAGTATGGCCGATAGCCCGGGTTTCGTCAACTAAATTTCTTCCAAATCGACCTCGTCCAGATCCGCGTCGTCGTCGCCGGTATCCACGTCGTCCTCCACCTCGACGTCCTCGGCGTCGTCGTTGCTGGACGCTGCCGGGCTGCTGGTGACGTCGGACGCGGGGAACGTGGCCGTGATGACGGACTTCTTCTTGCCTTCGTACTCGTCGTCGTCCAGCGCGGCCCCGATCGTCTTGCCCACCAACTTGTTGGGGTCGACCTTGACGCGCTTCTTCGGCACGGCCATGCCCGCAGCGATGAACAGGTTGCGGACCTTCCACGCGAACTTGGCGTCGGTGTGGTTGACGTAGTACGGGTAGGTGAGCCGTTCGCGACCCGCCAGGGCGAGGGTGAACACCCACTGGACGGACGTCTTCTCGCCCTCCTTCTTGTGGTCGTCCACGGCCTTGACGATCAGCCGGTAATCACCGGCCGGGACGCGCTGGGGGTTGAACTGCCCCCGGTCCTTGACGTTCGTCATGTCGATGATTTTGGCGGTTGCTACCACGTTACTTGCCTTCCTTCATTGCTCGGACAACGCTCGGGATGGTCGGATCGGGAATGAAGTTCGGGAGGGTGTATGCCGAACGATACCCCGTGTCGTAGGAGGGATGCGGACCCACCCACAGGCGGCGCTGGATGCCGGTGACCTCTTTCTCCACGATCTTCTTGGTTTCACGATCGCGGTACCGCTTGGTGAACGTCCCGTCAACCGTGTAGATCCGGCCGATCAGATCCACGACCGAATTCAGCGCGCCGCGCGCACCCTTGGGCAGGTCCGGGACGAACATGGCGCCGACGATCTCGGCTTCCTCGTCGACCTCGGCGGGGTCCTCGATCTCGATCATACGCTCCTGCGCCGTGAAGATGATTCCGAGGTTGCGCAACGAATGCAGGTTGTCGAGCATCCCCTTGAACATCTCGCCGGACCGGCCGTAATCCTGCTTCCCCACCTGGCCGGGTTTGCGCGTGAGGTCCCGTTCCATCTCCTGGTTCATGACCCACCGGAGACCCATGTTGGCGATCTTGGTGGTTCCGTCGACAGCCACCCACTGGTACGGCTCGTTGGTGATGGGGGACTTGCCACCACCGCGCAGAAACATGTACGCGTCGTGCATGTCGTCCCACGACGTCACCGGCCACACGTCCGGGTTCGATCGGGTCTCTTCCTCGGTACCGGTCTCGGGGTCCAGGATCAGCACGTTCGGGATGGTGGTGCAGAACCGCGTCTTCCCCTTCTTGTTCCGACCGTAGATCAGGAACCGGGGCTTGCGTTTCCCACCGCCAGGTTTGTGAATCTTCGCCGCTGCGATCGCGGCATAATCCTTGCGCTCTGCCATGTCACCTCCTTGCATCACTCACTCAATGCGATCATTGTTCCGCGCGGTGTGGAGACCGTCAACTTTCGTCGTTGGTGGGTTTCTCGTCGTAATAGTAGTCGAGCGGATCCCCGGTGCGGAATTGCTGCCGTCGGATGTTGGCGGCCTGCGGGTGGTCGGTGCCTTGGAACATCTCGACGGTGCACAGATCGCTGAACCGGCACCACGAACACGACCGGTCAACCACACGCTCCACGGCGTCTGGGTCGGTCCAGTCGTACCCGTGCATCCGGTCACGCGTGCGCATGGCTTCCTTCATCACGCGCGCCAGCATGGCGTCGTCTTTCTCCAACGTATCGCGACGGAAGAACGGCGACGACTGGACGTGATCCGGTCCCTGCCACCGTTGCGATTTCAGGTACCGCAGCCAATCCCGGTACGGGTCGATGTCCAGCCCGTATTCCTTGATGGCGCGGTACGCAGTCGGGAAATCAGTGACGATCTTGGATCGTGACAACCGCGATCCCTTGTCGACCAGCGCCGGCTTGGTGGGTGCCTTGGCCAGCACGTAGTTCCAGATGAACCCGTAGACCGGGATGTCGTTGGCCAGCGCACACCAGATGTACAGCGCGGATGCCTTGTCGCGCAACCGGAACCCGTGATCGGGTAGACGCACGTGGCTCTTGTGGTCAACGATGGCCAGCCCGTAATCGTCTTCGATCAACGCGTCCAGACGCATTCGGTACACGCCGTTTCCGTCCGGCCACGGGGCCTCCAACGTCAACTCGGTCTCGTGTACCTTCCACCCGTGATACCGGTCCTCCTTGTCGGCACCGTAATGCCAGAGGTACGATTTCATGAGTTGTTCCATCTCGGCCGGGAGGTCCCCGAGCGCGTCCTTTTCCTCGTCGAACAACCGGCCGTACTGGTCGACCAATTGCTTGTGTGCCGCGCGCCACGACCGACCGGCGTAATACTCCTCCAACAACTTGTGGAACCACGTACCCCGATGCAACGGCTTGTCATCCGTGCGGATGATGCGCGGCTTCAACCGCTGGTGGTACTTGTAATCCGTCTGCTTCGGACACCGACCGAACGCCTTCAACATGCTGTGTGTCGTGATCGCGTTGCCTGCGTCGTCCACATACAGCGGTGTGGTGACGGGGACGATCTGGTGCTCGTACTTGGTCATGACGGGTGGCTTTCGATGTGCAACCGACGGCACTTGGTGCTACACAACTTGGCCGGGCATCGTGCCTTGTTGCACCTCCATTCAACCTTCATTTCACCACCGCATTGCGGGCATGTCCTCATGACACATTCTCCAATATCCAGCGGTTCAATTCGGCGGGTGTGGATACGACCACACCGGGGACCTCGGATGCGCCACCCCAGTGGGTACCCACCTTGACATCCGCGATGATCGGCACGGTAAGATCCAGTCCGAACAGTTCGCGCAACGGCAGGGTTTCCATCGTGCCCTTGATCAATGGCAACGCTTCGGACAACTCGTCGTTGGGGATCTCGTAATTCACCGCGTCGTGCACCAGGCCGATAGCGATGGAGTCCATACCCCGGCGTCGGAATTCCCGAGACACGTGCACCATTGACAGCGCGGCCATGTCCGACGCCAACGCCTGCACCGGGCTGTTGATGGCCTGCCGTTCGGCTTCGGCCTGTACGCCCTTGTCCGGCGAATAGATGTCGGGCAGGTGCCGGATGCGACCCATCGGTGTCTCCACACGGCCGTACTTGCGGACCAACCGGCGCTGCTTGGCGTGCCATGGCAGCAGGTCCGGGAACCCGGCAAAGAACGCTTCTCGGAACGCTCGGGCTTCGTGCTCGGTCACGCGTAGGCCGTAATTCGACCATGCGGTCTCGATGAATTTCATCCATCCCATGCCGTACAAGAACCCGAAATTCACGGCCTTGGCCTTCTTGCGTTCCTCGGGTGTCACAGCGGACGCCGGTTTGCCGGTCATCTGCATAGCGGTTGCCATGTGGATGTCCTGGCCCGTGGCGTACAGGTGGAGCATGCGGCGTTCCTTGGCGAAGAACGCAGCCAACCGCAATTCGATCTGGCTGTAATCCGCCTCGACGAACCGCGACCCCGGGGGAGCGCCGAACACACCGCGCGCCAGTTTGTTGCGTGGCACCTGTTGCAGGTTCACGCCCTTCTGGTTGCGGGCACCAGCGGTGATCTTCTCGGCGTCTTCCTTGCCGGATGACAAACGACCGGTGCGCGTGCCCCATGGCTTGAACACGGTGTGCATGCGGCTGTTGGCATCGATCTGCTGCGACCACGGCGTGAAGAACGCGGTGTCGTACTTGTTCCACTCGACACGTTCAACCATCAACTTGGCTGCCGGGTGCTGTTCGGCCAGCGACGCCATGATGTCTTCCGCCATCGAGGGCATTCCCGATTTGCCGGTGGCCAGCACGGGCAACCCGAGGTATTCGAAGAGCCACCACCGTGCGAAGTTGGACGCGTTGAAATTGATCTGCAATTCACCACGACGGTTGAAGAATTGCTCGGGTATGTCGTTGTCCGGGGGGAGGTGTTCACGCAGCCCGGCGTGGATACGATCCAGGATCGTCTTGACTTCCAACCAATTCTGCTCCAACTGATCCCGGTCGACGTACACCCCGTTGATCTCGACCAGGACCAATTCCTGGATCAGCGGCATCATGAGGTGTTGGAACAGCCGCAACGTGCGCTTGTGTTCGGACAGTTCCACGCGCAGCACGTAGTACAACCGCAACGTGTGCCAGGTGTCCAACCCGTTGTACGCCAACACCTCGTCCAGCGGCGTGTTGAGCAGGTCTTTGGTGTCGATGCCCCACGGGTCTGCGCCCAGTCGTTGTTGCGCGGTTGGCTTCAACCCCTTGGGCTGATTCTCGTCCAGCAACGCCAGTGCAATGATGGTGTCGAACGTCGGCAACATCGGGACGTCGAAGTACGTCATCCACTTGGAATCGAACTTGGCATTGTGCGCCACCCGCTTGGGTACCGCGCACAGGTATTTCGCCAACGCCCGGAGCACCGCGCGCCACTTGGTCCGCCATGGGGACTCGGGGTGGTACAACGGGATCTGCCACACCTCGGCGGTGTCCATGCCCCCGTCCGTAGCCGTGGTCAACGACAGCGACACGATCCGGCCGTCTGTATCCCACGGAGAGGCCCCCGTCGTTTCGATGTCGTATGACACAACCGTTGCGGCGCGCAATGCCCTTACAACGGCTCTCAACCCCTGCTTCGTGGCCACCGTGTGAACGCGGTCCGGTGGCGGTACGTGGTGTGGCGGTACGTCAGCGCCGGCAGTGTCGTTGACCATCCGTGCGAAATACCGGAGGTCGGCCAGGAACCCCCCGATCAACCCGGGGTTCCGATTGACGGCGCTGGGGCTGATCGTTGGGAAGATGACGCCGGTACCCTCGGTCACGGCGAATGTCTTGCCCCGGTTCTTCGTGATGTCCGCCCAGCCGGACGCAGCGAACCACGCCTCGGCACCCAGGCACAACACAAACTCGGGATTGAGGAATTCAAATTCACGCCGAAGGTATGGGGCACATGCCTTTTGGTGCACCTTGGTGGCTTCCATGCCCCATACCTGGCATTTCAACGCGGACAACCACATGATCTGGGTGAGGTCGATGCCGACATCACGCAGGTACGTTTCCAGTTCCCGACGCATGCGGGATTCTGTCGATAGCGGTGTCTTGGTGACCACGGCTATCCGCGCGCCGTTCGGGCCCTGCCCCGTCACGCACCGGTGTTCGCCATCGGCTTCCTCGTGCAATGCGCAATCGGTGCAGACCGCGTTACGCACGGCCAGCCGCAGTCGTTTGTTCACGCCGCTTTTCCTCCCGTGTACCACACGTCCACACCGGCAGCACGAAGCAATTCCACGCCGGACATGTCGCGGTACGGCGCATCGTAATACACAGTGGACAGCCCGGCGTTGACGACGATCCGCGCGCACGCGACACACGGAGCCATGGTGACGTAAAGATCCGCATGGTTGGTTGCCACACCGAACCGAGCCGCGAACGCAACGGCGTTGGCCTCCGCGTGCGTGGCCGTGGTGCACCCCAGTTTGTCGGCCGGGCAGGACGGGTGATGATCCAGCCCGTCGTCCCCGTATCGTTCCCCGGGCGCCCAGGTCTCCGATTCGCACGTGCAGGTGTGGTCACAATGCGGCAGGCCGGATGGTGCGCCGTTGTACCCGGTTGCGATGATCCGGCCGGACACCGCGATCACGGCACCTACCTGCGCACGGCTACACGTGCTCCGGCTGGCGAACACGTGAGCGGTGTCCATCAGCACCGCTTCGCGGCTACGGCGCGTCATGCGTTCCGCCCCGTGATGGTGTGGTTTCCCACCTGGCGCTTGATGGCCCAATCGTCACCGACGAACGAGTGCAACGACGTGATGTGCATCGTGAGCGAATCCGCGAAGACGTCATGTCCGCGCACAACGAGCGCGTCACACACCCATTGCGCCAGTCGACCGGCCATGTAGATGTCATCCCGGAGGTACCGCACGTAGTCACACGAGCGCATGAAGTACACCACGTGCAGCCGGTCGGGAGCGTCGTCCACACCGGACGGCCGCACGATGAAGTGATAGCCGATGGTGCACGGCACACGCTGCTTCTCGGTGGCCCCGGTGTCCTCGGGGAACCACACGGGTAGAAATGCCTGGCGCGTGTACAGCGACCGGTCCATCAGGTCCACGACGTCCCCCAGGTCACCGTACGCGTACCGGATCCCGTTGTGGGGCACGAACACCTGTCGGCCATTCGGTCGGGTCTGACCGACGTTGGCGAACTTGGGCCAGAACCGTTCGGGGTACGTATGGCTGAACACCCCGTCTTGCGTATGCCGCGCGTTGTTGGCCTGGGCGTACGGCCAGTTGACGTGCGACGGTGCGGGGTTCATCGGCTCTCCCGACACTCGCTCGGCGAAATGCTCGTCTGCCCATTCGCGGTTGGGGCTGACCAGCGACGCCCAGGTGTCGACGTCACCCGGCAGGTCGAAGTGCAGGGACACGTTGAGCAGTTCCCGCGTCGCGTACTGCGGGATGCTGGCGGTGTCCATCGCGTGAACCTCGCCGGTGTGGAACGCATCCTGCCGGAGCAGCAACCGGCCGTGTTGCAGGATCAGTTCATTCGGTGTCAATGTGTCCTCCCTGAATCAACACGTTCCGCATGGCCAGGTTGGTCTTGGCGACGCGCTGGCTCAACACGTTCATTCCCTCGGCGGCCTCGACGTATTTCTTGTCCAGCAGTTGGTTCGTGATCGCAGTCAATGCGGCATCGACCTCGAACCGGAACTGGTCAAGAGAATTGGCCAGCGCCGTTTCACTAATCCTCGCCATCGTCCTCGTCTTCCATGTCGTCGTCATCCAGCAGCGTCCCGTCCGACGGCCGGAGCGCCGCGAACGTCAATGATGATGCCGGTGTGGACGGGAGCGGCGGAAACGGGCCGATGTCCTTGGCACCACCGGCGAACTGTGCGGCGTACTCGGACCCGAATATCTCGGTGTGGAACCGACGCCGGACGCGGTTGAACGATGAGAACGCTTCGTCGCCGTACAACTTGCCCGGCCGATCGCATTTCAGGATCCGCGCGTACCCGTCCAACGCCTTGCGGTATCCCGGCTGGTTCCCGTCCACCACACGGGGACTCCACTCGATCCGGGCGTCTACGTCCTCATCCATCTGCTCGCGGATGCCCGCATCACCAAGGGCCCAGGCAAGTGATCGGAAACCGTGGAATTGAGCCAGGTCGAGCGTCCAGATGAATCGCATATCCGCAGGATCGATACCTGTGATTGCCCCGCATTCACGAGCGAAGACGTGAGCAACGGTGACGTCGAGTGCGGCCAGGTAACCGAAGTACGTAGTACGAGAGTGAAGAGAAACAGTCGGCACCGGATTGCTGCGATACGACAGATTGAGCATGCAGGAACCCCAGCGACGCCGTACATTACGGCCAGTTCCACGTCCCTGAACGGTGCGTGTGCGCAGTACCGCGATCCCCCGGCCGCGACCCACAAGGCGATCATCCACCTTCGCGAGACAATCATCCAGGTCCCCCTTGTCGAGGTATTGGCGAACCATCATCGTCCACCGGGAGGGCGGGATCCACAACCGTTTGAGGTCGAAATTCCAGTCGAAGGATTCGCACCCGATCGTGACGTTGTGCAGGCCGACCTCGGTACCGTGCGCCCAATCGCGCTCGGTCCGCTTGTCCCCGAACATGAGCATTTCGCACACGCCGTCATGCATCTTGGTTGCGTCGGGGAAGATGAACGGTCCGGGGATCACGCCTGCACCACCGGTGTATCCACAGCCACCCGTTCAATCGAGCACCATCCCTTGCCCGAACCCTCGGGGCCGGTGTGGGTGGGTGTGCAGAGCACCCCAGTATCGTCGTACGAGCGTCGGCACGACGGGCACTTGCCCGTCACCCCATCATACCCTTCTCGTTGCCTGGCGCGGTTCACGGCCTGCTTCTTGATGTATCCCCGGTACACGTCTTCCGGCGTCATCCCGCCCAGCAGGGCCAGGTTGATCCAGAAGTGGAGACCGTCGATCATCTCCGACATGAACGCTTCGCGGTTGAAATGCTCGGACGTGGCCCACGGCTTCCACGCGATCTCGTTGCTGGCCTCTCCCAACTCGAACACGAGGGACAGCGATTGCGTACGGAAGTAATCCGCCCGTGCCTTGGGGTCCATGGCCGACAGGTCCCCATGCCCCAGAACCACCTCCTGGAATTCGCGCTGCATGCGCATGATCGTAGCCAGCCGGTCCTCGGTGGCGTTCACCGGGGGTTCATGCGCCATTCGCGTTCTCCTTCTTGTGCCATGCGCCGGACGCGCGAAATCAGGACACCCCGGTTGGCCGACCCTGCCGGCGCTGTGGTGTAATCGTGCACGAGGAACGGTCCGGCCCACATCTTGTGTGACCGTTCGTACGCCTGGTAAACGTCGTAGATCTTGCCCACGACGTCCGGCCGGTCACGCTCGGGGTTGACGTTGTTCACGACCTCGGCGTAGGGCGGGATGCACCACACCACCACAACGCGCGGCACCAGCGTCGCCAGCATCCGGTCGACCCACGACGGGAACTGGAACTGGCCCTGCAACGATCCGCGCACCACCGGCCCGTAGATCAATTCGCTGATGAGTGGATGCCGGTCGTAGATCCAGGTGTGGTACCCGGACGTGAACGCCGGTGTAGCCAGGTCGTCCATGACCCGCATGTCCAGGTCTTCCGGTGGTTGCGTCCGTGACTGGACGAAACGCGGGTGTACCGGCAACCCCAGGTGGTTGGCCAGATCCCGGATCAGGTCGGTCTTTCCTGCCCCGTCCGGACCCTCCACGATAATGTGTCTCATCACTGCCCTTCTACGATCATCGTGCGGTCGGTGCATATTACGTGAGGTTTTTCGAGCCAGACAAATCAGCGGGGATACCACCGGTGTGAGATGTCATTTCTGGCGGAGAATAGACCGGGGGTTGCGCATGATTTCTTTACTGACGTCCGTATCCATCTGCAACGATTCGTACAACATCTCGTCAACCGTACCGGGTGCAATGAGGTACGTGAACGTAGTCGATGAACGCGAGAGGGCAATCCGGTCACAGCATTGCGTGAAATCGACCCAGTTCGGAGTAAGCGAGTACCAAACCATGTGAGCCGCAGTTGATAGATCAATACCCAGCGATGCCGCCTGGGGTTGTACGACCATCGCACCGGCGCCTTGATGAACACGGAAATCTCTGATGTTGCCATCGGTCACCTCTCGGTGGATACCGCCCCTGATTTCCCAGAACGGGATCTTGTAATGGTCCATCGTCTGACCAATGGCACGCAGGTCCGGTTTGAACCGCCCGGCCACCACGATCTTCTCGTCTCGTTCCGCCACCTCCTCGGACACGATGGCATTCAACGCCTGCTGCTTCTCGTCGCTGATCCGGCGTGGTACCGTCACCAGGATGGGTTCTCCCGTGCGCGGGTGTCGGGCGCGCTTCTGCACACCGACGAACCCGGACGTGATCTGCAACAGCCGCAGCGTGACCACCAGCGGGATGGACGCCTCGGCTATCTCACCGTTCTCCAACTGGGTGACGAATTCCTCCGCCATCTCATCGTAATGCCGAGCGGCCGCACGCGACAGCGGGGTGTGGATGATGCGGTGCTCACGCGGGGGCAGATCGAAACAATCCTCACGCCGGACCACGATGCCCACACGATGGACGTGCCGTTGGAGATCGGCCATACCGCGTTCATCGGGACGCAGCCATTGCGGGAACCCGTTCTTGGCTGTCCACATCCCTGTGTGGTTCTTGAACTCGTCAACGGTCAGACCCCATGGGGGCAGATCGTCGATGAACTTGGACTGCATGTACATGTCATACGCGCGCTTGGCTTTGGTAACGGGCGTCCCCGTCAGCAGGAACCGGAACGCGAACAGACCCCGCATCGACACCACCAGGTTGGATACCTTCCCCTGCGGTGCCTTGATCTTGTGGCTTTCGTCCAGCACGCATGCAGCCGGACCCCGGCCGACCCATTTCTGGATCCGTGCCCGGTGCTTGAACCTGCCGTTGGCGCGTGACCGTGCACCAGACCTGGTCTTCCGTCCGGGCGTACCGAACGCGTCGTAATTGATCAGCACCACCTGCATGTCATACGCACCCGGCATCGGAGGGATGTCGTGCTGGCGCGCGTCCTTGTCCCACACGATGATCTGGATGTTCAGCGGGGAATGCGTGTGAATCTCGTGGATCCACGTACCCAGCACGCGGTTAGGTGCGACGATCAACACCTTGCGCAACCCGTACAACGAGTGCAGGCACCCGAGCGTGTCGATGGTGGTCTTGGTCTTGCCCGTTCGGGGTTCGAGGAACAGCGCCACACCGGGCTTACCGGCTTTGAATCGACGGATCGCGAACTTCAACGCCCGTACCTGGTGGGCATACGGCCGGGTTTTGAAGACGTATTTCATGGCTCCCTTTTCTCCACCACCACGATAGGCCCTGACCGTGTGAACGGCATGCACACGTAGCACGGCCACGCGTCGAACCGCTGCCGGGCGTCACCCCTGGTCACAGCGCGGATCTTGGGTCTCTTCTCCATGCCCGCGCATCGTAGGTTATTGGAGCCATATGTGTCGTGCATGACGTAGCGGGTCACAGGAATACCTCCGCGAATGCCCACCCGATGAGGCCACCGATGATAACACCCGCAGCAATAAGCAGACGTTCCGGGGTGATTATGCGCCGTCTCGGCACCCGGGGGCTTTGCACGCGATCACCTCGATCTTGTCGTTTTGGTAACCCACAGACCAAGGCGTGGTGTCCCTTCCGCACGCCGTAAACGTGTGGACTTGTGATACGCGGTGCTGAACGGTTGGCCGACCTCCGGCCGTCCGAGCGACCAGATACACGCCCTTGGTGAATGTCATCACCGATTCCTCTCATGATGCCAATCTCATTCCACAGAACACACAACGGGGTGCACCCTCGTCCAGTGGCACGTTGCGCGGGATGGCGTGGTGCCGCGTGAACTGCTCGAACGACGACGGACGACGACAGCGCACGCACCAAGCATACGGGTATTCAATGAGGTGCGCCAGCACGGGTACCTCCCGCGTGCGCGTCTCAATTTTCGCAGCCGTCAATCCCCGTGCCCGGACGCGCACCTTGTAATCCTCGGTCCGTGTGGGTGGCGCGAACAACCGGCGTCGGGACACCAGCGACACGTCCTCAATGTCGGTGTCACGGATCAGCCGCACCGTCATCTGCCACGCCTGACCGTACTGGCCGAACTTGCCCATCATCCACTTGCCATCCGTGCGCAGCGCGATGACCGCCCACGGCTTGCCCCACGACAGGTTATCGGGCAGCGATGGTAACGTCTTCATGTACCTCCGGAACGCCGCGTCTTCCAACAGCGTACGGAGCGGTGGTGGCTTGATCACGCCGGGATCATACGTGATCGGGAAGGAGCCGTGCATGGTGTAATGTACGCATCATGCCGACACGAAGTACACGGGTTCGAGGACCCGTCAACGTCTATCTGGATTTCAAGGAATGGGAGGAATTCAAGGAGTTGATGCGCCAACGCGACATCACCCCATCCACCCGGCTGCGCGCGTACATCCGTGCGGAATTGAAGAAGGCCAAGGCACGTACCGATGGCAAGGCGTAACCAAGAGATTGACGACCTGCAACCGCTGGAACAACCGCGCCGTGTGGACGGCCGCATAGAGCACACCATCATCGATTTCACCAACGCAGATGTGCACGGGCACCTGCAATACCTGTTCAACCACACCCGTGGGTATGTGTTCCTGGCGACGCTGGATCGTAGCGAGGTCAAGCCCATTCCTCGTGATACGTCGTTCCGGTGGCCCGAGGATTACGACAAGATGATCGAGTGGATTTCCGAAGCCATTCAAAAGCCGTGGACCGAGGTATTCATCTGCCCATACCCCATGAAGCAGCGGGTCATTGCGGAGGGTGACCGGAAGCGGTCGGGCCGGAAAGCCGGTGCGTCCAGCAGCCGGTGGGTCATCCACGCGGACGTGGACCGCCCGTTGACGCGCGCCGTCAGCGACCGTCTGCGGGCCTGGGGGTTCCGTGTGGTGGCATCGGGTACACCCGGCCACGTTCAGGTCTATGCGCGTCTCTCACGGTCTCTGACGGTGGCCGAACACCGGGGGTTGGCCGAAGCGTTGCGCGCGTTCGTCAACGGTGACGACAAGATCAGTGACAACGATTACCTGAAACTGCCCGGATCGTGGAACCACAAGAACCATCCCCGTGTGGAAGAACACAAGCGCAATGACCGCAAGTACCCGGTGGCCATTATCAGCAATGGACGCCCGAAGGTCGACGCGGATCGCCTGATCAAGGAATTGAAAGCCACACCGTTGGAAGCGGAAACGGCCGTGCAACCCACACCGCAGTGGGTCACCGTGCCGGGGTCGTGGAAATACCGGCTGCCGCCGCACCTGCAAACCTATATGAACATGCCGGTAGACGGCGCAACCGACCGATCGTCTGTGTGTCACGCGGCCGTCCTGGCGTTTGCCGAGCATGGTCTGACGCGCGATCAGGTGCACACCGCGCTGGATGATTTCGATCCCGGCCTGGACAAGTACAAGACGTCGGACCGGTGGCACAACGAGATTGACCGGATCCTGGGCAAGCAACGCGCCGTTGCCGAGGTTGACATTGACCAAGATTTCTGGGATCGGCGCCCGGTGCTGGCCCACATCCGACAGGTGGCTTGGGCGTCGCTGGCGTCCCCGCTGGCCACGTTGGCTGTCGCCATGGTCGAAGCGTTCCAAGCCGTACCGCCGTGGGTGTACCTGCCCACCGTGGCCGGTCGGGACGGTGGCGGTATCCGGTCGCTGAATTATTTCGTGTTGTTGGAAGGTTCGTCAAGCCAGGGCAAGGGAACGGCCACGGGTGCCGCACGCGCCGCGATCAAGTTCACAGCGAACCCCGTGCGCGTCGGGATCGGGTCGGGTGAGGGCGTATCCAAGGTGTTCCGGCGTCGCTCGGTCAAGGGCGAACAGGGGGAGTTTCAGTGGAAGACCCGGTCTGCCATTCTCGACGTCCCGGAGATTGGTACGCTCAAATCGCTGATGGCCCGCCCCGAGAATACGCTGACGGCGGAATTGTGCAAGGCATGGGCTGGCGAACGGCTGGGATTCCAGAACAGCGACGAAGGTAAAACCGTCCCGGTGCCCGAGAACGAATACCGCCTTGGTTTGATCGTGGGCGCGCAACCGGGCGCGTGCGGACCACTGCTCAACGGGGCCACGATCGGTCTACCGCAACGGTTCCTGTGGGTGCCGACGTCTGATCCCACCGTGCCGGATGAGCCCGTGTCCATGCCCGAACCTATGGTGGTGGAACTGCCCCAACCTGCCGGCGCTGCGGATGGTGCACCGTACGTGCTGAAACTCCCCGACGTCATCCGCCGTACGGTGTGGGAGCGTCGCCACCGGGCGTTGCGGGGTGAGTTGAGGGAAGACCCGTTGGACGGTCATGCAATGCTGGTGCGCATCAAGACCGCCGTGGGGTTCGCATTGCTTGACGGGCGGCTGGACGTCAACGAAGAGGATTGGGCGTTGGCCGGGATGCTGATGACGGTATCCATGCAGACGCGTAAATCCATTCAAGCCGAGTTGTCCAAGTTGGATCACAAGGCGGATGTGAGCGCCGGTACCCGTGCGGCGCGTCGCAAGATGGTTGAGGACCGAGTGGTCACCCAGGATGCGGTAGAACGCGCGATGGGTCGTATTAAGGCCGTGTTGAAGCGAGAACACGACAAGGGACGTGAGTGGGTGGGTGGGATCGCGGCGTTGGTGCCACGGTTCAAGGATCACGTACCTGCCGCATTGGCTCGGTTGTTGAAGGCCGGAGACATACGTCAGCGCAAGATGAACAGGGGACACCAATACAGGTTAAGCGATTAGCATTTAGCGTTTAGCGTTTAGCATGACGCGCGGCCCGAAAACCAAAAGTGAATCGGACATATATGTAAAAAAAGAGAGAGAGACCGCTTTACGTTAGATACATCGGCGGATGGTTTTCCCGCCGGACATGCTAAACGCTAAACGCTAAACGCTAAATCCTCACGTGCTAATTACCGGATCGGGGAAAAACGATGGGTGCTACACCGCAATTGGTTGGACGGGGGTACACGACATCTTCCGCTTGGGCCTGGCAATCGGCGTCAGGCGAATGGTGGAGGGTTGTGGAGTGGGATGAAGGAGAGCCACCCGTGGCGGTTGACCGGGGTGGGGTGCGATGGGAGATCTTGGGTTCTGGAATGGCGTACCTACGGCCGGTGACGGATGAGGAATGGAGGTCGTTGTGACGACGCCTGATGGTGGTGTGGATGGCGGGTCGGTGGCGCGGCCTATGGTGCGGGTTGTCGGGTCGCGCATAGACGGAGAACTCGTTAGACTGCTGCCGTCGGGCTTTTCCGGGGCCTACGAAGAACTGGTCTTGCGGTGCTTTCCGGTGCTGCGGGGTGACCCTGCGAAGGACCCAGATTCTGTGGTCGCTCCCGGTCGGGCTGTTCGTACGCGCACGAGCACGGGCCAGACCGAGACGCGGAGCGGAGCGCACAACGCCCGGAGGTCCGGTCTCAATACCCGAGACCCGTTGGGGTCCGAGCGCGCCATGCGATTGAGGGCCCGTGTGGACCGGAAACTGCGGGCGCTCGGCCGGGAGATGCAGACGTACCTCGACGCGGGTAACGCGCGCCGAGACCAGTTGCGGCGCTGCACGCGGTGTCGTACGTTCGCTGACACGGATTGGCTGTACTGCCCCCGAGACGGGGCACCGACCGAACAGGTGGATTGATGATGAGACGACGTGTCCTCGTGGGCGCCCTGTGCGCCATGCTGGCGCTCGTTGGCTGCGGCGGAAATCCTAGGATTGACCGCCCGGCCACGACCGACAGCGAGGATTACACGGGCCAGCCGCAGGCCATCGCGTCCAAGCGTGTGGATGAGCCCGTGATGGGCACGCGGACCAAGTACAAGAACGAGACGTATTGCGTCACCAAGAAGGCGAACGGCACGTGCAAGACCTGGGGGTCACGCAGGGTGGTGGACGGTACCGAGACGTACGAGGTGGACGATCGGGACTGGGTGCTGGTGCTGACCGATGGCACGGAGGTCGACGTGGACCAGGCCGAGTACGACCGGTACCAGGTGGGAGCGACGTACCCGTGACCCGCAACGAGCAGCCGAGACGGGAGTACGTGGCACCACCGCCGACGCAGCGCGTGATGGGTGGCGCGTTCCTCCCGCTTGGTGTGCGTTCCTCGAACCGCTGCCGGGCTCGGCACGATGTGCCATACTCGTTGCGGTGTATCCACAGCGCCGGACATGAACCGGCGGTCAAGCACCGGGACAAGGAGATGAACGAATGGTGAAGCCGGAGTACGTGGCCGTGGTGCGCGTGGAGCGCATGACGCCCCGGACGGTACCGCCTGTGCGTCGGGGCTCGACCATCACGGACGAGAAGACGGTGCGTGACAAGGCGGAGGTGTTGTCGTTCACCGTGCGCGCCGAGCACCCGCACCAGATCAAGAACATGGTCCGGGAGATGATGACGGCCGGGCTGCTCAACGAACCGGTCGGAGAGCCGGTCGTGGAAGACGACGAGGAAGACGAGGAGATGTGATGCACCGGAGATTCATGGTTCGCCTGTCGGTTATCGAGATCGCATCGGCGAACGGTCCGACCGCGATCTTCGGGAACACCACGACCGACAAGATCTTGGACGCGTCGGTGCGCATCGGCAGCGTCCAGGACATCCGCAGCGTCATCGACGGTCTGCTGTTCGAGGGGATCCCGGACACGCAGCGTGAAGACGAGAAGGAAGACCCCGTCGTGGCGTCCGGTGGTCGGTGGGTGTCCAGCCCGGCACGGCCAACGGTGGCCGACCTCATCCGTGACGGAGCGTCCGGCCAGTTCACCGCGAACCTGCCGCCCACGGTCGAGGCGTCGGGTGACGTCGAGTACGGTGGGCGCGAGGGCCCGTCGGATTTCCCGATCAAGACCCCCATTCCCGAGGGCGAGGAATTGAAGGGCGGAAAGCACAGCGGTAACTGTTCGTGTTCGGGCTGCGAACCCATCCTGCCGGGTGAGACCGCCACGATCCAGGTTCCCCCGGCCATGAAGACGCGCCCGATCAAGGATGACCCGCAGGCATGAGCGGCGGGCGGCTGCGCGACCAGTGGCCGGGGTGGCTGATCGCGTTCATTACGCTGACGGTCATCGTGGCGGGGATCGTGGCCGTCGTTTATCGGGGTAGCTGAACAGCGTCAGAGCCCCGTAGAGACGTTGGGGGGTCGTATCGCGGGTGATTCCCGCCGTGCGGCCCCTTTAACGTCTGTACGACGCGCTGAATGGCTCCGATGGGTGGCGTATCGTCGGGCTATGCGTATCGATGACGATAGGAAACGGCTGGACATGACGACGGAAGCCGCATCGTGGGTGTGGAAGAACGACCAGGAGGGGTACGACGACTGGCTGAACGCCTGCGTGCGGGATACGCCCGAGTCGTGGGACGGTGACGACAGTCAGGAACAGATCGTGCTGGATTACATCCGTCATCTGGAACGGTTGGTCACGGCCGCGTACGGGGTCGACGGGTTGGAGCGGTACCACGAGGGGGTGGCCGAGACGATCACGGCGTTGGAGGAAATGAACACGATCCGTGACTGGGTCAAGACCAACCTCCCGCACGTCGACACGTCGGGGGGTGTGGCCAAGCCCGTCGTGGGACTGCTGCACATCACCAAGACCGGCGTGGACTCGATCCTGCCGGTGTTCCAGTCCATTATCAGCACGTTCGGAGGACAGTTCCGGGCGCTCGGATTGTACAGGAAGACGCGATGACGACGCCAGCACCGAAGACCACATGGGTCTGTGATTGGACGCATTGGCAGGGCATGACGCTGCCCGCGTACGGCGTGGCCAACGAGGGTTACGGCATGGTCAAGTTGAAAGCGGGGGGTGCAACGTCCGGGGGTCGGTTTTTCGAAGACCCCAAGTTCCACGAGAACGCCATCGCGCTCGTCAACGAACCCCGACTGTTGCCCGGTGCGTACTGGTATCTGATGCCGGGGCGCGCGACGGCGCAGGCCGGTCTGTTCTTCGACATCCTGAACGGGTATGGTGTCCACACCTGGGCTGCTTTCCTGGACGTCGAGGAGCGCGGCCTGTCGTACGCGGACGTGCGCAAGTTCGCCCTTGCCTGGGAACGGTTGACGGCCGGGCAACCGCTGGCGCTGTACACGTCACGTAGGGTGTGGGAAACGCTGGGCAACCCGTCGCCTGGGTACAACGTGCTGACGTTCTTGGAAGAAGCGCATTGGGTGCCGGAGACGGTGCGCAAGGATCCCGCACGGCCATACGCCAGCCAGCAGGCGCGATTCATCGATCGTACCTGGTGGGACGTGAACTACGGCGGCTGGGCGCGAGCGGATATGATTCAGTTCACAGACAATGCGCTGGTGATGGGGAAGCGCACCACGGCATCGCTGTATCCAGGAACCCAGGCGCAACTGCGCGCCGCGTTGATCGGAGGGTCATGAAGAAGACGATCGAAATCAAGGCCGACGGTGGCGGTCAGATCACGTTCGAGCAGTTGGAACGGTTGGTGGCACAGGCCAAAGCGGAGGGTGCCGGACCGCTGGGTACGACCGTCAAGGCGTTGGTGCGGTTCAACGGCACGCTGCGGGCGCTGTCCATCGAGATGGAGGCCAAGGACGCCAAGGAAGATGACGCCTGGCTCGCTCGGCAAATGTGAGCCCGGGGTCGGGTACGATCATCCCGTAATGCACATGTGAGAGGGGAGAAACCGAGGTGAAATCGACAGAGGAGGTGGGGCTGGTGTTCGGTACCCATCCGCTGGACGACGATGATCTGACCGGTGACATCATAGAGGTCGGGTTACGCAAGCGCATGGGTGAGCACAACCCCGCCGTGGGTGAGATCACGCGTGACCTGCTGGCGCGGTTACGTGCGTACCGGTATGCCGAGATGGAAGATCTGGTCATGGGTGGCACGCACTGGCACGGGCACTGATGGACGATGCCGCGTTAGAACGGTTCGCCAGGGTCGGACCGGCAAACGAACGGATAGCAGCGGCGTTACGGCCGTTCAATCCGAGGTATCGGGCGCGCATCATGGAGGTTGCGCGTGAAATCGGAGGAGAGAAACATGGCGGATGGGAGAACATCGTTGTTCTCACGGCTGCTGCGGCGGGATCGGGGGCCGAACTCGGGGCCTTCCGGGAAATCCTCGCCGGGCGGCGCTGGTCGCTTGGCACCCCGCGTTACGCCGGTGTCGTTGCGACGGGAGAGGATGACGACGATCCGGACTGGTGAATACGATGCCAGGCCGTGGTCGTACCGGTGCTTCGGGTGCAACACCTGGGGCCACGGGTTCGCCACCGATTCGGGAGCACGCCGGGGATCCAACCAGCACCGGTGTGGACGCATCCAGTACAACGAGGTGAAAGCATGAGCTGGGTTGACGCAGTATACGACACCGTTCAGGACAAAGACGTACGGGAGACCCGTCTGGATCCCGGCCAGCGCGTCCACGTGGACTGGGCGGTGGTGACGAACAACGGACAGCAGCCGATCGATGTGGCCATCTGGGTGAACCCCCGGCAGCGACACGTCAAGGTGTGGGATCCGACCGGCAAGAACGGCGCGTCGATCGAGGCCAATTTCACCGGAGAAGACACGCACCTCGAACGCGGGTCGCTCGCGGTTGACCGGTTGACACCTCCGGCGTAACATGCGTGAACGGTGGGACGGTCGGGGCCAACCGGACTGTCTCACCGCCATCCGTGGCCCTTGCATCCCCCCGGTTGCCCGGGGGCCACGGGTGCACCGGGGAGACGTCCCCGGGGGTCGAGGGGGAGATGTGATCCCGCCAGACGGGATGTTCCTCCCCCTCGGCTCATGCATGTGGTACGGTAGGGATACACCAACCACATGGAGGTCCGTATGGATCACGCACGTCGTAGATCGCGCGTCGGGGCGGTGGCGCTGCTCATGGCGCTGGCGGCGCTGTTCGCGATGGACATCGACTGGATGGGCGCGAACGGTGACGGTGGCTGCGGGTGCGACGCGGCCATCACGTCGGCCATGATTCTGCTGGGGTGACCGATGCCAACCCCGCGTCCATACCCGCAACCCAGGCCCCGGCCGGATCCCGACCCGAGGCCACGTCCAGAACCGCACCCGAACCCCGAGGATTGACGGGCTCGGTTGTGACGGGTTAACGTCGATGAATTCCCCGTACCTGTACTGCCGGAATGGCTGCGGGCTTGGGTTGAACGAAGGGCCATCGGAAGGCAGAATGTCCCCAGGTGCCTGGGACGTGGCTGCCACCGGTGGCCCTTCCTCGTTTGTTGATCCGCACGTCTCCGACGTTGCGGGGCTGGCCCCATCCGTGTCACATTGAGCGTGATGGCAATGGATGGAGGACCACATGTACCGCCTGATCTCGTTCTTCTGGCGTCTGATCGTCGGTGATCCGTACGACGCAGCCAAGCATCGCACGGGAACCCTCGTGACCAATCTGGAACAGCGCCGAGGGTGGCGGTACAAGCGCCCGGAACACCGCTGGATGTCCTCCACCATGCTGTTGCGCAAGGTGCGCGAGCGTGATCTCCACACCACAACGCAGCCGTTGCGTTGGTGGCAGCAGGAAGAGCCACCGTCCGGACCCGTGTTCTACGCCATGTACCACGACCCCACCTTGGTGCAGATCCGTGCCGAGGTCGCGCAGATCGTGCGCTGGAACCAGGGCGACATGGCCGGGAGGATGGCGTGACGCCTGCTGACGTCTGCCCGTGGTGTGACGCGGCCGTGCCGTTGCAGGGGCAGCAATTCTACCATCACGTGAGGGTGATCAAGCAATTGGTTCTGTGGGACGACGAGAACGTAAACCCCGTCGGACCGTCCAGCATTGAGCGTTGCCCGGGGTCGGGGAGGTACCGCAATGACCGATGATCGGGAACGGCTCTGGAACGAATATCAGAACGTCGGTCAGACCGACGAGGGTACGGGGTTCCAAGAGATCGTGGCGTTCGACGCTGGCTGGCCACCCCGCAAACCGCACATCTCGCGGATGCCCGTCGTTGTCCCGTTGTCCGAGATGCAGATCGACGCGCTGGAATCAATCGCACGAGGTGAAACCGTCGAGGAATGGGAGAAAAGATGGCGACAGGAAACACACGGCACGTGGCCGCCGCAGGAGCCATCGTGACGTACGCCGCTGGTGCGGTGTGGGTGTGGCGTCGTTTGGGCTCGTACGGCGTTCTCAGCCGTCCGGTGCTGGCATTCATGGCTGCCGGATGGCCGGGCATCGCTACGGGTGTCGCGGTAACGTACGCGGTACACGTCGTCAAGGGGAGGTAATCATGGTCTGGGCGCTGGTGCTCATGTTGTGCGTCATGGTGGGGATCTGCATGCATCTGCTCGCGGCCCGTTCCGGGTTGCAGCAACGGGTGGCCGACGCCCAGACGGTGATCGCTGAACTGTGGGGTGCGGAGCGGACGCCGGGCGGTGTGGCCAAGGCGCATGCACGGTTGCGGATGTACTGCGCTCGGTGGGGTATGGTCATTACCGAGAACAACATCGTTGATAAGGAGAGCCAATGAGGGTAACGCTGGTCGGGTACACCCAGGCCCATTGGGGCAACATGGAAGACGAGACCAACGGTCAATGGAAAGCCGAGGGTGACGGTGACGCGGCCGACCTGGTCGAGTTCGCAGGCCGGCAGTGTTACGAGTCGTGGAATCGGCCGAACCCCGACACCGCTACCAACGTCGGGTACATCCGAAACCTGCTCACGCAACGGCACCTGTCGGTGCTGGAACACGGGTCTCTGTCGTTCCGGGTGTCGAACGCGTCACGGTCGCTGACACACGAACTGGTGCGCCACCGGCATTTCTCGTTCAGCCAGGTGTCACAGCGGTACGTGAACCCGGTCGACAGCCAGTACACCAGCCCCACGGGGTACGTGACACCCCCGCTGTTCGTCGGTGACCAGGTGGCCGAAAACCTGCTCACGCGGACGTGGATGGACGCGGTAACCGGGTACCGTGCGCTGCTGGTGCGCGCGGAACAGCGGTGTGAAGAAGAGGGGATCGTCGGGCACCGAGCCAAGAAGATGGCACGGGAAGCGGCACGTGCGGCGCTGCCGAACATGACTCCGACGTCCATCGTGGTGACGGCCAACCACCACGCCTGGCTGGATTTCTTCGCCAAGCGCGGTACCGTGGATGCCGATGCCGAGATCCGCATGTTGGCCGTGGAGATGTTCCGGCAATGCAAGAGGGCCGAACCCAACATCTACGACCGGTGGACAGTCGAGGTCGTGCAGGTTGGCCGGATGAACGTGGAGGTGATCGTGAATGTCTGACTCGGTCATCGAGATCGTACCCCAGGGCGAGGAAGAGCACCACAGCCGAGGCAAGTGGTGTCCGTGCGGTCCGATCGTGGAACCCGGAGAGACACCCACGGTCACGCACCGGTCCGTCACACCGGGAGACAACACGAAGCCGGTGCGCCGTGGGTGACGGGTACGAAGATGGG
>Ga0307411_10000027_pt1 | contig 50474 bp, 69 predicted proteins | sample DK1Ometagenome_2_FD_203712 | JGI IMG/M metagenome (GOLD analysis project Ga0307411, IMG submission 203712) | Maize rhizosphere microbial communities from greenhouse at UC Davis, California, United States - DK15-O-1 | ecosystem: Host-associated > Plants > Roots > Rhizosphere > Soil | place: USA...
TGGACGGACATGGCTGGCGGATGGCACGGCGCACGCTTTGGCTGATCTGGGAACAGCCGGAATACCAGAAACAACAAACGCATGGGGAGAAAGCCCGATGACAGGACTTGCGCATCCGCCAAATCGGTGGGAGCCTGAAACAGCAACGCCGCCGGTGCTCGACACACTGGCGGCGGCTGGCTACCGAGTAGTTCGGTGGCTGGTCAAAGTGGGCATGAGCCACTCTGAAACCTGGAGAGGTTTTCAGAATTGCCGCTCTGCGCAGAAAATTCAAGCCTCGCCGTTGGGTGGCGATGCGATTTTTCGGCATATGCGGTCGGCTCCTGCCTGCTCTCTGAATAGGGAGGGAGCAGATCGTGAGCATTCCGATTCCGCACAATGAAGAACTGGAGCAGCAGTTTCTGGCGACGGCGATCTTTGGTCGGCGCGTGCTGATCGAGGACCTGTCGGGCGCGGTCAAGCCTGAATACTTCTACGATCCGCTGCACGGCCGGATCTGGGCGGCGGCGGTTGCCTGTGCGGATCGCGGCATTCCGATGACCGCCGAGGGCATGAGCAAGATCCTGGTCGCGACCGGCGATCAGGCGTTTGCCTATCTGACCGACCTGCAGGATGCCTGCACCAACTTGTCACCGCTTCATCAGGTCAAGGAACTGCGCCGGCTCTTTTTCCGCCGGGAGATGATGAACCTGGGGGAGGACATCATAACCGATGCCGCCAGCGAGGACCCGACGCGCGGCACGGCCGACCGGATCGAACAGGCGGAAACCAGACTGCACGAACTGGCCGAGATCGACAGCGGCCGGCAACGCGCTTCGACCATCGCCGAAGCGCGCAGCAAGGCTGACGCGATGATTGAACGGGTGCATAAGAGCGGCGGCGGGCTGAGCGGGATCACGACTGGGCTGGCGGCACTGGACAAGCGTCTGGGCGGGTTGCGGGACAGCGAATTGATCGTGGTTGCGGGGCGCCCCGGCATGGGGAAGACGGCGATGGCGATGACTCTGGCAAGCAGTGCCGCGCGCGCCGGCAAGAAAGTCAAAGTCGTCAGCCTGGAAATGAGCGAAGAGCAGCTTATCCAGCGGCTCTACGCGCAGTTTACCGGCATCAGCGTCCAGGATCAGCTCCAGGCCGGCGCGCCGATGTCGATGTTCCGCCGACTGGCCGACGCCGGGAACCTGCTGGACGCGTTGCCGATCACCATCGACGCCGCCGATAGTCAGACGGTGGGTTCGATCCGAGCATCAGCTCGGCGCGATAAGCGGCGCGGCGGGCTTGACCTGCTGATTGTCGATTACCTGGGCCTGATTCAGCCGACCGATCCGAAGGCGCAAAAGGTCCATCAGATCGAGCAGATAACAACCGGCCTGAAGCGGCTGGCGAAGGAACTGAGCATTCCCGTGGTGCTGCTGGCGCAGCTCAATCGCGGCGTCGAGAGCCGGGACGACAAGAGACCGGGACTCGCCGATCTGCGGGATTCCGGCAGCATCGAGCAGGATGCCGACGTGGTCGTGATGCTCTACCGGTCGGAATACTACATCGCGAAGGAGGAGCCAGAGAACCAGGACAAGTGGGCGGAGTGGAAGCGGCGTTCCGACGCCGCGCGGGGTAAGGCCGACGTTATCACGGCCAAGTTCCGGCAGGGGGCGGTGGGCACTGATACCGTGCGGTTCGACGGCGTGCGGCAGGTGTTCGCCGATCTGGATAACGGGGTGGCGTCATGAGCGGCGCGCCCTGGATGAAGTTCTACCCCGCCGACTGGCGGGCAGATCAGGCTCTCCGGGTGTGCTCGTTGGCAGCCCGTGGGCTATGGATCGAAATGTTGTGCGTCATGCACAACGCTACCCCATACGGTCACCTTCTCATCAACGGCTCTCCCGTTTCTGACACGCAACTTGCAATGTTGGCAGGGACCCCATCCGAGCAGATTTCCGCGCTTGTCGGCGAACTGGAATCGGCCGGGGTTTTCTCCCGCACAGGCAAGGGCGTGATCTATTCACGGCGTATGACCCGTGATGAGAAGAAAGCGGCTCTAGCGCGCAAGTATGGCCAGCAGGGCGGAAATCCAAATCTTTGTAATAAAACGGTAAATCCGCCGCCGGATAACCCTAACCATAAGCCTCACGTTAATGGCCCCGATAACACCCAGAAGCCAGAGGCTAAGAAAGAATCCCCCCCTAACCCCCCCGCCGGGGGCAAGGGTGGGGGTGATTTCTTCCATTTTTGGACTGCCTACCCGTCGCGGGGTGGGGCTCCCAATTCGGAGAAGCCGGCGAGGGAACTGTTCGCTGCGCTGGTGGCGTCTGGCGTCGATCCGGCGGTGATCATCGGCGGGGCGCGGGGCTACGCGGCATGGGCTCAGAAAGCCGGGAAGGATGGCACCGACAAGGTCATGCAGGCGTCGCGGTTCCTGCACGATCAGGTCTATGCCGAATACTCGAAACCGAGAGCCGTACCGGATTCCGGCATCGATCCGCGCTGGCGGAATCGCATCGCCCACTTCCGGGCAACCGGCGAGTGGGACCATGGGTGGGGGCCGAGGCCGGGGGCGGAGAACTGCGAAGCTCCGGCTGATCTGGTGGCGGAATTTCGGAAGGAGGGCGCGGCATGACGAACGAGGACCTGCAAGCGATGAAGACCGATCTGGCCGCGGCGCTCGGGCCGGATGCTGCGGCGGCGGTGCTGTTCGCCTGGGCCGGCGAGATCGGCCGGCGGCTCGGCATCACGCCGGAGGAACACAGGCGCGAAGTCGAGGCGGCGCGAAAGCGAGCGCTGGAGCGGTGGGAGCGCTCATCATGAGCCCGCTGTGCTGGTACGTGTTCTGGCTGAGCTTCCTGTCGTCGCTGTACGAGCGGCGGCCATCGGCGCAGATCGTCAACCTCGACGACTACCGGCCGCCGACGGATCGGAGGGCAGCATGACGGACGATGCTGAGCGTCACCACTGCGCCCAGTGCGGGATGAGCTTCCGGCTGGAGCGTCCGGACAGCACCGTCCACCGGGTGCGCTGCCCCGAGTGCCGGCTCGCGTTCTGGCACACGACGAACGCCAGGACGCCGGGCCGGGTGGTGGTCGGCGTCGATCCGAGGGAGCTGGTAGCATGATCACACGGCCTGGGATGAGCTGCAGCGACTGCTCGCTGACCGACGCGGCCATGCATGCGGGCAGCGCCAACGACGATGCGGTGGACGTCTGGTCCGCGGCCGACCTGATGGGCACGAGCCTGTGGCTGGACTACGTCGAGCGTTGGAACCCGCTGCGCTACGTGCCGGATCGCCGGGGCAAGGCGAAGCGGAGGACGGCATCATGAGCGATCCGGGGCGCTATCGCTGCGAGCGGTGCCGGATGAGTTTCCGGATCGGCGAGCGGCCGCGCGAGGCCGCGGTCAGCCGGTGCGGCGTTTGTAAACTGCTGTTCTGGCACGCGGACAGGTACGGCGACAGCAGCTTCCGCGTCACCGTTGGCATCACGCCGGCCGAGCTGGCGCAGCAGGGCGGGAAGGTGACGGCATGAGCCTCGCGACGATGAACCGCGACCGGCAGATGGCGCTGGCGGTCATGCTGAAAGCCTACCGGGTGTTCGGCGGCAACAGCTTCCTGGTCGACCGCAAGGGTCGGAACTGGGCGCCGCTGCACCATGCCGAGACACAGGGCTGGTGCCGGTTCTGGAACGACCGCTGCCGGCTGACGGAGGCGGGCATCGATCAGCTCGCGGACTATCGGAGGACGGCATGACCGAGCGGACGGTGACGGCCGAGAGCGTGCGTCTTAGCCGGGCGCAGCAGGATGCGGCAGATCGCGCAGCCGAGGTGCAGGAACGGGCCAGGCTGGCGCGGATCGAGGCGGCCGAGATGCGCGTCCATCGCACGCTGCAGGCGCTGGGCGTGATGCTGGCGGCGCTCTGGCTGATCGGGCTGGCGGTGATCATTTTTCTGGAGGTGATGTTTTGAGATCGGAAGAACAATTGCACCGCGCCGTCGTCCATCTCCTGCGGCTGTACGAGGCGCGCGGGTTGCTGGCGTTCTGCCACGTCCCCAACGGCGGCGCGCGGCACAAGGCCGAGGCGGGCGTGCTCAAGGCTATGGGCGTCAAGCGGGGCGTTCCCGATCTTCTGATCTGGACCGACAGCGGCCATTCGTTTGGCGTCGAGCTGAAAGGCGTGAATGGCAAGGAGTCCGACGCCCAGATCCTGTTCCGCTCGACGCTGGAGAGCCTGGGCCATCGCGTTTACGTCTGCTGGAGCATCGACGAGGTCGAGGCGGTGTTGAGGCTGGAGCGGGTGCCGGCGGTTGGCAGGCTCTCGGACCAAGCTCCGCTTGGCCGATTGGAGGCCGCCGAATGAGAGAGACGCCGCCCCCGCCCCGCGTCATCGGCATCGAGGTCCGGGTGTTGCTCAACCTCGAGGAATATTTGGGCGACAGGCCGCGCAGCGATAAACTTGCGGCCGACCTGCACGCGCGCATCGTCGATCTGCTCGACGCGCAGGGCCTGCTGAAGGGCGATGCCGGGTGAGCGACCACGGACGCAAAGCCCAGCCGCTCAGCATCGCCGACGAGGTGCTGGCCGAGCGATACCGGGCCGGCGAGAGGCTCAGCCATCTGGCGGAGGCCGCCGGCACGTGGCCGGACGGCGTGCGCCGGCGACTCGTCCGGCTCGGCGTCCCGATCCAGCGGCGCGGCATGGGACGGGGCGACGCCGTGCGAATGGCGGAACAGATGTTCGGCGGCACAGGGGCCAAGACGATCATCCGCATGCTGATGCAGGCCGGCGTCTTCGCCAAGGACGGTTATGGCAGGAACGCCGCCCCGCTCGGCGAGCGAGAGGTTCTCTCCCTGGTTCTGGCCTGCGCGCTCGGCCGGGTTATGAGCCAGACCGAAGCCGTCGAGGTGGTCAGGAACCACGGCGATACTCTGGTCAATCGCCTGCGCGAGTGTGTGGCCAGCGGCGGCGACTTCGAATTTGAGCACCGTTTCTGCGAGGCAATGAGCCTCTGCGTCACGCTGCACGGCGCGGCGCTGCAGGCCCTCGCGGGGATCATCGATGCCTGAGCGCGACGAGGACCTCGCCGCCTGCATGGCGCTCCGCCGCTCGCTGATCAGCGAGGCGCGCCAGCAGCACAACCGCGTCGTGGTCGAGAAGCTGTCGGATGGCTTCGGCGCCAGAGCACGTGTGCAAAGTGCGCTCGAACGATACGAGCGGCGCGGCCAGTTGACTCCGCGCCAAAGCCGCGCTGGACAGCGGATCTACGAGGCGTATGCGCTCGGGGTCGTCGGGGCGCGTAACGGCGAGCCCGGCAATGGCTCCGACCCCGGCGGCTACAGCGACGCCCAGCTCGCCATGGCGCAGGAGTACCGGATCGTCCGCGATGCGGTCGGCGGCCGGCTCTGGCCGATCGTGTTTGCCGTGGCGATCGAAGATTTTAGCTGTGCCCGGTGGGCAAACGAGAGAGGCTACGGCATGCACCCAAACAGTGCGCTGGCTCTGCTCCGCGTGGCGCTTGATACCGCAGCGGACGCATTGGGCGACGTCTGAGTTGCATAGCGCTTGACATGCATCATGCTGATGTGCGAATAGGGATTATGCGTCGCGTAGTGACGCTGCACCAGACCCGTCCGGCGAGAGCTGCGGCGGGTTTTTGCATATCTGGGGGCCATGTTCGACACCATCGCCAAAGCCACCGCGGACTGGACCGGACGACCGGCGGCGTTCGTCTGCGCGCTGGCGGTCATTGGCGTGTGGGCGCTGACCGGGCCGGTGTTCGGCTACTCCGACACCTGGCAATTGATCATCAACACCGGCACCACCATCGTCACGTTCCTCATGGTGTTCTGCTTGCAGTACGCCCAGAACGCGGACACCCAGGCGCTCCACGTCAAGATCGACGGCCTGATCGCCGGCTGCAGCACCACCAGCAACCAATTGCTCGACCTCGAGGACCGGCCGCGCGCCGAGGTCGATGCCGCAAAACGCCGAATTGTAGAGGGTAGCTGATGGGTCATTCAGCGCAATGGATCTGAATGCCGTTCCAACCTGGGCAGTCGGGCAACCCCGGCGGGATGAAGAAGGGCACTGCGGACGTCAAGGAGCTCGCCCGCCAGCATACCGAAGCGGCGATCAACGCCTTGGTGGAAGCGCTCGGCGATCCCAAGCAGCGCGTCGCTGCGGCGACTGCGCTTCTCGACCGGGGATATGGCAAGCCGAAGCAGGAAGTCGAGTCATCTGGCAATCTCAACCTCAACGTGGTGACAGGCATTGACCGGGCTCCTGACGAGACTCCAGATCAGTCTCGCTGACACCGGCTATCGGCCGCATAAGTTTCAGCGGGAGATCCACGCCGGCTTGAAGCGGTTCTCGGTCGTGGTGGCACACCGCCGCATGGGCAAGACCGTGCTCGCCGTGAACAGCCTGATCGATGCGGCACTGCGCTCCCGCAAGCAGGATCCCCGCTATGCGTACATCGCTCCGTTCAGGGGTCAGGCCAAGGCTGTGGCCTGGGACTACCTGCGACGCTACGGCATGGCCGTACCAGGAACCGTCGCCGCTGAGGGTGAGCTGTCCATCACATTTCCCCATGGAGCCCGTATCAGACTGTTCGGCGCTGATAACCCGGATGCATTGCGCGGGATATACTTGGACGGGTGCGTCATGGACGAGGTTGCCGACATGAAACCCGAGGTCTGGGGCGAGGTCGTAAGGCCGGCGCTCTCCGACCGGCTCGGCTGGTGCCTGTTCATCGGAACACCCAAGGGCGTCAATCTATTCCACGACCTCTACCAGTACGCGCTGACCGATCCGGACTGGTACGCCGGTATGTTCCCGGTCGACGAGACCGGACTGGTGGCGCCCGGCGAGCTCGAGCTGGCGCGCAAGGTCATGTCGGCCAACAGCTACCGGCAGGAGTTCCTGTGCGACTTCACGGCATCCAGCGACAACGTCCTGATCCCGGTCGATCTGGCATCCGATGCGATGAGCCGGACCATCGACGAGCGCATGCTGGCCGGCTTGCCCAAAATCCTGGGGGTTGATGTGGCGCGCTTCGGCGGCGACCGTTCTTGCATCATCCGGCGCCAGGGGCTCGGCTGCTACACGCCGCTCGTCTTCGAAGGCATGGACAACATGTCGTTGGTGGGGCGCGTGGTGAATGAAATCGTGCAGTGGCAGCCGGACGCGGTCTTTATCGACGCGGGCCGGGGTGAAGGCGTGATCGACAGGCTGCGCCAACTTGGCCACGACGTGATCGAGGTCAACTTCGGCGGCAAGGCGGACAGCCCGCGGTATTCGCTCAAGAGGACCGAGATGTGGGACACGATGGCCCAGTGGCTGCGCCAGGGCGGTGTACTGCCGCCGTCGCCCGAGCTGAAGGCTGACCTGTGCGGCCCGACGTATTCCTTCGACCCAAGCAACCGCATGGTGCTGGAAAGCAAGGATCACATGAAAGAGCGCGGGCTGCGGTCCTGCGACATCGGCGATGCTCTGGCGCTGACCTTCGCCCACGCCGTCCATCCGAACATCGCGACGCGCGGGCAGTCCACCGTGAAAAGCGACTACAACCCGTACGAGGTGGCGTGATGGCGTTGTCAAGATCGCCAAATCCCCAGGATGCGGATTGTTGGGGATTACGCTGGTGAACAATCGGACATCCGCCATGGGGCTGACGCTGATCGAGTGGGCGAAGCGTCTTGATCCCAAGGGCGAAACGGCCGGGCGGTTGGCTGAGATGGTGGACGAGTTTGAACGGCGGGAGCGGGGGGCGGTCGAGGCTCAGAAGCTGGCATCCTACGAGGGCCGGGCTTTTTGGGCATCCCTTGGCCGCGAGATGAGTTTCCCGCCCGTGCTGAAGACGGAGGACTGAGCCATCTGCTTTGGTGGGGGCGGTGCCCCAAAACCACCACCTCCCCCGACTCCGCCTCCGCCCGCGCCGACCCTGGCGTCGCCGGTGGTGCAGGCGGCGCGCGATGATGAGCGCAAGCGGGCGCGGCTGGCTGCGGGTCGTGCGTCCACGATATTGACCGGCGCGCAGGGGCTGACGGTGCCTGCGGTCACCGGCCAGAAGACGTTGCTAGGCTCTTAGCCCAATGCCAGATGGAATGATCGGTCGCGACTACGGTCCCGGCCACGATAAGTCGCGTCCGAAGCAATGCTTCGAGCGCAGACTGGCAGCGCTGAAGCAGGAGCGCGCATCGTGGTTGCAACACTGGCAGCAACTCGCCGAGTATGTCCTGCCGCGCGCCGGGCGCTGGCTCAACACCAGCAATAACCGCGGCGACAAGATCAACAGCAAGATCGTCGACGAGACCGCGACCTACGCATTGAGGACGCTGGTGTCCGGCATGATGGCCGGCATTACGTCGCCGGCCCGGCCGTGGTTCCGGCTGGCGGCGCCCGCTCCCGAGATGATGGAGATCGCCGCCGTCCGTTTCTGGCTGCATGAGGTCGAGCGCCGCATGCGCGTCATCTTCAACCGCAGCAACGTCTACAACAGCCTGTCGGGCGTCTATGAGGAACTCGGGCTGTTCGGAACGGCGGCCATCGTGGTCGAGCCGGACGAGCGCGACATCATCCGCTGCTATCCGCTGACGGCCGGCGAGTACATGTGTGCCAACAGCGGCCGGCTGGTGGTCGACACGATCTACCGCGAGCTCCGGCTGACGGTCGGTCAGCTCGTCGACCGGTGGGGCGAAGAGCAGTGCTCGCGCAGCGTCCTCAACCATTACCGCCGCGGTGAGGTGGATGTCTGGATCGACGTCATCCACGCCGTCGAGCCCAACCGCGAGCGCGACTATGCCAAGTCGGACAGGCGCAACAAGGCTTGGCGGTCGGTTTACTTCGAGGCGGGCGGCGACCCTGACAAGCTCCTGTCGGAGAGCGGTTACGATGACTTCCCGGCGATGGTGCCGCGCTGGTACGTCGCGGGTACGGACGTCTACGGCCGCAGCCCTGGCATGGACGTGCTGGGCTCGGTCAAGGCGCTGATGGTCCTCCAACTCAGGTTGGCGCAGGGCATCGACAAAACGACCAATCCGCCCATGGTGGGACCTGCGGAGCTCAAGAACGCAGTCGTCAACCTCTTGCCGGGTGGCGTCACGTACGTCAGCGGACAGTCGCGCGACGTGTTCAGACCTGCGTACCAGATCAATCTCCCGCTCAACGACCTCGACGGCCTGATCGCCCGGCACCAGAAGCGGATCGAGCGCGGTTTCTATGCCGACTTGTTCTTGATGATGAGCGAGCAGGACGACGTGCGTACGGCGACCGAAATCCGCGTCCGCCAGGAGGAGAAGCTGCTGGTCCTCGGCCCGATGCTGGAACGCTTGCAGGTCGAGCTGCTCAATCCGCTGATCGACCGGACGTTCAGGTTGATGCTCGAGGCGGGCGCCATTCCCGAGGCGCCGCCGGAGCTCCAGGGCGCGGAGCTGCGCGTCGAGTACATCAGCCTGCTGGCGCAGTCCCAACAGGCGATTGCAACCGGGGCTATCGAGAGGATGGCTGGGTTCGTGGGCAACTTGGCCGGGGCCAACCCCGAGGTGCTCGACAAGGTGGATTTTGATCAAACCTGCGACGAGTACGGGGAAGCGCTCGGCGTGCCGCCGAAGATGATCAGGAGCGATGAAGACGTCGCCAAACTCCGGGGCGAGCGCGCCCAGCAGCAGCAGGCGCTGCAGCAGGGGCAGGCCGCGATGACCGCCGCTCAAGGTGCGCAGGTCCTCAGTCAGACCGACACGCGCAGCGATAATGCGCTCACCCGTATGCTGGGGATCAATCCATGAGCGGCGATGAACTGCTTCTCCCGGTTGCATCGTCACTCGACGGCACCGAGGTATTCCGCGCCGTCCGGTCATCGGGTGCTGCGATCCAGGTGCCGGTGCTGGCGGTGCAGGCCGGGATCGACGACATCATCGCGACCGGCAGCACGACCTCCCGGACGCTGGCGGCAAGATTTGCCGATGTCGTCAACGTCAAGGATTTTGGAGCGCTCGGCGACGCCGTGACCGACGACACGGTGGCGATCAACGCCGCCTACGCCGCAACCGCGACTGCGGGCTGCCTGTATTTCCCGGCTGGCGACTACCGCCATGCCACAGCACTGGTCTTTGACTTGGCCAAGCGGATCGCGTTCATTGGCGAGGGCGTGCGGCAAACCCGGCTCGTCTACAACGGCGCGTCCACCACCGCCAACTGCGTCACGTTCGGCGATGGCACGACGAGCGAGCAGGGACTGCGGATCGAGGGCATTGGGTTCAGCAGCAATGTCATCATGACCGCAGGCTGCGGCGTCCGGTTCCGCAAGGTGGTTCGGTCGCACCTGACCAACGTCTACTTCGGGCACCAGGACGGCAACGGTAATTACTATCATGCGGTGTGGTTCGACGGCTTCGACTTCGTGACCCTCGACCAGTTCCAGGCCCGCGCGTCGCAGGATGGCATCCGGATCAGCGGCAACAGCGTCAAGGCCGACCTATTGCTGACCGGTGGCAAGATCGCATCGTGCACCATCGGGTTGCACATTGCGGGTGATGCGGGCGGCGTCTGCGTGGATATGACCGACATCATCAACAACGGAACCAACGTTCGTATTTCCCAGGACATCGTTGCGACGGCCAACCGGGAAACATTCTTCGGCCCAACCGCCCTGATTGATAGCGGCGATGCTGCTGGTGGCGTCACCTTCGACGGGATTGGCGTCGATATCGCGGATACCGACGGGTTTGTCTCATTCGCGGGGGGCTGGCTCGCTTCGGCGGGCGCGCTGATTAACGTCGGGAGCACGTTCGGCGGGCGGCTGCTGGTCAACGGCGTGACGTTCTACAATGCGTTTGCGCGGGGCGTTCATTCCGGCAACGCTATCCAAATCGCGTCCAGTACGGCCAAGGTCAGCGTGACCGGAAGCCGGTTCTATAACGTCGAAGGCACGGCAATCACCTACAGCGGGGCAGGCACTCTCGCCACCCATATGTCCGGCAACTACTTCCACAGCGATGTCACCGCCAAACTTTCGGCCGTCTCCAGCAATGCGCTGACTTACTCGTCAGAGCTGTATGCCGGGACGATCACCAAATACAATGTCTCCGCATTCGGCCAGCCCGTGACGCAGGCCGCCGGCACGGCCGATTATACGGCAGGTGCGGCGTACTCCGCCTGGGTTGCCAGCAACCGGGGCGGCACGATCCAGTTTTTGAAGAGCCGGGGCGCTTCGGTCGGAACACGGGCCATTGTCCAGAGCGGTGATGAAATCGCGCGCCTGATGTTTGCCGGCGACAACGGCACGAGTTTTGAGAGAGCGGCGCAAATTGTCGTCACGGTGGACGGCACGCCGGGCGCGTCGGGCGACATGCCGGGCAAAATCTCCCTCGCTACGAGTGCTGACGGCAGCGCGTCGCCGACCGCCCGTCTTGATCTCGACAGTGCCGGAAACATCGGCATCAACGGGACCAGCTTCGGCAGCGGCGTCAAGGTCCTCTTCATCGGCAACGGCACCGCACCAAGTGGCAGCCCGACAGCCGGGGGTATTCTCTACGTCGAGTCAGGCGCTTTGAAATTCAAAGGCTCGTCCGGGACCGTGACCACCATCGGCCCGGCTTGAGGAGCGTCTCCGCATGACCGACGACGCCCACTACCTCATTCCCGCGGCCATGCTGCACGGGCTGCTGGCGTATTTGGGCCGCCGGCCGTATGCCGAGGTGGCGCAGGCCATGCGGGCGCTGGAGGCGCTGCAGCTCGCCTCCGGCTCGGCACCCGATCCCGAGCCCGTCGAGCCCGAGCTATCCCTCTCGCCCCAGCCGGAAGACCTGTCATGAGCGGTGATGAACTGCTGCTGCCGACCGTCACCAACCTGGACGGCACCGAGGTGTTCCGGGCCGTCCGTTCCAATGGCTCGGCGGTCCAGGTGCCGTTCTCGACGGTGCGGGACGAGGTCGGCTCGTCGTCCGTCACCCTCGACGGGTACGGCGCCACCGGCAACGGCACGTCCGACGACAGCGCGGCCTTCACCGCAGCGTTCGCGGCGCTCGGCAGCGACGGCGGCACCGTCTGGCTCGACCATGACGGCACGTACTATGTCGCCAGCAGCATCACCATCCCTGTCCGCTGCCAACTCCGGGGGCACTTTCTCAAGCCGGGCAGCGGCGCCTCGCCGATCCTGGAACCCTATGCCACGCGGGGCTCCACAATCCTGCTCAACCCAGCCGCGTCGATCACGATTGCCAGCCTGAGCGGGATTGACGGGATCACCATCGTCAACAGCGCCCTGACCATCCCGTTCACTCAGGGCAACGCAGCGACCCAGGTGGCAGCGTTCAGCGGCACGGCGCTCAACGTCACGGGCAAGGACGCGACGGTTCGGGACTGCCTGATCCTCGGCTTTGCCACAGCCGTGTTCAGCTTTGGCGCACAGAGGTTCGTCTTCGAGCATGTCCTGTGTGACTGCACCAACGGCTTCAACCTGACAGCAACCTACGACATCGGCCGCCTCAATAGCTGTCACTGCTATCCCTACCTCACGGCCGAGAACGTCTGGAGTGCGGCGGACCCGACCATCATCACGCGTTCGGGCATCGCGTACCGTCTGGCGGACGTGGCTGACTGGTGCAAGGCGACCAACTGTTTCTCGTACGGCTACGCCTGCGGCTACGAGATCGATACCGCCGACGATGTGCAACTCGTAAGCTGTTCGGCCGACTACAACGCCGCGATAGCAAGCACCTCAATCGGTTTTCGGATCAAGGGCACGGCCAAGCGGACGGCGCTGATCGGGTGTCAGGCGGCGGCCCAGAACGACGGCGTTTATATCGACACGACCGGCGGCGCCACGACACGGATCATCGGGTGCTCGTTCTGGTCGAATGACCAGAGCGCCATCAACGTCATCAACGGCCGGGCGCAGATCATCGGCTCCAGCATCTCCGCGTCACCGTACGGTGTCCTGGCCGGGGCCGCGGCGGATGATCTGGTCATCACCGGCAACTACTTCGAAACTTGCGCCACCTCGCCGATCTCCCTGCCTACTGCCGTCCGCGCAACGGCGCGAGTGCGCGACAATGTTTTCTCGGGCTGCACCGACACGGTCGGCGATACCAACGTGGCGATGCGCGGCATCGTCGGCACCACGGCAGCCCTGATCATCGACGGCGCGGCGTCCAACAACAAAATCATCGACTGGCAGACAGCCGGGGTTACGCGCTGGAAGCTGTACACCAATGGCACTGCCGAGGCTGGCGCTGGCGTCGGCAGCGATCTGGCGATCAACCGCTACAACGACGCCGGGACGTTCCAGAACACGCCGTTCCTGCTCGAGCGGTCAACCGGAAACCTCGGCATCAACGGCTCGTCGTTTGGCTCCGGCGTCAAGGTGCTATTCATCGGCAACGGCACCGCTCCGAGCACCAACCCAACCGCCGGGGGCATCCTGTATGTCGAGTCCGGCGCCTTAAAGTATCGTGGAAGTAGCGGCACCGTGACCACCCTCGGAGCAGCCTAATGAGCGGCGATGAACTGCTGCTGCCCGTGGTGAGCACCCTGGACGGCACCGAGGTCTTTCGCGCCGTGCGGTCGTCGGGGGCTGCCGTGCAGGTCCCCGTGACTGCGGTGCGGGCCGAGGTCGGCGGAGAGGTTTCGGTCGCAGGCTACGGCGCGGCGGTCGATGGCGTGACGAACGACAGCACGGCAATCTCCGCCATGGCGACGGCGGCGGGTTTCGTGCGGTTCCCTGTCGGCAACACCTATGTCGCGGCCAGCATCACCATTGCCGTCCCGGTCATCTTCGATCAGGGCGCCTACCTCACGGTGGCCTCGACCTTCACGGTGACGTTCTCGTCGCGGGTCGAGAGTCCGCGCCAATACATTTTCCGTGGTTCGGGGCTGGTGTCGCTCACGGGCGAGGACAGCCGGAGGGCGCATGCCTCGTGGTTCGGTGCGTTCCCGAATGGGTCGGACTGCGCCGCAAACCTGAACGCACTCACCACCGCCATGGGCAACAGCCGTGAGGCACTGATCGAGTTCGATCCCGGTGTCTATCAGGTCAATTCCACGGTTACGTGGAACCGTGGCAGCCATCTGCTGGGGTCGGGCGACCGGCTGACTGTGTTCAAGAGCGGGAGCCTGACCGGCGATGTCTTCACCACCGCCGGCATCGCGTGCTGGTTCGAGCGTCTTCAGTTCGAAATCGACAGCGGGGTTGGCACCGAGCGCACCAGTGGGGCCTATCTCAACATCGCCCACGGCAACGCCATCGTTTCGGATATTGCGTTTGGTGGCGCTGCGGTCGGTGTCAAATTAGCCGCATCGAACAGCCACGCCCGCAACATCCGATGCCTTGTGGGCGGGACTGCCGGATCGGGCACGGCGACCGTCCTGGTGACTGCGAGTGATTGCACGGTGGATGATGTGCATCAGCTCGGGGGCGTCTACACCGGGCCGGAATACGTCGTGTCCGTCCGCAATGACAGCGCCGCCGTCAGCAACGTGACCATTCGGAACGTCTTCAACGGAACCGCCGGCTCGGGCGTCGGGATCGTCTCGAACGGCCAGTTCGTCTCGGGCATCTCGGTTGACAGCGTTCACCAGCGCACCGGCACGACCTCGCCGTCAGCGGTCACCATCAGCAACGTTGGCGCGCAGACCATCGATAGCGTTCGGGTTACCGATGTCTTCGTGAACGCCGCCACAACGGACGGCATCGTCATCAACAGCACCAATGGTGCCATCACCGATGTCCTGCTGGACGACGTGGTAACCCAGGCCATCAGCGGCACCGGCATCAAAATCACCAGGACCAGCGGCGCCGTCAGCGTCAAGATCGGCACGGTGGACGTGTCGCGCGCGGGAACGACGATTTCCCAGACTGGCAGCCCGACCGTGACGACCCTGGTGGACTCGGCCACCACCATCGCCATCGCCAGCGGCGGCACCGGCTCGATCACCCGGAAGGCGGCCAAGACGGCGCTCGGGCTGGTCTACGATGCCACCGTGCTGGATGACAACGTGATGATCGTGGACCTCGGCACGACGGTCTTCAATTTGCTGTTCGCGCTGAGCGGCAACGGCACTGGGGCGCCCAGAGGATTGTTCGCGGCGCGGGCGGCAACCGGCCCGTTCTGCGCCTCCATCGCCTCAACCGGCGGCACGGTCACCGCGACGACCGGGGCGCTCGCCGGCACCACCGGGGCCGATGGCACAGTCACCGTGTCGGCCGACACCACCGGCAAGCTGTACGTCGAGAACCGCTCTGGCAGCACCTACCGCTACACCGTCGCCGTCTTCGAGGCGCAGTCGTGAACGAGAGCCTGCTGCCGACGCGTCCCGTCTTGCTGGGGACCGAGGTGCTGCGCGGGGTCGGCCCTGACGGCAGTCCGCTGCGGGTGCCGGTGGCAGCCGTGCTCGACGCCGCCGAGGCGCGCTTTGCCACCAACGCCAAGATCGCGGCGCTGTGGCAGGAAGTCAGCGCGCTGGTCGACCGGCTGAAGGCGCTCGAGGACTGCTACGACGAACTGCCGGTGCCAACGGGCGCCGACCTCCAGCCGGAGATCGCGGCCCTGACCGCGCGCGTCACCCTGCTCGAAGCCGAAATCAAGACGAAGAAGGACAAATAGCGATGCCGGATTATTTCTATGAACCGGCGCGCGCGCTGCCGGCAAAGGCTCTGACCGCGACACCGACCGTCAGCACCTCCGCCTACACCAGCGGCGACAACGTCGGCGGCAAGATCACGCTCAGCGACGTCTGCCGCGGCCAGATGGGCAGCGGGCTGATCCAGTCCGTCGTCATCACCAGCAAGAGTGCCCAGACCGCCACCTTCGACGTCGTGTTCTTCAATTCCGATCCGAGCGGCAGCACCTTCACGGACAATGCCGCGCAGGCCATCGTCGATGCGGATCTCAGCAAGATCATCGGCGTGGCGCAATGCAGCACGGTGGTGGCGCTTGCGGCCGAGAGCATCCATCAGGCGACCGGGCTGGCGCTGCCCTTCGCGCTGAGCGGCGGGGCGACCACGCTCTATGCCGCCATCATCGTCCGCGGTACGCCGACGCTGGGCTCGACCAGCGACATCTGGGTCTCCGTCCGCGTGCTGCAGGACTGACCAGCATGAGCCTGATGGGAGCGCGCCGGGCGGTGATCCTGCAGCGGCCGGTGGCGGCTGCCGTGGCGTCGCCATACCCGAGCGGCACGTCGCTGTACCTGGATTTCGTCAACGCGGTCTATGGCGCCAGCACGTTTGCGAGCGCCTCGCCGACGACCAGGACGCTGGCGCAGCTTGTCACAGGTGCTGTCACACCTACGGCCAGCGGCATGCTGATCGGGGCGGGCGATGACGTGACCGTGCCGCTGTCACCGGCGGTGCTGTCGGGCACGTGGTTCAGTAACACGGTCGGCACGTTCTACGTCGAGGCCGTCATCGCCTACGACGCTTCGGGCGGATTTCCCCGCATCTGGGAAATGTCTGACGGGACAGACGGCAATCGGCTGATCGCGCGCTACAACGGCGCCACCAACATCGGCGGCGTGGTGACCATCGGCAGCGCCGACACCGAGCTGGTCTTCACGCCCTACACCTTGGCCGTGAAATTCGCCATCGCGTACGACGCTTCCGGCATCGCTGTGTGCCTGAACGGCGGCACCGTCCAGACCGACGCGGCCGTGGTCCCGACGCTGACCGGGTTGCAGTTGGGCAACAGAAATACAACCAAAAATAGGCAGCTCGACGGTAACGTCAAGAAGTTCGCCTTCTACGTCACGAAGCTGGGCAACGCCGCTCTGCAGACGCTGACGACCTGATCCGATGAAATACGACCCGAACGATCCGGACGCTGTCGCCTCCGAGGAGCGCCGCGCTGCGGTCAAACAGCAGCGCGATCTGGCCGACCTGCGCGCCGTGCTGGCGCTCGCCGAGGGCCGCCGCTGGATCTGGCGCGTGCTTGAGCAGACCGCGGCGTTCCGCGCCTCCTACGACCCGGACAACCCCATCCGCATGTCCTTCGCCGAGGGCCGGCGGAGCACCGGCCTGTGGCTGCTGGCCGAGCTTCAGCAGGCAGCGCCCGATGCCTTCCCGCAGATGATCGCGGAAACCTGGGGCGCCTCTCAACTCCCCACCCCCCACGATGACGAGGACGAACACCTGAGATGACTGGAGCCGTACCAGCGGCTGAACCGGCTGCCACTGCGGCGCCCGGTAACGCCACCCTTTTGTCTGTCGGCAGTCCGCCCGCCGAGCCGACAACCCCACCGCCGACTGAACCGCCGAAGCAGCCCGAGCCGGGGCCTGAAGTCGACCCCGTCGAACCGCCCAAGGAAGGCGAAGAGCCCGAGGGCACCGAGCCGGAGGCCAAGGGTCCGCCGGACGAGTACGTGTTCGGCGCACCCGAGGGCGTGACGCTCGACCCGACCGCGGTCGAGGTGTTCACCCCGGTCGCCAAAGAGCTGGGCTTCACGCAGGAGCAGGCGCAGCGCGTCGTCGACGTCTATGCCCAGCTCCGCCAGCAGGAGGCCGAGGCGACCGTCGCTCTGCGCGATCAGTGGGCCAGACAGGTCGTCGCCGACAAGGAACTCGGCGGCGCCAAGATGGTGCAGCAGGTCGAGGCGGCCAACAAGGTGCTCAAGCAGTTCGGCACGCCGGGGCTCAACGAGGTCCTCCAGGCCACCGGGCTCTGCAATCACCCCGAAATGGTCCGGCTGCTGGCCCGCGTCGGTGCTGAGTTCGCCGACGACACCCACACCACCGGCAGCGGCCAGCCCGTCCAGGGCGAGGACTTCGCGACCGGATTTTTCCGCAAAATGCCCAAGCTCGAAGGGGTCAGCTAAATGGCTACAATCGGAACCACTGCGCTTACCCTTATCGATTGGGCTAAGCGCGTCGACCCCAACGGCAACACCGCCGATCTGGTCGAACTGCTCAACACCAGCAACCCGATCCTGACGGACGCCGCGGTGGTTGAGGGCAATCTGCCGACCGGGCACCGAACCACGGTGCGCACCGGTCTGCCGGCCGTGGCATGGCGCCTCCTGAACTACGGCATTCAGCCCAGCAAGAGCACGACGGTCCAGGTCGACGATACGGCCGGTATGCTCGAGGGTTATTCTCAGGTCGATAAAGATCTGGCCCAACTTAACGGCAATACAGCGTCGTTCCGCATGAGTGAAGACCGCTCGTTTATTGAGAGCATGTCTCAGGAAATGGCGAGCACGCTGTGGTACGGCAATACGGCGACGGATCCCAAAAAATTCCTCGGCCTGTCGCCGCGCTATGCCAGCCTGAGCGCTGCCAATGCCGACAACATCATCGACGGCGGCGGCACCCAGACCGACAATGCCAGCGTCTGGCTGATCACCTGGAGCGATCAAGCGACGCACCTGATCTTCCCGAAAGGCAGCGCTGCTGGCCTGCAGTCGCGCGACCTCGGCGAGCAGACGCTGATCGACGCGGCGGGCGGCCTCTATCAGGGCTATCGGTCGCATTACAAATGGAATGTCGGCATGTCGGTGCGCGACTGGCGCTACAACGTCAGGATCTGCAACATCGACGTTTCCAACCTGATCGCTGAAAGCTCCAACGCGAACCTGATCAAGCTGATGGTGCGCGCCACCCACCTGCTCCCGAGCGAGGGCATGGGCCGGTCGGTCTTTTACGTCAACAGGACCGTTTCGACGTGGTTGGACCTGCAAATGATGAACTCCACCAACGTCAACCTGACGCTCAGCCAAGCGGCCGGCGAGAGCGTGATGTCGTTCCGCGGCATCCCGGTGAGACGCTCTGACGCTTTGCTTTTGACGGAAGCCCGTGTGACATGACGTGTAACCACGGAAAGGCGTAACCACGGAAACAAGGAAACACGACATGTTCATGGACAGGCAAAACCTCTTCAGTTCGGCGCAGGCGGTCACGACCGGCAGCACTGCGTCGACGGACGTCATCGATCTCGGCAGCGTGCGCGACATCGGTGCGGGCGAGGAGCTGGAGGTTATCGTCGTGATTGATACGACCTTCACGAGTGGCGGCTCGGGCACGATGGACTTCAAGCTGCAGACCGACAGCGCGGTCGGTTTCGGGACCGTGACGACGTTGTTCAGCACGGGCGCCATTGCCGTTGCAACGCTCGTTGCCGGCTACTCCGTCGCGCGGTGGAAAATCCCGAGGGGCGTCTCGCGCTATCTGCGCATGCAGTACGTGGTCGCCACGGCCGACATGACGGCCGGCACCATCACCTCTGGCATCTCGATCGGCAGGCAGGACACAGCGGTCTACGCCGACGCACTGTAACAGGAGAGACGAATGGCCCAGTATCGGGTGATCAAGAAGAGTTACATCCATGACCGGCTCTACGAACCGGGCGAGGTCGTGGAATACGATGGCCCGGCCGGGAGCGGCCTCGAACCGATTGGCAACGAGAAGCGCGCCCCGGAGCCAAGCCGCATCACTGGCATGCCGGGGCCTGATCCCGGCTCGCCACCGCCGCAGTCTCAGGGCAAGAGCGAGTATGACGAGGGCGGCCCAAATCGCCAGACCGCGATCCGCGAGTACGATGAGAAGCGGCTTGCCGATCAGGAGAACGATCAGGTGCCGTCTACGGAACCGCAGGCGCTCGCGCGCGCGGACGAAGCCGCGGGCAAGCACCAGACCGACGCCGAAGACCCGAAAATCCAGGCGCGCAACGAGGCCATCACCGGGCCGCTGCCGGGCGATGTGCCTGTGCCGGCCACGGACGAAGGGCCGAAGCGGAAGTCTTCGAAGGCGCACGCCGAAAAGCCTGCGGAGGAGTAAATGGCAAGCAGCGAGGTCGAAATTGCTAACCTCGCGCTGAGCCACGCGGGGGCTGGCGGTCCTATCGCCAGCCTCTCCGAGTCCAGCAACGAGGCGCGGGAGTGTCTGCTCCACTATGCGAGCTGCAGAGACACCATCCTGCGCAGTCACCAGTGGAACTTCGCGCTCCGTCAGACCGCGCTCGCCGACACGGGCGTCAGCGTCAGCGGCTGGGCCTATGTGTACCAGTTCCCCAGCGATGCGCTCGACATCCACGCCGTGCGCGCCGGTGGCTATGATCCGAATGCCATCATCTGGAGCACGGAAACCCTGCCCGCCAGTTTGGGCACGGCGGTGCTCTACCCGCCGGTCCCGTACGCTGTCGGCGTGGCGTCTGACGGCATGGCGCGCACCATCCTGACCGACGCCTACGAGGCCTATGCGACCTATACCGCCGCGGTGACCAGTGTCCCGACGTTCGATCCGCTGTTTACGGATGCGCTGACGTTCCTGCTGGCAAGCCGCATCATTCCCCGGCTGACCGGCAAGCGGGACGCCATGGCGGAATGCTATAAGCTCTACCAGACCGTGCTCGGCGCGGCCATGACACGCGATGCCAACGAGGCGGCGCCGGCCGCGGTGCCGGAACCGGATTTCATACGAGCGAGGTACTGACGTGGTCGATAACCAACACCGTCTCGTAAAAGGTTATAGGGACCTGTCCGAAGACGAAATCTCGCTGATGAACCGCATCAAGGCGTTTGAGGGCGAGGTGGCCGACTTGCTCAAGGAACTGGACGCGGCAGCGTCGGGCGATCCGACAGCGGGGCGTTGGGCCAGTCTGGCGCGGACCAACCTCGAAACGGGGTTCATGTACGCGGTCAAGTCGGTGGCTCGACCTGACGGCGGGATCGGGCGCAAGTCCTAAGCACTGATGGTCAGGCCGTACACCAACGCGGTTCCGCAGCGGAGCTTCAGCGGCGGGGAGCTTGCGCCGTCTCTCCATGCCCGCAGCGACCTCGCCAAATACTCGTCTGGCGCCAAGACGCTCCGCAACATGTTCGTCCACGCCCATGGCGGCGCCAGCAATCGTCCCGGCACCAAGTACGTTGCCGAGGTCAAGAACTCGGCCGCGCGGGTCCGGCTGATCCCGTTCCAGTTCAACACGAGCCAGACGTACGTTTTGGAATTTGGCAATTTGTACATGCGGGTTTACACGGGCGGCGCCCAGGTCCTGCTGGCCGGCGTGCCATATGAAATCGTCACGCCGTACACCACCGCCGACCTGCCCACGCTCAAGTTCGTCCAGAGCGCCGACGTCATGACGATCGCCCACCCGTCCTACGCCTCGCGGAATTTGTCGCGCACCGGGCACACGGCGTGGACGCTCAGCACCATCAGCCTTGCGCCGGCTCTGGCGGCACCGGCCGGGCCTGTCGCGACGCCGACCGCCGGCACCGGGGCGGGCGCCTCAATCACGTTTTCGTACAAGGTCACCGCAGTCAACACAGGGACACTCGAGGAGAGTGTCGCGAGCGTCGCAGCCACGTGTTCCAACTTCGCGCTCAATCCGGCGACCGGCACGTTCAACACGATCACGTGGTCGGCCGTCGTCGGGGCGGCCAAATACAACATATATAAAGAGACCAATGGCGGCGGCATCCACGGCTACATCGGGTCGGCGACCGCGCTGACGTTCCTGGACAGCAACCTGGCCGGCGACGAGGCCGACACGCCGCCGGAGACCCGCGATCCTTTCGCCGCGTCAAATTTCCCCGGTGTCGTCACCTATCACCAGCAGCGCCGCGTCTTTGGCGGATCGACCTCGGCGCCGCAGACGGTTTGGATGTCGCAATCCGGCAACTACCAGAACTTCAACGTCTCGTCACCATCGCGCGACGATGACGGCGTGACATTCACTTTGGCATCGCCCCTGGTCAACGAGATCCGGCATTTCGTGGCGCTCAACGACCTGCTCGTGCTGACGTCGGGCGGCGAGTTCAAGGTCACTGGCGGCGGCTCCAGCGGCGGCGATCCAATCACGCCCAGCGCTGTGCTCGTGCGACCGCAAGGCTACCGTGGGTGCAGCCACGTGCCGCCGCTCGTGGTCGGCGAAACCGCGCTGTTCGTTCAGCAGAAGGGCAGCATTGTCCGCGATCTCGGCTATTCGCTGGAGTCCGATGGCTATACCGGCAACGACCTCAGCGTGCTCGCCAACCACCTGTTCGAGAGCAACACGGTCACCGAGTGGGCCTATGCGCAGGCGCCGCACAGCATCGTCTGGGCGGTCATGGCGGACGGCGCGCTGCTGAGCCTGACATACCTCAAGGAACATCAGGTCTGGGCATGGTGCCAGCACGACACGGAAGGCACGTTCGAGAGCGTGGCCGTGGTGTCTGAGGGCTCAGAGGACGCGGTCTATGTCTCGGTGCTCCGGACGCTGAATACCGGCGGGCCGACCCGGTTCATCGAGCGCTTCCAATCCCGCATCGTGAACGACATCGAAGACGCTTACTTCGTCGACTGCGGGCTGACCTATGACGGCATCCCGGCGACCACGATCAGTGGTCTGACCCACCTCGAGGGCGAGGAGGTCACGATTTTGGCCGATGGCAGCGTGTCGCCCGCGCAGACGGTGACCGGCGGCACTATCACCCTGCCGCACTCGGCATCGGTCGTGCATGTCGGGCTCGGCTATACCGCGGAGCTGCAGACACTCGACCTCGACCTCAGCAGCCTGCGCCAGTCGGCCAATGCGCGGCGCCGGGTGACTGAGGTGCTGGTCAAGGTCGAGCGGAGCCGCGGCCTGTGGGCTGGGCCGGATGTCGATCACATGACCGAGGTCAAGCAGCGCGACTTCGAGCCGTACGGCGATCCGATTGCCTTGTTCACGGGCGACTTCAAGTTGAGCATTCCGCCGAGCTGGGGCAGGAGCGGCTCGATTGTTCTCCAGCAGCGCGACCCGCTGCCGCTGACGGTGCTGGCCGTCATTCCGGAGGTGGATGTTGGGGGCTAGGCTCGAGGTCGTTCCGGCGACCGCGGAGTATGGGCGCGCGGTCGCGGCGTCGATGCGGCCGGCGGACATCGCCGAGGTCTGGGCGCTGGCGCACCATTCGCCGCTGCAGGCGGTCGATCTGTCGCTGGCCGCCCCCGGCGAGCAGCTTGCGTTTATTGCGGATGACATGCCGATGGCAGTGTTCGGCTGTTCGCAGACGGGGCTTGCGGGCATCGGCACTCCATGGTTGCTCGGCGCGGTCGGGGTCGAGCGATACGCCCGTCAGTTCATCGAGCTGGGCCGCACCTATGTCGCGCGCTGGGCGGGCCAGTACGATGATCTGATCAATGTGGTGGATGCGCGCAACCGGGTCAGCATCAAGTGGCTCCGGCGGCTCGGCTTCACCTTCCGCGATCCGGTCCTGCTCGGGCCGGACGCATGTTTATTTTTGCCGTTCCAATTGAGGCGATCCGATGTGTGAGCCGGTAACCATGACGGCCCTGGTCGCTGGGGTCGCGACCTATGCCGGGGCGACCGCGACAGTGGCCGGTCTCGGGACTCTCGGCACTCTGTCCCTGGCGACAACCGTGGCCAGCGGCGTCATGGCGGCCGGCAGCGCGATCAAGCAGGGACAGGCCGCCAAGGCGCAGGCGGCGTACCAGAGCGCCGTCGAGCGCAACAACGCGATGATCTCGGGCTGGCAGGCCGAGGACGCGACCAAGCGCGGCCAGATCGCCGAGCAGCGCCAGCGGCTGGCAACATCCCGGCTGGCCGGTGCCCAGCGCGCCGCCTATGGGTCGTCCGGCGTCGAGCTGACGTCGGGCTCGCCGCTCGACGTGCTGGGCGATACCGCCATGCTGGGCGAGCTGGACGCGCTGACGATCCGATCCAACGCCGAGCGCGAGGCATACGGCCACCGCGCCCAGGCCGGCAACCTGATGGCGCAGTCCGGCTTGACCCAGATGGCCGGGCGCGATGCCGTCCAAGCCAGCTACATCGGCGCCGGCTCCAGCCTGCTGAGCAGTGCTGCGACGGCCGGCGACCGCTACCAAACCTACAGATACTATCGGGGCGGCAGGTAAATGAAGGTCCCCGTCTACGACGGCCCGCAGGTCGCACCTTCGCCCTTGCGCGTGTCGCAGGACATCCGCGCGCCGGCTGGAGCCTTCGGCGCCGGCACCGCCCAGGCCTTCGAGCAAGCCGGCCAGCAGCTCGGGCAGGTCGCATCGCTGATCGACCGCCGGGCCGAGCAGCACGCCAAGGAAGATAGCGAGCTGGCAGCCTTCAACGCCTACACCGAAGCCAGCCAGCGGACGCAGAAGCTGTTCTACGAGGGCGACAACGCGATCTATCAGCGGCGCGGCGGGCAGGCGATCGGCAGCTCCAACGAGGCCGCGACCGAGCTGAAGCGGATCGGCGAGGAAACCGGCACCGGCCTGACCAGCCCTTACGCCAAGATGCAGTTTGACAAGTTGTGGGCGCGGCATCAGGACTCGGAGATGGGCGCCGTCAGCCGCCACGAGGCCGGGCAGCGCCAGGAGTACCGCGACCAGACTACCGCCGGCATCATCGCCACGTCGCAAAATCAGGCAGTGCTGCGCTACAACGATCCGAAGGAAGTTGACAGTCAGATCGGTCTGGCTGAACTGGCGATCAGGGCCAATGCCAAGGGCCTGCCGCCGGAGCAGGTCGAGGCGCAGGTTCTTAAGATGCGCTCCGGCATCCAGAAAGCGGTCGTGCTCCGGATGGCGACCGACAATCCGCTGGTGGCGCAGCAGTATTACAAAGACCATGCCGACGCCTTCGACGCCGACGACAATGTCACGATCCAGCGCACCCTGGCGCCGACCGTCAAGCGGGCCGAGGCGCGGACGGCAGCGACCAGCATCATCAACGACGTGACCAAGACGCAGGCGACGGCCGGCGGCACGGTCCACGGGGCGATAGAGTCGACCGAGAGCAGCGGCAATCAGGCTGCCGTGTCGAGCGCCGGCAACTTCGGCGTCATGCAGATCAACGACGTCAGCGGCAAAGAGGCTGCGGATGCGCTCGGCGTCGCCTACGACCCGGCCAAGGCGCGGTCGGATGCGGATTACAATCGCCAGCTTGGTCGCAAATACTACGACATCCAGTTCAACAAATACGGCAACCGGACGCTTGCGCTCGCCGCCTACAATGCGGGTCCCGGCAAGGTCGACGAATGGATCAAGCTGAACGGCGACCCGAGGACCGGGGCCATCAGTGACGCGGCGTGGTCGGCCAAGATCCCATTCGCCGAGACCCGGCAGTATGTCGCCAAGGTCGAGAACAAGATCACCGGCGGCGTGCAGGACAACGTCGATCTGACCCAGGCGTATGCCGTGGCGCGCGAGCGCTACAAGAACGATCCCGAGACACTCGACATGGTCGAGGGCGACATCGCCAAGGAGAGCAGCCGGCGCGAGTCGGCCCGGCACGACCGCGAACAGCAGGCGCTGACGACGGCCTGGAGCCATGTCAACTCCGGCGGCAGCGTCGATACCCTGCCGGCCGAGGTGATCGCCAACCTGCCCTATGGCCGGCACGCCGACCTGGAGGCGCGCGAGCGCTCGCTGCTCAACGGCAAGCAGCCGCCGGAGAACCCGGCCGAGTACGAACGGCTGACGACGCTGGCGGCGACCGATTTCGAGAAGTTCAAGGCGGAGAAGGCGAGCGATTGGGCCAAGGTGCTGCCCAAGGAGCAGGTGCGCCACTTCGTCGATCTCAAGTTCCGGCTTGAGCAGGGCGACGCCAAGGAGGTTGCCAAGGCCGCCGACCTGCAGAGGGCGATCCGGTTGTCGTCGAACCTGCTACGCAACGCGGGCGTCGACCCGACGCCGAAGGACACCGACAAGACAGGCGCCGGCCGCTTGAATTCGTTCGGCACGATGATGATGGAGCGCATGCAGCAGTTCGCCGACAAGGAGCAGCGCAAGCCGAGCGATGCCGAGGTGACGGCCATGGCTCAGGACCTGCTGCTGCCCGGCCGGCTCAGCGTTGACTGGTGGCCGGACAGCAAGAAGTTGCCATTCGAGGTGACGCCGGAGGAGCGGCAGCGCTTCTATGTGCCGTTCGACAGCATCCCGGCCAACGAGAAGGCTGACATCGTCAAGGTGCTGGGGCCGCGCGCGAACAACGATCTGGTCGAGCAGATCTATGCAGCGACCCGGCGCAAGGATCTGCCGGAGGTCCAGCGGCTGCTGAAGGTGCCCGCCTCGACGGTGACGCCGCCGGGGCCGGGTGCGACCACCGTTCCGGTGAGCTGATGGGCGATTTCACCGACCTGCTCGGCTCCAACCCGGAGGCCGAGCCCGACCCGCTGACCACGCCTGCGACCCAGCCGCAGCAGCGCAAGAGCCAGTTCCAGACGCTGATCGATGGTCCCAGCCCGCAGGACGCAGCGCTCGGCAGCAACCTGCTGGGTGCTGCCAGCACGACGCCGGACGCTCACGCCAAGGCAATGGACATCGGCGGCGCCATCGGCGCTCCGGCGGACGCTGTCGCGGCCAACCTCAAGGAGACCGAGCGGCAGGCCAAGCTGCAACGCTACCGTGACGCGCTGAACGACGCGCCCAAGCTGCAGAAGCTGCTGGCCGAGGACCCGGATCTCGCCAAGATCAGCGCCGACGACCTGAAGGTGCTGGGCGATACCGAAAGCACGCTCGGCAAGATCCTGTCGGCGTTCTACGGCGGGTCGCCGGAAGCGGGCGACAGGCTGGCCGACATCGGACGGGCGCTGCCTGCCGGGGGCCTGGAGGGGACCGGCATCGCGATGGAGGGCGTTGCCGCGCTCAACGACGTCATCGGCCGGACGGCGGCACGCGGGTACCGGGCGGTCGGGCTCGACACCTTGGGCGACTTGGCCGACCCCGCGACGCGTCCCTGGTGGCTCAATCCGTCCGCGATCTTCGGGGCGGGCGGCACGGAACTCAGGGACGTCGGCAAAGCGGTCGGGCCGGACGAGGACCGGCAGAACCTCGCCACCGACATTGCCGGCGGGGTCGGGCAGGTGGCCGCGCAGATCGCCACCGTCCTGCTGACCGGCGGCGCCGCCAGCACCGCCTCGATGTTCGCTCAGGGCGCTGGCATCCTGGCCGAGCGGGTCGAGGAGCAGGGCAAAACCGGCACGACCGAGGGCGACGCTGCCATCGTCATGGGCGCCAGCGTCACGGCACTGACCGAGAAGATGGGGCTGGATGCTTTGCTCCATCGGGTGCCTCCGGCGATCCGCAACGGCATCCTGCGCACGCTGGTCGACATCGGCATCGGCGGCGGCATCGAGGCCGTGCAGGAGGTCTCCGAGGGCATCCTCCATAACCTCATCGCAATGGTCACCATCGACCCCAACGCCAAGCTCCTGGAAGGCGTGGAACAGGACGCCAAGGCGGCCGGCGGCACCGGGGTAGTGATCCGGGCGCTGGTCAACGCCGCGACCAAGGGCCGGCAGATCTCGTCGAATGTCCAGAAGCAGCAGCGTGCCGCGCACGACGCCGCCACGGTCGACGCGCTGGTCAAGGGCACCGCCGACAGCAAGCTGCGCGAGCGCAATCCCGATGCGTTCAGTGCGGTCATGGCGGCGCAGACGCAGGGCACGCCGGTCGAGACGTTCTATGTGCCGGCGACCGCCATTGCCGAACTGTACCAATCCGGCGCGGGCACCTTCGACGACGATCCGCTGAACCAGATCGAGGGCTTGCGCGAGCAGTACCAGGAAGCTCTCGCGGTTGGCGGGGATGTGGAGATATCGGCGGCCGACTACCTGACGCACATCGCGCCGACCGACCTGCATGGCCGGCTGAAGAACGATATCCGCGCATCGCGTGACGGCTGGTCGGTCAACGATGCCAAGGAGTATGCCGAGGACCCGGCGCGCGAGGCGGACCTGTCAGCGCTGGTCGAGCGGCTGGCGCTCCAGGGCGAGGGTGCGGCGGTCGGGCAGGCGACCTTCGACGACGTCTACAAGCAACTGATGGACACCGGCCGCTATGAGAGCCATCAGGCGGCGGCGAGTGCGACGCTGATCCGCGAACGCTATATCGCGCGGGCGGCGCTGGGAACCGGGCAGGACCCCGACGCGCTGTATCTCCGCGATCAGGTGCAGGTCAGCGGGCCGGGCGCTCTCGCTCGCGTCCGGCGCGGTGACCTGGATGTAGTGATCGCCCGGCTGAAGAGCGGCGAGACCTCGGACCGGGCAAAGCCCGGCCGATTGCAGGCAGCCAAGACGCCCGTGCTCGACATCGTGCGCAAGGCGGGCGGGGTGAAGCTCGGCAGCCAGCTCGACAGCGAACTGCGCGCCATGGGCGTCAACCCGAAAACTCACCCCGGCCTGTTCAAGAAGACGGGCGGCATCGGCGACGTCGATAACTTCGTGCTCAGCGAGCATGACGTGCTGAGAGACAACGGCATACCGGACAGCGGCAACGGCTACGCCGACCGCGACGCCGTGCTGGAGGCGTTGCGCCGGGAAGCGGGCGGGCGCGGGGCGGCACTCCTGACGCAGGACGAGCGCGAGCAGCGGGCGCGGCTGGACGAGCCGGTCAGCGTGCTGGCGGAGCAGTTGGAGGCGGCTGGGCTCGACCCGAAGACCATGACCGCCGACGAGATCAAGGCGTGGGCGACGGGGCAGCAGACGGCGGCGCCGGCCGATGCGCAGGGTGCGCTGTTCCAAGGACCTGTCGCCACGCTGACCGGCGAGGAGATCATCGCCGCTGACGCCTCAGTGGAAGAAATCCGCGATGCGGCACGCGCTTGGTATCGGGCCAACCTGGCCGGCACCAAAGCCACCCGTGCCGATCTTGGGGAAATTGTCTTTGTCGCCGAGGGTCTGAAGAAGGCGGTCAGCGCCAGCGCCGATCCGCTCAAGCTGCGCCTGTTCCCGGCACTGCGCGCGATCATCGAGCAGGGGCGAGTTGGCGATCCCGTCCCCAACACCAACCCAAAGAAGCGCAACGTGCTGCGCTATCACTTCATTGAAGCGGCGGTCACTGTCGGATCTGAGACGGTGCGAGTCGTCGTCAACGTTGAGGAACGGACGGACGGGAAAATCTACTACAACCACACCATGCCGGAGCGCATGGGCCGCGAGTTATATCAGAGTGGCGCTCAGGTCCAGGACCCCTCAATACCGGAGGGGCCGTCATCGGGCGAGCGCCGGGGCACCGATGGGGCAGTCCTGCCCGAAGTAATAGGTCCTGGACCATCGGAAGAAAGCGTAACAAATGCCGGAGATGACGTCAATCTGACCGTCGTCGGGCGGCAACCGACCGAGCTGTTCCAGTCCGTCTACCACGGCAGCCCGCACATCTTCGACCGGTTCAGCACGGCGGCGATTGGCAGTGGTGAAGGGGCGCAGGCATACGGCTTCGGGCTGTACTTCGCCGGGAAGAAGGAGATCGCGCAGTACTACCGCGAGACGTTGGCCGGGCCGCAGATGACTTGGGACGGCGAGCCGGTCACCGCCCGGAACATCGATGCCGTCGAGGCGGATGTCACCAAGGCGCTGGGCGAAGAGGGCCTGCGGCTGACAATGTACCTGTGGGGCGCCGGCAGCGTCGCAGAACTGCGCCGGAAGTTCCCCGAACTGGAGATCAGTGCGAAAGCCGAGACGTACCTCAACAAACACCTGAAATCTTCTCCCGGCGGCCGGCTGTACACGGTCGAGATCCCCGACGACGGCGAGTACCTGCTGCACGACAAGCCGCTGAGCGAACAGCCGCAGGCGGTGCGGAAGGCGGTCGAGCAGGTGCTGGACGACTATGATATTCCAGGCATTGCAGACGACTACACGGGGCAGGACGTGTACCGGGCGATGGAAAACTGGGCTGCGGCGACCACGGCGGAAGGAATTAGGCACAACCCTTCGCAGACTGTTTCCGAATTGCTGCTGGCGGCCGGCGTGCGCGGGATCAAGTATCTCGACGCGAGCGCCAGGGACAGCAGCGGCGACTCGTTCAACTACGTCGTCTTCGCGGATGCCGACGTGGTTATCCAGTCCTACGAGCAGGCGGCGGCGGGCGGCCCGCGCGGCAGCTATCAGCGGGTGCGCGATCCATACGGTAACCTGAGCAACGTCATCAGACTGACCGAGGGCGCAAATCTAAGCACCGCTCTGCATGAGTTCGGGCATTTTTTCCTCTTCCAACTGATCGACGACGCCACCCTGCCGGGTGCCACAGCCGAGGCTCGGGTCAAGCTGCAGGCTGACCTGCAGACGGCGCTGGATCACCTCGGCATCAAGGTCGACGTCGCCACGTCAACCGCCGACCAGATCCACGCCGCCATGACGCGCGAGGCGCATGAGCTGTGGGCGCGGTCGTTCGAGGTCTATGCCCGCGAAGGCAAGGCGCCGAGTGCCGCACTGCGCGATGCGTTTGCGTCCTTCGCCTCGTGGCTGGTCCGGATCTACCGGACGCTGAAGGCGATCCCCGACTACCGGAAGAAGCTGACGCCGGAAGTCCGGGGCGTGATGGACCGGTTGCTGGCGACCGAGGACGCGATCAAGGATGCACAATCGGCATCCTCGTTCCGGGTGCCGTCAGCACTGCGCAGTGTCATGACGGCGGCCGAGCAGAAGAGTCTGGAGCGGCTGACCGCGCAGGCCAACATGGAAGCGCGCGAGGAACTGACCAGGCGCGTCATGAAGGAGATGGAGCGCGAGCGGCTGGAGTGGTGGCGGGAAGAGCGGGCCAAGGTGCGCGAGCGTGTCGAGGCCGATGTGCGGTCGCGCCCGGTCTATCGGGCCTACAATCTTATCCGGACTGGTCAGACGGCGGACGGCGGGCAGTTGGTTGATGAGAACGGCAACCCGCGCGCCATGAAGCTGGATCGCAAGACGCTGGAGCGCGACTACGGCAAGGACATCGTCAAGCTGCTGCCCAAGGGTCTCACGGCCAAGGACGGCGCGTCGCATCACGTCGTCGCCAGTTGGACGGGCTTTGGGTCGGCGGACGAGTTGCGCGACGCGTTGCTGAACATCCAGCCGATGAAGGAAGTGATCGAGGCCGAGACGGACGCCGCGATGAAGCAGCGGCATGGCGACATGCTGAGCGACGGCCGGATCGCGGAAGACGCCAGTGAGGTCGTGCTCAACGAGAAGCAACTGGATCTGGCGGCGCTGCAGGCCAAGGCGCTGCGCCGGCTGGCGGCGTCGGTCATGGAGAAGGCGGCGGCCCGGACGGTTGCCGAGACGGGCGCCAAGTCGGCCGCTACCGACCGCGCGGCGGTGCTGGAGGCGCAGGCGGACGAGCAAGCGGTCGCAACCATGGGCGTGCCGGCGGCGGGCGTTGCGGGCGTCTCGGCCGAGGCGCAGATGGCTGCGGCTACCGCGGCGGCCAGTGTCACCCAGCGCACGGCCCAGCGGGCGGCGCTGCGCCAGACGCGCGGCATCACCAGCGGGCTCGACGTCAAGGCGATCACGGCGGCGGCGAAGAAGGCCATTGGGGCCAAGCGGATCGAGGACGCCGTACCGGGCCGCTACCGGGCGCAGGCTGACCGGCTCGGGCGCCAGATCGAGCAGGCGATTGCGAAGCGGGATTACCAGAAAGCTGCGACGCTGAAGGAACAGCAGCTCATCAATCTGGCGCTCGCCCGAGAGGCGCAGGAGGTTCAGGCCAGCGTCGGCAAGGCGGTCAAGCGGTTCAGCAGGCTGCGCAAGCCGGACAGCAAATTGGCCGGAGCAACCGACATCGAGTTCGTCGGCGCGGCGCGCGCGATCCTGGCGCGCTTCGGATTATCCACCCCGGCGGGGGGTTTTGACCAGCAAGTCTGGTTCCAGCGGCTGGCCGAGGACGACCCGGCCGGTGCCGTCGACATGCAGCAGATGATCGAGGCGGCGACGGCGGGAGCGGGAACCGTGGCGGCGCGGGGACGGACGCGGACGCGGGCCAAGCCCGGTGGCGCTCCAACCGCCATGGGCGACGTGTGGCGGCAGATGACCGTCGACGAGTTCCGCTCGCTGACCGATACCGTCGATGCGCTGCTCCACATGGGCCGGGACGCGCGGTCAGTGCAGATCGAGGGCGAGCGGGTCGCGATCAAGGCGGCGGTCGGCGAGATGCTGGCGCAGGCATCGGGACGGGACAGCGGCAAGCGGATCGGCCAGACGGAAGCAGTCACGCCGTGGGAAAAGAAAGCGCGCTCGTTCTGGGCTACGGCGGCGTTCCTGGAACGGGTCGAGTCCTGGGCGCGGCGGATGGATAACGGCAAGGTCGGGCCGTTCACAAAATACCTGCTCCGGCCGGTGCTGGCGGCGGTCTACGAATACCGTGCGGAGAAAACCCGGCGCATCAAGCAACTGGTCGATATCCTCGAACCGCGAAAGGCGGAGTTGCTTGGGAAACCCATCCACAGTGATGAGTTGAACTACACATTTCAAAATAAAGGCGCGTTGTTGCACGCGCTGTTACACAGCGGCAACGACAGTAATTTCCGGAAACTACTGCTCGGCGGGCGCGGCAAGGGCTTTGCGTGGGGCGAGATCGACAAGAAGACGGGCGCGCTGGATACCTCCAAGTGGGATCGCATGATCAACCGCATGGTCCGCGACGGCACCCTGACCAAAGCGGACTATGACACGGCGCAGGCGATCTGGGATCTGCTGGAGGAGTTGAAAGGTCCGGCGCAGATTGCCCATAGAAAGATGAAGGGCTTCTATTTCCAGGAAGTCGAGACGCCCGGCATCCAGACACCGTTCGGCAAGTACAGGGGCGGCTATGTGCCGGCGGTGACCGACCGGACGCTGAACCCGGAGGCGGGCGCGCGGGTCGACGCCAACGCCATGGGCGAGATGGCTAACGCCGGCATCCTGCCGAGCGTGGCGCGGGGCTTCACGAAAAGCCGGGTCGAGTACAATCAGCCGCTGGAACTCAATGTCAGCAAGCTGACCGGGCACATGGACACGGTGCTCAAGTTCACGCACCTGGGGCCAGTGATCCGCGACGTCACCCGTCTCGCCATCAACCGAGAATTTCGCCAGGAGATGTTCGGGATCGACCCGCACGCCATCGACGAGGTGCTGGTGCCGTGGCTGCAGAGAGTCGCCCGCCAGACCGTCGAGATCCCGCCGACGTCGGAAGGTGGCCGTACCGCTGCTACGTTCTTCAAGGGCCTGCAAAAGAGGACGGGGATCCAAGCAATGGCGGGCAATCTCCTCAACGCCGCCCAGCAGATCACCGGCATCAGTGTTGCGATGGTGCGGGTCAAGCCGCATCGGGTGCTGCGCGGGCTGGTCTCCAGCACCTTCGCACCCCGGCACAGTTCGCAGATGATCATGCAGAAAAGCGCGTTCATGAAAGACCGCATGGACAGCACCAGCATGGAACTGATGACGACGATCAACGATCTGTTGGAGCAGAAGAGCGCTCTCCGCAAGGTGCGGGACAAGACCGACAAGCATGGTTACTTCGCACAAATCTATGCGCAGAACCTCGTGGATAGGGCGGTTTGGCTGGGGGCTTATGAGCAGGGCATTGCCGCCGGCAAGACCGAAGATGAGGCGGTGCTCGAGGCCGACAGCGTCGTGCGGACGACCCAAGGCAGCTTCGCGCCGGAGGATGTGTCGCGGGTCGAAGTCCAGAACGCCTTCATCAGGCCGTTCCTGCAATTCTATTCGTACTTCAACGCTCAGTATAACCTGCTGCGCACCGAGTTCGACGCCACGGTTACCGAACTCGGATGGGTCGGCGGCAGCCCGCGACTCTTCTACATCTATCTGGTGGGCGCGATGATCCCGGCGGTGCTGGCCGAAGCGATGACGCAGGCGGCGCGCGGCGAGCTGGGCGATGATGATGACGACGGGCTGATCGATGATATCGGCGAGCTGTTCCTGCTCAGCCAGCTCCGGTACTTCGCGGCCATGGTGCCGGGGGTCGGCCCGCTGGTCAATCTCGGCATCCACTTGGGCAACGACAAGCCGTATGACGACAGGCTCAGCACGGCGCCTGTGTTCGGCCAAGCCGAGCGGATCGTCACCTCCGGTTTCAAACTGGCGACCGGGTCGGAGAGCACCGCCGGCCGGGCGGTTGCCGATGCGCTGATGATCCTGGGTATGTTGACGGGCCTGCCGCTGGGGCAAGCTGGAAAGCCGGCCGGCTACGTCGCCGACGTGCTGACCGGGGAACAGCAGGGCGAGACGGTCGGCGACTGGATACGCGGCACGCTGAGCGGCCGGGAAGCGCCGAAGCAATAACACGCATATGATGGAGCAACCCGCATGACCGTCGCCACGGCTGTCAACAGAACTGTCGTGTCCGGCAACGGCAGCGCGACCACGTTTGCCTACACCTTCCCGATCATCAGCTCGTCGCATCTGGTCGTGGTCCGGAGCACCTCTGCGGGCACGGACACGACGCTTACATTGGGCACCCACTACTCCGTCAGCGGTGTTGGCTCGGCGTCCGGTGGCAGCATCACCTACCCCTTGAGCGGCACGGCGCTGCCGGCGGGTGACAGGCTGATCATGCTGCGCTCGGTGCCGCTCACGCAGTTGACCGACCTTACCAATCAGGGCGCCTTTTATGCGGAGATCCATGAGTCCGAGTTCGATCTGCTCTGCATGGCCGACCAGCAGCTCTCCGAGCGGCTCGACCGGGCGGTCACGGTGCCGCCGAGCGACACATCCGGGCTGGTGCTGCCCAACGTCACGGCGCGCGCCGGGCGCTACTTCACCTTCGACGGCTCCGGCAATGCATCGGTCTCGGCGGTTGCCGAGGTCAGCGGCTCGCTGGTGGCCATGGAGCGCACCGGCAACGGCAGCACGACGGTCTGGACGCTGCCGGTGACGCTGACCGGCGGCTCGCGCTCGCTGATCGTCTCAGTCGACGGCGTGGTGCAGCCGATCAGCAGCTACACGGTCAGTGGCGACCAGTTGACCTTCAGCGAGGCGCCGCCGTCCGGGGCCGTGGTCGACGTGCGGGTGATCGGTCAGGCGGTCTCGGACGACGACGTTTTCCTGACCGCGACGGCAACGCTGAATTTCGCCTCGATCGCGGCGGCAGCAAGCGCCGACCTGACCATCACCGTTACGGGCGCCGTGGTCGGCGCCAGCGTCCATCTCGGCCTGCCGGCCAGCCCGGCGGCCGGGATCATCTTCCAGGGCTTCGTCAGCGCCACCAACACCGTCACCATTAGAGCCACCAATATAAGTGCGGGGGCGGTCGACCCGGCTTCCGCCAGCTATCGCGCAACCGTGCTCGCCGTCTGAGGAGTAGCCCGATGAGCCTAGTCAAAAGTCGGAATAGGATGACGGCGGGCGCGCCGATCAACATTGTCGATCTCGCCGCCTGCGACGGCACGACCGACGACACGGCGGCCTGGAACGCGGCGCTCGCGACCGGCCGGGACATCTTCTTTCCGGCCGGGCGGAGCCGGATCACGGACAAGATCAGCTACTCGGCGATCTGGGGCCAGCGGATCATCGGCGACGGCAACTACACCAGCATCTTCGTGATCGACTCGGGCTTCAATCTGGCGGCGACGTGTGTCATCGAAATCGGCGGCACCGGCCAGCAACTGGTCGGCATTGGCGTCAGTTGCGCCCAGACCTCAACCGCGGTGCGCGCCAACCTCCGGCAATATCCGTGGATCGTCCGCTCGAATGCCCATCCCTCGACCACGATCCGCGACGTCTGGATCAACGCAAGCTGGAACGGCATCCTGCTGGAGGGCAACTGCGGCCAGTCGATGCTCGACCATTTGAGGATCGGGGGCTTCAACATCGACATTTATATTGATGGCGCGCTCGATACCGTGCGGCTCGACCACTACCATTCCTGGCCGTTCGATTTCCCCGGCGACGCCGCCCTGATGAGCGTCTACGAGGACGGCACGCGGGTCGCGCTGACGGTCGGGCGCTGCGACGACCTGTGCGCCGGCTCGATCCTCAGCTACCACGGCAAGGTGCAATTCGGCGACCTCGGTTCCGGCGTGCCGTTCGGCAACATCGTGCGCCTCGGGCTGGATGGCAAGACCGCCAGGGTTGAGATGAGTGGCGGCCGGATCACCCTCGCCAGCGCCTATGGGAGTGGCGGCGACCTGGTTGATTACAAGATCCAGGTGTCCGGCAATTCGGCGCTGACCATCGCGGCCCTGTGGACGCTGGTGATCGGCCCGACGACGCCCAACTCGTGGGTTTCCGTGATCGGGGCGCAGGCGCACCTGACGATTGGCGAGTGGTGGTGCGAGTTCATCGGCGACGCCCGGCTCTGCACGGTGGACACCAGCGGCTACCTGACGATCCTGGGCGGCACCTTCGTGCAGCTCGACGCGACGGCCAGGACCCAGCCGGTCGTCCACCAGATCAGCGGCCGGCTGGCGATGACCGGCTGCCGGCTGGTGGCGCTGGGCGGCGGCAGCGGCAACTTCGTCTTCATTACCGTGGACGACAAGCACGTTGTGACGGGCAACGATTTTGGCGGCTTCGGCTTGGCAGCGCCGGGCGATAACACGCTCGGCTGCTACGGCCCGAACACCGGCCTGCCGGCGGCGGCGGCCGGCGCCATCGACTACGGCTATGTCAAGCGGCGGCACTTCACCGGCTCGCTGTCGGGCGGCGGGGCGGCGACCATCGCGCACGCGGTGACCAATCTGCATACTCGCATGGTCGATATCATCGCCGTCTATCTCGGCGCCAGCAGCGAACGCATTCCGATGACGGTAGCCTCGGTCGATGGCACCAACATCGTGCTGTCGGGCGGTGGCGCCGCGGCGGTCTACCATGTCTGGGTCAGCCACGGTTAGGGCAACGCTGCTGGCGCTGGTCCTGCTGGCCGGCTGCGCCGTCGAGGGGAGGGTCGTGGAGATGCCGCAGAGTGTCGTGCCGCTGAAGCGCGGAGACGCCGATTTGTTGACCCGTGTGGTTTGGGCGGAGTCCAGGTCTGAACCGTTCGAAGGCCAGTGCGCGATAGTGTTCGTAATTCTGAACCGCCTGCATCGTGAACCCGGCCGGTTCCCGGACACTATCCAGGGCATCATCCATCAGCCCTATGCCTTCAGTTGCTTCAACACCAGTGATCCGCAGTGCGCGAAGGTCAAGGTGGTTTCCGAGACCGATCCCTCATTCATTGAAGCCATGTATGCGGTGACATCCGTGCTGACCGGGCGCGTTCCTTCGCCGGTCGGGAAGGCAGATCACTACTACCTGACGAGCACACCGAGGCCGCCGGCATGGCGGAAATCCATGACGCTGGTCAAGCGCCTGGGCTCGCATACCTTCATGTCCGAAAAGCCGTAGGGACAATACCGTACAGACCCAGCCCATAGCGTTAAGTAATATGACGTATCTCTGTGGGCTGGTTTCATTGCTCGGGTCGGGTCATGCGGCGTTTTGTGCGGTGGTTTCGGGAGTCAATCCCGTGCTTGGTTGGCGGCTGAGGCGGTGTCGTATGTCGGCATCCCTGTCCTGATGGACGACGAGGAGCGGGCGCAGCGCATGGCCGCCGCGATCCTGAACTCCCTTGACACTTGGATATCTCAGGTTGAGGAAATTGCTGCGAACTCAATCCCGATCACCGGCAACCTTCGCCGGGCGCTCCATTTGCAGCATGCCATGGAGCAAGCGAAGCAAAGCTTGAAGGCAATCGCGGGCGAGGAGTGAAGGGCGGAAGATTGCTCCTCCGCCCTTGCCCGTCAGGCGCGGGCTGAGATCGCCTCTCGTGCGACTACTGCAGCCCAGAACTCATCGTCATATGTGATCGGCTTGCCAGTGCGCGCGGCGCACTCGGCATAGAATGCCTTGTCCGATTTCTGCATATCCTTTTCTTGCTCCGCCAACATTGCGTCGATCCGTTCATTTCGCAATTGCCTCTGCCGGATCTTCTCTTGGTAATCCCGCTCTCCCTGCGCGTCTATTTCTGCCCTTAGCGCAATGCCGGCAGGATCTTCACTCATCCGCTTGCGGAACCGCTCCAAGCTCCTGCGGCGGTAATCGTCGCGGGCTTCTCCTGCAAAGACACCAAAGCCGGTTAGGCCAAAGGACAGAGGGACCGCCCCGATGCCCATAAGGATTTGAGCAGGCAACCCTGGTTCGAGGTGCAATGCCAGTGCGACCACGGCTGCAGCGTTGCCCATCACCGACAGATAAATCAGAAACGCGACCATCATATGCTCCGTGTTCGCAGTGAAGGGCGGGATCACTCCCGCCCTTGCCCCTGCCATACCCCGCCGGGCCGAGCCATAGCCTGCCGAACCATCCATTGCCTGCCATGCCGGGCCGGGCCGCGCCCTGGCCGTCACTTGCGTGACGATCCAAGTTCGCATATAATATGCGGCATGACAACAGAAAACTACACCAAACCTGCGATTGTCAAAGAACAAATCAGGGCTGCGCGCGCGCTGATCGGCTGGACCCGTGATGATCTTTCCAGGGAAAGCGGGGTGCCCGTCCGCACACTGGCTGACCTTGAGATGGGTTCGCGGGAGCCAAGAAAGGCAACCGTCGAGAAGGTGCGGGCCACACTGGAGGCGGCCGGCGTCATTTTTATTCCGGCAAACTTGGACGGCGAGGGCGTGAGACGACGCAGACCATAACCAGGAGGTAGAGATGGACGACAAGTTCACGACCGGCCCCGACGACGACAAGCTCTCGATTGCCGGCCTGACCTGGATAAGCAAGCGGCTCGACACGATGGCGGCGGATCTGCGCGAGCTGGTACAGGAGCGGCGCGAACTGAGCATCATGCTGCGGGATCTGAACCGGAGCATTCAGCGCCGCGCTCCGGAGCTGTCTCCGGACAGACAGGCGCTGCTCGACGTGCGGCGCGACTATGCTTCGGTCTGGGAGATGTATGCCGCTCTCCAGAAGCGGATGGACCGGATGGACCTGCGGCTGGAGGAGATCGAGCGGAAGCTGGAGCCGCCCTTGCCGCCGCTGCCGGGGCTCCAGCCATGACCGTCATGAACAGCGAGCTGTACAGCGCTCTAATCGAGGCTGGGGCATCCAAGGAAGCGGCATCCAAGGCGGCCGAAAGCGTCGCCGCCTATGACGCCAAGTTCGCGGAGGTCAGGAAGGATATCGCTGAGGTCAAAGGCGACCTGCGGCTTGTGAAGTGGATGGCCGGGATCTCTCTGGGCGGTATCGTCGCTGTTGTCGGGGTGCTCATCAACCTTTCACTTCAGATCGGCCGGCTGACGGAAGCGGTGGCGCGGATCACAACGTGAATACCCCTTTGTAGGTAGTCGTTAACGCGAAACGGCCTAGTCTATCCTCGCAGCGGGGCCAGGGTTCTATCCGTCCCCTCGATGCACGGCACTCTGCGCCGTGTCGGCCCACGCTGCTTTTGGCTGACGGATGGATTTGAATGACCAAAGCATTTTTTCGTCTCGTGCTCGCCCGGCTTTCCGAAGGCAGCACCATCCGCGGCGCGATCTTCCTGCTGACGGCGTGCGGGATCACGCTGAAGCCGGAGCTGCAGAGCGCGATCATCGCCACCGGCATGACGCTCGCCGGTCTGATCGGCGTGCTGATCTCCGACGCGCCGGCTGCCAGCGAGTAAGCGCCATGTCTTTTTTCAATGGCATGGACCCCGACGAACGCGCGACGTTGCACGAGCTGATCAGCTTGTTGCTTGACAGACTGGACACCCAGCGCCGGCTGGCCGAGGACCTGACGCGCCAGCTCGAAGCCGAGCGTGAGCGGCTGCGGGTGTTGGAGCTCTTCCATTACGGGCTGTGCTGACCGTGGGGACGTACCGCCGGCGCCAATTAAGCGACGCAGCGATCTGCTCCCTTTATCAGCAGGGTTTCAGCCGGGTCGAGATCGGCTGGCGGGCGAAGCTCTACGACGCCGAGGTTACCGCGATCCTGCGCGCCAACGGGGTGGCGCTGCGCAGCGGCAGCGAGTCCCAGGCAATGGCACGGCAGCGCCGGCTGGAGCGGGAGCGGCTGCGCGCCAAGGCATGAGAACGACCTGTCTCATGGCCTAGAACAGCAGCATCAGGATGCCGCCGATATAGATCATGAGCCTTCCTGCGAAGTGCAGCCCGCGCCCCAACGCTTCGGCCTGATCGGGAGTCGGAATAAAGGGGATCAAGTAGTCAAAGCCCATGTCTGCGCGCTCCGCCGGGGTGAATGTCCTTGGGAGTCTGGCGGAGACTCAAAAGATAGACAAAAGCGCTTGAGCGCTTCGTTCCGGCCTGTCGATAGACCGGGCCGATTTTCAGGTCATAGAGCGGACTAAAAACCTTTCGAGGTCTGCGCTCGGGATCAACCGCCCGGATGTCAGTCAGCGGAAGAATTTGAGCCGTCGTTTCCGCTCTGGAAATAGTGGTCGAGCGCCTCGCGCAGGCCGCGGGCCATGTCGAGGACGGGCCGGCTGGTCACTTCGCCGGCCGCGATCCGCTGCTCCAGCTCCTTGAGCTGACCGTCGAGATCGCGGATCAGGCGCTCGAAGTCGTTGTTGCCGGTCATGGCATTCACTCCTCCTTAACCCGGCGCTGTCACTCTGGCGCTGCTCCTGCTCGGAAGCTCCTGGACCCCTGCCTCGTGAAGACCCACCCCCTCGCGCGGTGGGTCTTTGCGTTTCAGCCTACGCGCACGCTGTTCATGTGGCCCAGCACCCCGAAAGCAGCCAGGAGCCAGAGCACGACCGCGATGACCACGACGATGTTGATGATTTTCCGGATCATCGGGTCAAGCGGGATATACGTGTTCACCAACCAGAGCAGCACGCCGATCACTATGAGCGTGATGACCAGAGATATCAAAGACACGGGCGGCATCCTTTCACGGCAATTTTTGCAAAAATGCGCGGACAGCGGCGATCAGCTGGCGCTCGGCGGGACTGCCGTGGTGGAGCGCCGCGTCGTACAGATCGGTCAAATGGATCGTGCGCAGGTGCTCCAGGCATTCGTCGATGCTCCGCACTTGCAGCATGTACGAAATTTTATCCATCGCTGCGTTCCCGCTCCCGGCGACGGGCAATCATCGCTTCTTTGGTGCGGCGGGCATGTGCTGCGGCCTGGGCAGCCGTACGCGGGCCGGTGTCGCGCATGGTGACGCCGTGGGCGCGGAGCAGGCGGTACACCGTGCTCGGCGTGCAGCCGGCGGCGGCGGCCAGGATCGGCCCGCTCTCGCCGGCCCGATAGCGGCGGACGAGGTCCTCGGCGCTCAGTCGGAGCGGCTTGCCGGGGTTGGAACCCGGCGGGCGTACGGTGCCGCCCGCGGCGCGGACGATGACGAGGACGGTGGTGCCGCAACAGCCGGCGCGAAACCCTACTGAGCACGCGTCGAGTCCAGACGCGTACAGTTCGACGATCTGCTCATCCGTCAGCAGCTTGGCGACGGGCCTACCTCGCCGATACGAAACCACATGTTTTACCCCTGCCAGATGCTCTGGCGGAGATTAACACATTAACCGCTAATGCCGTGGTATCGCACGGGTAGTGGGGCTTTGGGAGTAATCCGACGAGTCAATGCTGCACGAGCGAACCGCATGCGAACTAAAGACGTCTCAATTACCGTGAAAAAGTCCGCGTTACTGGTCGTAGTCGGACTATTTCTTTGGCATATTTGTCCGAAACTGTACCGACATAGTGCAGATATACTGCTTCTGCGACCTCGTTCGGCGTTGCAGCGGGCGGCGTGGTGTGCTGAACTTGGGTTATGGAAAGGCCGCGACAATCTGGCACACATGCAACCTTTTGCCGGTTTGTCGCTCCGACCCCGGTTCGTTCTCGACTGAAGACCCGGACGCGGAAACAGAGGCCGCAAACTTGTCCTTGCGGTCTGCGACGTACGGGTGTGGAATGATGTACGAGTGATCTAAGTTCTTCTCCCCGTCTGGGGAGGTAGTGAGCGGCAGCGCTAAAGCCCACAGGTCCGGAAGATCTAACGGGTAACGGCGCTGCCGCACACCGACAACCGACTTTCGTCGGCCCGACAAAACGCAGCAGGTATCGCGCCCGCTGCGGCGTCTAAACCCACACAAGGAGTCTCGCCTTGGTGCGTCTGACCAGATATTCAGGCATAGATGCTAGCTCTGGCAAGCCTCGTAATGAAAAAAACGAGGAGGGTATGCTGCTCGCGTCAACAGCTGACGAGCAGGGTACCCGGCTCGCGTCACCCGAAACTCCTGATGATTGCCAACAATGCCGCGCCAACTATGACGTTCGTCGTAGTGTGCGCTCGGTCGCGCTCTGCATGGGCATCTACGTCTGCACGGCGGTGATCGGCTGGTCTATTACCGCCGTGGTCGTCGCACAGTGGTTCGGGCGGCCATGAGCGCCGGGCGCTCCGTCATCCCGCCGTCAGGCGATCTATCGGCCGAGCTTGCTCGGTCCGAGGTCTGGCGCTCGCGGTCGCTGCTCCGCGCCGTCCTGCTCGGCAATTTCGCGATCGATGCGGTGCTAGTGCTGGCGATCATCGCCTGGGCGTCGGCATGACTGGGCCGCGCCGCCTCACCCGGCCGACCGGGCAGCCGTCCAGCACCGGCATCCCTGGCTGCTACCGCCGGGAAGCCGACGACGACGGCGTCGCCTGCGCGCTGTGCTACAGCCCCGACACCCAGCAGACGCTGATGAGGAACTTTCCCTCGTGCGCCGGCTGTGTTGCCGGACAGTGGGCGGCGAAAATCTACTATGCCCAGCGGGGCGAGCCGTGAGCGCGATTAATCATTGCGCCGCAGCGCGCGTCGTGGTAGAGGAAAGCCGGGCGGCAGACTCCTTTCAACGCAGTTACCTTGCCGGTGGCGCGTTTATAGGTCCACGGTCTGCCGTCCGACAACTTTCTATTGCGCAGATAGTATCTGAGATCAGCGGAAATTCACTCCCCGCGCCGCGTACACGCCGGCGCGGGGTTTTTTTGCGCCGCCGTTCCGCAATTAACCGTTGCGTGGTACCGCAAACGGGCGCACGCTGCCGGTCGACGCTCGCACAGCGTCTCCTCCTTGTTTATAGCGGTAACTCACTCGACCCCGCGGCGTTCCAGGGCCGCGGGGTTTCTTTGCGTGCGTCAGGCGGCAGACGGCTGCTCAGACTGAAGCTTCTCTTCGATCATCAACCGGATGGCTTCCGACCTGTCGTCGATGCCGCGAGGCCGACGCCATGCATCGATCCGCTCCTTCATGGTCTTCGACATCATGATCGGGACGCGCTGGTTCTTCGGTTCGGGAGTCATGGTCACGGACCCTTTTGGTTGCTTTTGCCGAAAATATGGCACGCAAGCGCCAGTTCGACAAGAGCGGCAGCTAGCGCAACTGGCACAAGATTATTGTTGACGTCGCCCAAAAGCAAGCTTAGCCTATGTGCCAGTAGCACAACAGAGGCCACTGGCACCATGATCCACCCCGCCATCATTCAGCGCCGCGCGTCCTGCGTCGGCGATCTTCAGCAGACCTTCGCGTGCATCGACGCGAGCCGGCTGGAATACCTCGCCGGCATCCTGAAAAACTCCGGCTGCCCCGGCACGGCCGACCTCGCGCTGCGCTGGGCCGAAGAGCACCGCCTGCTCGCCGCCACGCTCAACGGCGAGCGCGCCGTCGGCGGCGAGGACAACCCCTTCGCGAACGCCGAGTTTGCCCCGAGGCACGAAGACCTGCCGGTCAAGGTGCGGGCATGAACACGCGCATGGAACGCCTCATCCCCGACGACGAATACGGCAACGAGCCGGCCACGACCAACGACCCAGACCCGCGCACCGTCATCGAAGATCTGATCGAAGCGCTGGAGAACCTGCTGGCGGTGTCGCCGTGGTCGAGCGCCGAGATCCGCAACGTGGCGCACGCGGCTATCGAGCGGGCGAAGGAGAGCCTGTCATGAGCGCGACCAAGGAATGGCTGATGGAGCAGGAAGAGCGGTCCCAGCCCGATGCGGACTGGGACGAGATGCTGGTCAGGGTCGACGTCAGCCTCGACGAGTTGGCCCGCCGCATCGAGGTGCTGGAGCGCCGCATGCACGAGCTGGGCGAGTGGTTGGGGGGTGCGGAATGAGCGCGGTCATGGAGGACGACATGCAGAGCGTCGACTGGGACACCTACTATGCGGCACACCGCTTCGGGTTGATCGCGGCGCACGGTGGGCGCAAGTGCTGCCCGGTTCGTGAGACGCTGGCCGATGGCGGCTGCCCGTTGCGCGGCTGGCACATCGGCGAGATCACGGAATTTGTCGCGGTCGGCGGCGAGGTGCTGAGCCGGAAGGTGGTCGCCTGCGACGCGACCGAGACGTGGCTGCGGCGCGATCTGGCCGACGACGCGCGGGTCGCCCTGGCGGACGAGGCGGCGGCCGGTGTCCGCGTCATCGCCAAGGTGCTGGCGTGGCGCGACCGCACCGACGCCGAGAACGCCGCCAAGCGCGGCATGGACGTCGAAAGCTATCGCCGGGAGCGCAACGCCCAAGGGCACCGGAGCGAGATGCGCTCGGGGCGGAATAGCAGGGGCATGTAATCATGACAGCCGACATCATTCCCTATCACGCCCCTGCAGCAGCTGCCGCTGTCTGGCGTGGCATCCGGGTCCACAACATGGCTGACGGCATCCAGCTGTCCAAACTGATCACCGCCTCGGGGCTGCTGCCCAGCAGCTACCTCAACGCGCCGGATCCGGTTGCGGCATGCTTCGTTGCGCTGCAGTTGGGCGCTGAGGTCGGGTTGAGCCCGATGGCAAGCGTCCAGAACATCGCGATCATCAACGGGCGTCCCGGTCTGTTCGGCCCGGCCATGCTGGCCGTGGTTGAGGCCAGCGGCAAGCTGGTGCAGATCGAGGAGTTCATCGAGGGCGAGGGCGACGCGCGCAAGGCCGTGTGCATCGTGCAGCGGGTCGGACGCAAGGCGCGCCGGGCCGAGTTCTCGGTCGGAGACGCCAAGCGCGCCGGTCTGTGGGACAAGCGCGGCAAGAACGGGACGGCGGGGCCGTGGCAGCAGTATCCGGAGCGCATGCTGCAGGCTCGCGCCCGTAGCTTCCTGCTCCGCGACGTCTTCCCAGACGTGCTGTCCGGGCTGCCTCAGAGCGTCGAGGAGCTGCAGGACATTCCTGCGGAGCCGTCCCGCGACATCGCGCCGCCGAAGGTAGAGGCGCCGGTCGAGGAGCCGAAGGCCGAGGCGCCGAAGCCTGCTCCCAAGCCGCCGCTGATGGTGCATATCGGCGAGGGCTGGGACCCGGTGCAGTTCCCGCGCAACGCGAAGGGGCTGCGGGAAGCCCTTGAGTTCATTACCGGCGCGGTCGTCGACGGCAAGCCCAGCGTCGTGGCGCTGAACTGCGAACTGCTCGACACCATCGCCGAGAAGATGCCGGCGCTGGCCGACGAGGTCAGCGAACTGCGGGCCGCTGCCGCCGAAGCGCTGACGCCGCCGGGAGATGCCACGTCGCTAAGCGAGCTTAGCGACAGGCCGGACACCTTCGTCCGCGACTTCGTCGGCGGCGATGATGATGATGATTTTCCTGGAGACAAACCGCTGCCCTGATCCCTCACCGACAGCGGCGCAGTTCCGGCTGTGCCGCTCCCTTCCCGCAACCGGACCTCGCCATGACTGACGCAGCCGAGACCCTCGACGAACTGATGCCGCCGGCCGAGAAAACCCGTTGGGGTCCGTTCTCGCCGGCTGTCAGCCATGGCGAAATGCTCTGTCGGCTGATCGCTCTGCAGGTGTTCGTGCAGTGCTTCGTCAAGCCGGAGCACCCGCTGCACGACGCGCTCTGGCGGGCCGAGAGCGGCGAGCCGGAGGACCTCGAGCTGGCGCGGCTGGAGTTCGACCGGCTGCCGGCATTGAAACAGCGGGACATCCTCGGCAGCTACGCCCGGCATTGGCGGCGCAGGACGCGGCGGAAGAGCGGCAAGCCCACGTCGGAGGAATGGCGATGATGCCGGAGCTTGAGCCGGAGTGCTGCTGCGCGATCTGCGTGGCCATGCGCTCGCTGTGGGAGGACACCGTCGCCGCCGTCGCCGAGCACTTCGACCTCGACGCCGCCGCGGCCGAGCAGCGCGTGCGCACATACGCGCCAACCATCCCGAGGATGACGCAATGATGCCGGCGGTCGAAGCGATCCCCATCGAGCTGATCGTGCTCCACGACGATACCCAGCCGCGCGTCAAGTTCACGCAGGAGGAGATCGCGGCCGACTACGCCAAGCTGATGGCGGAGGGGCGCGAGTTCCCGCCGGTCGATGTGTTCTTTGACGGTGAGGAATACTGGCTGGCGGATGGCTATCACCGGCTGATGGCGGCGGAAGGACTGGGCTGGGAAGAGATCGACTGCACCGTTCACGACGGCGATCTCGCTGACGCTATCTGGTTTTCCTGCTCAGTCAATGCGACGCATGGCCTGCGCCGGACCCGCGAAGACGTGCAACTTGCCATCGAGCGGGCGCTGAAGCATCCCAAGTCGGTGGGACAGACCAACGTCGACATTGCGAACCATGTCGGCTGCTCTGATAAGACTGTTGCTGCAGTTAAACAACGCCTGATTGTGGTGTCGGAAATTCCGAGACCGCAATCCATAGTTGACAGAAACGGTGTTGAGCGCGTCCTTCCCGCGAAACCAGAGCCCCTGCCGCCCGCGTCCGAACCGGAGCAGATCGACCTGGAAGACTACATCGCGGCAAAGGCCCCTGTGCCGCCACCGCCGCCGCCCGTGGCGACGCCGTCATTCGACCAGACCTACTGGTACCTTGCGACGCATCTGGCCAACACCATGCGTGAACAGCGCAAGCTGCCCGACCCGCGCACCGTCGCGATGAATTTCCCCCGCAGTCAGTCTGCCGCGCTCTCCCTTGAGGACGCCGAGCACATGGCCGCGTGGTGGGCCGAGTTCCTGCCGCTCTGGCGCGGGCGACAGGAAGAATTCCGTCAATATCTGGAGCGTTTGAACGCCCGTCTCGACGAGCGGATTAGGGAGATGAACGATGTCGCTTAGGGAAATTGTCGCAGACCTGCTGGAAGAATTCGAGCCGTACGGCGGTGCCATTCAGATGCACAACGCCGTCAAGGCCGGTCGGCCGCGCGTGCTGGCCGACCCGGAAGCAACCAACATGCTGATCGACGAGGGGCTGTATAGCCGGCTGAAGCAGACCGGCGGCCGGCACCTCAAGGCGATGCGCTCGTGCGGCGCCAAGGTGGTTCGCGGGATCATGACAAAGGTCGTCGACGACAAGCCCATCCAGCTTGACATGTTCGAGCGGTTCGGACTGCGCCCGCGCTATGCGCTCGACATCGACGCGCGGGAACTCAAGCGTACCGACTGGCTGACGCGGGCTGAATGGCGCCGCATCATTGCGCTGCGGGAAGACCAGATGGTTGCCGATGCGGCGCACCTGGAGAAACTGCGCGCCGCCGACCGTGAGCTGACTCCCGCCTGGGACCTCAACCCGACCCTGCTGTTCGGGCAGGTCGCCGCGCTCGTCGAGGCCGAGGGCGACTGATGAGCGAGACCGACTCCGCTCTCATGGCACTGATGAAGGGCCGCGGCTTCCATGCCGCCGTCCTGGCGCTGTGCAGTCAGACCGACGACACGCCGATGGGCGTGCTGCACAAACTTGCGCCGAAGGAGGGTCAGGTCGGCGATGCCAACATTCGGGTCACACCGGACGAGCTGGCGTTCATCCGCCGGCTGTCCGACTTCGACCTGATGATGTTCCTCAGTGATCTGGACGGACATGGCTGGCGGATGGCACGGCGCACGCTTTGGCTGATCTGGGAACAGCCGGAATACCAGAAACAACAAACGCATGGGGAGAAAGCCCGATGACAGGACTTGCGCCACCGCACGAACGGTGGGACGCTGAAACAGCAACGCCGCCGGTGCTCGACACACTGGCGGCGGCTGGCTATCCCGCTGGGGGATGGCTGGTCTTAGCGGACACATCCCGCCTCGAACCCTGGTACGGTCCCGAGGATGGCTGCTGCACGCCCGTTCGTCAAGTGGGCTCGTGGTGGGGTGCGTCCGCTCTTCGAGGGGAGAGCGAGATGGACTCTGAGTCTTTTAAACAAGAAGCGGCTGATTATCTGGCGGCGACCGTTCGCGACAGGTTCGCGGAGCGCTATGAGGAGGCGGTCAAGAAGTGCGAAAGCGAGATCGAACGCATCCTGTATGCGGCGATGATCGCCCAGATTTATGAGCTGGATTGGTGGCGGTTTTTGCCTTCAGAAGGGGGCTTGCCGGTAGATCACGCCAAGCTGCTTTGCCCTTGGGTTCAAAAGTATCCGAGGTTCGGGTGCGTAAGTATTCACCCTCAGACTCTGATCGGTAACTACAGGGTTGATTTTTTCGTCCACTTCCTTGGGGACTCGGGTGCTTCGTCCGGCGCGGTGATTGAATGCGACGGGCACGACTACCACGACCTGACCAAGAAGCAGGCGTCGCGGGATCGCAAGCGGGATCGAGTCCTGCAGGATCTTGGCTATCGCGTGTTGCGGTTCACGGGTTCTGACATCTGCCGCGATCCGTTCGGCTGTGCCGAGGAGGTCTGGAAGATATGGAATGATTTCAACCTGTCCGAAATGGCGCTGGCGGATCCGGAGCGCCACAGGGGCTGGCGGAGCTGGACGTGGGCAGGTGAGTCATGAGCGTCTATGTTACGGCGCTCATCTGGAAGATTCCGCTGCTGCTGCCGGAGAAGGTAGTCCTGCTGCGCATGGCCGATTACGCGGGCCATGACGGCGGTAACATCTTCCCATCGGTCGCCACCATTGCCCGTGACTGCGGCGTCTCGGATCGGGCGGTTCAACTGATCCTCCGGAAATTCGTCGGCGAAGGGCTGCTTACCATCGTCGGCAATGAGACCGGGGGGCGCGGCAAGACCCGGCACTATGCCATCGACCTGGAACGGGCGACCGCCATGGCGGGGCCTGAGGGCGAGGCGAAAAGGGCGAAAAGGGCGAATAAGAAAGCACCCCTTTCCAACGGTCACGATGGCCTGCAGGAAGCCCCGGAAACGGTGAAAAGGGCGAACGAGACGGCAGAAAAGGGCGAACAGCAGTTTCACCCGACTTGTCAAGAATCCGTCAGTGAAGAAGAGGAGTGTGTGGAGTTGGAGTCAACCCGCGCGACGGCGCCGGCTGACGAGACACACACGGCTGCCCCGGATTTTTCTGAAACCAAAACAACCAACATCGTCCAGTTCGTGCCGCCGGGAGGTCGGCAGCCGCTGCCGGCGCGCTGGATGCCGTCGTGCGATCAGATGGCGTGGGCGTGCGGCAAAGGGCTGAAGGACCCGGAGCTGACGATACTGAAGTTCCGTGACTGGTGGCGCACCAAGGGCACGGCGAAGGATGCGGCCGGATGGGACGATGCCTGGGAGTGGTGGGTGCGGAAGGACGTGAAGCTCCAGACCGCGAATCTGTCCGGTGCCGGCAGCGATCTGGTCAAGGCGTTCAACGGCGGCATCATCGAGATCGGGGGATTGTCATGAACGAGCTTACGCGGACAGGCAATGGCGGCTCGCTGGTCGAGGTGCCGACGATGTCGGAACCGCTGCATCGCTGTGTCTCCCGAACGCGTGCTGTCGCCCGGTTCCTGGGCGCCGAGGACGACCGGCAGGAGTCGGATTTCATGCCGGCGTGGATCGAACCGAAGTGGGTCAGCGAGAGCCTGCGCGACGAGGCCGAGCAGATGCTGCCGTTCTACGAGCGGCTGGCGTTCACGACCGGCGATCAGTCGCTGCTGCGCTGGCTAAGCATGCTCTGGACCGCCCTGCCCAAGGCCAGGGATACGGCGACCGACTGGGAAGCGGTCAAGCTGGCCTACGTCGGCATGCTCAGCGATTTCCCGGCGATCTGCTTCAGCAAGCGGACCATGCGGGCGGCGCGCGACAAGTTCCGGTGGTTCCCGTCGGCTCACGATCTGGCGGAGTTCCTGACGCCGTTCCGCAACGAGGTTACGAACACCGTCTTCCGACTGCGTGTCATCGCTCACACCACGACCCAGCGGCCGAAGCCGGAGGAGGAGCGGCGGGAGAAGCCGAGCGAGGAAGAGCAGCGGCGGGTGCGCGAGATCGTCGGGCGGATCGATGCCGAGGAGCCGAGGGTTTCGCGGGCGGTTATGCGCGGAGGCAAGCCATGAGCCCGCTGTGCTGGTACGTGTTCTGGCTGTCGTTCCTGTCATCGCTGTACGAGCGGCGGCCATCGGCGCAGATCGTCAACCTCGACGACTATCGGCCACCAACGGATCGGAGGGCAGCGTGACGGACGATGCTGATCGTCACCACTGCGCCCAGTGCGGGATGAGCTTCCGGCTGGAGCGTCCGGACAGCACCGTCAACCGGGTGCGCTGCCCCGAGTGCCGGCTCGCGTTCTGGCACACGACGAACGCTAGGACGCCGGGCCGGGTGGTGGTCGGCGTCGATCCGAGGGAGCTGGTAGCATGATCACACGGCCTGGGATGAGCTGCACCGACAACGCGCTGACCGACACCGGCATGCACGGCGCTTGCGCCAACGACGATGGCGTCGACCCGTACAGCGCGGCGGACCTGATGGGCACGAGCCTGTGGGCGCTGTACTGCGAGCGTTGGCAGCCGATGCGCTGGGCCGTGGCGCCGCAACAGCGGGGCGGCATCCAGCGGAGGTCCGGGACATGAGCGATCCGGGGCGCTACCGCTGCGCACGCTGTGCCACAAGCTATCGGATCGGCGAGCGGCCGCGCCAGGCCGCGGTCAGCCGGTGCGGCGTTTGCAAACTGCTGTTCTGGCACGCCGACAGGTACGGCGACAGCAGCTTCCGCGTCACCGTTGGCATCACGCCGGCCGAGCTGGCGCAGCAGGGCGGGAAGGTGACGGCATGAGCCTCGCGACGATGAACCGCGACCGGCAGATGGCGCTGGC
>Ga0307411_10000028_pt1 | contig 49250 bp, 4 predicted proteins | sample DK1Ometagenome_2_FD_203712 | JGI IMG/M metagenome (GOLD analysis project Ga0307411, IMG submission 203712) | Maize rhizosphere microbial communities from greenhouse at UC Davis, California, United States - DK15-O-1 | ecosystem: Host-associated > Plants > Roots > Rhizosphere > Soil | place: USA...
GACCGCCATCTTCGCGGCCAACGACGAGATGGCTTTCGGCGCCATCGATGCCATCCACAGCAAGGGCCTGCGCGTCCCGGACGACATCTCCGTCGTCGGTTTCGACGACATCGCCACATCCAGCTATATCCACCCTCCCCTCACCACGATGCGCCAGCCGTTGGGCGAGCTCAGTGCCTGTGCGGTGAAGGAGCTGGTGGCGCTGATCGAGGGCCAGGGCGGCGGGGCAGGCAAGACCGCCCTCCCCCTGGAGCTCATCATCCGCAAATCGACCGGCCCCGTGGCGCAGAGCCGCTGAAGGATGTACCGCGCGCGGGCAAGCGCCGTGGCGGCCGTGCCGCTCAGCCTGGCGGGGCTGGGCGCGCTGCTGCTGTGGCTGCTGTGCGGCGACCTCGGCGTCACCATCCGCGAACGCGCCGCCCTGCCTACCGCGCTGGAGTTGCTGCGCCGGTACGCAGCGTCCGACACGACGATTTCGCTGCTCTTGTCGACCGTGCCGGCGGCATTGAGCATGCTGCTCGTTCCACTGGTCGGCTACCACTCCGACCGTTGCCGCAGCCGCCTGGGCCGGCGCAGGCCATTCCTGCTGGTGGCGGCGCCCATCGGATGCCTGGCGATGCTGGGCCTGGCGGCTTCGCCCGCGTGGGCCGGCATGCTCGACACCGCGCTCGGGTCCTGGTCGCCCGGCCTGGCGCGCTGCCGCCTCGCACTGTTCTGCCTGTTCTGGGCCATCTTCGACTGCGCCGCCATCAGTGCCTTCTCGCTGTTCAACGGCCTCGTCAGCGACCTGGTGCCCGTCCGGCTGCTGGGCCGCTTCTTTGCCGTGTTCCGCATCGTCGGCCTGAGCGTCGGCATCGCGTATCACAACTGGATCTTCGCGCTCACGGACCACCACCTGCGCGAGGTCCTGATCGGTGCCGGCCTGTTCTTCTGCCTGCCCGTCCTGGCGATGGCGATGGGAGTCCGGGAAACGCCGTTGCCGGCGGATGCCACCCCGGCGGTGAAGCCGATGCGCCGGCTGCGCTTCCCCTTCGAGCATGTGCTCGAGTGCTTCAGCTATGGCCCCTATGGCTGGGCGGTCGCTGCCTTCGTGCTGGCCAGCGTCACGTTCGGCCCCTTCAACACCTTCTATCTGCACTATGCGCACGACACCGGCATCGCGAAATCGACGCTCGGCGCGCTGACGGCCGGCGGTTACGCGGTGTCCATCGTGTCGGCCTTCGGCATCGGCTGGCTGGCCGACCGTTACGGCGCCGTGCGGGTCTCGATGATCATCATGGCGGTGTATTGCGCGATCTCGGCGGCCGGCTTTGCCGGCGTGTCCGACGCGGCCAGCTTTCGGGTCTTCTACGTGGCGCACGTGGTCATCTCGGGCGCCTGGTTCACGGCAGCCGCGTCGATGCCCATGGCGCTCTTTCCCCGCGCCCGGTTCGTGCAGTTCAACTCGACCAAGGACCTGATGGTGGTCTTCGGCACCATCCTGGTCAGTGGCGCACAGGGGCCGGTGCTGGACCTGTCCGGCCATGACTACCGCTTCACGCTGCTGGCAGGCGCCGTGTTCTCGCTGCTGTGCGTCGTGTGCCTGGTGCGGCTGAGGTCGGGCGCGCTGGCCGCGCAGGTGGCTGCGCGCTAGAACGCCGCGGTGGCGAGTGCCAATTGGGATCAACCATGGGCGTTCGCCGCCTTTCCGAAAAACCGGACATGCGGACCCACCTCTTTGAGGGGGTGTCGGGCTCGCCCGTTCTGGGGACGGCCCGCTTCAATCACCCGTCGCCCCCGTGGCACCATTCCTGGGCAGCATTTGACGCCGGGGAGGCCTGTCTCGTTTGAGTGACCGTTCCGGGGGGCGCTGACATATTCAAGGATCGGGAACGGGGTGGGGCTCATGCGCAAGCTGTTTGGGGACAAGCATTCGGTCGGCATTGCTGCGGCGATTGGAGCGGGGGCGTCGCGCAAGCCCCGGTTGAAGACCCTGGCCGACGGTGTCCGCCAGGCGCTGGCGGCGGCGGCCGCGAAACAGCCGCCGCAGGCGCCCAGGCTGCAGTTCGATTCCTTCGAACCCCGCGTGCTGATGTCCGGCGACGGTGTCGCGCAGGTGGAGGGCCGCATCGAGGTCCCCGGCGAAGTCGACCGCTATGTCTTCACGCTGCCGAGCGACGTCAAGGTCGTCTTCGATTCGCTGACCCCCGACAGCCAGCTGCAGTGGTCGCTCCAGGGGCCGCAGGGCCAGGTCACCGCGCCGCGCGCGCTCGACGCCACCGATGCGAACGCCCAGAGCGGCAACGTCGCGCTCAACCTGCAGGCCGGCACCTACACCTTGCAGATCGACGGCGTTGCCGACCATGTCGCCGACTACCGTTTCCGCATCATCGACCTGAGCCGCGCGACGGCCATCGTGCCCGGCCAGAGGGTCGAGGGCGCGCTGACCCCGGGCAACGAGACCGACGCCTACAGCTTCAACGCGGTGGCGGGCCAGACCTTCTATTTCGATGCGTTGTCCAACCCCACGGCCACCGACTGGCGGCTCATCGGCCCGGACGGCAAGACCGTGTTCGGTCCGACCAGCGCCGGTGGCGACGTCGAGAACCAGCTGCTGACGCAGACCGGCGCCTACACGCTGCTCGTCGAGGGCCGGGTCGCCAGCGGTGCCGCCAGCACGGCCTACGCGTTCAACGTCCAGCCGGTGCAGGACCTCCTGGCGCCCCTGCAACTGGGCCAGTCCCAGATCGCCGGGCCGGCCTGGCTGCCCAGCCCGCTGGGCGGTGCACTGCAACTGGGTGGTGTCACGTCGCTGCAGGCGCCGGCCTCCCCAGCGCTGGACCTGACCCGCACCGTCACGATGGAAGCCTGGGTGACCGTCGACCGATTCACCAACAGCTACATGCCGGTCGTCTACAAGGGCGGTTCCGACAGCTCGCTCGGCGGGCATCGCACCTACGCCCTGTTCGTCGTGAATGGCGGATCACTGTTGCTGAGCACCGGCGATGGCAGCGAGCAATACCTGGTCAGCAGCGGCGGCCTCGTCAAGGCCGGCCAGCGCACCCACGTGGCCGCGAGCATCGACCGCGACACCGGCCTGATGAAGCTCTTCGTCAACGGCACCGAAGTCGCCAGCGGCGAGGTGCGCAAAGCCACCGATGCCTTCTCCAGCGCGGCCCAGCCCTTGTTCATCGGTCGCACCGACGAGCCCTACAGCGGCTTCAGCCCCTTCGCCGGCAGCATCGACGAGCTGCGCATCTGGAAAACCGCGCGCAGCGCCACGGACATTGCCGCCCACATGGCGGTCGAGCTCAGCGGCGCCCAGCCCGACCTGGTGCTGAACTACCGCTTCAACGAAGGCAGCGGCACGGTCGTGCAGGACAGCGGCCCCCTGGGCCTGGCCGGCGCCATCCTCAATCCGCTGGCCAACGTCGAAGGTGCCATCACGGGGCATATCGCAACGCCCGGGCAGCGCGCGGTCTACACGCTGGACCTGACCGAACCCCGCCGCGTCGTGTTCGACGCGCTGCGCGACAGCCCGATGAACTGGAGCCTGTCCGGCCCACGCGGCCTGCTCGTCAACGCGCGCGGCTTCGACGGCAGCGACTCGCGTGACCGTGGCGGCGTGGACGGCGTCAACTTCGACCCGGCGGCCCACAACCGCGTCGTCTACGACCTCGGCCCCGGCCACTACACGCTCACCGTGGACGCCGCTGGCGACACCACGGGCGAGTTCGCCTTCCGCCTGCTGGACCTGCAGGCCACCGCCCTGCCCCTGGCGGTCGGTACGACGACCAGCGCGACGCTGCCGGTGGGCAGCGCGACACAGGCCTGGTCCTTCCATGTCGCCGCGGGCGACCGGCTGACCTTCAGCCACCTCACCGCCAACAACCTCGACCTGCAGTGGCGCCTCGTGTCGCCGACGGGCGAGCAGATCTGGAGCAGCTACTTCGGCTCCGACATCGGCGAGCGCACCTACACCCAGGCGGGCACCTACACCCTGCTCGTCGACGGCCGCCGCACCGCCTTCGCCCCCAACACCGTCAGCTTCAAGGTGGCCAAGACCGGCAACACCTTCGCCGAGCGCGTCGACGGCTTCGACCAGGACTTCAACGGCCCGGCCCTGGACCCCGTCTGGCAGCCGGGCGGTGTGCCCAACAGCCTCACCTTCGCCGGCGCGCCCAGCTACAGCTTCGGCACGCTGGACGGTGCCAGCGTCATCCGGCTGAACAGCGCCATCGCCAACCAGTACCGCGGCGCGGGCTGGACGACCGCCACCAATGCCGTCGGCCAGGGCTTCAACTACGAGGTGCGCTTCAACACCCTCGTGCAGTCGGCCGCCACCGGCTTCGACGAGCTCATCGGCCTGTCCCTGACGGACGTGACCGACCCCGGCCGCTGGGTGGCCACCGCGCTGGCCAGCAACACCACCGGCGGTGGCCGCAGCCTGCGCGTGCACAGCAGCGGCGTGGGCGGCACCGGCTTCCAGACGCCGGGCTACGACTTCACCGACAACACCTGGTACCGGCTGCGCCTGTGGGCCGCCACGGACAGCACGATCAAGGCGACGCTGCTCAGCGACGCCGGCGCCGAACTGATGACGCTCGACCTGGGGGTCACGACAGACGCCTTCGCCGGCGGGGCGCGCTTCGGCCTGTACCAATCCAACACGACGACCGGCGCCACGGCCCCGCACGACGTCGCCATCGACTGGGCACGCCTGAGCACGACGCCCCCGACGCTGCGACCGCTGACGCTGGGCCAGGACAACAGCGGCAACCGCAGCGTCACGACCCAGCGTGACGTCTACAGCTTCAGCCTCGGGCAACCCGCGCTCGTCGTCATGGACACGCGCGAGAACACCAGCGCCTTGCGCTGGACGCTGATGGACGACCGCGGCACCGTCGCCACCGGCAGCTGGCAGGAGTGGCCCGTGCTGCCACTGAAGGCCGGCCAATACACGCTGCGCGTCGACGGCAACACCACCGGCGCCTACGGCTTCCGGCTGGTCGACCTCGGTGCCAGCCCTGCGCTGCAACTCGGCCAGCCGGTCACCAGCAGCCTGGACCCCGGCCACGGCGTGCGGACCTGGAGCTTCGACGGCACGGCAGGCCAGCGCCTGTTCTTCGACAGCCGCAGCTCGCCGAATGCCGACTGGCGGCTGGTCGGCCCGTCGGGCGACCAGGTCTTCTCGGCCGGGGCGTGGAGCGACCAGGAGATCAGCCTTGCCCAGTCGGGCCGCTACACGCTGGTGCTCAACGGCTACAACAGCCAGGCGACGCCGCAGCCCTTCGTCTTCCAGGTGGCCGACACCGGCGACCGCAGCGTCGACATCACGCTCGCCCAGGGGGCCGACACGGCACCGCTGTGGGTACCGGGCGCACCCGGCCTCGGCGGCACCGGCCTGGCCCTGGACATGCGGCGCGAACTGCTCGTGCCCCACGGCGCCGCCACCGACCTGCGCAACGACGTCACCTTCGAGGCCTGGATCAAGCCCGAGCGCTATGCCAACACCTGGCAACCCATCGCGGTCAAGAGCGACGCGAGCGGCCAGCGCAGCTACTCCCTCTGGCTGAACAACAACGGCTACATCCACCTGTCCACCTTTGATGCTGCCGGCGAGCAGTTCGTGGCCAGTGCCAACGGCTCCATCCAGCTGGGCGCCTGGGCGCATGTCGCTGCCGTCATCGACCGCAGCAGCGGCCAATTGCGCCTGTACATCAACGGCGTGCTGGCGGGCGAGAAGAACAACATCCGCACCCAGCCGGCCGTGGCCGGCACGGCGCCGTTGCGCATCGGCACGACCGCCGAGCTGAACGGCTCCTACAGCCCCTTCGACGGCAGCATCGACGAAGTGCGCCTGTGGAGCGTGGCGCGCACCGGCGAGCAGATCGCAGGCAACCTGGGCACGGCCTTGCCTGGCGCCCAGGCCGGGCTGTCGCTGCGGCTGGGGATGGATGAAGGCGCCGGCACCAGCGTGGCCGACAGCGGCCCGCAGGCGCTGGTGATGCCCATCGCCAGCGTGTTCGACGGCCTTGCCGGTGTCATCCAGGGCACGCTGGACAAGCCCGGCCAGACCGACCGCTACCGCTTCACGCTGACGCAGCCGACCTGGGTCGCGCTGGACGCGCTGAGCAACGCGTACAGCATCGTCAAGTGGAGCCTGAGCGGCCCGCAAGGCCTGGTGGACAGCGCCAGCCTGACGCAGTCGGACGCCAACGACGGCTTCCCCGTTTACCAATTGCAGCCCGGCGACTACGAGCTGACGCTCGACGCCAGCGGCGACGGCATGGCCCCCTACGCGCTGCGCCTGCTCGACCTCGGCCAGGCCGCTGCGCTGCCGGTCGGCGATGTCGTCAGCGGCACGCTGGACCCGGCATCTCAAACCCTGGCCTACCGGTTCCAGGCCACGGCGGGCCAGAAGTACTTCTTCGACACGCTGAGCAGCGGCGGTGCCGAGGGCGTCTACCGCCTCGTGGCGCCCAACGGCAAGCAGGTCTGGTCAACCGGCCTGGCGACCGACGTCGACACCTTCACGCTGCCCACGGCCGGCACCTACACGCTGCTCGTCGAGGGCCGGCGCAATGCGCCGCGTGAGAACGGCTTCAGCTTCCGCCTGGTGCCGCATCAGGACGTCGTCAAACCCCTCACGCTCGGCAGCTCGGTGGGCGTCACCCCCGAGCTCGCACCGGGGCGGCTGGGCGCTGCGCTGGCGGCGAACGCGGCCAACTACGTGCAGGTGCCGGACGGCCCGGCCACCGACCTGCGCAACGACCTCACCATCGAGGCGTGGATCAACCCCACGCGCTTTTCCAGCACCTGGATGCCCATCGTCGCCAAGGACGATGCCGACCACCAGCGCGCCTACACGCTGTGGGTGAACGCCGACGGCTCCATCTACGGCGACACACGCGACGCCTCGGGCCTGCAAGGCGCCCGCAGCGCGGCGGGCCTGGTGGCGGCCGATACCTGGACGCACGTGGCCATGGTCATCGACCGCAGCGCCGCCACGCCGCGCATCCGGCTGTTCGTCAATGGCGTCGAGACCCAGCTGACTTCGGGCGGCGCCCTGCGCAGCGCCCCGTCCGTCGACACCAGCGGCACGCTGCGCGTGGGCAACGCCTGGTTCGCCGACACCTCGACCTACCAGTTCGACGGCCTCATCGACGAAGTCCGCCTGTGGTCCGTGGCGCGCAGCGGCACCCAGCTGCTGGCCACCAAGGACACCCCGCTGGCCGGCAACGAGGCCGGCCTGTCGGTCCATCTGCCGCTGGAAAGCATCGCCGCGGACGGCAGCACGCCGCTCGGCCCGGGCGGCGGCACGGCCCAGGTCGTCAACACCTTCGGCGGGCTGGACGGCGTCATCGCCGGCACGCTGGCCAAGCCCGGCGCCACCGACACCTACCAGTTCACCGTCAGCCAGCGCACGCTGGTACTGGCCGACAGCCTCGTGAACGCCTACGGCGTCGTCTCCTGGCACCTCACCGGCCCCGGCGGGATGAACATCACCCGCAACCTGAACGGCACCGACGCCACGGACGCCTACCCCGTGCTGGACCTGCTGCCCGGCACCTACACGCTCAGCTTCGGCGCCAGCAACGACAACACCGCGCCCTACGCGCTGCGCCTGCTGCCGCTGTCCGCGCTGCCGGCCCTGACGCCGGGCGCCGACACGAGCGGCACGCTGGCCCCGGGCAGCCGCACCGACGGCTGGCGCTTCCAGGGCCAGGCCGGCGCGAGCTACTACTTCGACGCCCAGGCCTTCGGCACGACGGACGGCCGCGTGCGGCTCATTTCGCCCTATGGCACCGAGGTGTGGTCCACCGGCCTGGGCAGCGATGTCGATACCTTCACGCTGCCCATCAGCGGCGACTACACGCTGCTCGTCGAGGGACGCCGCACCAACACCGACCTGCCCAGCACCTACCGCTTCAACCTGCGGCCGGTGGCGAACACGCAGACCCCGCTGGTGATCGGCCAGGGCCAGCCCTTCAGCCCCGCCTGGCAGAGCGACGGCAGCGGCCTGGCGCTGGACGGCACGCAGTGGCTGCAGGTGCCGGCCGACCCGGCGTTGAACCTGACGCACAACGTCACGATGCAGGCCTGGATCTCGCCCGAGCAGCCGGCGCCGAACTGGACGACGCTGTTCTACAAGGGTGACGGCAACAGCAACCAGCGCACCTACAGCCTCTGGCTGAACCGCAACGGCAGCCTGCACCTGTCCACCGGCGACGGCAGCAACCGCAGCGTCACCACCGCCGCAGGCGTCGTCCAGTGGGGCCAGTGGCAGCATGTCGCCGCCGTCATCGACCGCGACGCCAAGCAGTTGCGCATCCTCGTCAACGGCGTCGAGCAGGCCAAGGTGGCGCTGTCGGGCGGCGACGCCATCGCCTCCAGCGCGCCGCTGACGATGGGCCAGGCGCGCCAGGAGCTGAGCACCGACGTCGCCGTCTACCGGGGCTTGATGCGCGACGTGCAGCTGTGGAGCGTGGCCCGCAGCAACGCCGACATCGCCGCCAACGTCGACACGCCGCCCGCCCCGGGCAGCGCCGGTCTGGTGCTGCATTACGCGCTGGACGCGGGCAGCGGTACCGCCCTGACCGACCGCAGCACCCAGGGCCGCGACGGCAGCCTGACGGGCCTGTTCGACAGCCTGCCCGACACGGTGCGCGGCCGCATCACGACGCCAGGCCAGCAGGTCGTCTACACGCTAGACGTCGACGCCGCCAGGCGCGTCGTCTTCGACGCGCTGAAGGACACGAACTTCAACTGGAGCCTCACCGGCCCCGACGGCAAGCTGGTGGACGCGCGCAGCTTCCAGGCCAGCGACTCCAATGACAAGACGGGCACGGATGGCGTCCTCGCCAACCCGGCCGACACCAACCGCGTCGTCTACGACCTGCGCCCGGGCCAGTACACGCTGACCATAGACGCGCCCGGCGACGACACCGGCGACTTCGCCTTCCGCCTCATCGACCTGGCCGCCGCCACACCGGTGAGCCTGGGCACGCCGATCAACCTCACGCTGGAGCCCGGCAACGCCACCCGCGCGCTGAGCTTCAGCATCGCCGCGGGCGACCGCCTCTACTTCGACCAGCTCAGCGCCGCCACCGCCGGCCTGCGCTGGCGCCTCATCTCGCCCACCGGCGAGCAGCTGTGGGGCAGCAGCTTCAACGGCGACATCGCCGCACGCACCTACCTGCAGGCAGGCACCTACACGCTGCTGCTGGAGGGCCACCGCAACAACAGCAATCCCAATTCGCTGAGCTTTCAGATCACGCCGCAGGGCAACACGCTGGCGGAGCGCATCACGGGCATTGACGACAGCTTCGACGCCCTCCCCGCTGCCGGCTGGGCGCTGCAAGGCAGCACCATGACGCTGACGCCCGACACGCTGGACGGCGCCTCCGTCCTGCGGCTGCGCACCAGCCAGACGACCTACCAGTCCAGCAACCAGCTGCAAAGCGTCGGCAACGTGGCCGGCCAGGGCGTCAACTTCGAGGTGCGCTTCAACACGCTCGTGCAAGGCGTCGCCGGCGTCAGCACCGACGAGTTCATCGGCCTGTACCTGCAGGACGCCGCCGACAGCAGCAAGAACGTCTGGGTCAACCTGTTCAGCGACACCAGCGGCAACCGCCAGTTCCGCAGCGGCAGCAGCAGCGTGGGCGGTGTCGGCAGCAGCCACGCGGCCTTCGCCTTTGCCGACAACACCTGGTACCGCCTGCGCCTGGAGGCGCCGGCCAACGGCAACCTGCGCGCCGTGCTGCTCAGCGACACCGGCGCCGAGCTGGCCAGCCGCGACCTGGGCATCACGACCGATGCCTTCGCCGACGGCATGCGGTGCAGCATCTACCAGTTCGACGCCCTCGGCGGCGCCGCGCATCCGTCGGAGGTGGCCATCGACTGGGCACGCCTGACGACCATGCCCGCCACCCCCCAGGCCATCGGCCTGGGCCAGTTGGTGAGTGGCGACCGCAAGGTCAACACGCAGCGCGATCTCTACACCTTCACGGTCGCCCAGACGACGCAGGTCGTCATGGACCCGCGTGCCGACAACGGCGGCCTGCAATGGACGCTGAGCGGCGACCGCGGCCAGATCAACAGCCAGACCTTCCAGGCGCGCAGCTGGGACTACCCGGCCAACCCGGTCATGACGCTCACGCCGGGCACTTACACGCTCCGTGTCGGCGGCACCGCCACCGGCACGTACGGCTTCCGGCTGCTGGACCTGGCGACGGCCGTCGCCGTCACGCCCGGCACGCCGCAGTCCGGCACGCTCAGCCCCGGCAACAGCACCGACCTCTACCGCTTCACGGCCACGGCCGGCGAACGCTTGTTCTTCGACAACCAGCAAGCGGGCAACACCGACAGCAGCTGGCGCCTCATCGCCCCCAACGGCCAGCAGCGCTGGATCACCGGCCTGGGCTCGGACGTCGACACCAGCACGCTGGACCAGACCGGCACCTGGACCCTCATCGTCGAGGGCCGCCGCAACCAGGCGGCCACCAGCAACGCCTACCGCTTCAACGTGCAGAAGGTGACGGACATCGTCGCCCCGCTGACGCTGGGTGTGCGCGTGGAAGGCAGCCTGACGCAGACCGGCCAGCAGGCCCACTACGGCTTCACGCTGGCCGAGCGCAAGCAGCTGCTGCTGGACACGCTGAACAACGCCGACTTCAACTGGACGCTGACCGGCCCGCTGGGCACCGTCGTCAACCAGCGCGGCCTGCGCGCCACCGACGCCTTCGACTTCGGCAGCGACCCCAGCCTGGACCTCGTGCCCGGCAGCTACACGCTGACCATCGATGCCGCCGGCGACAACACCGGCGCCTTCGCCCTGCGCCTGCTGGACATGGCCGCCGCCACGCCCATCACGCCCGGCACGCCCTTCACGGCCACGCTGGCCAGCGGCACCGAGACGCAGCTCTACAGTTTCACGGCCGGTGCCGGCGACAAGTTCTATTTCGACGCGCAGCAGTTCACCAACAGCAACGGCGCTTGGCGCCTGTACGGCCCGGGCGGCAACCTGCTGGCCCGTGTGGACCACCTGGCCGACCTGGACGTGCAGACGCTGCCCGACGCCGGCACCTACACGCTCGCCGTCGAGGGCCGCTACAACGCCACCGTCACCAATGCGCTGCGCATGCTGGTGCAGCCGCTGCCCGAGGTGGCGCCGGTGCGCATCACCGGGCTGGAGTACCAGCCCTCGGCCGACCTGGTCGTGCAAGGCCTGCAGGTCGTGGGTGACGGCGGCAGCATCGAATCCGGCGGCGGCGTCACCGTGGCCTGGACCGATCGCAACGACGGCACGCTGCCCACCTCCGGCAACTGGACCGACCGCGTCGTCGTCAGCCGCGCCGACACCGGCGAGGTGCTGGCCACCGTCACCCTGCCCTACGACGCCGGCAGCGACGGTCCGCTGGCAGCCGGCGCCCAGGTGCCGCGTTCCGTGCACCTGACGCTGCCCGACGGCGCCCGCGGCGCCGGGCTGCTGCGCGTGGCCGTCACGACCGACGTGGAGAACAAGCTCGACGAGCGCAACCCGGTCGGCACGGCCGAGACCAACAACACCGCCACCACGCAGGTCACGGCCACGCTGCCCACCTATGCCGACTTGCTGGTCGAGCAACTGGACATCCAGCCCGGCGAGGCCGACTGGCAGGCGGGCGACCCGGTCACCGTGCGCTGGTCCGTCCGCAATGCCGGCAACCGCGCCGCCAGCGGCCCGTGGCAGGAGACCGTGGTCATCCGCAACCTCGTCACCAACCAGGTCGTCTACAGCGGCGGCGTGACGCATGACGGCAGCACGCTGCCATCGCTGCACGGCCTCAACCGCAGCATCGTGCTGCCCTGGCCGGCCGGCGCCGCAGGCCAGGGCCGCTTCTCCGTCACCGTCGTCGCCGATGCCGGCGGCCTGGTCACCGAGCTCAACAACGAGGGCACGGGCGAGACCAACAACACCGCCAGCCTGACGGTGCAGTCCGCGGCCGACGTGCGCCCCAGCGACCTGGCCCTGGACCCCGGCCCGGTGCAGAGCGGCGCCCCGCTGACGCTGCGCTGGACGCTGAACAACGAAGGCAACGCGTCCATCCGCAGCGGGTTCGCCGAGCGCGTCACGGTGTTCAACAACACCACCCACCAGACGCTGCTGAGCCAGGTCGTGCTCTACGACGCCGTCGCCGACGGCGCCATCGCGCCCGAGGGCCAGCGCCAGCGTCAGTTCACCTTCACGCTGCCCGACGGCGCGGCCGGCGCCGGCAACCTGACCATCACCGTCACCAGCGACGTCGACAACGCCCTCATCGAGGCCAATCCCTCCAACACCGCCGAGACCAACAACGCCGCCAGCCTGGACGTGACCTCGGCCGTTGCGGCCTATCCCAACCTGTCCGTCGGCGCGCCCACCGCACCCGCCAACGCCAAGGGCGGCGACACGGTCACGGTCAGCTGGACGGTCACCAACATCGGCAGCGTCGCGGCCACGGGCAACTGGGTCGACCACCTCGAACTCTCGGCCGACACCGCCTATGGCGGCAGTGACACCCGCGCCAGTGCCGACGTGGCCCACCAAGGGCCATTGGCGGCCGGTGCCTCCTACACCGCCACGGCCCAGGTCACGCTGCCGCTGCAGTTCGACGGCACGCTCAACTGGATCGTTCGCACGGACGCCGGCAATGCCGTGCCGGAGCCCGACACGCGGGCCAACAACACTTCCGCGGCGACGCCCATCACCGTCGCGGCGCCGTATGCCGACCTGAACGTGGAGGTCGTCAGCGCGCCCACCGCGGCCGTGGCCGGCACCCAGGTCGAGATCGCCTGGCGCGTGCGCAACGCGGGCGACACGCCCGCCACCGGCAGCTGGAAGGACCGCGTCGTGCTGTCGCAGGACGGCGTGTTCGGCAACGCCGACGACGTCCTGCTGGCCACCGTGCTGCGCAACGGCCCGTTGGCGCCGCTGGATGCCTACACGGTGCGCCAGCTCGTCACGCTGCCGATGGACCTGCCCGGCAGCTGGACCGTGCTGGTCAAGAGCGACATCGACGGCAGCGTCTACGAAGGCCCGCGCCTGGGCAACAACCTCGGCATGGCCGCGGCGCCGCTGGTCATCGCGCCGGCCCCGTCGGCCGACCTGCAAGCCGGCAACGTCATCGCTCCCGCCCAGGCCTTGAGCGGCGCTGCCGCCACCGTCACCTGGAGCGTCACCAACGCCGGCGAGGCCGATGCCCTCGGCCCGTGGACCGACTACGTCTACCTCAGCAGCAACGGCCAGCTGGCCGGCGCCACGCTGCTGGGCACGCGCCAGCGCAACGAGGCCCTCGCCAAGGGCGCGCACTACGACGCGTCGCTGCAGGTGCAGCTGCCCGAATGGGCGGACACCGACACCGCGCAGATCCTCGTCGTGACGGACGCGTCCGGCCAGGTCTACGAGTCGCAGCGCGAGGCCAACAACCGCGCCGTCGCGGCGCAGCCCACGGCGCTGCGCCACGTCAACCTCAGCGCCGCCAGCCTGGACGCCCCGGCGGCGGCCACCTCCGGCGCGCCCATCCAGGTGGTGCTCAACGTCACCCAGTCGGGCAGCGCCACGCTGACCGGCAGTTGGACCGACCGGCTCTACCTGTCGCAGACGCCGACGCTGACGAACGCGTCGCGGCTGCTCGACGCCAAGGTCGTCAGCCAGACCGTCACGGCCGGTGGCGGCTATGCCGTCGCCTTCGACGTGACCGTGCCGGTGGACGTGCAGGGCAGCTGGTATCTGGTCGCGGTGACCGATGCGCAGGCCGCCGTCAAGGAAGTGGGCGGCGAGACCGACAACCTGGTCGCCCGTGCCATCGACGTGGCGCTGGCGCCCTACGCCGACCTGACGGTCGGCAACGTCACGGCGCCGCAACGCATCATTGCCGACCCGGCCCGCGTGACCGTGGGGTGGACGGTCAGCAACACCGGCACCGGCGCCGGCCTGACCGGCAGCTGGACGGACAAGGTCGTGCTGTCGGTCGACGACATCATCGGCAACGCCGACGACCTCGTGCTGGGCAGCTTCGCCCACGAGGGCGGCCTGGCCAAGGGCGAGAGCTACAGCCGCAACGAAACCATCTTCGCGCCCGCCAACTTCCGGCCGGACCGCTACAAGGTCTTCGTCGTCACCGACGCGGCGGGCCAGGTGTTCGAGAACGGCTCCGAGGCCAACAACCGGGCCAGCGCCAGCGCGCCGCTGGACCTGATGCCCATTCCCTACGCCGACCTGCTGCTGACCGACATCAGCGTGCCGGCCACCGCCCAGTCGGGCGGCAAGCTGTCGGTGAGCTGGAGCGTCGTCAACCAGGGCATCGCCGTCACCAGCACCACCGGCTGGAGCGACGTCGTCAGCCTGTCGCTGAACCCGGATGGCAGCGCGCCCTTCCTGAACGTCGCCTTCGACCACCTCGGCGCGCTGGGCACCGGCGTCGGCTACAGCCGCAGCGGCGAGATCACGCTGCCCGAGACGCTGTCCGGCCCGGTCTACGTGACCGTGCGCACCAACGCCGGCAAGCAGGCCTTCGAGTTCATCCACAACGACGCCGGCAACGCACGCAGCGCCGGCCCCGTGCAGGTGGCCCAGTCGCCCGCGCCCGACCTCAAGGTCACGGGCATCAGTGCGCCCACCGCCGCCGACGAAGGCACGATCGTCGACATCACCTGGACCGTCCTCAACGACGGCCAGGCCACCGCCAACGGCAGCTGGACCGACGTGGTCTCGCTGCGCAAGACCGGCGCCGATCCGAGCAACCCGGCCTCGCCGCGGCCCATCGTCCTGGGCAGCTTCACCAGCAGCGGCCCGCTGGGCGCCGGGATGACGTACACGCGCACCGAGCGCATCAAGCTGCCCGCGCGCATCGAAGGCGGCTGGCAGGTCGTCGTCGCCACCGACACCGGCAACACCGTGTTCGAAGGCCCGGTGGAGGTCGACAACAACACCCGCGTCAACAACGCCGTGACGCTGCTGTCGCTGCTGGCCCGCCCCGACCTGCAGGTGGAGAACGTCACGGCCCCCGCCACGGTGACGGCCGGCAGCAGTGCGTCCGTCAGCTTCGTCGTCGTCAACCGCGGCTCGGTGCCCACCACCGCGCCGCGCTGGGTCGACAAGGTCTATTTCTCGCTCAACAACACGCCCAGCGCCGACGACATCCTGCTGGCCACGGTGCCCAACGGCTCCGCGCTGGACCCGACCGGCCAGTACCCGAGCACCGCAGCCAGCTTCGTGCTGCCCGAGCGGCTGCGCGGCCCGGGCTACTTCATCGTCATCGCCGATGCCGACGGCGCGGTGGACGAGTACCCCAGCGTCAACGAGAGCAACAACTACGCCGTCAAGGCCGTCAACATCACGCCGCAGCCGTTGGCCGACCTGGTCATGTCGGCCGTCGTCGCGCCCAGCCAGGGCGTCTACGGCGGCGAGGTCACCGTCACTTACACCGTCACCAACAAGGGCTCTGCCGCCACCAGCCTCAGCGGCTGGACCGACACCATCTGGCTGACCAAGGACAAGACCCGCCCCAGCCCCGGCGCGCGCTCGGTGCTGTCGCACGACGGCTCGCCCATCGTCATCCCCGGCAACGACGCGGTGCAGCTGGGCAGCTTCGCGCACAGCGGCGTGCTGGCCGTGGGCGAGACCTACACGCAGACCGTCAAGGTCCGCATCCCGCAGCAGATCGCCTCCGGCACCTACTACATCACCCCCTGGAGCGACGCCTACGACGCGGTCTACGAGGACCAGCTCGCCAGCAACGTCAACCCCGACGACCCCAACGAGGCCGACAGCAGCAACTACAAGGCGCGCGCCATCGACATCATCGGCACGCCCACGCCGCCGCTGCCCGACCTGATCGTCACCGACGTCACCACCAACGCCAGCGCCGCCCAGCCGGGCTCCGTGGACGGGCCGCTGTCGGTCACCTGGACCGTGCGCAACATCGGCGAAGGCCAGGCCGTCGGCGTCGGCAACACCTGGTACGACTACGTCTTCGCCCACGACACGGCGGACATCACCGCGCCCAACGCCAAGGTCTGGTTCCTCGGCGCCTTCGAGCGGGTCAACGCGCTGGACCCGCTGAAGAGCTACACGCAGACGCGCAGCTTCGACCTGTCGCCAGCGCTCAAGGGCATGCACGTCTCGGTCATCGCCGACGCCAACCCGCTCGCGCCCTTCGTCATCGAGAGCAACGAGACCAACAACCACAAGACGGTCGAGGCGCCGGTCGTCGCACGCCCGGCCGACCTCAAGGTCGTGTCGGTCAGCTCGCTGCCCATCAACTACTCGGGCGAGAAGACGCAGGTCACCTGGACGGTTCGCAACGACGGCGCCGACGTCTGGAGCGGCACCCACTTCTGGACCGACCGCGTCTACCTGTCGCCCGACCCGACCTTCGGCAGCCGCGCCGTCCAGGTCGGCAGCTTCGTGCACGCCGCCGGCGGCGGCCTGGCCAACGGCCAGAGCTACACCACCACGGGCGAGATCACCGTGCCGGCCGGCTGGGAAGGGCCCTACTACGTCTACGTCGCCACCGACGTGCTGCAGCAGCCCAACGCCGCCGAGGCGCAGTCGGGCAAGAACGCCGACTCGCGCGCCCTGCACGGCGGCACGGTCTACGAGGGTGAGGCGTCCACCAACAACATGCTGCGCGGTGACATCGACGTCATCTACCGCGAGCCGGACCTGAAGATCTCGCAGATCGACGTGCCCGCCGCGATGACCTCGGGCCAGACGGTGGCCGTGAGCTTCACCGTCACCAACCAGGGCACGCGCGCCACGCGTGAATGGGGCTGGGCGGACCGCATCTACCTGTCCCGCGACCCGTCGCTGGACCGCAGCGACCTGCAGCTCGCCAGCTTCACCCACCTGGGCGGCCTGGCCAAGGACGGCAGCTACACCGTCAACGCCAACATCCAGATCCCCGCCGATGCCGAGGGGCCGTTCTACCTGATCGCCTTCACCGACGCCAACGTCGTCGGCACCGAGCCCAACGGCGCCGCCAACGTGGGCGTCAAGCAGGTGAACCAGAACCGCGACGCCGTGCCCGAGTTCCGTGACGAGGGCAACAACGTCGTCGTCGTGCCGGTGCAGGTCACGCTCGCCCCCGCGGCCGACCTGCGCGTGACCAGCGTCATCGCGCCGGACCATGCCATCCGCGGCCAGTCCATCACCGTCAACTACACCGTCGTCAACCAGGGCGGCGCGGCCACGCCGGCCAACGCCACCTGGCGCGACCAGGTCTACCTGTCGGTCGACCCCGTCCTGGACCCGCGCGCCGACCGCTACCTCGGCGACATCGAGCACAGCGGTGTCGTCGCCGCCAACGGCGGCCAGTACCAGGGCAGCGGCACCTTCAAGCTGCCGGCGGGCCTGACCGGCTCCTACTACGTCTTCGTCGTCACCGACCCCGTCACCAGCGCCGCCAGCGAGCCGCGCGGCAAGGTGTTCGAGGCCACACGCGAGGACAACAACGCCACCGCGCGCGCCACGCCCATGCTCATCGAGTTGCCGCCGCCGGCGGACCTGGTCGTGGGCGACATCGTCGTGCCGCCCAACGCCGTCACGGGCGACAGCGTCAAGATCAAGTTCACCGTCACCAACCAGGCCGGCGCCACGGCCGAGGGCTCGTGGACGGACGCCGTCTACCTGTCCGTCGACAGCGCCTGGGGCCTGCAGGACATCCTGCTCGGCAAGGTGCTGCACAACGGCACGCTGGTCGTCGGCGACAGCTACACGTCCGAGCTGACCGCCAAGCTGCCGCCGGCCAAGGCGGGCAGCTACCGCATCATCGTCCGCAGCGACATCTACAACGAGGTCCACGAAGGCGCCAGCGCCAGCATCGGCGAGCGCAACAACACCAGCGCCAGCGCCGCGGCCATGGGCGTCAGCGTGCCCACCCTCGCGCTGGGCGTGCCGCTGCAGACCACGCTCGCCCCCGGCGAGCAGCGCCTGTACCGCGTCACCGTCGGGGCCAACGAGACGCTGCAGATCGGCCTGGATGCCGCCGACAACCTGAGCAGCAACGAGCTCTACGTGCGCTACGGCGACGCGGCCAGCCCGTCGGCTTTCGACTTCGGCGCGCTGCAGGTGCTGTCGGCCGACCCGACCAGCGTCGTGCCCACCACCCAGGCCGGCGACTACTACGTGCTCATCCAGGGCCGCCCCGGCACGGGCGCTGCCAGCCCCGTCACGCTGACGGCCAAGACGTTGCCCTTCAGCATCACCGACATCTCGCAGGACCAGGGCGGCGACGGCAAGTGGGTCAGCGCCACCATCACCGGCGCCGGCTTCAAGCCGGGCGCCGTCGTCAAGCTGGTTCGCCCCGGCCTGCTGGAAGTGGCGCCGGTGCGCTACGAGGTCATCGACGCGACCACCATCAAGGCGATCTTCGACCTGACCGACGTGCCGCACGGCCTGTACGACGTGGCCGTCATCAACCCCAACGGCGCGCTGGCCACGCTGCCCTACCGCTACCTCGTCGAGACGGCCCTGCCCATCGACGTGACCATCGGCCTGGGCGGCCCGCGCGTCGTGCCCTCGGGCCAGACGGGCCTCTACAGCATCTCGCTGCAAAGCCTGACCAACGTCGACACGCCCTACGTCCACTTCAGCTTCGGCGTGACCGAGCTGGGCGACAACGCCAAGGTCTACGGCCTGCCGTACACCAGCTTCAGCTCCAACGTCTCCGGCAAGCCGGACGGCGGCCTGCGCAGCGACGTCGGCTGGGCCAGCCTGGACAGCGAGGTCAACACCTTCGGCACCATGCTGGCGCCGGGCTATGCGCTGGACGTCGAGTCCGGCGGCTACGTCGGCATGAACTTCACGGTCACGGCCTACCCCGGCCTGCAGGCCATCTTCGACCGCAACTTCGAGGCCTACAAGCGCGCCGTCTACGACGCGCGCCCCGACCTCGCCAAGGCCGACGTGCTGAAGGACGGCGTCGGCTCGCTGGGCAGCTGGCTGGGCGAGTGGTTCAGCAACCCCAACGCCAAGATCAACGACTGCATCGGCCTGTTCGCGCCCTTCCTGTTCAACGTGAACGCCGCGGCCACACCGCTGACGCGCGACGAGTTCGTGCAGCTGCAGACCAAGGAGGCCGAGCGCCTGCGCACCGCCGTGCTGGCCGACACCAAGGCCAATGCGGCCCTGGTCAACCTGGCCGCCGACCGCGACACCTGGGTCAACGCCTACCTGGGCGCGCTGGAGGAAAGCGGCCTGCTGCGCCCGGCCGACGAAGCGCCGCCCATCCGCACCGACGAGAAGGTCATCAGCCTGATGGCCACGCTGGCCAGCGGCATCCTGGTCGGCCCCGTGGGCCAGCAGATCAGCGGCCCGGCCACGCTGAGCGCCTTCTTCGAGCAGATGCACAAGTGGTACGGCGACATGCCGGGCACCCTCACCGACTTGATCGGCGTGGACATCCGCGAGTCGCAGGAATGCGGCGAGTACGGCATCCCGGTGCCGGTGTCGGGCAACTACGGCGACTACAACCTGGCGCTGTCGCACCAGACCTACTTCCAGTCGATCAACATCTTCTCGCCCTTCAGCAGCAGCTCGTCGGTGACGTCCACCGACCCCGGCTTCTCGTCGCTGGCCAGCAGCAACACGCTGACGCTGCTGGACCTGCAGGCGCTGTTCGAGAAGATCGCGCAGAGCACCAACGACGGCGCCACGCTGATCGGCCCGAACGGCTATGGCGACGCGCAGTACCTGCCCGCCAACACGCCGCTGCCCTACACGATCAAGTTCGCCAACCCGAGCGGCGCCGACAGCGCGGCCAACCAGGCGCGCATCTCGACGGTGCTGGACGGCGACCTGTCCGTGCGCAGCTTCCGCCTGGGCGACATCAAGATCGGCGGCGTCACCATCCACGTGCCGCAGGACCGCGCCAACTTCCAGGGCGACTTCGACCTGCGCAACTCGCTGGGCTTCATCGTGCGCGTCAGCGCCGGCATCGACCCGGACACGCGCACGGCCACCTGGCTGCTGCAGGCCATCGACCCCGACACCGGCGAGGTGCTGCAGGACGCCACGCGCGGTCTGCTGCAACCCGACGACGCGCAAGGCCGTGGCCAGGCCTTCGTCAGCTACACCGTGCAGGCTGCCTTCGAGGCGCAGGACGGCGCCACCATCACGGCGCAGGCCCGCGTCGAGCTCGACAGCCGCGCGCCGATGGAAACCGGCAAGGTCACCAGCACGCTGGACGTCACGCCACCCAAGACCACGCTGACCGCCGCGCCCGTGCAGGCCGGCAGCGCCGACCACGCGGTGCAGTGGCAGGCCGCCGACGGCAACACCGGCTCCGGCGTGCGCAGCACCACCGTCTACGTGCGCGAGGACGGCGGCGCCTGGGCGATCTGGAAGCAGCAGACCACCGACACGCAAGGCGTCTACAGCGGCCGCCCAGGCCACAGCTACCAGTTCCTGGCGCTGTCCATCGACAACGCCGGCAACCGCGAGCTGGCGCCCAGCGGCGACCTGCCGGGCGACGGCACGGTCGTCGACGTCGGCGGCACGCCGCAGGTCGGCCGCACCACGCAGGACATCGCCCCCGCCCCGGCGCCCAGCAACGCCACCAGCACCAACGAGCTGTTCCTGAAGGCGCAGCAGAACCTGCCCGGCCCGGTCTCGTCGCGGCCCTCGCTGTTCCAGACGGTGCTGGCACCGTTTGCCGGCGAGGCCTTCGGCACCGGCATCACGCAGAGCTTCTCCGGCATCGCGCCGCTGGCCATCCTGGAGCGCCCGGATGGGCGCTTCATCGTCAGCGGCGGCGGCAACCGCGGCGCGCTGTACCTGTTCGACGCCACCGGCGGCAAGGCGCTGGCCCCGGCCGTGCAGCTGGACAGCCCCGTCTACGACCTCGCCTACGACGCGAGCGGCGGCCTGTGGGCCACCAGCGGCGGCGGCGAACTGCTGGAGCTGGACCCGCAGACGCTGGAGATCATCAATCGCTATGGCGACAGCATCACGCAGTCGCTGGCCTTCGACCGCGTCAAGGGCCTGTTCTACGTGTCCTCGGGCAACGGCATCGAAGCCTTCAACCCGACCACGCGCACGTTCAGCCACTTCAGCAACATCCGCGTCGACGACCTCGCCATCGCGCCGGACGGCAGCCTCTGGGCCACCGCCTGGCCCAAGCGCGGCCAGGTCATCCGCTTCGACGCCCAGGGCCGCGCGCAGGCGCAGCTGGACATCGATGCCGAGCTGGACTCGCTCGCCTTCGGCCAGGCCGGCACGGCGCTGCAAGGCCTGCTGTTCGCGTCCTCGCGCATCGAATCCGGCAGCACCGGCAAGGCCAGCCTCTACATGGTGGACCTGGCCACGATGAACTGGCTGGAGGTCGCCAAGGGCGGCCCCAGCGCCGAGCAGCTGCTCGCCACGTCCGACGGCCGCCTGCTGATCTCCAACGGCGCCCAGGTCGACGTGCTGGCACCGCTGGTGGCCCCGGCCGTGCTGCGCACCAGCCCGGCCGCCGGCGCCATCGTCGCGCTGCCGATGAGCAGCATCACCGTCACCTTCGACCACGACATGCGCGTGGGCAGCGCCGGCGATCAGGCGTCGGTGACGAACGCCGCCAACTACCAACTGGTCGACGGCACCGGCAAAGCCGTGGCCATCACGTCGCTGAGCTACGACGCCGCCAGCCGCACCACCACGCTGCGCTTCGAGTCGCCCGAGGGCGGCAACTACACGCTCACCGTCGCCAAGCGCATCCGCTCCGCCGCCGGCCTGGAGATGGCCTCGCCGTACAGCGTGCCGTTCACGGCGGTGTCGGACTTCTCCACGCTGCTGGACATCCAGTTCGTCGCGACCCGCTCCGACCGCGCCACCGGCACCTTGTCCTTCGACGTCAAGGTCACCAACAAGAGCGACTACGACCTCAAGGTGCCGCTGCTGCTGGTGCTGGACCCGTCGCGCTACTTCCAGGGCTCGGCCGCCGGCGCCACCGTCGGCGCGGACGGCCTGTGGCTGCTGGACCTCGGCGCCGGCCTGTCCGGCGGCGTGTTCGCGCGCGGCGCGGCAACGCAGCTGACCACCGTCAAGCTGAACAACCCGCAAGGCCAGCGCGTCGAGATCGGCGCGGGCGTCTACGCCCTGCCCTACCCCAACCAGACGCCGCTCTTCAACCAGGCGCCGCTGACCCACGCCACGGCCGGCACGCCCTATGTCTATGAAGCCAAGGCCGGCGACCCGGAACACAGCACGCTGACCTGGGTCATGCTGCAAGGCCCGCAAGGCGCCACGCTGGACGCCGCCACGGGCCTGCTGCGTTGGACGCCCACGGCCGACAGCCCCGAGAAGGCATCCGTCGTGCTGCGCGTCTACGACACACGCGGCGCCTACGCCACGCAGGCCTTCGTCATCGAGACGGCCGGCGCCAACCGCGCGCCGGTGCTGGAGCTGCCGCCCTCCGTGCGCCTGCTGGAGGGCCAGAGCTTCACGCTGCCCATCACCGCCGCCGACCCCGAGGGCCGGCCGCTCAGCTACGCCGCCAACGGCCTGCCGCCGGGTGCGCGCTTCGACAGCCAGCGCGCCGTCTTCGAGTGGACGCCTGGCTACGACGCCGCGGGCGAATACCGCAACCTCAGCTTCACCGTCAGCGACGGCATCAATACCGTCAGGCGTTCGGTCACGGTCATCGTCGACCAGGCCAATGCGCCGCCGGTGCTGCAAGGCATCCCCGACCGCACCGTGCGCCAGGGCGACCCGGTGCAGTTCACGCTGCGCGCCACCGACGTCGACAGCCAGACCCTGACTTTCTCCGCCGAGCTGCTGCCGCCCGGCGCCACGCTGGACCCCAACACCGGCGTGTTCAGCTGGGTGCCGCCGCTGGACAGCGCGCCCGAGTACACGCTGCGTTTCCGCGTGAGCGACGGCGAGACCACCGTCGAGCGCGCCGTGCACTTCACGGTGCTCAACGTCAATGCCGCGCCGGTGTTCGCGCCGGTCGTCAACGCCGCCGTGCTGGAAGGCCAGACGCTGACGCTGCTGCTGAGCGCCCTCGACCCCGACAACCCGCGCTATGTGCCCCAGGTGCGCCTGGCCGACGGCACGCTGTCACCGCCCGAGACCACGCTGCCCACGGTGACCTACAGCGCCACCGGCCTGCCCGACGGTGCCACGTTCGACAGCGTCACCGGCACGCTGCGCTGGACGCCCGGCTACGGCCAGGCCGGCAGCTACAACGTCGTCGTCACCGCCACCGACACCGGCGACGGCACCGACACGCCGCTGTCCACCAGCATGACCGTGCCGCTGCAGGTCGTGAACGCCAACCGCGCGCCCGAGCCGACCCCGCAGGCCAACCTGCAGGTCGAGAAGGGCCAGCCCGTCGACGTGCCGGTCACCGTGACCGATGCCGACGGCAACCCGCTGGACGTCGCGTTCACCGTCACGCTCAGGGGCCTGCCCTATGCCGTGTCGGTCAACGGCCAGCCTGCGCGCGATGGCGGCGGCACGCCGCTGTTCAACTTCATCCCGACCGGCAACGGCACGGGCATCCTGCGCATCACGCCCGGAGACCGGGACCGCGGCGACTACATCGTCACGCTGACGGCCACCGACAACGGCGATGGCGGCGGCGCCCAGGCGGCGCTGTCCGCCTCGCAGACCTTCGTCGTCAAGGTGGCCTCGGCCGCCGAGCCGCCACTGCTCGCCACCATCGGCGCCAAGGTCGCGCTGGTGGGCCAGCCGCTGCAATTCACGATCAGGGCCACCGACCTCGACCAGGACGGGCTGACCTTCACCGCCAACGGCATGCCGGCCAGCGCCACGCTGGTGGCCGGCGCCCAGTACGGCAGCGCCGTGTTCACCTGGACACCCACGGCCGCCGACGCCGGCACGACTCAGATCACCTTCGTCGTCACCGACAGCGCCGGCCACACCGACACGCAGACCGTGGCCGTGCTGGTGCGCAACCTCAACGCCGCGCCCGTGCTGCAGCCCATCGGCAACCGCACCGTGGCCGAAGGCCAGCTGCTGGACCTGCAGTTCGCCGCCACCGACGCCAACGGCGACACGCTGACCTACAGCATCGCCAACGCGCCGCCCGGGGCCGTCTTCGACCCGCTGACCGGCCGCCTGCGCTGGGCCACCGACTACTTCGCCGCCGGCATCTACCGCGACGTGCTGGTCACCGTCTCCGACGGCGCGGCCAGCAGCAGCGAGAAGTTCGACATCACCGTCACGCCCACGAACCAGACGCCGCGCATCGTCACCATCCCGCCGCTGGGCACGCAGGAGCAGCGCCTGCTGACCTTCACGCTGACCGGCGCCGACCCCGACGGCGACGTGCTGACCTACGTGCCGCTGACGGCATTGCCGCAGGGCGCGGAGTTCGACCGCGCCACCGGCGTGTTCACCTGGCAGCCGGGCTACGACCAGGCCGGCAGCTACGACCTGCAATTCGCCGTGCGCGACCCGCTCGGCCTGCAGGACGCGACCACCGTCCACATCGCGGTGGCCGACGTCAACCGCGCGCCGGTGCTGTCGTTCACCCATCATCAGGTGGCGCTGGGCGACACGATGCAGTTCAAGCTCGTGGCCACCGACCTGGACGTCGGCAGCGCGCTGCAGTTCACGGCGCGCGGCCTGCCCGACGGCGTCGACTTCAACGCCACCACCGGCCAGATCCTCTGGACGCCCACGGCCGGCCAGGTGGGCGACTACCTCGCCGTCGTCGGTGTCACCGACGGCATCACCACCGTCGAGCGCGGCCTGGCGCTGCGCGTCACGGCGCAGCCGGCCGGCCCGGTGCCCAGCATCGTGCTGACGCCCAGCTTCCCCGCCGTGCCGGGGCAGCCTGTGGCGATGGACGTGCTGGCCGACGCCTTCTCGGCCGTCGCCTCGCGCACGCTGACCGTCAACGGCGCGCCGCTGGCGCTGGATGCCAACGGCCACGGCGTGTTCACGGCGCCCGCCAGCGGCATCTACCAACTGGTGGCCACCGCCACCGACCTGGACGGCTACACGTCCAGCACCACCACGCTGCTGCGCGTGCGCGACCCGCTGGACCACAGCGCGCCCGTCGTGGCGCTGGACACCGCGCTGGGCGGCTCCCACGTGGCCGCGCCCATCGTCATCGGCGGCAGCGTCGTCGACAGCAACCTGGAGCGCTGGACACTGGAGATCGCCCGCACCGGCAGCGACAACTTCACCACGCTGGCCAGCGGCACCGGCCCCCTCACGGGCGCGCTCGCCACGCTGGACCCGGCGCGCTTTGCGCGCGGCTTCTACCAGCTGCGCCTGACCGCCACCGACATCGCCGGCCGCAGCGCCGAGGCGCGCACCGCGCTGGAGCTGAGCGCTGCCAACGACGCCGGCCGCTACACCCGCGCCAGCACCGACTTCAGCGCCACGCTGGCCGGCCACACGCTGGACTTCACGCGCCGCTACGACTCCTTCACGGCCGACCAGGCCGGCAGCTTCGGCGCCGGCTGGCGCCTGGCCTGGCGCGACCTGGGCGTCACGACCGACGTGCCGGGCACCGGTTCCGAGGCCAGCGGCGTCTACAACCCGCTGCGCTGGGGCACGCGCGTCTTCGTCGACACGCCCGACGGCGGCCGCGCCGGCTTCAGCTTCCAGCCGGTGGCCGTGGTCGGCCAGGGCTTCACCTACTACGAGCCGCGCTGGGTGCCCGACGCCGGCGTCAGCTGGCAGCTGCAGTCCGCCAGCCTGCCGCTGCAACAGGCCTCCGGCAAGTTCCATTCGCTGGACGACGGCAGCGCCTACAACCCGGCGGCCCTCGCCGGCCAGCGCGCGCAATACACGCTGATCGGCACGGACGGCACGCGCTGGGCCATCCAGTCGGGCCAGGGCGTCACTGGCATCACCTACGCCGACGGCGTGCACCTGGACGTCAACGACAGCGGCGTGACCGCCACCGGCGGCGACGCCATCGTCTTCAGCAACGACACGCAAGGCCGGTTGACACGCGTCACCGCACCCGACGGCCGCGTCTTCGCCTACGCCTACGACGCGCTGGGCAATCTGGTCTCGGCGCGCGACATGTCCGCCGGCACATCGCAGCGCTACGGCTATGCCGACCCGGCCTCGCACCTGCTGACGCTGGCCACCGCGCCGGCCGGCGGCGGCCAGTCCATCGCCTATGGCGAGACGGTGACGGTGCGCACGCTCGACGGCGACCTCGGCGCGGCGCTGGGCTACCTGGCCCACGACACCACCGGCACGCTGGCCGCGGGCGGCCAGGCGCTGTATTCGCTGGCCGTGCGGCCCAGCGAGGTGCAGCTGCCCCAGGGCGGCAGCTTCCTGCTGGGCGTGCGCGTGCAGGCCACCAGCGGCACGCTGGCGCCGGCCCTGCCCGTCATCGAAGGCGCGCAGGCCATCGTCTCCGGCAGCGACGCCGAAGGCACGTTCGCCATCTTCCGCATCACGGCCGAAGGGCTGAAGACGCTGCATATCGCGGGCATGGCCGGCAGCGGCGCGGGCGACTACAAGCTGCACCTGTTCGCCGCCGGTGACGTCAACGGCGACAGCCGCGTGGACGGCACGGACGCCGCGGCGCTGATGGCCGCGCGCGGCAGCAGCGCCGGCCAGGCGGCCTTCCTGGCCGCGGCCGACATCAACCGCGACGGCCAGGTCAACACGGCCGACGCGCAACTGCTGTTCGCCAACCTGGGCTTCGCGCCCAACCAGGGCCCCAGCATCGGCGCCGGCGCGGGCTTCACGCATGTGGACCTGCTGACGCAGGTGCCGGTTTCTTCCTTCCTGAGCGATCCCGAGGGCGACGCGCTGAGCTTTCGCATCGTCTCGGCCACGCATGGCACGGCCACGCTGTCGGGCGACGGCACACGGGTGCTGTTCCGCCCCGAGGCCGGCTTTGCCGGCGACGCGACCTTCACGGTCATCGCCGACGACGGCTTCACGCAGTCCGCCGCCGGCAACATCGTCGTCAAGGTCAGCGACGCGCCGCTGCTGCGCATGGACTTCACCCAGCGCAACCCGACGCTGGCCCTGGGCAGCCGCCACCTGCCGACGGTGCTGGGCGACTTCGCCGACCAGCAGGGCGTGGTGCTGGACAGCAGCTATGTGACGCTGTCCGTCAGCAACCCGACGACCACCCGCCTGGTGGCCAACCAGGCCATCATTTCCACGGCCCAGGGCTTCTCCACGCTGACCGCCCAGCGCGGCAACATCGCCACGGCCACGGCCCTGGTGCTGGGCCAGCCCAATCCGTTCGAGAACCTGCAGATCTTCAGCGGCCTGGACGTCTACCCGCATGCCATCACGCTGGTGCCGGGCACCGGCTACAAGCCGCTGACGGTCAAGGTCGAGGGCGGCGACACCGTGACGGCCCAGACCACCTATGTGGCGGGCAACAACCAGGTCGTCAGCGTCGACGCCAGCGGCATGGTGCGCGGCCTGGCCGAGGGCGACACCGAGGTCACCATCGTCTACAACGGCGCCGAGTTCCGCGTGCCTGTGCACGTGCGCGCGCCCGATGTCGGCAGCACCACCATGGGCGCCCAGGGCGGTGCCGTGGCGACGCCGGACGGCGCCATCCTGACCATTGCGCCGAACGCCATGGAAGAGCCGCGCACCGTCTCCATCGCGCGGGTGGAGCAGTCCGCCCTGCCGATGGCGGTGCCGCAGGACTTCGAGTTCCTCAGCGCCTTCGATATCGACCTGGGCGGCCAGACGCTGGACAACCCGGCGCAGTTCGCCGTCAAGGTGCCCGACAGCGTGCCGGTGGGCACGCGGCTGTACCTGTTCCGTGCCGGCGCCCTGCCGAACGCGCAGGGCGAGATGGAAGGCAAGTGGTTCCAGAACGAGGTTGCCGTCGTCGGCGCCGACCACATCGCCCGCACCAGCTCGCCGCCGTGGCCGGGCGTGCTCAATTCCGGCATCTGGATGCTGGGCAAGCCCAGCGACAACATCAGCCTGGTCCGCGGGACGCTGACGGTGAACGTGCCGGTCGGCATGATCCCCTTCATCGCGGCGCCGGGCGTGGGCGGCATCGCCACCTATGCGCCGACCATCGCGGTCAGCTTCAACGTCAGCCAACTGCACATCATCGCCATCCCGGTGCAAGGCCTGCCCATCGTCACGACGGTGGGCGTGCACCTGAACCCGGGCGCCACGACGACCTTCAACGCCGTCGTCAACCAACCCGTGGCCGCGGTGCCGGCCGCGCCGGTCATCCTGTCGCGCGGCTTCGAGTTCCGCAACGTCAACGGCCAGGTGCAGCCGGTGCTGCTGCTGTCGGGCGTGCATTTCGCCAGCGGCCCCGCGGGCACGCTGAGCTCCGAGCTCAAGGTGATGTTCCAGCAGAACGGCGTCACGGAGATCGGCCAGCTCGTCGGCAGCGTGACGACCGACGCCAACGGCATCGAGACCATCGCGGTCAAGGTGCCACAGTCCATCATCCTCGGCCTGGCCAAGGTCTCGGTCGCGCGCATCGACAAGGTGCCGCAGTGGGACGAGTGCACCGGCACCATCAAGCCGCTGGACCAGGCCTACATCAGCGCGCCCGAACGGGTGCCGGCGCCCGGCAGCTATGTCGTCTCGGCGCTGCGCACGCTGGGCCAGGTGGGCATCTACACGCAGGGCAACCCCGCCGCCGGCAGCCTGGCCGGCCAGACGGCCGCGCTACAACTGGTGGCCACCGTGCCGGTGGGCTACTACCCGCGCGACACGGCGCTGACCGCCGACCACACCCGCGCCTACGTCACCGTCTCGGGCAACCCGGACGGCCGCAACGGCCTGGCGGTGGTGGACATGGTCGCGATGCAGCAGGTCAAGATCAAGGACGCGACCGACCCCGCCAGCACCATCATCAAGCTGCCCGCCGGCGCACGCCCGGCCTGGGTGACGCTGGACCCGGGCAACCACTACGCCTACATCGCCGAGGAAGACCCTCAGGGCGGCGGCCACGGGCTGATCTACGTGGTCGACATCGACCCGAACTCGCCCACCTTCAATCAGTACATCCGCACCATCGACGTCGGCGTGGCGCCCTTCGGCCTGCGCGAACTGGTCGTCAGCGAGGACGGCAAGCGCCTGTACGTCGCCGCACCCAACCGCACCGGCTACGACAAGCCCAAGCAGATCGTCCCCGGCTACGACGGCAGCGTCGTCTACGTCGTCAACGTGGATTCCGCCGACCGCCCGGCCACCGCCAACTACAACCCCAAGCACTACTGGGAGGTGCTGGGCCACGTGCCGACGGGCCAGGAGACCTACGCGCTGCGCAACTCGGGCGACCCGAGCCGCATCCTGTTCACCAACCGCTACTTCGACAACGAGGACGCGATCAGCGTCATCGACGTCAAGGACCTGACCGCCTCGCAATTCGGCACCGCCCATGCGCTGCTGGGCGCCGACGGCCTGACGCTGGGCGGCACCAACAACAGCTTCGACGTCAACAACGCGAACGACGTCATCGTCATCCCGGCCGACACCTTCAAGAGCGTGCTGGGCCATTCCCACCCCGAGTACATGCTGGTGGCGGGCTACAACCGCTACCAGCAGGGCATCCCGTCGTCCGACCCCGACTACGCGCTGACCTCGCCCGGCAGCGGCCAGCCCAGCGGCAGCAACATCGGCATCGTCCGCAGCGGCGAGCTGCTGGCGGCCACCACGCCCATCCCCATCGGCGTGCTGGACAACATGACGCTGGCCTCGGGCTACAACTACCTGTTCGCGGCCTTCCGCGGTGTGGACGTGGTCATCCCCGACCCGACCGTGCCCGGTGGCGTGCGCCGCAGCACCGGCGCCGTCATGGCCTACAACCTGGTCAACCTGATCGGCCAGGTCGAGGCGATCTACAACAACAGCGCGCTGTCGCCGGCCCAGAAGCAGCGCATGGCGCGCTTCCCCATCGAGCAGCTGACCGACAACGCGGAGCTGCTGCCGCTGCAGGAAGACCTGCAGGGCTACAACACGGCCATCGACATCAAGGCCGACTACCGCGTCATCGGCGCCAACTTCCCCCGCGGCGAGTACAGCTTCGGCGTGCCCTATGTGATGGACGGCTTCGGCCACTACATCGACGCGCAGAACAACGTGCTGCCCTACTGGCGCGATCCCAAGGGCAACTGGTTCGTCGTCACCTGGGACGCCAACAACAACATCACCGCCAAGGTGCCCTACACGCAGGGCGTGCCCCCGGGCGTGCAGATCTCGCCCAACGCGCCCTTCGCCACCGGCGGCGCGGCGCAAGGCCTGTCGTCCCACCCGACCGAGGTGGCGCCCGGGCCGCGCATCGTCAACCAGTTCGACTTCGGCCGCAGCAGCGCGCTGAACGACCGCAACGACATGGGCGTGAAGGACCTGCTGGACGCCATCGTCGGCGACCCGCAGAACTGCCCGCCCGACCAGGTCGGCTCCACGGTGCAGATGGACAGCGGCGTCGTCAACGAGACGCATGCGCTGGTGTCCTACCAGTCGCTGGGCCAGACGCAGCAGCTGGTGCTGAACTACGACTCCCTGGCCGCCGACCCGCGCCAGATCATCAACTTCAGCTTCGAGGGCCTGGCCGCCGAGCTGGACGCCTACCGCCCGCACGCCCGCGCCGACGAGCTCAGCCCCGACGGCAAGCTCGTCATGGCCGTGCAAATCACAGCCACCGGCGAGGACGGCACGAGCGTCACGACGGACACCCAGTACTGGAAGATCAACGCCGGCCAGAACGTCATCACGGCCGCGATGATGGTCGACTTCAGCAGCCTGCCGGCGGGCAACGTCCACTACACCGTGACGGCCAAGCTGGGCGGGAAGGACCGCATCAGCAACGGCACGCGTCTGAACACCAACGGCATCGACAGCGCCTTCGGCCGCGGCTGGAGCCTGCAAGGCCTGCAGCCGCTGAACGTGGACCCCGAGGGCGGGGTCACCATCACCGACGGCAACGGCAACGCGCAGCACTACAACCACATCGAGACGCCGGAGCTGCAAAGCGCCACCTGCGTGACCGGCACGCAGGACATCTACCGCGGCGCCGACGACAACCAGGTCACGCTGAAGAAGAACGCCAACGGCGAGTTCGAGCGCACGCTGGAGGACGGCACGGTCTACACCTATTCCGCGCCGACCAAGGACCCGGCCACCGGCAAGACCGAGCCCGGCCACCTCGTCAAGGTGACCGACCGCTACGGCAACGCCACCAGGTACGACTACGACGGCCAGGGCAACCTGACGCGCATCACCGATCCCGTCGGCCTGAAGACCGAGTTCGGCTACAGCGGCAAGCACGTCACCAGCATCACCGACCCGGCCGGGCGCGTCACGCAGCTCGTCTACAGCGGCAACGACCTCGTCAAGGTCATCGACCCCGACCAGTCCTTCGTCGGCTACGGCTACGACGCCCAGGGCCACCTGACCACGTCCACCAGCAAGCTGGGCGCCACCGACCTCCACATCTACGACGAGGTCAGCGGCCGCCTGGTCAGGGTGGAGCGCGCCGACGGTTCGACCACCGAGGTCACGCCGTGGCAGCTGAACGGCCTGACCGACCCGGCGTTGACGCTCGACAAGGCCAGCCCGGCGCAGGCGTCGACGAAGAAGATCGACACCTTCACGGCGACGATGAAGGCGGCCAACGGCAACGTCCGCATCGAGACGATGGACGAGCAGGGCCGCACGCTGCGCGCGCAGGATTCGCTGGGCGAGTACCTGAACCACACGCGCGACGCGGCCGGCAACGTCATCAAGACCGGCAACATCGGCGGCGGCTTCACCGAGTCCACCTACGACAGCCGCGGCAACCGCCTGACGCTGACCGACGCCTACGGCACGACCACGTTCACCTACGACGGCAAGTTCAACCGGCTGACCAGCACCACCGACGCCGCGGGCCGCACGACCCACTACCAGATCGACGCCAAGGGCAACAACCTCGGCACGACCTGGGCCGACGGCACGCAGACGCTGTACGCCTACCTGCCGCAGGGCATGCTCGCCACGCAGACCGACGCGCTGGGGCGTCAGACGGCCTACTTCTACGACAGCCACGGCCGGCTGGCCAAGGTCCGCCACCCGGACACCAGCTTCAAGACCTACGAGTACGACCTGGCCGGCAACATCTCGGCCCTGGTGGACGAGAACGGCCACCGCACCGAGTACAGCTACGACGCGATGAACCGCGTCGTGGCCACGCGCACGGCCGACCCCGACGGCGGCGGGCCGCTGGAGCCGGGCAAGCGCAGCAGCACCTACGACGCCGCGGGCAACATGCTCACGCAGACCGACGAGCTGGGCCAGGTCACGTCGATGACTTACGACCAGCTGGGCCGCCTGACCAGCACCGTGGACCGCGAGGGCCATGTCACGCTGCGCGAGTACGACGCGAGCGGCAACCTCAAGAAGCTGACCGACGGCCGCAACAACTCGACCGAGTACAGCTACGACCTGCGCAACCGCCTCGTCAAGCAGACCGACGCGCTGCAGGGCGAGAAGACCTACGAGTACCAGCGCGGCAACCTCGTCAGCGCGGTCACCGACGAGGAGGGCCACACCACCCGCTACACCTACGACGAGCGCGGTCGGCTGCTGACCGAGACGGACGCCAACGGCAAGAAGACCACCCACACCTACGACGCGGCCAACAACCGCACCAGCAGCACCGACGCGAACAACCACGTCACGCAGTACCGCTACGACGCGATGAACCGCCTCTTCGAGACCGAGGATGCGCTTCACGGCATCACGGCGGCGGTCTACGACCCGGTCGGCAACCTGATCGCGACCTTCGACGCGCTGCACCGCAAGACCGTCACCGAGTTCGACCTGCGCGACCGCCCGGTGCGCCAGACCGACGCCCTCGGCGGCGTCAAGACCTGGACCTACGACGACGCCGGCAACCTGATCAAGTCCACCGATGCGCTGAACCGCGAGACGCTGTACGGCTACGACAACCTGAACCGCCGCATCAGCATCACGCTGCCCGACCCGGACGGCAACGGCCCGGCGCTGCCGTCGGTGACGTCGATGGCCTACGACGCGGCCGGCCGCCTGGTCTCGACGACCGACGCGCTGAACCACACGACGACCTACGCCTACGACGCGATGGGCCGCCTGGTCAAGACCATCGACGCGCTGAACGGCACGACGACGCGCAGCTACGACGAGAACGGCAACGTCGTGAAGCTGGTCGACGCGCTGGGTGCGACCACGGTCAATGTCTACGACAAGCTCAACCGCCTAGTCCAGACGACGCTGCCCGACCCCGACGGCAGCAACGGCCAGCAGGCCACGCCGGTGCGCAAGTACGCCTACGACAAGGTCGGCAACCTGCTCAAGGTGACCGATGCGCGAAACCACGAGACGACCTACGCGTACGACAAGGTGGGCCGCCGCGTGCTGATGACGGACGCGCTCAACGGCCAGACGCGCTGGGAGTACGACGACGTCGGCAACCTGATATCTCTCACCGACACGCGGGGCCACAAGACCACCTATGTCTACGATGCGCTGAACCGCCGCGTCAGCGAAACCCTGCCGGGTTCCGGCGGCTCGCCGTCCTCCAAGACGGAGACCGTCTACGACGCGGTCGGCAACATCGTCGCCATCGTCGATGCGCGCGGCTACACCACGGCCTACGGCTTCGACGACCTGAACCGCCAAGTCACGCGCACGGACGCGCTTAACGGCTTGACGACGCTGGCCTACGACAAGGTCGGCAACCTGCTCGCCGCCACCGACGAACTGGGCCGCACGACCAGCTACGCCTATGACAACCAGGACCGCCGCATCCAGGTCACCCAGCCCGACCCGGCCGGTGGCGGCGGCGCCGGCCCGGTCACGCGGTACGGCTACGACGCGGCCGGCAACCTGGTCGCCGTCACCGACGCGCTCGACCACACCACCGAGTACGACTACGACGCGCTGAACCGCCAGACCGCCAGCCGTTTCGCCGATGGCAGCAGCATCTCCCGGACCTACGACGCCGTCGGCCACGTGCTGACCAGCACCAACGAGACCGGCGCCGTGACGACGCGCGCCTACGACCTGCTGGGCCGCCTGGTCACGCTGACCGAAGCCGACCCCGACGGCGGCGGCCCGCTGACCTCGCCCGTGACGCGCCTGGCCTACGACGCCGAAGGCAATCTGCTCAGCACCACCGACCCGCGCAACAGCACGACCCACTTCACCTATGACGCGCTGAACCGCCGTGTCGACCGCATCGATGCGCTGAACCAGACATCCACGCTGCGGTACGACGCGGCCGGCAACGTCATCGAAAGCATCGACGAGACCGGGCGCAGCACGAAGTACACCGTCGACGCCCAGGGCCGCGTGCTGAAGATCACCGAGGACGACCCCGATGGCGCCAGCGGCCAGCAGGCCGCGCCGGTCACCAGCTACACCTACGACGCGATGGGCAACGTGCTCACGGTCACGGACGCGCTCAACCGCGTCACCCAGCACGAGTACGACAAGCTGGGCCGCGAGGTCAAGACCACCGACGCCCGCAACGGCGAGTGGACGCTCGAGTACGACAAGGTCGGCAACATCGTCGCGTCCACCGACGCGCTGGGCCGCCGCACCGTCAGCGTCTACGACGCACTGGACCGCGCCATCGAAGTGCGCCAGCCCGATCCGGACGGCAACGGCAGCCAGAGCGCCCCGGTCAGCCACATGTCGTACGACGCCGTCGGCAACCTGCTGTCGATGACCGACGCCATCGGCGCCGTGACGCGCTACACCTACGACGAGCGCAACCGCGCCGTGACGATGACGGATGCCCTCGACGGCGTCATGCAGACCGGCTACGACGCCGCCGGCCGCGTCACCTCGGTGACCGACGCGCTCGGCCGCGTGACGACCACGGCCTACGACCGTCTGGGCCGCGTCATCAGCATCACCACGCCCGACCCGGACGGCACGGGCAGCCAGGCCGCCTCGGTGACGCGCTTCGCCTACGACGCCGCCGGCAACCTGGTGCGCCGCACCGACGCCCTGGGCCATGCCACGCAGTACGGCTACGACGCGCTGAACCGCCGCACCGAGGTCATCGACGCCGCCGGCCAGACCGCCACGCTGGCCTATGACGCAGCAGGCCGCCTGACCGCCAGCACCGACGTGCTGGGCAACGCCACGCACCACACCTACGACCGGCTGGGCCGCCTGCTCACGACCACGCGACCCGACCCCGACGGCAGCGGCAGCCAGGCCGCGCCCGTGACGCGCTATGCCTACGACGCCGTGGGCAACGTCCTGTCGGTGACCGACCCGCTGGACGGCGTCACCGCCTTCACCTACGACGAGCTCAACCGCCGCCTGACGACGACGGACGCGCTGAACCACATCAGCAGCGTCGCCTACGACGCCGTCGGCAACATGCTGAGCAGCACCGACGCCGCCGGCCGCGTGACCCTGCGCAGCTACGACGCGCTGGACCGCCTCGTCAGCGTGACCTCACCCGACCCCGACGGCGCCAACGGCCCGCAGGCGGCGCCGGTGACGCAGTACCGCTACGACGCCAACGGCCGCGAGGTCGAGCGCATCGACGCGCTGAACCGCAGCACCTTCACCGAGTACGACAAGCTGGGCCGCGTCGTGACCGTCAAGGACGCGCTCAGCGGCGTGACCGCGGCGACCTACGACGCCGTCGGCAACCTCGTCACGCAGACCGATGCGCTGGGCCGCAAGACCCACTATGCCTATGACGGCATGAACCGCCGCGTCGGCGTGCTGCAGCCCGACCCGGACGGCAACGGCCCGCAGACCGCGCCGGCCAGCGTCATCACGTACGACGCCGTCGGCAATGTCACGCAGGTGACCGACCCGCTGAACCGCACCACGCAGTACGGCTACGACGTGCTGGACCGCAACACCAGCGTGACCGACGCGCTGAACCAGGTCACGCGCAGCGTCTACGACAAGGCCGGCAACCTGGTCGCCCGGATCGACCAGGCCGGTCAGGTCACCACCTACGCCTACGACGACCTCTACCGCCTCGTCAGCATCACCCAGCCCGACCCGGACGGCAGCACCGGCGCGCAGGCGGCGCCGGTCACCCGCTTCGGCTATGACGCCAATGGCAACCGCACCAGCGTCACCGACGCGCTGAACCGGACCACGCGCACCGAGTACGACGCCCTCAACCGCGTCCAGCGCGTGACCGATGCGCTCAACGGCGTCACCAGCGTCCAGCGCGACGCCGTCGGCAACGTCACGGCGGCCACGGACGCGCTCAACCGCACCACGCTCTACGCCTACGACCACCTCGACCGCCTCGTCAGCACCACCGACCCGCTGAACCACGTCACGCGCAACGCCTACGACGCCGTCGGCAACGTCGTCGCCGTGACCGACCCGCTGAATCACGTCACGCGCTACGAATATGACGCGCTGAACCGCAACATCACCGTGACGGACGCGCTCGACGGCGTGACGCGCATGGCCTATGACGCGGTGGGCAACCGGGTGCAGACGACCGACGCGCTGGGCCATGTGCGCACCGACGTCTACGACGACCTGAACCGCCGCATCGCCCACACCGAGCCCGACCCGGACGGCATCGGCGGCCAGGCCGCGGCCGTGACGCGCTGGAGCTACGACCTGGTCGGCAACGTGCTGACCAGCACCGACCCGCTCGGCAAGGTCACGACGCGCACGTACGACGCGCTGAACCGCCTGCTGACGCAGACCGACCCGCTCAGCGGCGTCACCCTCTACAGCTACGACAGCCGCGGCAACCTGGCGTCCTTCACCGACGCCAACAACTACCGCACCGACTACGCCTACGACGCACTGAACCGCCGTGTCGTCGAGATGGACGCCTTCGGCGCCGTCACCAGCCACGTCTATGACGCTGTGGGCAACCTGGTGACGCAGCAGGACCGCCTCAACCGGGTGACGAACTTCAGCTACGACGCGCTGAACCGCCGCACCGGCGAGCAGTGGCTGGACGCGCAGGGCCAAGTTACGCGCACCGCCACGCGCAGCTACGACGCCGCCGGCCAGCTGACCGGCGTCAGCGACCCCGATGCAACCTACGCCTACACCTACGACCTCGCCGGCCGCCTGCTCAGCCAGGACAACGCCGGCAGCAGCGGCCAGCTGCACGAGGTCATGGCCTACGGCTACGACGACGCGGGCCGCCTGACCAGCGTGGTCCAGCAGGTCAACGGCCAGGCCGTTCTCAGCACCAGCCGCGTCTACGACGCGCTGGGCCGCCTGACCCAGGTCAGCCAATCCGGCAGCGCCGCCGGCGCCGGCGCGCGCGTCACGATGGGCTACGACGCGCTCGGCCAGACGCTGGCGGTGGACCGCTTCGTCGGCGCCAGCACCAGCGCTGCCGTGACGACGCGCTACACCTGGGACGCCGCCGGCCGCGTGCTGGAGATCAAGCATGCCAACGCCGGCGGCACGATCAACGCCGTCGCCCACAGCTGGGACGTGGCCGGCCGCCTGCTGTCCACCACCAGCAGCGACGGCAGCACGCAGTACGCCTACGACGCCCGCGGCCAGCTCACCGGCGTGGACTTCAGCTTCCAGCCCGACGAGTCCTTCGGCTACGACGCCAACGGCAACCCGACCAGCGGCGGCGCCACCATCGGCACGTCCAACCGCGTGCTCAGCGACGACCGCTACAGCTACACCTACGACGCCGAGGGCAACCGCCTCACGCGCACCGAGACCGCCACCGGCCTGCTCACCCGCTACACCTGGGACCCGCGCAACCGCCTGGTCGCGGCCAGCCTCAGCACCGCACAGGGCGAGGTCGTCCGCAGCGAGAGCTTCCGCTACGACGCCTTCGACCGCCGCATCGCGCACGTCGTCGACGCCGACGGCGCCGGCGCCGGGGCCGCCGTCACCGAACACCTCGTCAACGACGGCAATCAGGTCGCACTGGTGCTGAACGACGCGGGCGCGGTGCTGCAGTCCTTCATGGTGGGCGACGCCATGGACCAGGTGCTGATGGAGCGCCGCGGCACGACCTTCAGCTGGTCGCTGGCCGACCACCTGGGCACCGTGCGCGACGTCGCCGACGCGAACGGCAACCTGGTCGACCACCTGCGCTACAACGCCTTCGGCGTCATCACCAGCCAGACCAACGCCGCCGCCGCGCCGCGCTACAGCTACACCGGCCGCGAGTACAACGCCGCGCTCGGCCTGTACGACATGCGCGCGCGCTGGTACGACCCCCAAGGCGGCCGCTTCATCAGCGAGGACCCGTCCGGCTTCGCCGGCGGCGACGCCAACCTGTACCGCTACGCCGCCAACGACCCCATCACGCGCTTCGACCCGACGGGCCTGTCCGCCAGTTTCTGGGACGAGTACGTGGACCCGGCGATCTCGACGGCCAAGGACATGGTCGACCTGGACACCATCGGCCAGGGCGTTGTCGGCGGCGGCGTCGCGGTGGGGCACTTCGTCGTGTCCTTCGGCACCGGCCTGGCCGACCTGGCCTGGTTCGCAGGCGACGCGCTGGGCGTGGGCGGCACCGCGCTGGCCGGCAAGCTGCAGTCCGACTTCGGCCGGCTGATCGGCGACCAGCAGATGCAGCGCGATGGCGACGCGCTCTACAACGCGGCCGTCGGTCCGATCGTCGACAAGTTCACCCGCCCCTGCGGCGACTTCCTGCAGTCCATCGTCAGCCTGCCCAGCATGATCTCGCCCTCCAAGGGCCTGACCACGCGGCTCAACGAGTGGGAGGACGGCGTGTTCGACCAGTGGTCGCCCGGCTACCGCCACGCGGCCAAGGCCGCGCGCACCGCGACCGACATCGCCAGCATCTTCCTGGACCCGCTGGCCGCCACCAGCCTCGTCAGCAAGGCCAAGGGCGTCGGCAACCTGGGCGAGAGCCTCGGCAAGCTCGGCTCCGCGAGCCGCGCCGAGATGGCCGAGCTGCGCCTGCAACGCGAGGCCGGCCAGTTCAACCGCCTGGCCAACGAGGCCGAGCTGGCCGCCATCCGCAAGGCCGAGGCCTCCGGCCAGAGCATGAGCGAGGTGGAGAAGCTCAGCCGCGGCCTGGTGCGCCAGACCGAGGCCGAGGCCAACCTGGCCCGCGCCCAGTTGGCCACGACCAGCGCCATGGGCAAGGCGGACAACGCGACGCGCGGCGCGCAGGATGCCGCCAAGGCCCTGGAAGCCAACCAGGCACGCGCCCGCCAGCTCATCGACAAGCTGGCCGAGACCCGCATCGTCGACCAGTCCGAGCGCGAGGCCAAGGCGCTGCGCCAGGCGCTCGGCCTGAAGGAGCCCAAGGAATTGAAGATGTCCGACACCTGGGCGGACAAGAGCGTCAAGTTCATCAAGAACAACCTGAAGAAGATCGGCTCCACCAGCGCGATGTCGGATGCTGAAAAGCTCTCCGTCGCCGCCGAGATCCAGCGCGCCGCCCGCGAGGGCATGAGCATCGCCAGCGAAGTGGGCGCGGTGCAGGGCAAGCTGCGCGTCGACGTGCGCTCGGCGGACTACCTGACGGCGCTGGGCAACCGCTTCGGCTCCCGCCTGGGTCTGGAGGCCAAGCCCGAGAACCTGAAGACCGTGAAGTCCTACTTCGGCATCGTGCCGATGAAGGACAAGATCGCCGCGGAAGGGGGCTACGTCCGTTCCTTCCTGAACACGCAAGGCGGCAGCCTTGGCGAGAAGTTCCAGAACTGGATGCGCGGCAACTTCTACCGCGGCGACCAGGACATCGCCCGCGCCACGCTGACCTACACCGGCAAGGACGGCCGGCTCATGACCTACACGCTGAACAACAGCGAAATCCTGGCCATGGGCGACCGCATGAACCTGACATTGGCCCGCCAGGGGCATACGCCCTCCTTCCTGCACGGCGCCCACACGACGATGGACCCGACGCATGGCGGCTACCTGGACGCCAAGACCATCCAGTTCATCGACGGCCCGGGCACCGTCACGCAGTTCCGCATGGACTACGGCACCGGCAACCTGATGCAGCGCGAGCGCAATGCGGCGCAGTACCAGAACATCATCACGGGCACCGACGGTGCCAGCCTGTGGCACAACAGCTGGAAGAACACCCAGGGCTTCGGGGATGCGCGCAACCAGGCGGCGAAGTGGACCGACATCTCCTACAACAGCCTTCAACCCCAGACGGCACTGACCTATCGCAATGCGGTGGAGCATCCGCTCACGGCCACGCGCCTGGCCGAGATCGACCAGGTGCTGGTCAACGCCGACCGCATGCAGAGGGGCATCTTCCTGCGCGGCATGGCCAACGAGGCGGCGACCGGCATGCCCAACGCCATGCTGGCCCGCACCGGCAACCACTACTACAACCCGACCTGGGTGCAGCAGCAGTTCCCGCTGATCGGCGCGAACCGGCCGGACCTGCTCACGCCGGCCCTGACGATGGGGCCGCGCACGGACGACCAGATCCGGGCGCTGATGCAGGAGATGCAGCAGCGTGGCGTGGTCACGTCCGACATGATCCGCCCCGGCACGCCGCTGCTCGGCGCAACGACGGGCGCCACCGCGCCGGCCGCCACGCTGGACCTCTCCTCGGCCCTGGCCATGCTCGACCACGTGCAGGCGCTGTGGCAGGCCCAGCTCGGCCTGCCGGCGCCGCTGCAGCTGCGCATCAGCCTGGCCGACCTGCCCACGGGTGAACTGGGCGAGGCCTACATCACGCAGCTGGACGCCAGCGGCGTGCCCATCGAGGGTCGCATCGTGCTGGACCTGGACGCCGACGGCCACGGCTGGTTCGTCGACCCGACGGCGCAGGACGCCGCCGAGTTCGGCGGCAACGGCGCGGCCTCGGGCCGCTACGACCTGCTGACCGTACTGGCCCACGAGGTCGGCCATGCGCTGGGCTTCATGACCGGCTTCACCGGTTTCGAGCGCAACCTCGTCCGCCTGGCCGACGGCAGCCAGCGCTTCAGCGCCGGCAACTTCTCGGTGACGCTGTCCTCGGACGGCGCCCACCTGGCAGGCGCCGCGCTGGCCGGCGACCTGATGGGCAGCCACCTGAACCTGGGCCAGCGTCGCCTGCCGTCCGCGCTGGACGCGCAGATCATCCTGGCCGCGCGCGCCGCCGCCATCGGCTCCGGCTCGGCGGTGTCGGTCAACCTCGGCTCCGCGCGCGACCTGGGCGCGGCCGGCCTGCTGCCCAACGGCGACTTCAGCAATGCCGCCGCCGGCTCGGCCGGCTTCGGCTGGAGCACCAGCGGCGCCGCCACGGTGCAGGACGGCCAGGGCGTGCTGGCCGAGACCTCGACCCTCGCCTCCCGCTTCACGCAGACGATCACCGCCGTGCCGAGCGGCGCGACGGTGCTGACCTTCACCGTCGTGCAGGCCGCCTTCGACAGCCCCGCCGGCGGCCCGCAAGACGCCTTCGAGGTGGCGCTGATCAACCCGACGACGCAGCAGTCGCTGCTGGGCGGCATCGGCCTGAGCAACACCGACGCGGTCCTCAACCTGCAGGCCGACGGCACCGTCTACCGCGCCTCCGGCGTGCGCTTCTCGGCGCTGGACGGCACGCTGCTGGCGGCGCCGCCGGCCAGCGGGGCCTACCGCGTCAGCATCGCGCTGGGCAACGCGGACTTGTCGCAGGGCGTGGCGCTGTACTTCGACCTGCTCGGCTTCGGCGCGCAGGGCAGCCGCGTCGTCATCGACAACGTGCGCTTCGACGACGCGCTGCCCAGCAACGCCGCGCCGGTGGCCCGCCCCGACGCGGTCATCACCGCGCAGGACACACCGCTGACCTTCGACCCGCGCGCCAACGACAGCGACGCCAACGGCGACCCGCTGACCATCGAGCTCATCGGCAACCCGGCCCACGGCCAGGTCACGCTGCTGGCCGACGGCCGCCTGACCTACACGCCGGCCGCAGGCTTCAGCGGCAGCGACACCTTCGGCTACCGCGTCTTCGACGGCCTGCACTGGTCAGAGCCCGCGGCGGTCACCATCACCGTCACGCCCGCGGGCGGCCCGGCCAACACGGCGCCGGTCGCCAACGCCGACAGCGTCGCGACGGCGGCCGGGCAAGCGGTCGACTTCGACGTGCGTGCCAACGACGTGGACGCCGACGGCGACGCGTTGCAGGTGACCGTGCTGACGGCACCCGCCCACGGCATCGTGACGCTGCAGGCCGACGGCACGCTGCGCTACACGCCGGCGGCGGGCTACAGCGGCAGCGACAGCTTCAGCTACCAGCTCAACGACGGCCGCGCCAACTCGCAGCCGGCGCTCGTCAGCATCACCGTGACGCCGCCGGCCAACCACGCGCCGGTTGCCGCCAACGACGCGGCGGCGACCGTGCAGGGCCAGTCCATCACGCTGGACGTGCTGGCCAACGACGTCGATGCCGACGGCAACCCGCTGACGGCCAGCGTCGCCAGCGGCCCGGCCCACGGCACCGTGACGGTCGCGGCCGACGGCCGCCTCGTCTACACGCCGGATGCGGGCTACGTGGGCAGCGACAGCTTCACCTACACGGCCAGCGACGGCCTGCTCGCCTCGGCGCCGGCCACCGTGACGCTCACGGTGACGGCCCAGCCGCCGGTCAACCAGGCGCCCGTCGCCGCCAACGACATGGCGACGACGACGCAAGACCAGTCCATCACGCTGGACGTGCTCGCCAACGACGTGGATGCCGACGGCAACCCGCTGACGGCCAGCGTCGCCAGCGGCCCGGCCCACGGCACCGTGACGGTGGCGGCCGACGGCCGCCTCGTCTACACGCCGGATGCGGGCTACGTGGGCAACGACAGCTTCACCTACACGGCCAGCGACGGCCTGCTCGCTTCGGCGCCGGCCACCGTGACGCTCACGGTGACGGCCCAGCCGCCGGTCAACCAGGCGCCCGTCGCCGCCGACGACACGGTGACGACGCCGCAGGACCAGCCCGTCAGCTTCGACGTGCGCGCCAACGACAGCGACGCCGAGGGCAGCGCGCTGCAGGTCACGCTGCTGACGGCGCCGGCCCACGGCAGCGTCGTGCTGCAGGCTGACGGCACGCTGCGCTACACGCCCGCCGCCGGCTACGTCGGCGCAGACAGCTTCAGCTACCAGGTCAGCGACGGCGCGCTCACGTCCGCACCGGCCACCGTCCACCTCAGCGTGACGCCCGTTGCCGCCGTGCCGCCGGTCGCGGTGGACGACGCGCTGGCGCTGGCCGAGGACGGCCGCCTGCACTTCGACGTGCGCGCCAACGACCAGGCCGCGCCGGGCCGCAGCCTGGCGGTGGAGGTCATCACCGGGCCGGCCCACGGCCGCCTGCAGGCCCAGGCCGATGGCAGCTTCAGCTACACGCCCGATGCCGACTTCTTCGGCAGCGACAGCTTCAGCTACCGCGTCAACGACGGCAGCGCCAGCAGCGGCATCGCGCAGGTGGCCATCACGGTGACGCCGGTCAACGATGCGCCGGTGCTGCAGCCGGTGGCCGACCAGGCGGTGGACGAAGGCGGGCAGATCGTCGTACAGCTCAGCGCCAGCGACCTCGATTCGGCCGGCCCGCTGGTCTTCTCGCTGCGCGACGCACCGGCCGGCGCGACCATAGACGCACAGGGCCGCATCAGCTGGCGCGCGCCGGACGGCGCCACCGACGCCGTCTTCACGGCCCAGGTGCGCGACGCCGAGGGCGCCACCGCCGAGAGGCAGTTCGTCGTGCAGGTCAGGAACGTGGCGCCCGCGGCCAGCTTCAGCGGCGCGGCCAGCGTGCAGGCCGGCCAGGTCTACACCCTCGGCTTTGCGCTGGGCGACCCGGGCCTCGACACGGTCTCCGGCCTGGTCGTGGACTGGGGCGACGGCCAGGTTGAGGTGTTGGCGCCGAATGCGACGCAGGCCAGCCACGTCTACCAGAGCGCCCGGGCCGCCGTGCAGATCCGCCTGCTCGTCACCGACGAGGACGGCAGCTACAGCTTCGCCGCCCCGCCAATGGACGTGCTGGCCGCGCCGGTCACGCCACCGGTGACGGGCCAGCCCATCCTGGTGGGCGGCCCGCTGGAGCGGCCGGCCGCGGCCGGCCTGGACCCGCTGCGCGTGGGCATCGCCGTGGGCAACGGCCCGACCAGCCAGTTCGGCGTGACCAGCCTGACCCAGACCGCGCACTGGAACGTGCAGCCCCTGGCCCATGCCGCGCAGGACAGCCTGTCCACCAGCATGCAAAGCCTGCCCCAGCCGCTGACGCCCGAAGCCATCGCCGCGCTGATCGAGAAGTTCCCGACCGGCGCCGGCGAGCGCCCGGCGCTGTACGTCAGCTCGCTGTTCGCCACCGCGGGCGGCATCCACGTGCGCTTCAACAAGGCGCTGGACCTGAGGGCGCTGGCCCACGGCGCGCCGCTGGCGGTCGGGCTGGTCAGCCGCGACATCGTCGTGCTGCACAACGGCCGCGAGCTGGCGGGCCGGCTGCTGCTGGACCCGGACGGCGCCGGCTTCCTGTTCGTGCCCGAGGGCGGCGTGCTGCCCGACGGCGAGTTCGAGATCCTGCTGCGCACCGATGGCGGCGGCTTCGTCAGCGTGGACGGCGAGGTGCTGGACGGCAATGTCGACGGCCAGCCGGGCAGCCCCTTCAAGGCGCGCATGACCGTCCAGCGCCCGGTCCTCAGCAGCCAGGCGCAGACGCCTGAAGCGCCTGCACCGGTGGACGTCCCGTGGGCGGCCAGCGGCGGGCTCGGCGGCGCCGCCATGCTCGCCGCGGGCCGCTGGCGCCGCCGCGCCGACGAGGAGGACGAGGAGGACGCCGTCCGCCTGCGCCTGGAGCCCGGCCGCGTCGGCACGCCGGACGCCGGCCCGGCCCAGTCGGGTGCCTGGCTGGCCGGCTGGCTGGACCGCCCCGCCGCCCGCGTGAACCGCTGGCGCATCAAGCCATGAGCCGCCCCCGGTTGCCGTGCCGCCTTTCTTTGCAGATTCAGATTCCCAAGGACATGACCATGTTTGAAACCCGCAAGCCCGCTGCCGCCCATCCCTGCCCCGCCCGCGCGGCCCTGGCGGTGGCCGCCGCGCTGCTGCTGGGCGGCAGCGCCCAGGCCGACACGCTCAGCGAGATCTACCAGCAGGCGCGCGCGGCCGACCCCGTCTTCGGTGCCGCCCAGGCCACCGCCGCGGCGGGGCGCGAGAAGGAGGCCCAGGGCCGCGCCGGCATCCTGCCCACCGTCACGGCCAACGCCACCTTCCAGCGCGACATCGAGCACAGCAGCGCCGTCGCCGGCGGCCGGCGCATCTACTCCAACCGGCCCTGGAGCGTCACGATGACCCAGCCGCTGATGCGCGTGGCCAACTACCGCGGCTACGAGCAGGGCGTGCTGCAAGCCGCGCTGGCCGACCAGCAGCTGCGCATCGCCGAGCAGGAACTGCTGCTGCGCGTGTCCAAGGCTTACTTCGACGTGCTGCAGGCCCAGGACGCGCTGGCCGCGATGACGGCCCAGCGCGACGCCTTCGCCCAGCAGCTGGCGCAGTCCAAGCGCAGCTTCGACGTCGGCCTGTCCAGCATCACCGACCTGAACGAGGCGCAGGCGCGCAACGACCTCGGCACCGCACAGGAGATCGGCGCGCGCAACGACCTGGAGGTCAAGCGCCGCACGTTGGAGAAGCTCATCGGCCGCGAGCTGCCGCCGCTGGCCACCGTGGACCCGCAGGCCGGCGTCAACGTCGTCAACGAGGCGCAGGGCAGCACGCTGCTGGAGCGCGCGCCCGTCGACTCGCTGCAGGTCGCCGCGGGCGAGATGGCCGAGCAGGTGGCCAGGCTGGAGATCGAACGCCAGCGCGCCGCCGGCGGGCCGACCATCGACATCGTCGTCAGCGCGTCCGAGCGTTCGTCCACCGCCTATGTCTCGCCCGGCAACGCCCGCGACTACCGCGCCGGCCTGGAGCTGCAGGTGCCCATCTACCAGGGCGGCGCCGCCAGCTCGCGCACCCGCGAGGCCGTCGCCAACCTGGAGCGCACGCGCCAGGAGCTGCTCAACGCGCGCGCCCAGGCCAAGCTGGACGCCCGCCAGGCCTGGCTGGGCGTGCAGTCCGGCGCGGCGCTGTACGCCTCGCTGCGCCAGGCGCTGGTGTCGGGTGAGACGCAGGTCAAGTCGACCACGCGTGGCTTCGAGGTCGGCACGCGCACCCGCGTGGACGTGCTCAACGCCGAGCAACAGCTGTTCGCGACGCGCAAGGACCTGGCCGCCGCGCGCTACCAGACGCTGATGGCCGGCCTGCAGCTCAAGGCCGCCGCCGGCGCACTGACGGAAGAGGACCTGCGGGGTCTGGACCAACTGATGGTGCGCCCCAGCGCGCCCTGAGAATCCGCCGTTCTTATTTCCGCAGACCGCCCCGCGAGCGCGGTCTTCCCTGCCGCGTGGGTGGCCGCTAATGTGCCGGCCGCCCACTGACCGTACGCCATGTCCTCCCTGTCACCCCAGACCGCCATAGCCCCCGATGCCTGGCAGGCCCTCGCCCTGGCCCGCACCGGCGACCAGCTCGCCCAGGCTTGGCTGACCGTGCTGTGCCAGGCGCTGCTGCAGGCGCGCGGCGGCCTTGTGCTGATGGCCCAGCCCGACGGCAGCTATGCCCCCGTGGCCGCCGAGCCGCCGGCGCGCGAGCTGGGCTACCTCGCCGACATCGCCACCGAGACGCTGCGCCAGCGCGCCGGCGTGCTGCGTCACAACGAACAGGGCGACGCCTGGCTGGCCTACCCGCTGATGCTGGCGGACAGCCTGTGCGGCGCCATCGTGCTGGACCTCGGCCCCACCGATGCCGCGGGTGCCGAGCGCGCCCGCCAGCTGACGCATTGGGGCGCCGGCTGGCTGCTGGACCTTATGCGCCAGATCGACCAGGCCCGCACCCAGGCCGGCGCCCGCCAGGCGCGCTTCCTGCTGGACACCGTGCTGGCGCTGCAGAACGAGCCCAGCGCCCGCGAGGCCGCCCTGGTGCTGGTGCATGCGGTCGGCCGGGAGCTGGGCTGCCATCAGGTGCAGCTGGCCATCGCCGAGGGCCGCACGCTCAAGCGCCTGGCCGTGTCCCATGCCGCCGTGTCCGACGACCGCAGCCAGCAGGCCGCGCTGGCGCTGCAGGCCATGCACGAGGCCTACGACCAAGGCCAGCGCATCGCCTGGCCCGAGGCACCGCCGGCCGAGGGCGACTTCACGGTGAAGGTCACGGCCGGCCATGCCCGCTATGCCGCCGAGGCCGGCGCCAAGGCGCTGTGCACGCTGCCGCTGACGGCCGCGCACGAGACCGTCGGCGTGCTGCTGCTGGAGCGCGACACGCCCTTCACGGCCGACGAGGCCGAGCTGCTGGACGCGCTGGGCGCCGCCGTCGGGCCGCTGCTGGTGCTGCAGCGCGACGCCAGCCAGGGCGCGGCCGGCCGGGCGCTGCGCTCGCTGCGCCGCGGCGTGGGCCTGGCCACCGACAGCTCGCACCCGGCCCTCAAGCTGGGCGGCGCCACCGCGGCGCTGCTGCTCCTGCTGCTGGCGCTGGTGCCGGTGCCCTACCGCGTCACGGCCGGCGCCATCGTCGAGGGCGCACAGCAGCGCGCGGCGGTCGCGCCGTTCGAGGGTTATGTGCGCGAGGCGCCCGCCCGCGCGGGCGACGCCGTCAAGGCCGGCCAGCTGCTTGCGCGGCTGGAGGACAAGGACTTGCTGCTGGAGAAAACCCGCTGGGAGTCCGAGCTGGACGTGGCCCTGCGCAAGGAGCGCGAGGCGATGGCGCGCAGCAACCGCGTCGACCAGCGCATGGCAGCCGCCCAGGCCAACCAGGCTCGCGCGCAGCTGGACCTGGCCACCTCCAAGCTGGAGCGCGTGGCCATCACGGCGCCGTTCGACGGCGTCGTCGTCAAGGGCGACTTGTCGCAGCAGCTCGGCTCGCCCGTCGAGCAGGGCAAGGTGCTGTTCGAGATTGCGCCGATGAACGCCTGGCGCGTCATCCTGAAGGTCGACGAGCGCGACATCGCCCGCGTGCAGCCCGGTGCCGGCGGCACGCTGGTGCTGGCCAGCCTGCCCGGCCAGGACTGGCCCTTCACGGTCAAGAAGATCACGCCCGTGTCGGTGCCCGAGGACGGGCGCAACCAGTTCCGCGTCGAGGCCGAGCTGGCCGGTGCCACCCCGAAGTTCAGCCCCAACATGGAGGGCGTCGGCAAGGTCGACGCCGGCTCGGCCAGCCTGCTGTGGGCATGGACACACCCGCTGCTGGACTGGCTGCGGCTGGCGTGGTGGAAGCTCTTGCCATGAGCACCCGCGCGCTGCTGGCCCCCTACTGGTACCGCGTCGCGGCGCTGCGGCCGCGGCTGCGCAGCCATGTGCGGCTGCACCGGCACGAGTACCGCGGCCAGGTCTGGCATGTCTTCGAGGACCGCGCCAGTGGCCGCCATCATCGCTTCAACGCGCAGGCCTGGGGGGTCATCGGCCTGTTCGACGGGCAGCGCAGCCTGGAGGACATCTGGGCACTGCTGACGCGCCACGTGACCGACGCCACGCCGACCCAGGCCGACATCGTCAAGCTGCTGGGCCAGCTGCACGCGGCCGACCTGCTGCTGGCGGACGTGACGCCGGACACGGCCGAGCTGTTCGAGCGCCGCGGCAAGCATGAGCGCAAGAAGTGGATGGGCCGGCTGGCCAACCCGATCTCGATGCGCTTCCCGCTGCTGGACCCGGACCGGCTGCTGGAGCGCCTGACGCGCCTGCTGCGCCCACTGGGCGGCCGCTTCATCGTGCTGGCCTGGCTGGCCGTGGTGCTGCCGGCGCTGCTGCTGCTGCCTTCGCACTGGCGCGAGCTGACGCACAACTTCAGCGAGCAGTGGCTGGCCTCAGGCCACCTGCTGATGCTGGCCATCCTGTTCCCGCTCGTGAAGATCGCGCACGAGCTGGGCCATGGCCTGGCCTGCAAATGGCATGGCGGCGAGGTGCACGAGGCCGGCGTGATGCTGCTGGCCTTCTACCCGGTGCCTTATGTGGACGTCAGCAATTCGTCGGCCTTCCCCGGCAAGTGGCCGCGGGCGCTGGTCGGCGCGGCCGGCATGCTGGCCGAGCTGTTCATCGCCGCCCTCGCCTTCTACGCCTGGCTGGCGCTGGAGCCGGGCATCGGCCGCGGCATCGCCCACGGCGTGGCGGTGCTGGCCAGCGTGACGACGCTGTTCTTCAACGCCAACCCGCTGCTGCGCTACGACGGCTACTACATCCTCAGCGACCTGATCGAGATCCCCAACCTCGGCCCGCGGGCGCGCCAGTACTGCCTGCAGCGCGTCGAGCAGCGGGCGTTCGGCGTCGTGCCCGAGGAGCCCATGGCCGCCACGCCGGGCGAGCGGCGCTGGTTCCTCGGCTACCAGCCGCTGTCGGCCGTCTACCGGCTGATGGTGTCGCTGGGCATCGCGCTCTTCATCGCGCAGCAGTTCTTCTTCATCGGCGTT